>Ga0209199_1000400_pt1 | contig 62420 bp, 70 predicted proteins | sample COGITO_mtgs_1105_7_FD_184805 | JGI IMG/M metagenome (GOLD analysis project Ga0209199, IMG submission 184805) | Pelagic marine microbial communities from North Sea - COGITO_mtgs_110523 (SPAdes) (version 2) | ecosystem: Environmental > Aquatic > Marine > Epipelagic ... | reverse complement strand
CAGATCACCCTTACCTATGCAATGTTGTATCCGGTTGTGTTCTTGGTTCTTTCCGGTTACCTAGCAAAAGCCATAAAGGGCTCAAGTGCTAACTAGCTAGCAGTTTTACCCAAATAATTCGCTCATCACACCGGACCAGCTGGTTCGAATGTCTTCAAGTTTTAGGTCCGCAACATCCTTGATTTCAACAAGTCCTGAGGTTGAGTCTGTGACACCAATGCGTAGGCAAGGAACACCCCTTGCTTCACAGAGTGCCTGGAACTTCACGTCGTCTTCTCTTCCAACAGTGACAAGCACTCTTGACTGTGACTCTGAGAAAAGGGCAGCTGTTTGGTCTATTTGGTCACGGTCAAGAATATCTCCAAGCCAGATTCTTGCTCCAACGTTGAACCTGAGCGATGCTTCCAGAACTGCGATGCCAAGACCACCTTCTGAAAGGTCATGGGCTGATTCAATCAGCCCTTGAATGCTTGCGCCGTGTAATAGCTCTGCAAGTAGTTTCTCTTTGGCAAGATCAAGCTTTGGTGGTTGACCACCTAGGTGATCATGAAGGTCTTTGGCCCATGCCGAACCATCTAGCTCGTCGAAGGTTTCTCCGAGCAGGTAGATGTTGTTGCCATCGTCTTGCCAGCCGGAGGGGATTCTTCTTGCCACATCGTCAATAACACCTAAGACCCCAACCACTGGGGTTGGGTAGATGGCGATGTCTCCAGACTGGTTATAGAAGCTGACGTTTCCACCTGTTACCGGGATGCCAAGTTCGAGGCAAGCATCCGCGAGTCCCGCGGTTGCTTCTTTGAATTGCCACATCACTTCTGGGTTTTCAGGGCTTCCAAAGTTCAGACAGTTTGTTACTGCCCTTGGTAAAGCTCCGGTGACAGCAACGTTTCTATAAGCCTCAGCAAGGGCAAGCCTTGCTCCCTCGTAGGGGTTTAGGTAGGCGTACTTGCCATTGGCATCGGTTGCCAATGCAACGCCTAGGCCCGATTCTTCAGAGACTCTGATCATGCCGGAATCATCCGGCATAGACAGCGCCGTATTGCCACCGACGTATTTGTCATATTGAGCCGTGATCCAGCTCTTGTCAGCTTGGTTTGGAGTTGCAATTAGCTCCATCAACTGGCTTGCCAGTTCTGATGCGTTCTTTGCTCTTGCAAGGCCGGAGCTTGAATCTTTGTTGAGTGCTTTTTGGTATTTTGGCAGCTTCACCGGACGCTCATAGATAGGGCCATCATGGGCAACTGTTCTTGGAGGTACGTTTACGATCTCCTCGTGGCCCCAGTTGATATACAGTCGGTCTTCGTCGATGACGTCTCCGAGGACTGAGTACTCCACTTCCCACTTCTGGACAATCTTTTCGAATTCTTTTAGCTTCTTCTTTGGCACAACTGCGCACATGCGCTCTTGAGACTCTGACATCAGAATCTCTTCCGGGGTGAGGCTTTCATCCCTGAGTAAGACATTCTTGAGCTGGACCCTCATGCCCTTGCCACCGTTTGAAGCAAGTTCTGATGTTGCACAGGAGATACCAGCACCACCTAAGTCCTGAATACCTGCAACTACACCTGAATGAAATAGCTCAAGGCAGCACTCGATCAGTACCTTCTCGGCGAATGGGTCACCAACCTGCACTGCTGGGCGCTTGGTGGGACCGGTTGATTCAAAGGTTTCGGAGGCCAGAACTGAAACACCGCCGATTCCATCGGCGCCGGTTCTTGCGCCAAACAGAATCACTAGGTCGCCAGGATTTGATGCCTTCGCAAGCTGTAAATCCTCGTGCTTCATTGAGCCAATGGACAGCGCGTTTACCAGCGGGTTTCCCTGGTAGACACTGTCAAAGACTGTTTCGCCACCGATGTTTGGTAGCCCGAGGCAGTTGCCATAGAAGGAGATGCCGTCTACCACTCCGTGGACAACTCTCGCGGTGTCAGGGTTTGTTGGGGCACCAAAACGAAGCTGGTCCATAACCGCTATTGGCCTTGCACCCATAGACAAGATGTCTCTCACGATTCCGCCAACACCGGTTGCAGCACCCTGGAATGGTTCTATGTAGCTGGGGTGGTTGTGGCTTTCAACCTTGAAGGTGACTGCTAGTCCTTCACCGATGTCAACCACGCCTGCGTTTTCACCCATGCCAACCATGAGGTATTTGTTCATCTCAGGAGTTACCTTTTCACCGAACTGGCGAAGGTAGATCTTGGAGGATTTATAGCTGCAGTGCTCCGACCACATCACCGAATACATTGCAAGCTCGGAGGAGGTTGGCCTGCGGCCAAGGATATTCTTGATCTCTTCGTATTCGTCCTGTTTTAGGCCAAGCTCTTGCCAGGGCTGTTCTCTTTCTGGCTCGGTTGTTGCCATTGCGGTGGTGTCAACGCCAGATGGCTCTAGTTTCTTTTTGCCCAACATGGTTATGCGTTCACCACCTGTTGAAGCACGCTCTGGAAAAACTTCAGCCCATCAATACCTGAACGCATTGCGGTCTTGGTGTCTGGACCAAAACCTGGTTCAACTGCGTGCTCTGGGTGTGGCATGAGGCCTACGACATTGCCTCTTTTATTTGTGAGCCCCGCAATGTCGTTTAGTGAGCCGTTTGGGTTTCCGTCGAGGTAACGGAAGGTGATTAGATTCTCGGCTTCAAGCATCTTCAAGGTCTCATCGCTTGCGATGTAACCACCCTCACCGTTTTTCAGTGGAATCAAAATCTCTTCGTCTTTTTCAAACATGTTGGTCCATGAGGTTTGGTTGTTCTCGACCCTAAGCTTCTGGTCCTTGCAAACAAAGTGCTGCTTTTCGTTTCTGATCAATCCGCCTGGAAGAAGGTGTGACTCAACCAGAATCTGGAAACCGTTGCAGATGCCAAGCACTGGCAGACCTTGGCCTGCCAGTCTGATTACCTCTTTGGTTGCAGGAGCTTGGGCAGCGATTGCTCCACAGCGAAGGTAGTCGCCGTAGGAGAAGCCCCCTGGTAAAACAACTGCGTCAACTTTTTTTAGATCGTCATCGGCATGCCAGAGCGGAACGGGCGTTCCGCCGGCAAGCCGGATGGCTCTTTGAGCGTCCCGGTCATCCAGAGTCCCGGGGTAGGTGATTACGCCTATCTTCATGCTCAGTCTTCTTTTGTAACTGCTACGACATCTTCGATGACGTCGTTGGAGAGGAAGTTTGCGGCTTGGGTCTTGGCCTCTTCTAAGTCTTTGTCTGTGATTTCACGTTCGAAGTGGAGTTCAATGCGCTTGCCGATGCGGACTGCTGAAATTTCTTTTTGACCTGAGCGGTGCAGCGAGTTTGCAACCGCCTTTCCCTGAGGGTCCAACAGGTCTTGCTTTGGCATGATCTCAACGATGATCTTTGGCACTTTTACCCTTCGGTTTGCTGGTCTTGCCAGTTTCGGGATGAATTGTTTATGGAATGCGACCTTGCAATAGCCAATAGTTTATCGGCTATCGAGGACCCTCCAAGCAGACACATCGTCGAACTTGATACCCTACGCTCTCAAGGCGCGCACTCTCAATGTGGGGGTAGTTGCTTATTGGACCGAGGTCTTCTTTGATTCTCGATACCAAACCACGAGACCTACAGAAATCGCAGTTGCGAGGCTGGCACCAAACCAGGCGATAGTTGCATTGCTAGGCGCCACAATGCTCTGTCCTGCCAACGCTTGGAAATACAGGACGAGAACGCTCAGCACGTAGATTGTGGCAAAGCTGCCCACAAGTGCTTTTTGAGCGCTTCTGCTGGAGACTGTTGCGGCAATCAATACTGCAAATAGTGGCAAGACCTGAATGGCATGGAGCCCTAGGAAGTGAGAGATTCGCAAGTCACCGGCAACCGTAGACCAGCCAAGAAAAGGCAGCCCCTGGCCGCCATCTGCCGCGCCAACGGTGTGGGCTCCAGCAATACCTTCCCAGTCACCAGATTGTGCCCCACTGAGTTGGCTTTCATTGGGGGGCGTCATTGTGAATGCGATCCCCATGCCCAACAGTGCAATGACAACACCACAGCGAATTCCGCTTCTAACCAAAGTGGACACCTCGTTGGTTCGCCACAGCATTGCAGCGACGCCAAAGGTTGCCCCCCAGACCGCAGCAATTGCAGTTGCCATTACCGACCAAATTGCGATGTTGAAGGCGCTACTGACATTGAAGTGGCTGGTTTGGCCAGACGCGGCCATGCCGGCGATGACAATAATCTCAATTGCCAGGAAAATTACGATCGCAACTCCGAAGAGGTAGGCCGCCTTCTTCGCTCTTGTGACAAGAGAGTAAAACCAGGAAAGGGTGGCTGTGTAAATTGCCCCCGAAATCAAGAACTTCAACGGTTTTTCCCAGATTGGCACTCCGAGCAATTCGCGCGTGTCTGTGAAATACAAAAAAGCAACTATCACCACACCGACCAGGGTGAGGATTGTAAAAATATTTAGGGGACCGTGATCAAAGCGAAGCGCCCTACGTTTCTCGACGAAAGGTTCCATAGCAAACAACTTACTACTTGAGCATTTTGGGTTTTCCTCAACTGGAGACGATGATTCGACTCACACGCAGTTGACCCAACAGATTGGACTTGTTGCTACCGCTTCAGGTAGCCAGCCACTGCTTCAAGAACCAGTAGTGCACCGAGCCTTATCGTCCTTTGATCTTCGGTGTCCTTTGATACGTCAATCTCGGTTATGTCTAGACCACGCACCAGGGAATCTGTTACCAAGAGCCTTGCAGCTTGGCGAAGTTCAAAGGCTGAGATGCCGCCCGGCGCTGCCGCCGGGCAGGCCGGAACAACACTTTGATCGCAGACATCCACATCAAGGTCAACGTGGATCGGTCCCCGGCTAGCTCCTGCGATGGCTAGCGCTTTCTTGCAAGCACTAGCGATACCGATGTTTGCAACCTCGGTTCTGGTTATCACGGTGATGCCGAGTGAATCGGCAAGTTGTTCGTAGTCAGGGGAATTAGAAAAGTCATTTATGCCAATTTGGACCACTTGTTTTGGGTTTAGGCCAGCCTCGATGAGTCTCCTAACCGGGCTTCCATTTGAGTTGCCATCTCTCAGGTCGTGGTGGGCATCGAGGGTGATGAGCCCTGCGCTTGAAAGCTTGTTTCCATGGACACCAAGGGCGGCTGCATAGGTAATTGAGTTATCTCCGCCGAGGGCAATAGTGAGTTCTTTGTTTGCGGCGCTGATGGTTTCTATTGTTTGCTGTTCGTTTTGTTCTGGGTTTGCTATCTCGCCCAAGTCTTGAATCGATTGAACAGCGACGTTTTTATCTGCGCTATAGGACTGGGTGGAAAACCTGTGAAGTGCTTCTCTTATTGCTTTTGGGGTTAGGTGAGCATTGGTTTGGCTAATTGAGAAGCTGTGGGCAGGAATATCAATCAGGCCAATAACCGATTCGGCATTGGTGATTAGTGAACTTGCTCGTTGCCACTTGGGGTCTTCAGCCACTGTGACCAAACCTTCCGGATAGCTCATCGGCTGCTCTTGAAAGAGCAGAAGCCAACTGGTCTAACTGTAGCTTTTCTAGCTGCTGAGATTGCAACGTGATTGCTAAACCAGCGATTGGGTGATTTAGGCGATCAAGGATTGCGACCCCAACCGAGGCGTAACCAAGTGTTACTTCGTCAACCTCTAAGGCGAAGCCGGCCTGTGTTTCTGTTGCAAGCAAGCTATTTAGTTCCCTGAGGGTTTTTGGTCCAAGCGGGGTTCTTTTCGATAGCTCACCACTGCCAAAAGTGGCAATTAGCTGTTTTTGACCGAGGTGAGCAAGCATCGATCTGCCGGAGGCGGTCAGGTGGGCGGGGAGTCTTACGCCGACGTCGGTGACCAGCTTCAAGCTTCTTATTGGCCGCTGTTCAATCAGGTAAAGAACATCGGAACCATCTAACACGCCAAGGTGGCCAACCACGTTTGCTCGTTTTGATAGCTCGTCTACGAGTTTGGTAATAACCGGTCTGGCAAGTCTTTCCAGTGGCTCATGCCTTTTATAGGCACTTCCAAGCTCCCAAGCGGCAAGACCTAGCCCCCAGCGCTTGTCTTCGGTGAAGTGAATAGCAAAGCCTTGAGATTCAAGGACTTCAAGTAACTGGTAGCAGCTGGATCTTGGTATTTCGAGTTTTTGGGCAAGGCGATTTGCTGTTGTTGGCTGACCTAATTCCGCCATGAGCCTCAGCAGTGAGAGTGTTCTTTCGGCTGCGGGAACTCTGGACATGTTTCTAGTATGTCTGAAATCTCAGACACTACTATCAGTTCTTCGATTGAAGTTGACCTCCTTTGGCTGTGAACTTCAGTTATGAACTCAATGGCGCGTACCGTAAGGGCAGCAACCGGCAATACTTTGACCACTCAGGGCTGGCAGCAAGAGGCTGCACTCAGGATGCTCTATAACAACCTGGACCCCTCGGTTGCCGAGCACCCCGAAGAACTTATTGTCTATGGTGGCAGCGGAAAAGCGGCCAGAAATTGGGAGAGCTTTGATGCTCTAGCCAATACTCTTACTCAGCTCAAGAACGATGAGACCATGCTGGTGCAGTCCGGCAAGCCGGTCGGTGTCTTCCAAACTCACGAGTGGGCACCGAGAGTTATTCTGGCCAACAGCAATCTGGTTGGAGACTGGGCTACTTGGCCAGAATTTAGAAGGCTCGAAAAAATGGGTCTGACGATGTATGGGCAGATGACCGCCGGGTCCTGGATCTACATCGGCACCCAGGGCATTTTGCAGGGCACCTATGAAACATTCGCGGCGGTAGCCGAAAAGAGATTTGCAGGAACCCTTGCCGGAACAATTACCCTGACCGGCGGTTGCGGTGGCATGGGTGGTGCACAGCCGTTGGCTGTGACCATGAACGAGGGTGTCTGCCTGATTGTTGACATCGACGAGTCAAGACTTCAAAAGCGATTGCAGACCAGATACCTGGATGAAATCGCAACCGACATCGACGACGCCATTGAGAGAGTCACCAGATATAAGAGCCAGCGCAAGGCAATCTCAGTTGGGCTACTGGGCAATGCTGCCACTATCTTCCCCGAGCTACTAAAGCGTGAGGTGCCAATCGATATTGTGACCGACCAGACCAGCGCTCACGATCCGCTCTATTACATTCCAGAGGGTGTGGAGCTATCAGCGGCCAAAGAATATGCTGCATCCAGCCCTACAGAGTTCACAGACCGCGCAGAAGCCGCAATGGCTAAGCAGGTGGAAGCAATGGTTGGTTTTATGGCCAAGGGCGCCGAAGTCTTTGACTACGGAAACTCAATCCGCGACGAGGCCAGAAAGGGCGGCTATAAAGATGCTTTCAAGTTCCCTGGTTTTGTTCCGGCCTACATCAGGCCACTGTTCTGCGAGGGGAAGGGCCCCTTCCGCTGGGTCGCACTATCGGGAGACAAGAAAGATATTTACCGAACCGACCAGGCGATTCTTGAGCTGTTTCCTGAAAATAAGCACCTTCACCGCTGGATCAAGCTTGCGCAAGAAAGAGTTGAATTCCAGGGCCTGCCAGCAAGAATTTGCTGGCTCGGTTACGGCGAGCGCGATAAAGCCGGTGCTGCATTCAATGAGTTGGTAAGAACTGGAGAGGTTTCTGCACCGATTGTTATCGGTCGTGACCACCTTGATTGTGGCAGCGTTGCATCTCCTTATCGAGAAACCGAAGCAATGCTTGATGGCTCGGATGCGATTGCTGACTGGCCGCTACTAAACGCGATGATTAATGTGGCCTCTGGTGCCAGCTGGGTATCTCTCCACCACGGTGGCGGAGTTGGAATGGGTCGCTCTATTCACTCCGGTCAGGTGTCGGTTGCTGATGGCACCGAGTTGGCCGCCCAGAAGCTGCAGCGAGTTTTGACAAATGACCCCGGCATGGGTGTTATTCGTCACGTTGACGCTGGTTACCCGGAAGCAAAGAGCGTTGCGCGTGAAAAGCACGTCCACATTCCAATGTTGGATACCGAATAAATGGCAACCTGTTATCGAAACATTGCAAGCCTTGTTTCACCGGCAGCAGCAGTTGGTGAGCTGATAGTAATTACCGATGCCGCCATGGTGGTTGAAAATGGCCAGGTCAGCTGGCTCGGTAAGGACAGCGATGCACCGTCCTGTGAGACCGAGGTTGATCTAATGGGCAAGACTGTGATTCCAGGCTTTGTTGATTCACATTCTCACTTGGTGTTTGGTGGCGAGCGCTCCGAGGAATTTGCCAGTCGAATGAACGGCGAGAAATATCAGGCCGGCGGCATCAAGTCGACTGTTGCCGCAACCAGAAATGCAACCGCCGCTGACCTCAGATCGAACACCGCCATGTTGGTTCAAGAGTTTTACGCAAGCGGGATTACTACCTTTGAAATCAAATCCGGCTATGGCCTAGATGTTGAAACCGAGAAGCTATCGCTTGAAATTGCCAGCGAATTTACCGACGAGGTCACTTTCTTGGGTGCTCACGTTGTGCCAAGTGGCAGTGACCCAGACCAATACACCGACTTGGTTGCAGGCGAAATGCTTAAAAGCATCAAAGCCAAATGGGTCGATGTCTTCTGCGATAAAGGAGCCTTTAGCGTTGCCCAGGCCAGGAAAGTTCTAACCGCCGGCATTGCAGCTGGGCTAAAGCCCAGGATGCACGCCAACCAGCTTTCCAACATCGGGGCTATCGCATTGGCGGTTGAGCTGGACTGCGCATCGGTGGATCACTGCACGTTCTTGGATGATGATGACATCGAGCTTCTAAGAAACTCCAACACCGTGGCAACTCTGTTGCCGGGAGCCGAGTTTTCAACCAGAAGCATCTACCCGCAGGGTGGCAAGCTCATGAATGCAGGAGTTGTTGTCGCACTTGCAACCGACTGCAATCCCGGCTCTAGCTTCACCACTTCGATGCCCTTTTGCATTGCGGTGGCGGTTAGAGACATGGGCTTCAGCGTTGATCAAGCAATTTGGGCCGCCACCAAGGGTGGTGCGATGGCCCTTCGAGGCAACCGGGGAGTACTTGAGGTTGGTGTCAGAGCGGATTTCGTGGTGCTGGATGCACCAAACCACATCTACCTGGCCTATCGGCCCGGGGTAGCAATCATCAGCCAGACCTTTCTGCAGGGCAGAAAAGTCTACGAGAGGCGCTAAATGAACCAGATAGAAATTTCAACCGCCGGACTGAAGCTCGAAGATGTGGTCCAGGTTGCAAGGTTTGGGGCCAAGATCACCATTTCGACCGCTGCCATAAATGCCATGGATGCTACTCGAAAGCACATTGAAGAACTGGCAAATGCCGAGGATCCGGTTTATGGCATCTCCACCGGCTTTGGCGCTTTGGCTCAGCGACACATTCCGCAGGCAGACCGGGACCAGCTGCAGAAGTCTCTAATTCGTTCCCATGCCGCAGGCATGGGAGACCCGGTTGAAAAAGAAGTGGTTCGCGCGCTGATGCTGCTTCGACTAAAAACCATGTGCTCGGGTCAAACCGGAGTCAGGTCATTGATCGCAACAACATATGCGGCAATTCTGAATGCCGGCATCACTCCAAAAGTTTTGGAGTATGGGTCTTTGGGTTGCTCCGGAGATCTAGCACCACTTGCGCACTGTGCTTTGGTGCTGATGGGCGAGGGAACCGCTTATGGCCCCGATGGCCAAGAGCAGCCTGCCGCCACCCTCTTGGAAGCTGCCGGGATCAAGCCGGTGGAACTCAGAGAAAAAGAGGGCCTAGCTCTTATTAATGGCACCGATGGCATGCTTGGCATGCTGATCATGGCCTGCCATGATCTGGCAGCCCTGCTTGATCAGGGTGACTTGATTGCGGCAATGAGCATTGAGGGCCAACTCGGAACCGACCAGACACTTCGGAGCCAGCTGCATCAAGACCTTCGTCCGCACCCAGGCCAAGCAGTGAGCGCAAATAACATGTTCAGCGCGCTTTCGGGTAGTGAAATCATTGCTTCCCATCGCCACGGCGATGGGGTTGTGCAGGACGCCTACTCGCTGCGCTGCGCACCTCAGGTTTCCGGTGCTGTGAGAGACACCCTTTCTCACGCTCAGCTGGTTGCAGGTCGCGAACTTGCTGCGATTATCGATAACCCAGTTGTGCTATCAACCGGGGAAGTTAGCTCCAATGGCAATTTCCACGGCGCCCCGGTCGGCTACGTACTGGACTTTTTGGCAATTGCAGTTGCAGACCTCGGCTCGATTAGTGAGCGCAGGACCGATCGGTTCTTGGATGTTTCCAGAAACCGTGGCCTGCCACACTTTTTGGCGCATGACGCCGGTGTTGATTCTGGTTTGATGATTGCTCAATACACCCAAGCTGGAATGGTGTCTGAAAACAAGCGACTGGCAGTTCCTGCCAGCGTTGATTCGATTCCTTCTTCGGCGATGCAGGAGGATCATGTTTCCATGGGCTGGCATGCCGCTAGGAAGCTGAGAAAGGCTGTCGATAATCTGCGCAGGATTATCGCCATCGAATTAGTGGCTGCTGCTCGAGCAGTGGAATTGCGTGCTCCGCTAGCACCGGCAAGTAAAACTGGAGCAGTTATCTCCTCGTTGCGCGAACAGGTTATGGGCATGGGTCCAGACCGAGAGCTGAGCGGCGAGCTAGAGGCTGCTAACCAGTTTTTGATAAACGGCTTCAGTTGGAATTCGGCTAGCTAGTAATAAAGCTCTCAATTGGAGGGCAGGTGCAAGTGAGGTTTCTATCACCAAACGCCCCATCAAGTCTTCTAACCGGAGGCCAGTACTTACCTTTTGACTGCCCTGCAACCGGGAACACTGCTGTGTCTCTGGAGTAGGGGTGATCCCAGTCCTCAGTGAGCTGTCTTGCGGTGTGAGGGGCATTTACCAGCGGGTTGTCATCTGTTGGCCATACGCCATCTTGAACCTTTGCAGCCTCTTGTCTAATGGCAAGCATGGCATCGATGAACCTGTCCAACTCCTCCAATGGTTCAGACTCGGTTGGCTCGATCATTAGCGTTCCGTTGACCGGGAAGCTCATCGTTGGCGCATGGAAACCGTAGTCAACCAATCTCTTGGCAACATCGTCATTCGAGATTCCAGCTTCTGCTTGAAGCGGGCGAATGTCGATGATTGCCTCGTGGGCAACTAGGCCGTTCTTTCCGGTGTAGAGCAGCGGGAAGGCATCGGAGAGTTTCTTGGCAACGTAGTTGGCGCTCAGAACTGCAACAGCTGTTGCATCCATAAGACCTTCATTGCCCATCATCTGGACATAGGCCCAGGAGATCGGCAGGATGCTCGGCGAACCAAAAGGTGCCCCAGAAACTGGACCGTAGTTCGGTAGTTCAATCTGGGCCATGATGTGGCCGGGGAGGAAGTCTTGAAGGTGAGATCTTGCAACAACCGGGCCAACACCCGGTCCGCCACCACCGTGAGGGATGCAGAAGGTCTTGTGAAGGTTTAGGTGAGAGACATCGCCACCGAATTCACCAAACTTCGCATAGCCAACAACCGCGTTGGTGTTTGCACCATCGATGTAGACCTGGCCGCCTGCTGCATGAACCAGATCACAGATTTCAACAACAGCTTCCTCGTAGACTCCGTGGGTTGAAGGGTATGTAATCATTAGGGCCGCAAGGGTGTCACCGGTCTCAGCAATCTTTTGCTTAAGGTCAAGGACATCGACGTTTCCATCTGAGTCGCAACCGATAACAACCACCTGGAAGCCAGCCAAAACAGCACTTGCTCCATTGGTGCCGTGAGCAGAAGATGGAATCAGGCAAATGTTTCTTTGGAAATCACCGCGAGAGCGGTGGTAACCACGAATCGCCATCATGCCAGCCAGCTCACCCTGGCTGCCAGCGTTTGGTTGAAGCGACACTGCCTCATAGCCTGTGATATCGCTCAACCAGCTACTCAGTTCAGCTATAAGTTCGATGTAGCCCTGGGTGTCCTCGGCTGGCGCGAACGGGTGAAGGTTTGCAATTTCTGGCCACGTGACAGCTTCCATCTCAGTCACAGAGTTCAGCTTCATGGTGCAGGAGCCAAGAGGAATCATTCCTCGGTCAAGTGCGTAGTCATAGTCGGCTAGCTTCTTCAGATAGCGCATCATTGCCGTTTCGGAATGATGACTATTGAAAACCGGGTGCTCAAGATATTTAGAGGTTCTGTGGTTTTTCAGTCTGTCGGTTGCATCTTCTGGCTTTGGTGCCCTTGCTCCAAATGCCCCGGCGAGTTCGGCGAGGTGTTCCCAGGTAGTGCTCTCGTCAACCGAGATGCCAATGGTTTCATCGTCAACGATCAAGAAGGTCAGGTCTTTTGCCCTTGCCGCCTGGTAGAACTTCTCGGCATCGGTTCCAGTGATTCTGATGGTGTCAAAAAAGTGCTCATTTTGCAGCTGGAAGCCAACTTCTTCCAAAACCTTGGCTAGGGCTGAAGTCTTGTGGTGAATTTCAGTTGCAATTGCCTTTAGGTCTTTGGGACCGTGGTAAACCGCATACATGCCAGCCATCACAGCTAGCAGCACCTGTGCGGTGCAAATGTTGCTGGTCGCCTTCTCACGTCTGATGTGCTGCTCTCTGGTCTGAAGCGTGAGGCGGTATGCAGGAGCACCTTCAGCATCAACTGACACTCCAACCAATCGTCCTGGCAAGGTGCGCTCGAGTTTTTCGCGTACCGCTAGGTAGCCAGCATGTGGACCACCAAAGCCCATTGGCACGCCAAAGCGCTGGGTTGTGCCACAAACAACGTCGGCCCCGGCTTCTCCCGGCGGACGAATAAGTGTCAAGGCCATTAGATCGGCGCTCGCAAGTGCTAAGCCTCCAAACTCGTGAACTTTGGCAAAGATGCCATCAAAGTCAATAATTCTTCCCGAAGCACCTGGGTACTGCACAACTGCACCGAAGCACTCCTGGTCCAGCTGTTCCGGCTTGGTTGGGTCAAAATATGAAACTACAACTCCGAGAGGCTCTGCTCGGTGTTCAATTAGAGACTTCGTTTGTGGGTAGAGGTCCTTGTCCACAAAAAAGACATTCGAGTCGCTGTCAGCGCTGCGCTTGGCAACAAGCATTGCTTCAACCACTGCTGTTGACTCATCCAGCATCGAGGCGTTGGCTGTTTTCATTCCAGTGAGCTCAGTGACCATAGTCTGGAAGTTGATGATTGCTTCTAGGCGTCCCTGGCTGATCTCAGGCTGGTAGGGCGTGTAGGCGGTATACCAGCTTGGGTTTTCTAAAACGTTTCTCTTAATGACAGCAGGGGTTCTGGTTCCGTAGTAGCCAAGACCCATAAAGGTCTGAGTAATTCGGTTCTTGGAAGCAATGCCATGCAGGCGGTCAAGTGCCTCATCTTCGCTTATTGCCTCCGGGAGTGAACTGTGACCCCGATAGTGAATCGCTTCTGGGAGGGCGCTCTCCATGAGCTCCGTTAGATCTTTAATCCCTAGATAATCCAGCATGTGTTGCTGCTGGCTAGCGTTTGGTCCAATGTGACGGTTACGAAAGTTATGGTGATCTAGTAGCAATTATTCTCCAACTAATGCGTCGTACTCGGTTGATGAAAGGAAATCTGGTACTGAGGTATAACGGATTTTAATCAACCATCCATCCCCAAATGGGTCTTGATTTACCGTGTCTGGAGCTTGGTCCAGGGCACTGTTGACCTCGGTGATCTCTCCGTCCATTGGAGCGTAGAGCTCACCGACAGACTTGGTCGATTCGATCTCACCGCAAATTTTCATGTGAGCTGCATCTGAGCCAACCTTCGGCAGGTCAACGTAGACGATTTCACCCAGCGCATCGGCTGCATACTTGGTGATCCCGACTGTTGCCACATCACCTTCGATGAGGATCCACTCGTGCTCTTTGGTGTATTTAAGGTTCTCAGGATTTGCCATTTGATTTCTACTTTCCACGCTTATAAAACGGTAACTCAACAACTGTGTAAAAAATTCTCGTTCCACGAACATCTGCCTCTACGCTTGAACCAATTTCAAGACCCAGGCCTGAATCCAATAGCGCAAGCGCTATTGGCACCTGCATTGTTGGCGATAGCACCCCAGAGGTGATTGTTCCAATCGCTTCGATTTGTCCAGGTAAGAATACTTCGTAGTCGGCTCGTGCTGCTCTTCTGCCTTCGCCTCTAAGGCCAAAAAGTTTTTGCTTTGGCTGCTTGGCTGCTTCCAACGCCTCCTTGCCGACAAACTCCGGCTTGTCGAAGCGAATTACCTTGCCCAGGTTTGCACTAAATGGTGTGAGGTCCCTGGTTAGCTCGTGACCGTAGAGAGGCATGCCCGCCTCTAGTCTGAGGGTGTCGCGACAGGCAAGGCCGCATGGCGTCACGCCATCTTGCGATGTCAGCAACTGCCAGATTTCACTCGGGTCACCGCCGATGAAGATCTCAAAGCCGTCTTCACCGGTGTAGCCGGTTCTTGCAAGGAAAACATCCTGGCCCCCGAGCGTTGCTGCGGCAATTGAGTAATACTTCAGAACAGTCAGGTCAACATTTACCAGTGGGCCCAGAATTTCCTTGGTGTTTGGGCCTTGCAGGGCTATCAGTGACCAGAGATCGGACTCATCTGCCACTGTCGTGTTTGGAAAATCTGAAAGCCTTGACTGCAGGGCCTCAACAACCTGGTGGTGGTTGCCAGCGTTGGCAACGATCATGAATTCGTCATCGTCCAACCGGTAGACAATCAGGTCGTCGATGATGCCGCCGTCTTCGGCGCAGATCATCGAGTACTTTGCTCTGCCGTTCTCTATTTCCGAGAGCTTGGAAATAAGTGCGTAGTCAAGAAAATCTTCGGCTTGGCCAGTGACTCTGATCTCTGCCATATGGCTGATATCAAACAGACCACAGCCATTTCTAACGCTGTGGTGTTCGTCTATGTCCGACCCATAGCGAACCGGCATGTTCCAGCCACCAAACTCGGTGAAACTGGCCCCCAGTTTTTCATGCTCCGCTTTGAGTTGAGTATTTAACACTCAACCAGACTACCTACTTTTATTGGCTAGAAATCACTCTTGCCCAAGGTTGCCAGTGAGTCTGCCGTGGAGGCGTTCACTGGCCTGATTCATGCCCTTGATATAGACGTTTTTATGCATTGATTCATACTTCGTGGTGATTGAATCAAGAGCAGCAATTGTTGATGCATCCCAGATGTGAGAGTTAGTGACATCGATCACAATTTCGTCCGGGTCATCTGAGTATTCAAACAGGGTAGTCAGGTCATTGCTCGATGCAAAAAAGAGCTCACCTTCAACTGTGTAGTAGGCAACTGAAACTTCGTCATCGCCACCAACTGTTCTGGTCACCGAGGCAAAGTGAGCAACTCTCCTTGCAAAGGCGATCATGGCAACAATCACACCAACAATCACACCGATTGCGAGGTTGTGAGTCCAGACCACAACGGCAACGGTTGCAACCATTACCGTGGTTTCGCTCTTAGGCATCCGTTTTAGCGTGCTGAGCTGAATGCTGTGCCAATCAAAGGTTCCAAAAGAGACCATAAGCATCACTGCCACCAGCGCAGCCATCGGAATCTGGGCGACAATGTCGCCCAAGCTGACAACAAGAATTAGCAAAAAGACACCGGCCAGGAAGGTTGAGATTCTGGTTCTTGCACCCGATGCCTTCACGTTGATCATGGTCTGACCGATCATTGCGCAACCACCCATACCGCCTAAGAAGCCAGAAAGGATGTTTCCAACGCCCTGAGCCAAAGACTCACGCGTCTTTTGGCTGTGGGTGTCTGTTATTTCATCAACGAGCTTTGCGGTCATCAGCGACTCCAGGAGTCCGACCAGCGCCATCGCCAGAGCAAATGGCGCAATGATGTTGAAGGTCTCCAGCGTTAGCGGAACGTTTGGAATCAATAGTTCTGGCAGTGATTCAGGAAGTTCGCCCTCATCACCAACCCGTGGAACCGAGATTGCCATCACGACAACCATTGCGCTGACAAGCACGATTGCAACCAGAGGTGCCGGGATGACTTTGGTGAACCTTGGCATCACGATCATCACTATGAGACCGAGGCCAACCAGCCAATAGACGGCAAACGGAACGCCGATTAGGTGAGGGAGTTGAGCCATAAAAATCAAAATGGCAAGAGCGTTCACAAACCCGAGCATCACGCTGCGCGGGATAAAGCGCATCAACTTCGCGGCTCCCAAACCACCCAGGATCAGCTGGAATGCGCCGGCAAGGATTACCGTGGCAAGAAAGTAGTCAAGGCCGTAATCTCTGGCAACCGGAGCAATAACCAGCGCAACGGCTCCGGTAGCTGCCGAGATCATTGCAGGTCTGCCACCAAGGATTGAAGTGGTAATTGCCATCACAAAGCTTGAGAACAGACCAACCCTTGGGTCAACGCCAGCCAAGATGCTGAACGAGATCGCCTCTGGAATAAGAGCCAGCGCGACAACGAGACCAGCGAGAGACTCCCGAAGCAATAGCTTCGGGCTTCTAAGCGCTTCCCTAACGGTTGGACGCGGTCGGTATCTCGGGTCGGTACCTGAAATGAGCACGCTTAGTTTTTGTTTTAAAAGATTCAAGGTTTTGGCTTCTTTGGTTGCCGGACAAAATTTGTTGCGGCACTTCATTGCAGCCGCTGGTGAGTTCTTAGTCTAACTCAGATGGAAATTAGTCGCTGATAAAGCTCTTCATACTTGGCGGCCGTTCCAGTAACGATGCCATCTGGCAATCGCGGCGGTGTTGATTTCTGGTCCCAGTTTTCTAAGAGCCAGTTCCGAACACCCTGCTTATCAAAGCTCTGGTCCCGAACACCCTGCTCCCAGAGAGCCTGATCCCAGTATCTTGAGCTGTCAGGTGTTAGGACCTCATCGCCAAGGGTAAGGATGTTGGTTCTTGGGTCATTACCAAATTCAAACTTGGTGTCGGCTAAAACTAACCCAGCTTTACTGGCAAGCTGGCTGGCTCTGATGAAGATTTGAAGACTCAGGTCGCGGAGTCTCTCGGCAATGTCGCTGCCGACTAGTTCGACAACTCTGGCAAAGCTGATGTTTTCGTCTTTTTCACCAAGTTCAGCTTTGAATGCCGGTGTGAAGATGGGGTAGGGCAGTCGGTCCCCGAATTGCAAGCCTTCAGGAAGTTCCTGACCGCAGATTGCTCCGGTTTCTAAGTATTCAGTCCAACCGGATCCTGAAATATATCCCCTAACTACGCACTCAACAGGAAACATGTCCAGCTTCTTGGCCATGACAGCTCGTTTTGAAACAACCTCTGGAATTTCAAGTTCATGGCTTAGGTGATTTGGGATGTCAAGTTTTTGAAACCAGAAATTGGTCATCTTGGTGAGGTTTTCACCCTTGCCTGGAATTTCAGGAGAGTGAACGGTGTCAAATGCGCTGATGCGGTCACTTGCGACTACGAGCACCAGGTGATCAAAGGCTTGATCTTCGCTTCTGTATAGGTCTCTAACCTTGCCGGAGTAAACGTGCTTGAAACCTGGAATCTCCATTTAGCTGACTACCTTCAGGGCAATATCATTGCGGTAGTGAGAGCCCTCGAGGTGGATTCTGGATATGCCTTCGTAGGCAAGTGCTCTTGCCTCTTGGAAGTTCTCTCCAACTGCAACCACCGACAACACTCTGCCGACATCGCCCGCCTTGCAAACATGAACCTGGTCCATTGATTCGGCGCTGTCTATGCCGGTGACTTTCCTCACCGGTGCAACTGTGTCCGGGTAGCCCTCAGATGCCAGCACGACAGCAATCGCGGCTTCAGCAGTAAATTCAGCAGGGACTGCAACGTCCAATTTGCCAGAGGCAGCCGCAAAAAGCAGCTCAGCCAGGTTGCTGGTGAGCCGCGGGAGAACGACTTGAGTCTCCGGATCACCAAAGCGAGCGTTGAACTCAATCACTTGGATACCGCGCTCAGTGATTATTAGACCGCAGTAGAGCAGCCCCACGAATTCTTTGTCGCGCTTTTTAAGCTCATCAATTGTCGGCTGAGCAATGCGAGTTGTTACTTCCTCGACGAAACCCTCTGGAAGCCATGGCAGCGGAGAGTAGGAACCCATGCCACCGGTGTTTGGACCGAGGTCTTTATCAAAGGCCCTCTTATAATCCTGGGCAGGGGTGAGTGGCATGACGTTTGTGCCGTCGGAAAGAAAGAACAGGCTCACCTCTTCACCTGCCAAAAACTCCTCTACCAAAACGCCTTGCTCCAAGAACCGCTCAGCATGGTCTAGAGCCTCTTGCTGGTCCGAGGTGACAATGACGCCCTTGCCGGCGGCAAGGCCGTCTGCCTTAATAACAAATGGAGCACCGAACTGATCCATTGCATCTTGAACTTCCACCAGTGAGTCACACCTTCTGGACATGCCGGTTGGGATATCAGCCGATGCCATGACGTCCTTGGCAAATTGCTTGCTGCCCTCAAGGGCAGCAGCTTGTTGGTCGGGGCCAAAGACTTTCAGGCCTTGGGATCTGAGGGCGTCTGCGACTCCTGCAACAAGCGGTGCCTCGGGTCCGATGATTGCCAGATCCACCGCTTCTTCTAGGGCGATTCTGGTCACTTCAAGTTTGTTGGTGATGTCATCGAGGTTTCTAACCTCTACCTCTTTGGCAATGTATTCATTGCCCGGGGCGCAGACTATTTCGCTTGGCTCAGTGCCGGTTCTAATTAGCGCCTTAATAATTGCGTGCTCTCTGGCACCTGAACCTATAACGAGTACTCTCACCTAGAAAACTTTAGCGTTTTTGGAAGCTTGACCACTCAAGTGAAGCTTGCTGTGGTAACCACCTTGGCCGGTGCGGTGGATAATTGCACTTACTATGGCCGGCAAAAAGATAACTGTGGAAGCAGGTACTGCTGCACTCAAAGACCTGCCTGCCCAGCTCCCAACCGCGGTCAGGTTTCTGCTTCAGAAAATAGAAGCAGATCACCGCGGGGGAACCGTGGAGCTTAGGGTTCCGCCTTTTGGTGCGGTGCAGTGCATCGAGGGCATGAACCACAGACGGGGCACACCACCAAACGTCGTTGAAATGACTCCGGAGGTTTTTCTGGGTTTATGCATGGGCGAACTATCCCCCGAGGAAGCAATGACAAAGCCCGGTTGCAGCTTCTCCGGAGAAAAAGCTGAGCTTACCTTTGTTGTTTTTCCGGTTGCGGGCCTTTAGGGGTGGTTATATTGGTGCTGTGGCCGACAAAAAATCAGAAAAACCAGAACAGGTAGAAATTCGCCGTGCTCCTAAGGTGCTGGCTTTCACTCTGACTGGCGCTGCCCTTGGGCTAATTGCAGCTTTTGTGCTGAATCTTTTCATTACCGATGAGGCCAGATCCAATGAGAACGTGCTTGGCCTGTTGCTGGTTGCTCTTGGAAGCCTTGGTCTCGGGCTCGGTGTTGCCATGGCGATTGCAGTTGATTTGATTTCTTCTAGAAAACCAAAGCAGGCAACTGCAAGTAGGACCAATAAGTAATGCGCGGTGACGGCAAGCTAAACCACGACATTCTCCCCGGTGAGCAGGGTCCACAGGATCAGTGCGGCGTCTTTGGAGTTTGGGCTCCAGGTGAAGAGGTTGCAAAGCTCAGTTACTTCGGTCTTTATGCACTCCAGCACCGTGGTCAAGAGTCTGCTGGAATTGCAACATCCACCGGCGAAAAGATTTTGGTCTATAAAGACATGGGACTTGTTTCGCAGGTTTTTAATGAGGCAGCACTTGAATCATTGGTTGGCCACATCGCACTTGGCCACACTAGGTATTCAACAACCGGTTCTTCGCATTGGAAAAATGCACAGCCAACACTTGGCAAAACTGCCTATGGCACGGTTGCACTTGGCCATAACGGCAACCTGACAAACACCGCCGAACTTCTTGAGTTGCTATTAGAGCGCTACCCAAACTACGAATCCGAACTTCGCGGTGGCAATACCACCGACACCGCAGTGTTGACCGCCCTGCTGACCGGTAACCCGGATAGCACTTTGGAACAAACGGCAATCGAGCTGCTTCCTAAGGTCAAGGGCGCGTACTGCCTGGTGTTTATGGACGAGAGCACCCTCTACGCCGCTAGAGACCCGCAGGGTGTTAGGCCGCTTGTGCTTGGAAGGCTTGAGCGCGGTTGGGTGGTCGCATCAGAATCCGCGGCGTTGGATATTGTGGGTGCGTCATTTGTCCGCGAGGTTGAGCCTGGCGAACTGATTGCAATAGATGAAAACGGTCTTCGCTCTTCCAGGTTCGCCGAAGAAAAGCGCGCGGGTTGTGTATTTGAATATGTTTATCTTGCTCGCCCCGATACGGCCATCAGTGGCCGTGTTGTTTATGAGGCGCGGGTTGAGATGGGTAGAACTCTTGCAGTCGAGCATCCGGTCGAAGCGGATCTGGTAATTCCAACCCCGGAGTCTGGAACACCTGCAGCCATTGGCTACAGCGAGAAATCTGGAATTCCATTTGGTCACGGGCTAGTCAAAAATGCCTATGTCGGCAGAACCTTTATTCAGCCCTCACAAACAATCAGACAGCTCGGCATCAGGCTTAAGCTAAACCCGCTTCGCGAAGTGATTGCGGGCAAGCGCTTGATAGTCGTGGACGACTCGATAGTCAGGGGAAACACTCAACGGGCCCTGGTGAAGATGTTGAAAGAGGCTGGCGCTGCCGAAGTTCACGTCAGAATCTCAAGCCCGCCGATTACCTGGCCCTGTTTCTACGGTATTGACTTTGCATCCCGGGCTGAGTTGATTGCATCGGGTCTGGGGGTTGAAGAGGTTAGGCAGTCAATCGGTGCCGATTCGCTTGGTTATTTGAGCAAAGAGGGCATGGTTGCAGCAACCAACCAGCCGGAGAAAAAACTCTGCACCGCTTGCTTCACCGGAAGCTACCCAATCGAACTGCCAACAGCAGACCGATTGGGAAAGAACCTACTTGAAAGGCCCGTCGCAACAATTGAAGTCGAGGGGCACTTTCACCAATGACAACCAATCCTTACGCAGCCTCCGGTGTTGACACTGAAGCCGGTGACCGCGCCGTAGAGCTCATGAAAGCTGCGGTCTCTGCAACCCATAACAATCTGGTGCTGGGAGGCTTCGGGGGCTTTGCCGGCATGATCGATGCCAGCATGCTGAAAAGCTATGACCATCCGATTCTTGCAACCTCAACCGATGGCGTCGGAACCAAGGTCGCTATCGCGCAGGCAATGGATAAGCACGACACCATCGGTCAAGACCTGGTTGGCATGGTTGTTGATGACATCATCGTCACCGGCGCTCGCAGTTTGTTTATGACCGACTACATTGCAACTGGAAAGCTTGAACCGCAGCGGATTGCCGACATCGTGCGCGGCATCGCGAAGGCCTGCAAGCAGGTTGATGTTGCACTAGTGGGCGGCGAAACAGCCGAGCATCCTGGCTTGCTAAAACCGGACGAATACGACGTTGCCGGTGCTGCCGTTGGTGTGGTTGAAAAATCTAAAATTCTCTCAGCTGAAAGAGTGAAGGTTGGAGATGTTGTGCTGGGACTTTCTTCATCCGGCCTGCACTCCAACGGTTATTCGCTGGTCAGAAAGATAGTCGCCGATAACAACTGGAAGTATTCAGACCAGATTGCAGAATTTGGTAGAAGTCTCGGCGAGGAACTGCTTGAGCCAACCGCCCTCTACACCGGAGTGCTGAACAAGGTTTTGGCGGATGTCAGGTTCCAGGACAAGTTTTCAACCATGAGTCACATCACTGGCGGGGGGATTGCAGCAAATCTTTCAAGGGTCTTGCCAACAACTGTTTCTTTGAATGTTGAGCGTGCAAGTTGGCAACCACAGCCGGTCTTTCAGGTCTTGGCAGAATCTGCCGGGATTGTATTGACTGATTTGGAGTCCACTTGGAACTTGGGGTTGGGTTTTGCAGTGGTGGTTCGGGCTGACAGCGCAAGCCAAATCATGCAGGCTATCCAAGAGCTTGGCATCAACACCTTCCAGCTCGGATTGATTGAGCAAAAGCCAGCGGAACTGGAGGGCTATTTGTCAGAAGCCAAGGGCGTTCACGGCGGAGCCGTGAGACTGGTTGGCGATTTTGCCAAATAAACAAACCGCGCTGGTTGGCATAGTGGGATTGCTGGCAGCCTCGGGGGCCTTTGTGGTTGGAACGATAGCTGGCGCAAGTAACGCCTCGGTGTCGCAAGTGCTTGACACGCCAAATGAGCTTTGCTTTATTGACACTTCGGCAGATCAATTTTCTGAAAAACATGCCGAAACCAAGTTGGTTGGATGCCAGATTATTGGCATGACCAAGGATGCCGCAATCAGCTATGCAGAGGCCGCTGGTCTAACGGTCAGGATTGCATCTGAAGATGGCGAGGGCTTTGCTCTAACCGAGGACTACCGGGATTCGAGGCTGAATCTAGACATCTTGATCGGGCTGGTTGTTGGGGTTTCTGCCTGGTAGGAGGAGGGTCGACTACTCAGTCTTCTCGTCTTCGTCCTCATCTGGGTATAGGTCAGCCCATTTGTCGACATACTGGTCATTTTCTTCAGGTTTCCCAAGCTCTGCTTCGAGCGCAGAGTAATCGGTTGCCGGGCTGTAATACTTCAGCTCTCTAGCAACCTTGGTGTTCTTAGCTTTTTGACGGCCACGCCCCATGGCGAGCCCCCTTTTTCTCTAAATAATCCGGGCGAAGTTGCCGCCCTGGAAACCTATGGAAAACTACAAAGTGAATTCTAACATCGCTAACCCAGCCAGAGAGCGAGTGTGAGGATAAGTAGTGGGAAAACTATATTGATTGCAACAGTGAGCAACATCTGTGCAATCCGGCCGCGGTGATAGAAATCAAAGCCAGCTTTGGCAATTCCAGAAAAAGTAGAAAGCCCACCTGCTAAGCCGACCGTTGCAATGATCAGGTAGTCCTGAATCAGATTTCCAGCGTGGACGTAGCCAACCAATCCCGCTGCCAAGCCGTTGGTTAGAAACAACCCAAATGGCAGCACGCCACCCCAGCGAATCATGAACACCCTTGCAACAGAACCCAGCCCACCAAAGACTCCAATCAAAAGGGTTAGCAGTATTGGGTTACTCATTTGGCATCGGCCTTCTGCTGCACTCTTCTACCTAGGTGCCAACCGGCTGCGTAGGAGGCAATGCCAGCAAATAGCATTGCGAAGATCTCCCAGGACAGGCCGTTGATGTCAATAAACAGCGTCACCGCGCTCATGGTCGTGAATCCGCCGGCAAAGCCGTATGCCCAAAGCCATTTGCACCAAAGAGTCTGAAAATAGGGGAGCCTTGCGGTTAGGCCAAGGAAATGTGCCCCTAACAGGTTCACGACTGTCAGAGCAATCAGTTCACCGGTTGGAAAAGAAATGTTTAGAGTGACAAGCTCCGATAGCAAATATCGGAGCATTGTTCCAAGGGCGCCTCCAATGAAGACATACCCGGCCATTCTCATGTTGGTCGACACATTTAGAGCCTAACCAATCAATAGAGTCCCCAATTAGAATTTCCCCAATGGACCAGAACAGTTTTATCGCCGGCAGTTATTACCAAAATAACTACACCCAGGAACAGAACAGTCAGTTCAACTCGCAGTTCAGTGCGATCACAAAGAAGATGGCTGCAAACCTTGATGCCGGGCTCTCGTCAGACTCCGCTGAGATGCAAGCGGCAGTCAAAGAGCACTTTGATTTTTGCTCAAAGTTCTGGCAGCCAGATAAAGAAGCTTATAAATCATTGGCTATGAGTTATGTGCTACCAACCGGCTATCGCGACAGCTACGAGGGTGTTCGCGAGGGCCTAGGAAAATACATCTACGACGCGGTTATCGAGTTCGCAGATAAAAACCTCTAGCCGGCCTTTACCTCGTTTTTTCTGCCAAGCCTGAAGGTTGACAGGAAGCCCAGCAGCAAGAACCCTCCGGCAGCCCAGGCTGCCAGGTGAACTCCTTGAGTGAAGGCTTCACCTGATTCGTAGGCAACCGCATCAACCACCTCTTGGGAAACCTGTTGCGGCAGCAAAATGTCATCCAAGACTGGAATTGCACCACCGGCAGAATCAACGACCAGTTCAACGACTTGAGCCTGTTGCGAGGCACTCAGTCCGGTTGTTTCCAACCTGGTCTCTAAATTTCCCTGCACGCCGGTGAACAGCATTGAGCCAAGAACGGCAATACCCAGAGCGGATCCAACCTGACGAACAGTTGACTGCGAACCTGAAGCCTGGCCGTTTTGCTCCATCGGAACATCGATCATGATCACGCCGGTTAGCTGAGCGGTGGCAAGACCGATTCCAATTCCATATACAAGCAAGAACGGTGCAACCAGCACCCAACCGGTTCCAGTGCTGGCAAATAGTGCAATACCGATAACTGCGACCAGCTCGAGCAAAACACCAATCTGGACAGCTCTGGCAGCGGGCAGCTTGCCACTGAGTGCTCCACCAACACCGGAAGCCAAAAACGCACCGGCGGCCAGCCAGAGCAAGACAAGGCCCGAGCTAATTGGTGAAAGCCCAAGCACGTTCTGCAACCAAAGTGGCAGAGCGAACAGAATTCCAAACTCACCCATTGAGATAATTCCGGCGGCAATCGAGCCGTTTCTGAACGAGGTGATAGAGAACAGGTTCAAATCAAGAATCACATTCTTGCCTGACTTCTCACGCCTAAGTTCCCAGCGCACAAATGCCACTGCCGAGACTAGGAAGATTGCAAGTGCAACTGGGATGACCGAAATTGAATCTGCCGGCCAGACGAAGTCACCGAGGGAAAATTGCTTATCGGTCTGATTCCACCAGCCATAAATGCGCCCCTCGATAAGACCGAAGACCAGGGTAGAAAACATCACAACTGAAATCGCGGCACCAATCCAGTCGATAGCCCCAGCTCGCTGCGGAGACTTCGATTCTGGAACCAGAAGCAAGAGCCCAGCCAAGATGATGATGCCAAGTGGCAGGTTGATCATGAAAGCCCAACGCCAAGTGAAATCCGTTGCTAGCCAGCCACCGAGCACCGGTCCAACCGCAACCATTCCACCAATGGTTGATCCCCAGATGGCGAAGGCAATGCCGCGCTCTTTTCCTTGGAAGTTTGCATTCACCAGAGACAAAGTGGTCGGGAGCACCATCGCGCCACCAACTCCCTGAGCGACCCTGGCCAAAATCAGCTCGGTTGCCGAATCTGTGAGCCCCGCCCACACCGAAGCAATGATGAAAATCACAATGCCTAGGTTCAGAACACGCTTCCGACCAAACCGGTCAGCCAGCGAGCCGAAGACTAGAAGAAGCGACGCAAAAACCAGAACATAGCTTTCTTGAACCCACTGGACCTCGGTTGAAGAGAGGTCCAGCTCATCGATGATTGCCGGGAAAATCGTGTTGACGATTGTTCCATCGATGATGACAATGGAAATTGCCATGGAGATAAAGACCAGACCGATCCAGCGCTTTTTTGCTGACATTTTTATTCTTTCTTTCTTGCTATCCCAGGGCTAGAAGGGCGCAGGCACCAATGGCCAACGCGATCCCAAAGCTTTGCGAAAGAGCAATGCGTTCCTTGAGGAAAATCCTTGCTAAGAGTATCGTGCCGACCGGGTAAAGCGCGGTCAATACTGCAGCGACTGCTAGCGCGCCATTGCGAGTTGCAACCAAAAATCCGACGTTTCCAAGCACATCTCCAATTCCAGCCAGTAATACCAGCCCAAACAGCTTGAAATCAGAGAGCGACTCAATGAAAGGTTTTTGCCTTGAGGGCATCAGCCACAGGGCTAATAGCCCTGCCAGCAGAAGCGCGAGCCCAACTGCGCGCATAATCACCAGCGGTGCTAGCCCTGAATCGGCGCCGGTTGCATCGAGGAATATAAAGATCCCTGAAAAGCCAAGCCCGGCACCAACCGAGTACAAAGTTGCCAACCCAGAGGGTAGCTTTACTTTTTCTCCTGGAACAAACCCAACCAAAACCACGGCAATCAAAATCAAAATGACCGCAATTAGGACGAAGCTGGAAAGCTCTTGCCCGGAGAAAACGTCAAACACCACCGGAACTATCGCCGAGATGACAGCAGTGAGCGGACTGACGATTGAAATTGGGCCGAGCGCTAGCGCGGCATAAAGGCAGCTGATCGCAATTGCAGAGCAAATACCGGCATAAATGCTCACCACCACCGTGTTGGACTGGTATTCGGCTCCCACGAACATGCTGAGCACCATTGCGATTACTAAGCCAAAACTAAATGAGTAGGTGGTGGCTGCTAGGGCGCGGATTCTTCTTGCTGCCAGTGCTCCAACAAAGTCTGCATAGCCATAGGAAAAGGCGGACAACAAACCAAAAATAATGGTCATTGCCCGCCTCTTTCAAATGTGGCTCCGACCGGCGTCGATCCGGTGACCTAACGATTTTCAGTCGTTCGCTCTACCAACTGAGCTACAGAGCCGTGGAGGGGACTATCCCCCCACCATTCGCATATTTCTTGCGAAGCGACCCTGACGAGACTTGAACTCGCGACCTCCGCCGTGACAGGGCGGCGCGCTAACCAACTGCGCTACAGGGCCTAGTGGTACTACCTACATCGCCTGGTGACCCCAACGGGATTCGAACCCGTGCTGCCGCCGTGAAAGGGCGGTGTCCTAGGCCTCTAAACGATGGGGCCGTGAAGTTGGCGACTTCAATTGCACCGAGGCATAACAATACTGGGCAAATGGGCTATTGCGCAACACTGAGCAAACGTTCAGTTATTACTTGAGGCTTGCATTTACCATTGTTGCTTGGAGGCAATTTGAAACTGGGTCGTAACAAGCTGATTGCAGCGCTAGCCGGAGCGGGTATTTTGTTTTCCGGAGTGCTGCTGTCGCCGGCCTATGCCGTTCCGGATTACCCAACTGCTGCCGAAGTCGCGAAGGCCAAAGCTAGCGTCCAAACCAAGAAAGACATGGTTGAACGGATTGAGGGAATTCTAGAAACCCTCCAAGAAGAAGCGGATGCTCTAGAGATCATTGCACTTCAAAAAAACGAAGCTTATAACCAGGCCACCGAACAAGTTGCGCTTATGGCGGCCAAGGTTGAAGGGCTTGAGGCAAAGGTGCTTCTTTCCGAGAAACAGGCCGAAGATGCCAAGGTCCAGCTGGCTCAGATTGTCGGCAAAATGTATAGGGACCAGGCCAGTGGCAACATGACAATGGAGCTTTTCTTCAATCCCGCAAATGCCGAAGACCTGCTCTACCAGCTGACAATGCAGGATATGTTGGCCCAAAGAACCGGCGCCATCTACGAGGCTGCGCTGGAAAAGCAAACGCAGGCCCAGGCGCTAGCTTTGGAGTTGGATAGTGCAAAGGCTGAATTAGTGGGCATCGAGGCAGAAGCCAAGCAGCTGCTTGAGGAGGCTGAGGCGGCTGCCGATGCCGTTATCGCAAAAGTTCAAGAATCTGAGCGCCAACGGGCAACCATGATGAGCCAGTTGGCAACCCTAAAGGACACCGCAGCAGACCTTGAGCGCCAAAGAATTGAAGGCCTAGAGGCCGAGCGCAGGCAGAACCTAGTGAAGTCTGCTCCCACAGCACCCGAGCTCTACAGTGTTGGGGACCCAAATTGGGCCGAGGTTGAAACTGCCATCGCGTTTGCCTCTGAGCAGCTGGGTGAAAGGTATGTCCTGGGAGGTTCAGGACCGAACGTTTGGGACTGCTCTGGAATCACAATGAAGGCCTACGCTGCAGCCGGTATTTACATCGGTTGGCACTCGGCTACTGCTCAATACAACGTGATGGCAAGCAAGCAAAAGCTGGTGCCCTTCCAGAGCATCCAGCGAGGTGACCTGATTTGGTGGAGCAAAGAGCGAGCTTTCTCCGGCGACAAGTATCACGTGGCGATCTACCTGGGCGACGGCATGATGCTGGAAGCTCCGAACCCAGCCAGAACAGTTCGAATAGTTCCGGTTCGCTACGGTGAAATCTGGCCCTATGCCGGAAGGCCTAGCGCCTAGCGGCCACCGCCACCGCCACCGCCACCACCGCCACCGGCACCACCGCCACCACCGGCACCACCCGAGGTGCTGGAGCCAAATGATGCAGTGGTTCCGGATGAGAGTGATTTCATCGTTCCTGCGAAGTGGGAGCTATTGATACTGGTAATCCAGAACGGTTGGTCATCCCCGTACTGCTCGCTGAGCTCTTTCGTCCATGCCTTACCAAGCCCCAAGAGGATTGCCCATGGGAGCAGCCTTTCGTGGAGTTTTAGATAGTCATCTTCCCCAACTCGAAGAGCGCCCGATGGAGACTGCAGATAGGCAAGTCGGTCACGCTCGGCCAGCTTCATATATATCTTCAAGCCCTTCAGGTGGTCTCTTGTCCGTGCGCCGAGGGCATTGAGCGGAGTTCTAGACATAAGCAAGGCTCCCACTGGGCCAAGGACTGCGAAGCCAACTAGGGCCGTGACCACCATCCAATTTCCATATCTATTCGAGAGCGATATGATTGCGATGGTCAGCCCTGAAGCGCTCAGCACCAGAGAAGATATCACAAATAGCAGCCTTGGAGCCAGCGCTACCTTGACTGTGAAGGTCTCCTGAAAGCTGACTTTGAGTTGCTTGCCATATTTGACCAATCGCGCAGACAAGCTCTTGTTGCTCTTGGGTAGTTGAAGCTCGACTCCAATTTCGGGCAGCTGCCCGAACAGCGCCTTCAGCGCGACTACGTCATCATCTGAGAGCTGTATGTCTGATCTTGTAACACTCCAGCGTGATTTACGGATTTCTTTGAGATGTATCTTTCCGGCAACCGCAAGTTCCAGCAGCTTGGCCACCGGCAAGGCCCCGCCAGCCCCAAGCAGTTGCGCTGCCATCTCAAGTGTTATCCCCTCAGGAGGAAGGTATTCAGCCACAATCGACTTTCGTCCCTTTGCGCCAGCCAAGACTCTCAAGTTGTATCGCAGAGCAAATGCAGCGCTTGCCAGCAACCCAGCAAATAATGGAATCAACAACCAATTGAGTGGGTAGTCAGCCGGGTCTCTGGTCAAGATCAAAAAAGTCCCCGGTTCAAAGGCGAGCGACACAGTCACGGTCTGATAAGCGCTCAGGTTTTGTTGCTCAACAAGCACAAGCACCGAGTCATCGGCGTCCGTGAATTTTAGCTTGCAGCGATTTGTCTCACCCTCAGAACCGAAATAGCAAGCGGACTCTTCGCGCACTAAGCCAGCACTTGCCCGGTCATCGACCTGGATTTGGGCTCGGACTGTTTCAAAGTCTTGACTCCATCCAGAGCCGTTGATATCCCAGTAGAACTCCTGAAAACCGGTGCTATCAGTGAAATCCCCGATCACATTTTTCTGCCGATAACTCAACACAAAGGTCTGAGCCCCATACAAAAACTCTCCCTTTGGAACCACGGAGTCCACCGCTAGGTAGCCCGACTCTGAAAACGTCTCTAACGGCCTGTCGTTTCCGGCCCCGTCGGTGAGCGAAAGAATTTCCGTCTCCAGGGGCATTCGGTTATACCAAGAGGGCAAGTACCGAATCAAACCTCGGTTCTGGTCATACTCGGGAAAGACAGCAACCAAAGTTTCTTTTACTTCAAGAGTTGCAACGCCATCCTTGTCGGAGGAAATTTCAAATTCGGCGTCAAACGAGTCGAAGTAAAAATCGTCAACGGATGCTTGAGCTCCCAGCGGGAGCAGCCAGATTGCCAAAAATGCGGCTAGTGTGCTGCTGAAGAATTTAATGCTTGAAGTTGGCATAGGCGGCTTCGATAACCTTTTCGGTTTTTTCTTTACCTTCCCAGCCCTGAATCTTGACCCATTTGCCAGGCTCTAGATCCTTATAGCGAGAGAAAAAGTGCTCAATCTCATCGAGAGTTTGCTTCGGGACATCTTTTAGGTCTTGAATGTGATCCCAGCGCGGATCTTTGGCGGGAACGCAAATAACCTTCTCGTCCACTCCGCCATCGTCTTCCATGACCAGCATGCCAACCGCTCGCACCTTGACGCCAACGCCTGGAAACAGCGGGTACTCAAGCAGAACAAGCGCGTCAAGCGGGTCGCCGTCGCCGCCCAGCGTGTTTTCAAAGAAGCCATAATCGGTCGGATAAACAAAAGGCGTGAACAGCACACGGTCCAGATAGACCCGTCCTGATTCGTGGTCAACCTCATATTTGTTTCTGGAACCGCGCGGAATCTCAATAACTACGTCGTATGACAAGGCTTCTCCTCAATAGGCTTAGATAAAAGATTACCGAATTGAGAGCAATGGTTTTGAGAAATCGACTTACTCCGGCAGTTGCCGATGTTCGCCGAGCCGTTCGGGACGCTCTTGTCGAGCTTGATCTAGAGCAAGGTGCGAGGATTCTGGTTGCCTGTTCAGGGGGCCCAGATTCACTTGCTCTTGCCGCCGCTACCGCATTCGAAGCACCCAAGTTGGGGCTCTTAGTGGCAGCCTGTGTCGTTGATCACGGGCTTCAGGCAGGCTCTGACGAAATCGCTAGACAAGCACTCTTGAGACTCGAAGCACTGGGGGTTGATCCAGTTGTAATCGAATCGGTCAGCGTTAAAAAGGACTCCAGCGGTCCAGAGGCGGCCGCAAGAACCGCAAGATACCAAGCTTTAGAGCAAGCAAGAAACCTGGTTGGTGCGGAGTTGGTTGTCTTGGGCCACAACCTCGAAGATCAGGCAGAGACTGTCCTAATTGGTTTGACCAGAGGCTCAGGGCTGAAATCTATTTCAGGAATGCAGCTTCTGGATGCTGACAAAAAGTTATTGCGACCGCTTCTTGGTCTGAAGCGTGAATTACTGCGTCAAAGCTGCATAGATCAAGACATTTTGTTCTGGGACGATCCCCATAACAAAGATGAGCGCTTCACCAGAGTGAGGGTTAGGAACCTGCTTGACAAGATGGAAACCGAACTGGGGCCAGGATTCGCAGAGGCTCTTAGCAGAACTGCAGAAATTGCAACCGAGTCCGAAGACGCCATCTCCAATGCGGTTTCCGAGCTCTTGACTGTTGCCGTGCAATTGGATTCCGAGGGCAACCACCTGGTTTCAATTTCAGCTCTGGAATCAAAGCCCTACGGGATTAGACGAAAACTGCTCTTCGAGGTTGCTGTTCAGGCAGGCGGCAAGGGTGTGAGCCGCACGCAGGTGCTTGGAATTGATGAACTTATTACGAATTGGCACGGACAAAACAAGCTGGTTCTTTCTGGCATTACAGTAGAGCGGGTAAACCAAAAGCTTGTATTTACAGGCCAGTAAACCAACAACCTCGGGAGCCTTTTAGTGCGACTAAATCATCCAGACATAACTCAAGTCCTTGTGACCGCAGAGCAAATCTCAGCTCGGGTTGCAGAAATGGGTTTGGAACTAGACAAGTTTTATGCGGATAAAGACCCACTGCTAGTCGGTGTTCTAAAAGGTGCCGTGCCATTCATGGCAGATCTTTCAAGAGCCATGCAGCTTTCAACCTCGCAGGACTGGATGGCGGTTTCCTCCTACGGCTCGGGAACCACCTCATCCGGTGTGGTGCGGATACTGAAAGATCTGGACACAGACATCACTGACCGCCACGTTCTAATTGTCGAGGACATTATTGATTCGGGCCTAACTCTTTCTTGGCTCACAACAAATCTTGCCAACCGCGGTGCCGCATCGGTTGAGGTCGTCACGCTTTTGCGTAAGCCAGATGCTGCCAAGGTGGAAATTGATGTCCGATGGGTGGGGTTTGATATACCAAGCGACTTTGTAGTCGGATACGGCCTGGACTACGACGAGCGCTACCGATCACTGGACGGAGTTGGCGTGCTGTCACCTTCGGTTTACTCATAGGACCTGGATAGCAAGCATGGATAAGCAGAAAAAAGACACATTAGAAACAAAAAAGCGCTCCGAGCCCAAATCTCAAGATGCGCCAATTGAAAAAGATAAAGAAAAAGCGAAGACCAAAACGAAGCAGCCCATGACGCTCAAGCGCTTCTTGCGCGGGCCATGGCTCTGGATCGCACTTGCGCTTTCAGTCGTGCTTATTGGAACCAGTCTGATCGGTTCCCAGCAATACACAAAAGTTGATACTCAGGTCGGGCTAGAGATGATCCAATCCGGTGCCGCCGAAAAAGTTACCATCTTGGACGGTAATCAACGGGTCGACGTGACGCTTCGAAACCCAGACCCGGAGTACGGATCCGATGTCCAGTTCTATTTTGTTACTGGCCGAGCCGACACGGTTGCTGACCTGGTTGCAGATTCACAAATCTCTGAGGGCTGGACTGACGAAGTTCCTTCCACTCCATGGATTCTGGCAATCCTTGGGTCGCTGCTTCCATTCATAATCATCCTCGGCCTGTTCTGGTTTTTGATGTCTTCGATGTCAGGCGGCGGTCGCGGAGTGATGCAGTTTGGTAAGTCAAAAGCCAAGATGGTCACCAAGGAAACCTCGAGTACCACTTTTGAGGATGTCGCAGGCATTGAAGAGGCGTTGGAAGAGCTCACAGAGCTGAAGGATTTTCTGAAGAACCCAAAGAAATTCCAGGACATGGGAGCAAAGATCCCGAAGGGTGTCTTGCTTTATGGCCCTCCGGGCACCGGTAAAACTCTTATTGCCAAAGCTGTTGCCGGTGAAGCCGGCGTGCCATTTTTCTCGATCTCAGGCTCTGACTTCGTGGAAATGTTTGTCGGTGTTGGTGCATCCAGGGTCCGGGATCTTTTCGAACAGGCCAAGCAGGCATCCCCAGCAATCATATTTGTTGACGAGATCGATGCCGTTGGTCGACACCGTGGAACCGGAATCGGTGGCGGTAATGATGAACGTGAACAAACTTTGAATCAGCTGCTGGTCGAAATGGATGGTTTTGACACCAACACGAACGTAATTCTGATCGCTGCTACCAACCGACCCGATGTCTTAGACCCTGCGCTATTGCGCCCGGGCCGTTTCGACCGTCAAGTTGGCGTCGGGGCTCCCGACCTCAAGGGCCGCGAGCAAATCTTGAAGGTTCACTCAAAATCCAAGCCACTTGCTGAAAATGTTGACCTCACACTGGTTGCAAGAAGGACTCCAGGTTTCACCGGAGCTGACCTTGCAAACGTCCTAAACGAGGCAGCGCTGTTAGCTGCAAGACTAAACAGAGCAGAAATCACGGACGAAATAATCGATGAGGCAATCGACCGAGTAATTGGTGGACCTCAGAAAAAGTCTTCAATCATGAAGGACCAGGAGCGTCTAGTCACCGCATATCACGAGGCTGGTCACGCACTAGTTGCCGGAGCTTGCAATTATTCAGACCCGGTTACCAAAATCACCATTCTTCCAAGAGGCAGAGCGCTCGGATACACAATGGTGATGCCAATGGAGGATCGCTACTCGATCACCCGCAACCAACTACTTGACCAGATCGCCTATGCAATGGGTGGCCGGATCGCGGAAGAAATTGTATTCAAGGACCCGACAACCGGTGCCTCAAACGATTTTGAGAAGGCAACAAGCATCGCCAGGACCATGGTCACCAAGTACGGCATGAGCCAGAAAATCGGTGCGATTTCTCTTGGCAGTGGCAACTCAGAACCGTTCTTGGGTCGCGAGCTGGCAACTCATTCGAGTTACTCAAACGAGATGGCTCAGCAGGTTGATGCTGAGGTGGGCGCAATCTTAGACAGGGCGCTGGACGAGGCCTATAAGGCGCTTACCTTGAACCGAGTGGTCTTAGACAAGCTGGCCAAGGTGCTTCTGGAAAAAGAGACCTTGAATCAGGATGAGATAGCGAAGATTTTCAAAGCTGTGAAGAAGATCCCAGCCAGGACAATGTGGCGCTCTTCAACCAAGCGAACTGGAACCAATAAGGGGCCAATTACTGTCCCAAAGCGCAAAACTGTGCAGCTTGAGGCCCTACCTGAAAAGGCCGAACCGGTTCAGGAAAATGCAGACTGATCGGATCAAGAAGGCTGTAGTTGAGCTTCTTGAGGCGATAGGAGAAGACCCCAACAGGGAGGCGCTCAAAAACACGCCAACCAAGGTTGCCGAGGCCTATGCGTCCTTTTTTCGGGGAGTCGGGGTTGACCCTAAATCGGCTATCGGTGACACTTTCCCGGCGGTAAACGCGGAGGCCGTGGTCCTAAAGGACATCGAATTGGTTTCAATCTGTGAGCACCACCTGCTGCCATTTACCGGCCTTGCTCACATTGCTTACCTGCCGGATCAGAAGCTAGCGGGCCTTGGAAGGCTCGCAAGTGTCATCGAGATTCTGGCGGCTAGGCCGCAATTGCAGGAAAACTTGACCGCCGAGGTAGCTGACACTCTTGAGGAGGCCCTTGGTGCCAAGGGTGTTTTGGTTGTTATCGAAGCCAGGCACCAGTGCGTTGCTGCAAGAGGTGCAAGGCAGCCAGAGGTGAACACAATCACCATGGCATCAAGGGGCCTCTACGAAGAGCCGGTGAATCGCGCCGAAGTACTTGGGCTTATTAATCGACGGCCATGACTAGCTGGCCAAAACCCAATTTGATGGGCGTTCTGAACATCACCCCTGATTCCTTCAGTGACGGGGGTAAGTTCACCAGCGTTGAGGCCGCTCTCGCGCAAGCGGAAATGATGGTGGTTCAAGGTGCTCAAATAGTTGATGTTGGCGGTGAGTCAACTAGGCCGGGTGCGGAAAGAACCTCTCTAGAAACCGAGCAGACTAGGGTGCTGCCGGTGATTGCTGCGATTACTAATAAGTTGAATGTCACAGTGTCTATCGACACAATGAATAGCGCAACTGCGAGAAAAGCGGTTGAAGCTGGCGCCAAAATAGTAAACGATATTTCCGGTGGACTGGCAGATCCTGAGATGTTCAATGCGATTAAGGATTTGGACTGCCACTATGTTTTGGGCCACTGGCGAGGGCACTCGGACCAGATGGATTCATTTGCGGTTTATTCTGACGTGGCAAGAGAAGTGGTTGCCGAACTTGCCGAGCAGGTAGCAATGGCGGTCGCCAGTGGTATCAGCCGTGAACGAATCATTGTTGACCCGGGTCTCGGGTTTGCAAAAGACATTCACCAAAACTGGGACCTTGTGAACCGGCTTGATGAGCTTGAAAAGCTGAGCCTTCCAGTTCTAGTCGGGGCATCTCGGAAAAGGTTCTTGGCGCATGCGCTTTCTCCGAGTGACCCGGCATCGGTTGCCATGCCCAGGAGAGATCTTGCAACGGCTGTCTTGACAGCACTGCTTCTTCAGCGAAAACTATGGGGTGTGAGGGTTCATGACGTTCAGTCAACCAACGATGCAATCGCAATCGTGCGAGCTTTGAAGCAGCAGGAGGGCTAACTTGATTTACAAGATAAGAATCGACGGGCTCGAGTCCTTTGCCTACCACGGCGTTTTGGAGCACGAAAAAAACTATGGTCAAACTTTTCTTTTTGACATTCACCTTGATGTGGATGCCGGTCTGGAAGATTCGATTGACGCCACTGTCTCGTATGCCGCAATCGCGGATTTGGCAGTTGAGCTGTCTTCCAGGTCGAGGTTTGACCTAATTGAGTCTTTGGCAAGTGCAATTGCAAGAGCAGTTCTGAAATATGACCCCAGAATTCTGCGAACAACGGTCACAGTCCACAAGCCTTCAGCACCAATTGGCAAGAACTTCAAAGATGTTTCCGTGACGGTCTCGGGTTCGCGAGATGAAAGCTAGGGTCGTAATCGCGCTGGGGGCGAACCTGGGCGAAAAAGAAAAGACCATCAAGAAAGCCCAAAAGCAAATTGGCAAACTTCGCGGGGTAGTAACTCTTGCCCACTCAAGGCATTACCGATCAAAGGCTGTCACCGAAAACGGGATTGACGAAGATCAGCCAGAGTACGTAAACGCGGTGACAATCGTGGAGACAAAGCTGAGCGCTAAGAAACTACTTTCCAGGCTCAATGACATTGAAAATAATTTTGGCCGCGTGCGTCTTGCCCGCTGGGCACCCAGAACACTTGACCTAGACATAATCACCTATGGAACCAGCCTGATTGAAACCAACTCTCTGGTCGTTCCGCACCCGAGGGCGTTTCAGCGTGCATTTGTTCTGATCCCTTGGCTGGAACTGGATCCGGAGGCAGTCTTGCCCGGAATGGGCTTGGTGAGAGAAATAGCCAGGGACATGGCAGATCAAGTCACGGTGCTTTCTTGAACGCGGTACTGGCAAGACAACTGGCAATTTTTTTCATGGTTGGTTTGATTATCGGCCTTTCTGCGGCGCAGCTAACCGCCGGTTTTGGGTTTCCTTTTCCTGCGAGCCCGGACACCTTAATCATCACCCTGGTGGTTTTAGGTTTTGCAAACTATTTCGCAAGCTACCCGATCTATCGCTATCGCAAGCAAGCGCTGAGTCAAAACGATGGCCCAAGGCCTGCAAGGCCAAACCCGTTTTATGCCGTGAGGGTTTTGATTATGGCCAGGGCAAGCACGCTGACCGGTGGTTTATTTGCCGGCTGGCACCTGGGGCTACTGCTGTGGCTAGTGCTGTTCAGCGTTGCTCCGGAGGCGCTGGTCATGAATAGCAGCTCCGGGTTTTTAGCCTCACTATTTTTGATCCTGGGTGCTCTAATAGCACAGCGGAACTGCAAGAGCCCACCGCAGTCGGATTCGGTGTCGGAAAAGAGCGTGAATTAGATGAAGATCGGTGTCATAGGTGATGCCCCAGCAGGGCCTGTGCTTGCAAAGGCATGGGCCGCAGCCGGCCATGAGCTGGTCGGTGTTTTTGTTGAGGGCCCGGAGGCAATTGAGCGCGTGGAAGCGCTAATTCCGGATGTTCCAATTGCGAACATGGCCGCTGTTGTTGAGGATGCAGACCTTGTTCTTCTGGCAATCCCGAGTAACGACATTGAGATTACTTGCGCGGGGCTTGCAGACCTTGGCCTGTTTGGTCCAAAGAAAATTGTTGTCCACCTGTCACCCCTGAAAGGCTATGAGGCGCTTGCCGATGCTGCCAGGTTTGGTGCGATTCCGATAGCACTGCATCCGGTGATGCACTTCACCGGAACCAGCATGGACTTGACGGTTTTGAAAAATACTTCGATTGCCGTTAGTGCCCCAGAACCATTGACCTCCATCGCCCAAGCACTTGCAATCGAACTTGGCTCTGAGCCAGTTTTGGTTCTGGAGCACCAGAGGGCTGCCTATGCAGAAGCTTTCGGAGTTGCCAGCAGTTTTTCGTCATTGGTTGTTCAGCAGGCAATCGGCATTTTGGAAGAGGCAGAAATAGAAAACCCCGCCAGACTTATAGCACCGGTTGTGAGAAGCGCTGTTGAACAGGCACTGTCGCAACCGAGCATGAAAATTGATCCGGAGGATGCGTTCTAATGCAACTTGCACACACCATTGCAGAACTAAAAGCGGCGCTTTCACAAGCCGATGCTGACGGCAAACGTGTTGGCTTTGTTGCGACCATGGGCGCCCTGCATGCCGGTCACTTGTCGCTGGTGAAGAAAGCTCAAGAGCAAGAACTTTTTGTTGTTGTTTCGGTTTTTGTAAACCCCAGGCAGTTTGGTCAGGATGATGACCTAAGCAATTACCCTCGGACTCTGGGTGTTGATGCCAGGGTGCTTACCGACTCCGGCGTGGACGTGCTGTTTGCACCAAGTTCCGGCGAGGTTTATCCAACCTCGGGCGTAGTGGAAATCTCCGCTGGGGATCTTGGAAATAAGTTTGAGGGGGCATCAAGGCCCGGCCACTTCGATGGCATGCTCACCGTGGTGAATAGGCTTTTCAATCTTGTGCAGCCAGATGTTGCCTTTTTTGGCTCCAAAGATGCTCAGCAGCTGGTTCTGGTTTCACAGATGGTAAAGCGGCAGGTTGCCAGTGGCGATAGGGAACCCATCAAGATTGTGGCCTGTGACACGGTTCGAGACCAGCAAGGCTTAGCGCTTTCCAGCCGAAACCAGAGAATTGACAAGGCAGACTTTGCCGCTGCGATTTCCATAAACAGAGCTCTTTTTGCCGGATCCAAACAGAAAACCAAACAGGCTGCCATCGAGGCTGCTAAGGCTGAACTTGACCCGAAATGTAGACTGGACTACATAGAGCTTATAAACCCCGACACCTTTGAGGTTGTTGACAGCTGTGAAGGCGCCAGAATGGTGATTGCGGCTTGGGTTGGCGAGGTTCGTTTGATCGATAATTTACTTTTAGGTGGTAATTCGTGAGCGAAGAGTACGAGGACGTAGACGTCCCGGAGCAGATTGCAGTTCGCATGCAAAAGCGCGAGCAGCTTCTGAAGCACTCGGCCGCATATCCGGTCAGCCTTCCCATCACCAACACCATTGAGGCCACTAAGGCTCACTACCCAAACCTCGAGGCAGACATTGCCACCGGCGATGTCGTCGGCGTTGCCGGCAGAATCATGTTCCTCAGAAACACTGGAAAGCTCTGCTTTGCCACCTTGCAATCTGGCACCGGTGAGCGGATTCAAGCGATGATCAGCTTGGACAAGGCTGGCCAGGAACAGCTGGATTCCTGGAAAGAACTTGTCGATCTAGGGGACCACGTTTTTGTTGAGGGCGAAGTAATAACCTCTAAGCGCGGAGAGCTAAGCGTTTTGGCAACAAAGTGGTTGATGGCGGCAAAGACGCTTCGACCACTGCCAAATCTCCACAACGAACTCGGTGAAGAGTTTCGTGTTCGGCACCGCTACATCGACCTCATTGTTCGCGACCGTGCGCGTGAGGTAGTGAAGATTCGCTCCGAGGTGATGCAGTCAATCAGGTCGACTTTTGCCAACCGTGCCTTCATGGAGGTAGAGACTCCGATGCTGCAGGTTATGCACGGCGGAGCTTCAGCCAGGCCATTTAAGACTCACTCAAATGCTTTTGATACCGAGCTTTTCCTAAGAATCGCACCTGAGCTATTTCTGAAGCGGGCGGTTGTCGGAGGACTGGAGCGGGTGTTTGAGGTTAACCGAAACTTTAGGAACGAGGGTGCTGACCGCACTCACTCTCCAGAGTTTGCAATGCTCGAGGCCTATGAGGCCTACGGCGATTACAACACCATGATGGACCTCACTCAGGAACTTATCCAAAATGCCGCTATGGATGTCCTGGGGACTCACGTAGTTGAACTAGAAGATGGAACAGTAAACGACCTGAGTGGCAGCTGGTCAAGAGTTTCGATGTATGAATCCCTGTCAGAGGCTTCAGGCGTAAAGGTAACTCCGGATACTTCGCTGGCAGATCTAAAGAAGATGGCTACAAAAGCGGGAATCGAAATTGATCACCCACTTCACGGAAAGTACGTTGAAGAACTTTGGGAGCACTTCGTAAAACCAGGCTTGGCTAAGCCAACCTTCGTCATGGATTTCCCGGTTGACACCTCCCCACTGACCAGGGACCACCGCACCAAAGAGGCGGTTGTTGAAAAGTGGGATCTATATATCAACGGTTTCGAGCAGGCCACCGGCTACTCCGAGTTGGTTGATCCGGTGGTTCAGCGTGAGCGTTTTGTGGCTCAGGCTGCTCTTGGAGCAACCGGAGATCCGGAAGCCATGAAGTTGGATGAAGAGTTTTTGAAGGCACTCGAATTTGGAATGCCACCATCTGGTGGAATGGGGCTGGGTATCGATCGGTTGCTTATGGCGTTGACCGGACTTGGTATTCGGGAAACAATTTTGTTCCCGTTGGTGAAGTAGGTATAAGCATATGACATTTTGGGAAGGCGTCCTAGACGCGCTGATCTCGCTGATCCCACCTGCCCTTATGGGTGTGATTTTTTGGATCATGCTTCGCTCCATCTTGCGCGCTGACAGGGGTGAGCGTGAGGTTTATCAGAAGATCGAAGCCCAAGAGCGAGCAAAGCGTGCTCACGCCTTGGGCGAACAGCCCTAGTTTTGGGAGGTAGTTAGTTCTAGCATTTTCATAACGCATTGTGAAAGGTAGCTAACTTGTTCGAGAAATTCACCGACAAGGCTCGCAGAGTTGTTGTGCTGGCTCAAGAAGAGGCAAAACTTCTAAACCACAACTACATCGGAACCGAGCACATCTTGCTAGGCCTGATCCACGAAGGTGAGGGTGTCGCAGCCAAGGCACTAGAGGCGCTGGGCATCAACCTAGAGCAGGTGCGCGAGCAGGTGCAGGACATTATTGGCCAGGGACAACAGGCTCCTTCGGGTCACATTCCTTTCACTCCGCGTGCTAAAAAAGTTTTGGAACTGAGCCTCCGTGAAGCTCTTCAGCTCGGTCACAGCTACATCGGAACCGAGCACCTACTGTTGGGTCTTATTCGCGAGGGCGAGGGCGTTGCCGCCCAGGTCCTGACAAAGTTGGGGGCTGACACCAATAAGGTTCGTCAGCAGGTTATTCAGTTGCTTTCTGGCTATCAGGGCAAAGAGGCCGTCTCAGTCGGCGGAGAAAACCAGCCACAGGCTAAGGGCTCACAGATTCTTGACCAGTACGGTCGAAACCTCTCCCACGCGGCAGCCGATGGAAAGCTTGACCCGGTTGTTGGCAGAGAGCGTGAAATTGAGCGCGTGATGCAGATTCTTTCTCGCAGGACCAAGAACAACCCGATCTTGATCGGTGAGCCAGGTGTCGGTAAGACAGCAATCGTTGAGGGTCTGGCGATTGCGATAGTTTCCGGTAATGTTCCAGAGACGCTTCGTGGAAAGCAGCTTTACACGCTAGACATGGGAAGTTTGATTGCCGGTTCTCGATATCGTGGTGATTTTGAAGAGCGTCTAAAGAAGGTAACCAAGGAGATTCGCACCCGTGGCGACATCATTACCTTCATCGATGAGATTCACACTCTGGTTGGTGCAGGCGCGGCAGAAGGCGCAATAGATGCAGCCTCAATCTTGAAGCCAATGCTTGCCAGAGGAGAGCTGCAGACTATCGGTGCAACAACCATCGATGAATACCGCAAGCACTTTGAAAAAGATGCCGCATTGGTTCGCAGATTCCAGACTGTCCAGGTGGCTGAGCCAACACCGGCGCTCGCTATTAACATCTTGAAGGGTCTTCGCGACCGCTACGAAGCTCACCACAAAGTCTCAATTACAGACGGCGCGATTGTGGCTGCAGTTGGAATGTCAGACCGCTACGTCAGCGACCGATTCCTGCCAGACAAGGCAATCGACTTGATTGACGAAGCCGGTGCCAGGATGCGTTTGAGCTTCCTATCGGCCCCACCAGAGCTTCGTGAGATGGAAGAAAAAATTGCCGTTGTTCGAAAAGCAAAAGAGCAGGCAATTGCGGATCAGGACTTCGAGGCTGCTGCTTCAAAGCGCGACGAGGAGAAAAAGCTCACCGCAGAGAAAATGCGCATGGAAAAGGAATTCCGCGATGGCAACGTCGAGAAAACTGGCGTTGTGGACGAAGGCCTAATCGCCGAGGTTCTTGCGCAGGCAACCGGCATCCCAGTATTCAAGCTCGGTGAAGAAGAGGGGGCGAAGCTGATTTACATGGAGCAGGAGCTCCACAACCGAGTAATTGGTCAGGAGCAGGCAATCGCCGCTTTGTCCAAGACAATTCGCCGTCAGCGCGCAGGATTGAAAGATCCAAAGCGACCTTCCGGTTCATTTATCTTTGCCGGTCCTACCGGAGTGGGAAAGACCGAGCTGGCCAAGGCGCTAGCAGAGTTCCTATTCGACGATGAGGACGCCCTGATTGCACTTGACATGAGCGAGTATGGCGAGAAGCACACGGTGTCACGTCTGTTCGGAGCCCCTCCGGGGTTCGTTGGTTACGACGAGGGTGGTCAGCTAACAGAGAAGATCAGGCGCAAGCCCTTCTCCGTGGTGCTCTTCGATGAGATTGAAAAAGCTCACCCAGACATCTTTAACTCACTGTTGCAGATTCTCGAAGAGGGTCGACTAACAGATGGCCAGGGACGAGTCGTTGACTTCAAGAACACAATCATCATCATGACCACGAACCTAGGTACTCGCGAGATTACCCGCGGAGCACTGGGCTTCTCCTTGGAAGGTGACTCCAAGAACGACTACGACCAGATGAAGGCGCGAGTGAACGAGGAGCTGAAGAAGAACTTCAAGCCTGAGTTCCTAAACCGCGTTGACGACGTGATCGTCTTCCCACAGCTAGATCGTGATGAGCTGCTGCAGATTGTTGACCTGTTCGTGAAGCGACTTCAGGTTCGACTAGATGAGCGAGACCTCAAGTTGACTTTGACCACTTCGGCCAAGGAACGTCTCATCGAGCTGGGTTACGAGCCTTCGATGGGCGCAAGGCCTTTGAGGCGTGCAGTTCAGCGAGAGATTGAAGATGCTATTTCCGAGCGTATTTTGACCGGTGACATTGGAAATTCCCAAGATATCCTGGTTGATTTCCTCGAGGGTGAATTCAGTTTTGTTGCTAACTCCAGAGAAGAAGAAGCGACAGCACAGGCTTGACCGAAATCCAGAAGTATAAGGTGGCGAAGACCTATAAGGGCTTTGAGCTACGCGACTATGCACCCTTCATCACGGTCTCTACTCTGGAGCCTGGCAATATGTCCTCCGCCGGTAATCAAGCGTTTAGAAAGCTCGCTGGCTACATCTTCGGCGGCAACTCAGAGTCTAAATCGATAGCGATGACGGCACCTGTCACTGAAAAGCCGGTTCCAGGGGGCTTCGAAGTCTCATTTGTGATGCCTGCAGACATGAAGATGCCAGAAATGCCAAGACCGCAGCGTGAGAATCTCAAAATTACCGAGCACGATGCCACAAGAATCGCGGCCATTCGCTTCACCGGAACAATCGGCATGGCATCATTTGAGACCAACGAGAAAAAGCTCAAGGAGTTACTGGATTCCGAAGGTATTCAGTACGACCCAACCCCGATCTACGCTCGCTATAACGCCCCAACAACACCATTTTTTCTGCGCCGCAACGAGGTATTGCTTTCTCTAACTGGCTAATTGCTTCATAATTGGGCAATGCTTCAAATCAGATCTGCTCAAACCTCCGACGTTTTTACCATTGCCAAGATGTCTGGGCCGCTTGTCGAAAGTCGCGTGCTGCTTGGAAAAGAACTTGTCGAGGCCTTCGGAGCGATTCAAGAATTCATTGTCGCCGAAAAAGATAACCAAGTTGTTGGTTTCGGAGCGCTGCATGTGATGTGGGAAGACTTGGCTGAAGTCAGGACCCTCGCGGTTGATGAAAATTCGCAGCGGCAGGGCATCGGTAAAGCTTTGCTGCAAGAACTCGAAGATCGGGCACGGGCACTGGGCATCAAGCGAGTTTTCTGTCTGACTTTTGAAAAAGAGTTCTTTGGTGCCAATGGTTATCAGGTAATTTCTGATGTTCCTGTTAGCCCTGAAACCTATGCAGAACTTGTTCGCTCCCATGACGATGGCGTCGCTGAGTTTTTGGATCTGGCACGCGTTAAGCAGAACACGCTCGGCAATTCACGAATGCTCAAGCAGCTGTAGCTAGATTTAGTTCATGGCCCAATTAGACCCAGCAATTATTAAACGCAGAAGAATAGGTGCGCTGGTTGTTCTTGCGCTGCTGATTACTTTGATTTGGGGCATCCCACAGCTAATTGCAAATCAGGCTCAAGAAATCGACAATCCTGTTCCCGTTGAGACCGAGGGCGCTATCGCTGAGGAGATAACTGACTGCGCTCCGGGGGTAGTTTCCCTAGAGGCAATGATCGGTAAGTTCGATGCTGGAGCCGATGGCCCTGAGACCCTGAACAGCTTTGCAGGCGATACCACCCCATATCTTTGGTACGAAGTCACCAACACTGGTCTGGTTGATTGCCGGTTCAATGTTGGCAGCAGGGTGACCTTCTTCACGATTACCTCGGGAGAACAGACCTATTACTCTTCCAGGGACTGTAATCGTGCCGACGCGAAAGACATGACGGTCTTGCTTCAGTCAAATACTCCGCTGAAATCCGAACCGGCAGCATGGGACAAGGTTTATTCATCTGCCGAAGGCTGCAGTGCAGCCCAGGGGCTAGCTGAAGTCCCAGCAGGTGGGGCGACTTATAAGCTCAAAGCAGAGGTCAACGGAGTCATCTCTGAAGAGATTCGCTTCCTACTGAACTAGCCCAGCGCCTCAGCCAGCGCCTTTTTGAGCTGGACGGCAGTTGAGTCAATAACGACTTTGTGACCCAGCCTCGCGGCCTCATTTATTCGCTGATTTAGGTTTGCCACCCCTCGAATTTCACCCGATAGGGAAATCTCACCGAAGGCTGCGATTGTCGTGGAGACGGGCTTATCTGAAGCTGCCGAGGCAATTGCGATGGCAATTGCTAAGTCGGCTGCGGGTTCAATTATTTTCATTCCACCAACTGTTGAAACATAAACATCTTTGTTGCTCAGCGAAATACCGGCTCGACGCTCCAAAACGGCTAGCAACATCGCCACTCTTGAGCTATCGACACCGTTTGTGACTCGTCTTGGCTGCGGGGTCCCACTTTGGACCACCAGCGCTTGGATCTCAGCGCGAAGGGCCCTCCTACCCTCCACCGCAACTGTTATGCAAGTTCCGGAAACGGGGGTAGTTGAGTTTGAAACAAACAGAGCACTCGGGTCTTTTACTTCGACGATTCCTTCGCCGGTCATTTCAAAACAGCCAACTTCGTCGGTTGGTCCGAATCGGTTTTTCAGGGTTCGGACAAATCTCAATGCCGTTTGTCGATCGCCTTCGAAGTGGCAAACCACATCAACAAGGTGCTCAAGAGTTCTCGGTCCGGCTATCGAGCCGTCTTTGGTGACGTGACCCACAAGTACCACCGGTGTTGAATTTTCTTTGGCCAAGCGAATCAAGTTGGAGGCGACTTCTCTCACCTGGGAAGGCATTCCAGCTGCACCATCGACATCTTTTGAGCTGATTGTTTGAACCGAGTCGACAACCATCAGCTCTGGCTTGACCTGGTCAAACTGTCCCAGAACGTGACCCAAGTCTGTTTCCGAGGCGAGATAGAGGTTTTCGCTGAGAGCATCGGTTCGTTGGGCTCGAAGTCGAACCTGGCTCGCGGACTCCTCTGCTGAGACATAAAGAACCTTCTTGCCATTTTTGGCAAGCCTTGAGGCAACCTCAAGGAGCAGTGTGCTCTTACCCACTCCCGGCTCACCGGAAAGCAGAATTGCAGCTCCAGCAACCAACCCGCCCCCTAGCACCCGATCGAATTCAGCAACCGTGGTTGGTGAGTAGCCGTCTGTGACAACTTCAATTTCGGTAATTGGCCTGGCTTCATGACCCACGGATATTCTGGCGGCCTTAGCGATGGTCTGCGGGGCTTGCTCCGCAATTGTTCCCCAGGCTTGGCATTGGCTGCATTGCCCGGTCCATTTCGCCGCCGCCCAACCGCAGTCGGTGCATCTAAAGTCTATTTTTGTCTTGGCCACTAGAACAAACTACCTTGGGTCACCCCCAGCTAGATAACCTATTTACACATCTTCGCTAAACCGAGAGAGTGGGAAATGCTTCGTAAACATTCACAAGAGCTTTGGCTAGTGCTCTTTGTCTCATTGGGTGCAAGCAGCATCTACTCTGTCCTGAGCTTGATTCGTAAGCTCACAAGCAGCCAGGGCCTGCAGGGTTCTGTAACGACCATCAATCAGCCTTTAGCTGCAAACCCCTATCTGGATATGGTGAGCCAGCTGGTTGCAACCTCTTTGGCATTGGTGCCGGTGCTCCTGGCTCTTTATTTTTTGCGCCTGGATGGCATAAAAATTGGGCTGTTGCCTAAAGGCAAGGATTGGCTCTTGGGGCTTGGCCTTCCAATCGCCATTGGGATACCCGGAATCGCTCTCTACTGGGTGGCACTGCAGCTGGGAATTACATCGAGAATCATCCCAAGCAGTCTTGGGGATTACTGGTGGACGCCAATTGTCCTTGTGCTGGCGGCTCTGAGATCCGGTTTGCAAGAGGAGATAATCGCCGTTGCGTTTTTGGCTAAGAAGCTTGAGTTGATTAGGCCCCAGATAACTATCTGGGCGGTGATTGTTATTTCTGCATTATTTAGGGCTAGCTATCACCTCTACCAGGGCTTTTCAGCATTTATTGGAAACTTTGTGATGGGACTGGTGTTCGGCTATCTATTTATGCGAACCGGTCGGGTTGCTCCTCTGGTTATTGCCCACACGCTGATGAACACTGCGGTGTTCATAGGCTTTCCGCTTGTAAGCGCATACCTCTAAGCACTCATAGTATTTGAGAATGGAAAAACTTAGAGTTTGTTTTCTGGGCACGGGTTCAATGGGCTCGGCCGTTCTTGAAGGCTTGATTGCCAGCGGTCATCCGCTGGAACAAATCTCTGCCACCACCAAGTCGGTCGAATCTGCAGCGAGGTTTAGATCAAGAGGCATCAGTGCGATGGCAATTGATGAGGCTGCCGATGCGAATGCATTGCTGGCAGGTGATGCCGACCTAATCGTTTTGGGCGTGAAGCCATACCAAATCAAAGATGTTTTGACTGAAATCAAGGACGAAATTGCTCCGAACGCGGTGGTGATTTCAATGGCAGCTGGGATCAAGCTTGCGACCATGGCAGAGGTGATGCCAGGGATTAAGAATCTGATTCGGACAATGCCAAACACTCCAGCTCTGGTTGGGATGGGTGTTACTGGCGTAGCTCCTGCAAAGACCGCTTCTGCCGAAGCTGTGGAGGCAACCATCGAGCTGTTTGATTCGGTCGGTGCTGCTCTAGAGATCACCGAAGACCAGATTGATGCACTGAGCGCCATCTCTGGATCTGGCCCAGCCTGGGTTTTTTACATCATGGAGCAGTGGGAGAAAATCGCTCTTAAGCATGGTTTTAGTGCAGAGCAGGCTGCAGTTATGGTCAGGGGAACCCTGGCTGGGTCCATCGACCTGTTGGCACAATCGGATAACGAAATGCCAGAGCTGAGGGCCAATGTAACCAGCCCCGGCGGAACAACTGAACGCATCATTGACACCCTTGATAAAGCTGATCTGAATGGCATTTTTGAAGCCGCTCTGGAGGCTGCGCTTATTCGCTCACGAGAAATTGGTGCCAGCTAGTCCTAAACTGTGTGTATGGCAGATATTTTTGAGGCAGTTGCAGATCCAACCCGTCGTCAGCTTTTAGAGAGCTTGCTGGCATCCAACCTTGCAGGTGGCAAAGGGGAAATGACCGTTACCGAGTTGGTGGATCTCACCAAGCTAGGGCAACCGACAGTTTCCAAGCACCTAAAAACCCTTCGTGAAGTTGGCCTGGTGGCCGTGCGCGAAGAAGGACAGAAGCGTTATTACTCGGTGACCCCTGAGCCACTAGAGGAAATTGAAGACTGGATGATCAACTTCCTGTCGCTTGATTTTGAAGACGAAGATGATCAGGACTACCGATCTGACGATTTGGCTCATAACCTCGCGGGCGTCGGCGAGCAACTTGGACACTGGCTCACCGAACGCAGCTCGTGGCTAACCGATCAGCTCAAGTCCAGAGCGTCTGAAATCGATGTTGACTTCGATGCATCAGAGATGGGAAAGCGTCTCGGTAGAAAATTAGCCGATGCCAAGTCTGAGGCAGAGAAGTCCGTAAAAGACTTCGAGCGAGTAGCAAAGCAGAAGGTCGAAGAAGTAATTGACGACGTGAAGACTGAAACCCAGCACTTGGCTGATGAGGTTCGGAAGAAGACGGGAAAGAAATAAATGTCAAATGCGAGTCCGGAAGAAATTAGAGCTCAAGCCAGAAAGCAGCTGAAGAAGAAACAAGAGTTTCGAAGCTACATGGGTGTTTATCTAGGAGTCACACTCTTGTTAACCACCATCTGGTTCTTGACCTCGCCAAGCACTTACTTCTGGCCTATTTGGGCAATCTTTGGCATGGGAATCGCGGCTTTTTTCATTGGTATAGATGCCTATGGGTCCTTCAAGAAAAAAGGGATTACCGAGGCTGATATCGATGCCGAGGTTGAGCGACTGGGTCGCAAAGGCTAGAATGTTGAAGTTGCCCATTCGGGCAGTCCAAAGCTTTATGAGGTTTTAATGGGTTCGATTATCAAGAAGCGCCGCAAGCGCATGTCTAAGAAGAAGCACCGCAAGCACCTTCGCAAGACACGCCACCAGCGTCGCAATAAGAAGTAATAACAAACCCACCCTCGGGTGGGTTTTGTTTTTAACCGCGTTTTAGATCGCGCCGCTTGAATCTAAGAATGTCCCAATTAGCCGCCTCCGCATAAAGCGTTAGAGCTTTGTCCGGGTTTACCGCAACCGCGTGCTTCACAAGCGTCATAAGAGGCAGATCGTGAACGGAGTCTGAATAGGCCCAGGACTTGTTCAAACTGATGCCGCGCTCAGCTGCAAGCTTCTTGGCTGCATTGCGCTTAGCTTGACCGTGGAGGGGGTCTCCGACAAGTTCCCCAGTCAGCACGCCATCTTTTCTGCCGACAATTGTCCCAACGGCCCCGGTTGCACCGAGGTCGTCGGCAATCAGCTGAGCAAGCTCTATGGGGGCTGCAGTGAGCAACCAAACCTCATGACCCTGGGCCAAGTGATCCTTGAGGGCCTTTACGGTTTCGGGCCACAGTCGGGGCTTGATTTCTGACTCGTAAACCTTTTTTAGAAGCGGCTCAAGGTCTTTTACTTGGTAGCCCTTTGTGACGGAGAGAGCTCGGTCTTTGATTTCCTGCAGGGAGTTGGTCTTTTCACCGCGGCGAACGAACATCATCTGCTCAAAAGCAAAGCGCCAGATTACGCGGCGCTTGATGTTACCGCCACGGAATGCAACTTTTCCAAAGAGAATTGGAGTCGACCCACGAACCAAAGTGTTGTCAACATCGAAAAATGCTGCGACCTTCTTGGCATCAAGTTTCTGATTCGAGGTCATCGCCACAGTCTATTGGGCGCAGGTTGTCTTCTAGGATTTAGGTCATGAGCCAAGAAATTAAATTGGAATTAATAACTCGTAAAGGGTGTCACCTGTGTGACGAAGCTCAAGATGTTTTGGCAGGTGTGATCGCTAGGTTCAGTGCTGAGCACCCAAGTGTCTCCTACACAATCGAGACCATGGACATCGATCAAGACACTGAACTATTGGCTAAATACTCCGATGAGGTTCCGGTTTTACTTCTGAATGACAAGCAGATTGCATTTCTCAGACTGGATGGCGACCGAGTTTACGACCGGCTGGTGAGCATCCTCTAGATGGCGCGATTGCCTCGAAGCCTGCAGGGCACAGAAGCTAGAAGCAACATTTAGTAAGCCCTGGGTCAAGAATCCATGGAAGCCGTTTCGTGAATTTGCATTAGTGATGTTGCATTATTACTACATAGTAATTATGCTACATCTATGGGTCGTAAACCAAAGGCTGAAGAAGAGCGGGTAGCTAACCGCATTGAAGAGCTTCGCGCCCAGTCCAACCTCTCTAGGCAAGAGCTCGCCGACGAGGTTGGTGTTCACTACCAAACCATCGGATACATCGAACGCGGTGAGTATTCGCCATCACTAGTTTTGGCGCTGCGCATTGCTTCGGTTCTAGGAGCCAGCGTTGAGGAAGTCTTCTGGCTCGATAAGGAAGCCAAATGAGTAACGAGCTTTTAGTAATTTTCTACATTTTTGCAACCCTGGCGGTTGCCTATCTCTGGTTTTACCCAAAGGTGATTGGCAACAACGTAAAACTGATGTCATGGATGGATGTTCTAATCACCGGTATCCCGGTCGCCATCTCTGCATTTTTGTTCTGGAACGAGGACCCAAGCTTCAGATTCGTATTCTTTGACACCAACTGGTTCTTCTTCACGGTCCTAGCAATGGCGGTTATTGAGCTACCCATTTTCTTGCTGTATCTCAGAGCTCGTGGCCTAAGTCAGCAGTACTGGGCAATGTTCCGAGGGCAAATGTCTGGTTCTGATGCCGCGTGGGCATCAGCTTCCTCTACGTCGGTTGAGAGACAGCTAGATGACACCAAGTGGGATGGACTTCGCACCCGTGGAGCAAAGCAGTTCCTGCTTTGGGGCTCAAACATCGTGATCTTGTTCGGGACGGGTTTCTTGATTGGAGTAGGGGAGAACAGCTGGGCTGCATATTCACTCATTCACATTCTGTTGATCTTCGTTTTCTGGTTCCTGTTGCGGATCTCGGTCAGGCTCATTGCAGATGCTCCGGATGACGCGCTAGACGAGATGATGGTCGCGCAGCGAAACCGCAGCTACCTGGTTTCATTCCGTTGGTTCACCGCACTCGCCTTCACTGCGATCACAGCTCTAATGGTTTACGCAATCTTCACTGATGCTCAGCCGGGTTCCGATGGCTTCAACTATGTGATCGAGTTAACCTGGCCACAGGTCCAAGCAATCTTCTGGATGTTTGCCTCCTACGCCTTCATGTTGCCGTCGATGGCAATGATTTCCCTAGAGCTCAACAGAGCAAAGGCGAGCGGCTAATGCTAATAGAAGTTTGGATCATGATCCTCGGAGGGTCTGCTGTGGTGCTCTTTAGCATCATTGGTCGCGGCTGGAGAAAGGCAAATAAAGATGACAAAAACAAGAGATAGTTTTCCAGATATCCTTCGGGGCTTTGCCTTGCTGGGAATCGCAATGGTGAACGTGCAGTATTTTGCAACCGACACCCTTATCGGTTTCGAGGGTGGGGACCTTGCCAATCCGGCAAATGCCGCCGCCGCATTTATTGTTGCTTCGATATTTCAGGCAAAGTTCTACCTCTTATTCTCATTCCTGTTTGGCTATTCGGCGCACTACGTGATCAAGAACGAGCGAGCTAACAGCCGACGTTTCTTGGCCCGGTCGAGTGGGCTGATTCTGCTCGGTGGCATTCACCTGGTGTTTTTGTTCCACGGCGATATCCTCTTTTTCTATGGCGTCTTAGGGCTCCTGCTCCTGTTGCTGTATTTCAGATCAGAGAAGGCGATTGAGAGATGGGCCAGGTGGATATTCATCGTCAATAGCATCGGGCTAGCAGGAATCGCCGCGCTGGCCTTCGCAGGAGAGGCATTCTTAGCCAGCAAGGGCAAGGCACTTCCTGCCGAAACTTCTATCACTCCTGATTTGAATGGTGCGTTAGCGACCGGAACGTTCTTGGAGGCCGCTGCCGCACGCTTTGAACTGTGGCTAGTGTTTGCCCCGCAGGGGGTCTTCCTGCAAGGGCCAATGGTTTTTGCTGCATTCCTGGTTGGAGTGCTAGTGGCTCGCAAGGATGGGCTGGCCAGTGGTGTCAACCCAGCATTTATGAGAAAGGCAGCGGTTTGGGGGCTGAGCGTTGGCCTGCTATTGCAGGTGCTCTCCGGTTATTTGTTTGTCTCAAATGTCGTCTCCGAAAACTACAGCCTGGGTATCTACCTGGCCTCAATCGCTATCAACTTCATCACGGCACCGCTGTTGTCAGCAGGATATGTTGGCTCGCTTTGGTTACTTAGTCAGCGCTTCGATAGGTTCAAATTGCTATCGGCAGCAGGCAGGCATTCGCTCACCATTTACCTCTCGCAGTCGCTGGTTTTCTCGGTACTGTTCTCTGCCTGGGGGTTTGGTTTATTCGCTCAGCTTCAGGTTTGGCAGGTTGCCCTAACCGCAGCTTTGGTGTGGCTTGGTTTGAGCCTGTTGGCGCTTCTGAACCTGCGCTACAACCAGCGTGGGCCAATGGAAGCTTTACTCTCCAATTTCTCCAAGATTTTTAGAGGGAAATCATGAACCTAGAACAACTTGGATTATTTGGAGTCTTTCTCTTCGGCGCTATTCCTTGGTTCGAAGCTATTGCCGTGGTGCCAGGGGCAATCTTGCTCGGATCCCCGCCGGTATTGACTGTGGTTTTTGCAGTAGCTGGCAACACAACAACCATCTTTCTCTTTGCCTACGCGGCAAGCCAAATTAGAGCGTGGCTAATCAAGCGTCGGGCATTGCAGGGGAAAACTGGCGAATCCGAAAGACTCAAGAAGGCACAGCGGTCTTTTGACAAGTGGGGAATCTACGGTCTAGCTGCAATTGGCCCGCTGGTGATTGGCACTCAGTTCGCAGCCCTAGCCGCAGTTGCCGCCGGAGTTAAGCCGCTGAAGACTTCCATTGTGATTTCGGTTGCGACTTTGTTCTGGGCCACCCTGTTGGCAATTGTGTTTGTCGTTGCAGGCCTAGATGGCGTTCCAGGCTTTGACTCCGAAGGTTAAATATTTATGGCTCTAGGCGGTTTGGACCTCTAAAGAGGAAGCTTGCTTCTCTGATATTTGAGAGGTTCAGCAGAAGCATCAGGACCCTGGTGAGTCCCATGCCGAAACCACCGTGGGGCGGAACTCCGTAGCGGAAGAAGTCTAGGTAAGCGCTCAAGCTTTCTGGCTCGAGACCTTTTTCTTTTATCTGCTCGGTGAGGATGTCAACACGGTGCTCACGCTGAGCACCGGTAGTAATCTCGGTGCCCTTCCAGATCAAGTCATAGCTCTTGGTGAGCTCCGGGTTGTCCTCGTGACGCATGTGATAGAACGGGCGAATGTTCTTCGGGTAGTCGGTTAGGAAGACGAACTCGTGATCGAAGGCCTCTGCGACGTGAGCGGAGATTTGACGCTCACCCTCAGGGTCTAGGTCGCCGTCCTGTCTTGGAACTTTATAGCCTCTGGCCTCCACAATTTCGTGAGCTTGTGCCAAAGGAATTCTTGGGAACGGTGTTGATGGAACCTTAACCTCGAAGCCGTAAAGCGCTTCGATTTCGGCCCCGTGGTTGTCTTTGACTGCCTGAATCGCATTCACCATGAGCTGCTCTTGGAAGTTCATGACGTCTTCGTGAGAGTCGATCCAACTCATCTCCATGTCGACCGAGACAAACTCAGTGGCATGCCGCGAGGTAAAGGATGGGTCAGCCCTGAAAACCGGTCCAATCTCGAATACTTTTCCAAGTCCTGCTGCCATTGACATTTGCTTATAGAACTGTGGGCTTTGGGCCAGGTAGGCATGGGTTTCGAAGTATTCAAGCTTGAAGAGCTCAGCGTGGGATTCTGAAGGGGAGCCCATTAGTTTCGGGGAGTGAATCTCGGTGAAGTTATTCGCTAACCAGTGTTCGCGCCAGGTCTTTTCTATTGTGGTTTGAATCTTCAGCATGAGAGAAAGCTCTGGCCTGCGGTAGTCCAAAAAGCGCCAGTCCAGACGCTTGTCAATTGATGTGTCATCTGCAATTGGGCTGTCAGGAAGCGATGCCCCGACAACCTCTAGGCCCTCTAGGAGAATTTCAATTCCCCCGAGCTTGACTCGTTCATCATGCTTGAGCTTGCCCTTGATGATCACGAAGGATCCGTGGCTGAGTGCGCTGACCTGATCTGCCAGTGCGTCCTCGTCAGCTGGGCGTGGGTAGGTGACCTGCACGCTGCCTGATTCGTCTCGGATGATTATGAACTGAATGCGCTTCTGATCTCTGAGGGTTTCGACCCAGCCACCGATGGTTACTGGTCCATCCTCGGAAGTGGAAAGAGAGCTGATGAGTTTGCGGTCTAGCATTTTTGAGAATCCTCTGAGTATCTGGTGCATGGGCACTTTCGCCCAAGTTTAGCGAAGGTAAACTTGTTTCATGCCCGCCTCTCGTCTTCACCTAGTGCGCCACGGAGAAGTATTCAATCCCCGCGGCGTTCTATACGAGCGAATTGAGGGCTTTGAGCTTTCAGAGCGAGGCCATGAAATGGCCGCTGCGGCCGCCCAAGATCTTGCCGATCAGGGTAGAAAAATCAAGCGGCTAATAGCTTCGCCGCTGATTCGAACTCAGCAATCAGCACAGCCAATTGCCATGGCATTTGGCATTGAAGCCAACCTTGATGAGCGTGTGATTGAACCTTGGAACAAATTCAAGGGCATCAAGCTTGCGCCAAAAGCATTCCTGAAAAACCCAAGTCTTTTGATCAACCTGAGAAACCCAAATCTCCCCAGTTGGGGTGAGCCATACCAGCAGGTTGCGAGTCGAATGAATCAGGCAGCTCTAGAGGCATGGGATTCGGTAGATGGTGGCGACGTTGTTATCGTTTCGCATCAGTTGCCGATCTGGATGCTCTATCGATCTACTGCCGGCCTGAAGCTTCCCCACAGTCCCAGCAGCAGAAGGTGCTCGCTTTCATCGATCACAAGCTTTGAGGTTGTCGACGGCAAGCTGACCGAAGTTCATTACACAGAACCCGGACTTGGGCACAGCGCAGATGCTGTTGACGGCGGTGCAGTGTGAGAAGGGCCAAACTTTTCAAGGTTGGACTGATTGCTGCAACGGTGACAGTTCTGCTAGCCGCGTGTGCGAATGATCCGTTGGCTGACCAGTTCCGCGCTGGTGATAATAAGAATTACATTGCAGGAGACGGAACGGTAACAGAGTTTGCATTGGGTTCACGGCCCGGCTTTGAGTCATTTTCTGGGGTTACTGAATCGGGGCAGACCCTCGACAGTTCAGCCTTCGCGGGAAATGTTGTGGTTCTGAACTGGTGGTATGCAGCTTGTGCTCCATGCCGAGCAGAAGCTCCAGATTTGGCAATACTTAGTGAAGAGTTTGCTGATTCGGTGCAGTTTGTCGGTGTGAATGTGCGCGACACTGCCGAAACGGCGTTGAGCTTCGACAGAGCTTTTGGCATTGACTTTCCCTCCATCATGGATGCGCAATCCGGAGCGGTTTCATTGGCATTCACCGGGGTCGTCTCACCTCAAGCTGTCCCGACAACCGTCGTGATTGATCGGGAAGGCAAAGTTGCCTCGAGAATTTTGGGCAGGATCGACGCTTCGATTCTGCGCACTTTGATTCAGACTGTGGTGGATCAATGAATGCCGGAGAAATAGCACTCAACGGTTCCATGCTGATAGCAATCCCGGTCGCATTACTGGCTGGAATTATCACCTTCGTCTCTCCCTGCGTTTTGCCATTGGTCCCCGGTTACTTGGGTTATGTTTCCGGTTCCGCTAACTCCAAAACCAAGGTCATGACAGGTGCACTTTTGTTTGTGCTTGGCTTTACCGCGGTGTTTGTTTCCTTGGGTGTTTTGGCGGGAACCGCTGGGTTGTTGTTTATCGCTAGAAACCCTTGGATTCAGGTTGTCCTTGGCGCCCTAGTGGTTCTGTTTGGTTTTGCCATGATTGGCCAGCTGGGGTTTTTGCAGCGGACTCTCAAGTTGAAGATATCTCCAAAGCTCGGTCTTGCGGGTGCTCCGTTTCTGGGAATTGTCTTTGCCCTTGGATGGACACCCTGCATAGGGCCGACTCTGTCTGCGGTTTTGGTTCTGGCCTCCGATACAGCTGATCCACTGCGCGGCGGCATTCTTGCAACTGCCTATTCCCTTGGAATCGGAATTCCATTTATTTTGATTGCCGCAGGTTTTGACTGGGCGAAGTCTTCAGTGAGTTTTGTCAAAAAGCACATCAGGGTATTCAATCTTGTCGGTGGTGGCATGTTGATAGCTGTGGGTATTTTGCTAATGACTGGTCTTTGGATGAGATTTACAAATTGGCTTCAGGTGGTGACCAGTGGCTTCCAGCTTCCTCTCTAAATTGTCTTTCTGGCCAAGGTGGTTCTGGCGCCAGCTGACCTCGATGCGAAACGCCCTACTTCTTTTGTTGTTGCTTGCGATTGCCGCAGTTCCGGGAAGTGTTTATCCGCAGCGCAGTGCGGACCCAAATGGTGTGGCGGTTTTTTATGACAACGAACCTGAATTGGCAGCAGTACTGGATTCGCTGCAATTATTTGATGTTTACACATCGGTTTGGTTCTCTGCGATTTATATTTTGTTATTTGTTTCTTTGGCGGGATGTGTGCTGCCCAGGACCAAAATTCACTATGTGGCGCTTCTGGCAAAGCCAGTCCAGACCCCAGCAAATCTCAAGCGGATGCCTGAGTACGTGACCGGAACTGGAAATGAAACCGTGTTGGACAAGGCGCTTGCTGTTTTGAAAAAACGCGGCTTCAGAGTTCAAAAACAAGAGGGCTCGGTCAGTGCTGAAAAGGGTTATGCCAAAGAAACCGGCAACCTCCTTTTTCACTACGCCCTGGTTGGCGTGCTGATTGCGGTTGGTGCCGGCGGGGGTTTGAGTTTTTCCGGGCAAAGGGTTCTGGTCGAGGGTGACACTTTTGTGAATAACCTTGCCAGTTATGATTCGTTTTCCCCGGGTGCACTTTTTGATGAGAGCCAGCTGGAACCCTTTAGTTTGACCCTTGATGAGTTTGATGTTGTTTACGATTTGGCCAACAGGGCAAACATTGGCCAGCCGATCGACTTCATTGCATCCATTACCGCTGACCTTGGCGACGAGATTGTCACAGACGAAATCCGGGTAAACCAGCCCTTGGCTGCCACCGGTGCAAATGTTTTTCTGACCGGAAATGGTTTTGCTCCCGTGATTACAGTCTTCGACGGTGAGGGAAATATCACCTTCGCCGGCCCAGTGGTGTTTTTGCCCCAAGACAACAACATGACCTCGCTGGGGGTCATCAAGGCCCCGGATGCAATCCCGGAGCAGCTCGGGATAATTGCTTTTTTCTATCCGACCGCGGAAAAGCTGGTTAGCGGCGCATACACCTCCATTTACCCAGATCCGATTTCACCGCTACTGACCATGAATGTCTACACCGGCGACCTCGGCCTTGATTCAGGGGTCCCAAGAAATGTTTATGCTCTCGACACCACGAATATGGAACTCATTGCTGGACGCAACGGCAAAGCCCCCGCTATCGAGCTCGAGGTTGGGCAGTCAGCTGAGCTTCCTGGCAACATGGGCTCGGTCAGATTTGACGGGCTGCTTAGGTTTGCCTCGCTGGATATTGCCTATAACCCAGGTGGAATTTGGGTGCTGGTTTTTGCACTTTTGGCACTCGGCTCAATGTCGGTGTCCCTGATGGTTCCAAGGAGACGAGTCTGGGTGAAGGTGCTTGAAGGTGGCAAAATTGAGTACGCAGCTTTGTCAAGACGGGATGATCCTGACCTACCAAATGTGTTGCAAGATATCGTTACTGAAATCGAAAAAGAGAGTTAATAAATGACCCAAGTTGTTCTGAACGAGTCCCTCTCGCAGTTCTCGCTGCTGTTTGTCTCGTCAGCTATGGCATTTTTGGCACTTGCACTGGTGCTGTTCTCCTTTCAGCTAGTGAAGCTGTCCGCAGCCGGCGATGAGATTGTTGCTGGTAAAGCCGACAGGTTGAGCACCAGCGAGCGAGCAGGTTTTGTGATGCTCTGGGTAGCGACATTGGTTTTGGGTGCTGGGGTCGTCATGCGAGGCATCGCTGCGGGGCGAGTGCCGTGGGCAAACATGTATGAGTTTTCAATCAGCGGTGCGTTTCTGATTCTGCTGATTTACCTAACGGCTTTGAAAATTAGAGACCTTAGATTCATCGCGACTTTTATCTCTGGCTTTGCTTTGGTAATCATTTTTGCGGCCGTTTCGCTGTTCTATGTTGAAGTGCAAACGGTTATGCCGGCTTTGCAGAGTTACTGGTTGGTCATTCACGTTGTGGTGGCAATCATGGCTACCGGATTCTTTTCGGTTGCGGCCGGACTGCACATTTTTTACCTCTTAAAGGCATCGGGGAAAGCCAAGGCGCTTTTTGACAGGTTCCCAACCCTTGTTCAGATGGAGCGTGTTGCCTACCGGTTCAACGTGGTCGGCTTTGTGCTCTGGAGCTTTACTTTGATCGCCGGCGCCATTTGGGCAGAGCGCGCTTGGCACCGCTACTGGGGCTGGGACACCAAAGAGGTTTGGACTTTCATAATCTGGGTGCTCTACGCCGGCTATCTCCATGCCATGGCAACCAGGGGATGGACTGGTAAGCGTGCCGCCTGGCTTGGTTTGGTTGCATTCCTTTCGGTGATTTTCAACTTCACCATCGTGAACCTATTTTTCAAGGGCCTTCACGTTTACTCCGGGCTATAGAAGGTTCAGGCAGCGATCCAATCGCTGGTGCCAGAACTCTCTCCGCGCGCTGTCAACCCTTAGCTGGCGCACAGCATCCTGGTCAAGTTCAATCTCCTGAACTTCCAGGAATCCGTTGACGGGTATCAGTGGGTTCTTAGCAATGTCTGCAGCGAGAAGAGAAACAGTTCCTAACCCGCAGGCATAGTCCAGCAGGCTCGCCAAAAATAGCCCTTGAGAGATTCCAAGGCTGGTTTCAAGCGCTGAACTTACAACCGGCTCCAGGGCCATTTGCTTTGACATCTCCAGTGCTGAACTAATGCCGCCAAGTGGTTGGACTTTTAGAACGGCGATGTCGGCGGCCCCCGATGCGGCAACTAGCATGGGGTCGTTTGCCTTCCTGATGGATTCGTCGGCTGCGATTTTCACATTCAAGCCCATGGCTAACATGCTTGATTTCAGTTCTACCAATTGCTCGACCGTTTCAACCGGCTGCTCAAAGTATTCGATCGGCAGCCCGTCGAGTTTCTGAAGCAGCTCGAGTGCTTGCTTCACGGAATACCCGCCATTGGCATCCAGCCGAATCTTTTGACCTGGGAAGAGCTTGTTCGTTGCGAAAACTCTTGCCAAGTCATCGACCAGGGCCTCACCTTGCTCAGCCACTTTTATTTTGACGGTTTCAAATTTTCCAAAGGGAAGCAGCACACCAGCAATTTCATCTTCAGTTACCGCCGGGAGAGTTGCGTTCACTTCAATCTTGTTCCTGATCGGCTTGGAAAGGCCAGTATTGGCAAACTCAATCGCGGCCCTAAGCCAGTTGCTGGACTCTTGGTCTTCGTATTCTAAAAATGGTGAGAATTCGGCGTAGCGCTCTGACCCTTTGAAGATAAGCGCCTCCCGGAAGCTCACTCCGCGGAATTTTGAGCGCAGTGGAACTCTTATTACTTCTACGTCAGTTATTTGTCCGCTTCTCACAGGATTAGTCTAGGTCTATGACAAAACCAGTTTCTGAGCTCTTTGATGCAGCCATCTGGATGCCCGTGCCGGGCTTTGAAGACTTGACTGACATCAGCTACCATCGCCATGTCGATCTTGGGGCAGTAAGAATAGCTTTCGCTAGACCCGAAGTTAGAAATGCCTTTAGGCCACAAACAGTCGATGAGCTTCATAGGTCTCTGGACCACGCTCGATGCCAAGCAGATGTCGGCGCGGTATTGCTCACTGGAAATGGACCAAGCGGCAAAGACGGTGGTCGAGCATTTTGCTCCGGTGGTGACCAATCGGTTCGCGGTAAAGCCGGCTATGAATACAGCGAAGGTTCCGCCGGAAGACTTCACATTCTTGAGGTTCAGCGGCTGATTAGGTTTATGCCCAAGGTGGTGATCGCGCTGGTCAACGGCTGGGCGGCCGGCGGCGGGCACTCGTTGAATGTGGTTGCGGATCTGTCAATTGCCTCCAAGGAGCATGCACAGTTCAAACAGACCGACGCTGATGTCGGGAGCTTTGATGCTGGCTATGGCTCTGCATATCTGGCCAAGCAAACCGGCCAGAAATTTGCCAGGGAAATTTTCTTCCTTGGCGCCACCTATAGCGCTGACCGGGCCATGGAGATGGGAGTTGTGAACAAGGTTGTCCCACACTCCGAACTTGAAACAGCTGGTGTTGAGTGGGCCAGGGAAATTTTAGGGAAATCCCCAACTGCTATCAGGATGCTGAAATACGCCATGAATGCCGTTGATGATGGAATCGTGGGTCAGCAGTTGTTTGCCGGTGAGGCCACCAGGCTTGCCTATGGAACTGCAGAGGCAAATGAGGGCAAGGAAGCTTTCCTGGAAAAGCGCAAACCTGATTGGTCTTCATTCCCCTGGCACTACTGATGAAACCAACCCAAACTGAAAAAGCAAGCGATCCGTTTGCCGTTTTAAAAATGATGACTGCGGTTTTTGATGGCACCGTGGCTGGGTTTGTGTCTCCCGAAGAAATCACCGGCAACAAGGTTGAGTTTGAAAAGGTTCCAGATTTAGTTTCTGACGATGTTGGCTTGATTATTGAATCTTCTGGATCTACTGGTTCTCCAAAGCGAATCGAACTTCCGCTTGCCGCACTAAAGGCGAGTGCCAAAGCATCCGCATCGAGGCTCGGTGGTGAGGGGCAGTGGCTTCTGGCTCTGCCTTTGACATACGTGGCCGGGGCGAATGTCTTATTCCGTTCGGCGGCCGCTGATACGCAGCCGGTGATAATGAACACCAGGGTGCCATTTTCTGCCGACGGCTTTGTAAACAGCGCCTCGCTGATGCAAGGACAAAGACGCTACACCTCTTTGGTTCCAGTTCAATTAGACCGGCTCGCAGCGAAAGTGTCTGAGTCACCGGTGCTGCAAGCACTGCTATCTTTTGATGCAATCCTGATTGGTGGCCAAAGCCCAAATGCTAAAAGCATGCGGCTACTAAAGCAGCTGGGCGTAAAGGTCATTGAAAGCTATGGAGCGGCCGAAACCTGCGGCGGTTGCGTTTATGACGGCAGGGCACTTGATGGAGTGAACGTCGAAGTTATTGATGGCCTAGTTGCTGTTTCTGGATCAACCCTTGCCAATGGCCTTGGCGAAAAATACCTGAGTAACGATTTGGGCGAGCTGCACGAGGGGTTGCTGAGAGTTATCGGAAGATCGGATCGGGTCATTATTTCCGGCGGTAAAAAGGTTTCCTTAGACGCTATTGAGCGCTTGGTGCTTGATGTACCCGGCGTCAAGGAGGTCATGGCGGTGGCAACCCAAAGCCAGTGGGGGCAATCGCCGTGCCTATTGGTGGTTGCCGATGGAATTAGCGAGAATCAGATAGCAGCTGACATCGATGTTGAAGTGAAGCCGGAAATAGTCAAGTTGGTTCAAGACCTCCCGAGGCTTTCCAGCGGCAAGCCTGACTACCTTGCGGCCGTGGAACTGATCAAGGATTAGGGTTACCTGAATGTCTAGTATGAAACTTTGGGTTGAAGGAGCCAGGCTCCGCACTCTCCCGCTGGCAATCGCTCCGGTTCTGTTGGGAAGCGCAACGGCGGCCTCACTGGATTCCTTCGATGCGCTGCTGTCGGCGCTCGCGCTTTTCGTTGCGCTGTCACTGCAGGTTGGCGTGAACTACGCAAATGACTACTCGGATGGCATCAGGGGAACCGATGAGAATCGAGTTGGACCACTCAGGCTCACCGGTTCCGGCTCAAAAAAACCTCAGGCGGTGAAATCAGCAGCTTTTATAAGCTTTGGTTTGGCAGGATTTGCAGGCCTGGTGATTATTTTGATTACCGCTCAATGGTTGCTGGTAATTCTGGGTCTTGCATCGATTCTTGCCGCCTGGTTCTACACCGGTGGCAAGAACCCCTATGGTTACGCGGGCCTCGGGGAAATAGCGGTCTTCGTGTTTTTTGGGTTGGTTGCAACCATTGGAACAAACTTCATCCAAACTGGACTGATTGACCCGCTGGCAGTCTTGGTCGGTGGCGCCTACGGTTTCTACGCTTCAGCTGTGCTGATGGTGAACAACATTCGAGACATCAAGACCGATAAGCAATCCGGGAAGATAACTATTGCCGTCAGGCTTGGCGACCGTGGGGCTAGAAGGCTATTTGTCTTTATGCTCTGGATGCCGGTGGTTGTAAACCTGATGTTGGTTTTGTTTTATCCGGCAACGGTAATCGGTTTCTTGAACCTGTTACTGGTGCTGCCGGCCACGCTTATCGCACTCGATGGCAAGGGTCCGAAGGAGCTAATTACCGCCTTGAAGCTGACCAGCTTTGCCGGTTTAGGGTTTGGAGTCTTGGTCGGAGCCGGAATCGTCTTGGTGAGCTTCAGCCTCTGAATCCAGAATTTCATTTTCTAGATCGCTTTCGACATCGTCGTAGCTGCCGGCGGAATTTCTTGTCAGTTTATTGGCAACCGTTTCGCTCATTGCCTTGCGCTGGCGGTCCAAAAACACCAAAGAAATAGCGAATGAGACGACTGCGGCAATAATTGCGGCAAAGAATGGGTTGAATTCAAATTGCAACAGCACAACGAAAATCAGGAAGAACATCCCCAGTCGCAGCAGGGTGTAACTAATCCAAGGGTTTTTCACGTGTTCAGTTTAGACACAGGAGAGTGAACTAGGGTGGAGTTATGACGAGAGTGGCCATTGCAACGTTCGCATTTTTGATAATTTGGACGATTTTTACTGCCGTGTTTGCAGCGAGTGCTGACAAGACTGAAGTTCGGCTGATGCCGAAGTGGCTCTGGGTGCTACTTTGTGTCTTCTTGCCCTTCTTCGGTGGATTGCTCTACCTAATGGTCGGAAGACCGCTTCGCTCCAACCCTGGTCCATCGACAGGAAAGGGAAGAGTAATCGCTCCAGATGATGACCCAAATTTCTTGCGTGACATCTCAAAGATGATGCGTAAAAAAGATGAAGACGACAAAGACGACAAAGACAAATAAGTGATCACAGCCTCTCAGCAATTTGCGGCGTCAGTTGTTGCAGAACTGGTCGCCCAAGGCGTAAAGAACTTTTATCTGGCTCCCGGTGCTAGGTCTCAAGCGCTGGCCATCGCTGCCGGCCAGCTGGCTGGAGCCGGAAAGCTCTCGCTGACAGTCAGGCTTGACGAACGCTCACTTGCCTTTACGGCTCTCGGAAGAGCTATGAGCACCTCAGAGCCGAGCGTAATAATCACAACCTCTGGCAGCGCTGTTGCGAATCTTCACCCGGCAGTTCTTGAAGCACATCACAGCGGTGTGCCACTGATTCTTCTTACCGCCGATAGGCCCTCAGAACTAAGGGGTATCGGAGCAAATCAAACAACCGAGCAGGTCGGTATTTTTGCAAACTCACTTCGCGGCACCCACGATGTCCCAGCGCCCAGGCCCGGAT
>Ga0209199_1000395_pt1 | contig 62759 bp, 56 predicted proteins | sample COGITO_mtgs_1105_7_FD_184805 | JGI IMG/M metagenome (GOLD analysis project Ga0209199, IMG submission 184805) | Pelagic marine microbial communities from North Sea - COGITO_mtgs_110523 (SPAdes) (version 2) | ecosystem: Environmental > Aquatic > Marine > Epipelagic ... | reverse complement strand
TGTGAGTCAACGATTAGAACAAGTCAAACACAAATTAGGCACCATTAAACCCTTAATTGAGACGGTTAAAACACCTATCACTCACGATGATCTAATGGTGAATAAATCCGATCAAGAATACATAAACGATGTCATTGAACTAAAAGAAAACATCCTAGCGGGTGATATTTTCCAAGTAGTGCCTTCACGCACATTTAGCTTACCTTGTCCTCATCCTCACGATGCTTACCGCGCCTTAAAGCAACAAAATCCCAGCCCTTATATGTTTTTCTTACAGGACGACGACTTCTGTATGTTTGGCGCATCGCCTGAGTCAGCCTTGAAGTACACCAAACACACTAATCAAGTGGAAATTTACCCCATAGCCGGTACAAGACCCAGAGGTAAACGAGCAGACGGCAGCATCGACTTAGACTTAGACTCTCGCTTAGAACTTAACCTGCAAGAAGATCAAAAAGAGCGGGCCGAGCATATTATGTTGGTCGATTTAGCACGTAACGACGTAGCTAAAGTATGTGAGCCCGGCACTCGTTATGTCACAGACTTACTTAAAGTGGATCGCTACTCACATGTGATGCACTTAGTGTCTAGAGTTGTAGGGCAATTACGGGATGATTTAGACGCACTCAATGCCTATCAAGCCTGTATGAATATGGGCACATTGGTCGGCGCACCTAAAGTCAGTGCAGCCACATTAATCCGTCAAGTCGAAAAACAACGTCGAGGCAGTTATGGCGGAGCAGTAGGTTATATTAACAGCCAAGGAGATATGGATACTTGTATTGTTATACGCTCTGCATTTGTCAAAAATGATGTGGCTTATATTCAAGCCGGTGCAGGTGTTGTGTTTGACTCTGACCCGCAATCAGAAGCAGATGAAACCCGAGGTAAAGCACAAGCGGTAATAGGCGCTATTATTTCCAGTTCGCAAACACAAGGAGCAGTAAAGTGAGTTCACAATCCACTCAAATTAATCAACAAATTTGTGTCTTTTTGTTGGACAACTTTGACTCATTTACCTACAACTTAGTGGATGAACTGAGAACGCTAGGTCTTGAGCTAATCGTTTATCGCAATAGTGTTGCGGCCGATGTAATTTTACAAAAAATGCATGAAAAGGCACAGCACAATGATGAACATGGTCACACTAAACAAGTGATGCTGATGTTATCCCCCGGACCGGGTAATCCCTCTGAGGCAGGCTCAATGTTAACACTGTTAAACCTAGTGAAAGGCCAATTTCCGGTGTTGGGCATTTGTTTAGGTCATCAAGCGATTGTTGAGTCTTACGGTGGCAAAATTATCCGTGCCGATAAAGTAATGCATGGTAAATCCTCTTTGATTGAGCATAGCGCTGATAAAATGTTTGCTAACATGCCACAGCCATTACCGGTAGCTCGTTATCATTCATTAATGGCCAGCAATATACCTCAACAATTAACTGTATTAGCCAATTTTGCCAACATTCCTATGGCAGTGGCACATTTGGAAGATAAAATGTTAGGTTTTCAATTCCATCCAGAGTCTATTTTGACCTCTCATGGTAGCCAGCTGCTTTTGCAAAGTATTCAATTCTTAACCCAAGACAAGGTTTTGCCCCTATGAACCATATGCTCCACTCAATTCTTCAACAACTCTATCAAGGCCAAGACTTAAAGCAGGATGATGTCACCGAAATATTTTCACAAGTGGTGACAGGTCAGGTGGATGATATTGTTTTATCTTCTCTATTGACCGCATTAAAAATCAAAGGCGAACAACCAGAAGAAATAGCCGGTGCTGCCAATGCATTAATAGCTAATGCAGCTGTATTTCCCCGCCCAGATTATGAATTTGCAGATATAGTGGGCACAGGCGGTGATGGTCATAATACCATTAACATCTCATCTGCATCAGCCATTGTCGCGGCAAGCTGTGGTGTAAAAGTCGCCAAACATGGTAATCGGAGTGTCTCGAGTAAATCTGGCTCAGCTGATTTGTTCAAAGCATTCGATTTAGAATTAAGCATGTCACCAGACACCGCGCGTCAATGTCTCGACGTTTCAAACCTGTGCTTTTTGTTTGCGCCAAACTATCACTCGGGTATTCGCCATGCGATGCCAGTGCGCACCACATTAAAAACTCGCACCTTATTTAACTTACTGGGTCCGTTGGTGAATCCAGCTCGTCCTAGTCATATAATTATTGGCGTTTATGCGCCAGAATTGCTGTTACCCTTTGCAAAAACCTTGCAGTTATTAGGTTATCAAAAAGCCTTGGTGGTGCATGGCAGCGGATTAGATGAGTTTGCCTTACATGGCAATACCCAAGTAGTGGAAGTGAATGGCGACCAGTTAACACAAAGCAGTGTTTCTCCAACTGATTTTGGACTTGCACATTATCCGTTAGATGCCATTACAGGTGGCGAGCCAGAAGAAAATAAAATCCTCATTGAAAATGTGCTTTTAGGCAAAGGCCAAGCAGCCCATCAAGCTGCGGTGGCGATGAATACAGCGGCTTTATTAAAACTATGTGGCAAGGTTCAAACCTATGCGCAAGGGGCTGAAATGGCAATTAATGCTATGCAGCAGCAACGTCCGTTAGCCACGATTAAATTGTCGGCTTCCATCAGCCAAAATCTATAAAGGACAAAGTGACTAAAAATGGCCAATGTATTAGAAAAGATCGTCCTAGACAAAAAACAAGAAATCACACAACGCAAAATTGATTTACCGTTAGCAAGTTTTATTGATGATTTAACACTCTCAGACAGAAGTTTTTATGATGCATTGGCGCAGCCCAATGCTGCCTTTATATTAGAATGTAAAAAGGCGTCACCGTCTAAAGGGCTAATTCGTGAAAACTTTGACTTAGATGAAATCATCCAAGCTTACAGTCCTTTTGCTGCCTGTATATCGGTATTAACGGATGAGAAATATTTTCAAGGTAAGTTCGAGTATCTAGAATATATTCGAAGTCGGATGACACAGCCTGTTATTAATAAAGACTTTTTTGTTGAACCTTATCAAATCTATTTAGCCCGCTACCATAAAGCTGATGCGGTGCTACTGATGTTGTCGGTATTAGATGACACACAATATACAGCACTAGCAACACTTGCCGAGCAATACCAACTCGACGTATTAACCGAAGTCAGTAACGAACAAGAGGTACTCAGAGCCTGTGCGTTGAAAGCCAAAATCATCGGCATTAATAACCGCGACTTGCGAGATCTGAGTACCGATCTCGCCACGACTGAGCGTTTGGTGCCTCTGATTAATCAACATGCTGAACATGAACATGTGATCATCTCTGAATCCGGTATTTATACCCATCAAGATGTGCGCAGATTAGCACCACTTGTTAATGCATTTTTGGTAGGTAGTTCATTAATGGGTGAAAAGGATATCGAATTAGCAGCAAAACAATTGGTGTACGGAAAAGTAAAAGTTTGTGGCACAACGAGTTTAAGCGGTGCCAAGCTAGTTAAGGACAGCCCAGCTAGTTTTGCGGGTCTGATATTTACCGAAAAATCCAAACGTTTTGTGACCTTAGAGCAAGCCAAACAAATCACTTATGCCGTGCCATTTCAATATGTAGGTGTTTTTGTTGACGCTCCTATTGAACTGGTGGTGAAATACGCACAAGCTTTGGAATTATCGGCTGTTCAGTTGCATGGTCAAGAGCAGCAAACTTACATCAACACTTTACGTAATAAACTGCCTACCCATTGTCAAATTTGGTTAGCTAAAGGCGTCAAAGATACCTTGCCTACTTTAGATGAGATTGGCGTTGACTTGTTTTTATTAGATTGCCAAGTCGGTGAACAATCAGGTGGCACAGGCCAGGCTTTTAGTTGGCAACTGTTAGATGAGATAACCGACAAGTCCAACATTGTTCTTGCCGGCGGCATCACCCCAAGCAATGTTAAACAAGCGGCTAATTTACAGGTCGGAATGCTTGACTTAAATTCTGGTGTAGAGAGCGCACCAGGTATTAAGCAGCAAGATAAAATTAATCAGGCTTTTAACCAGCTTAGAGAGTATTAACAGCAGCTGCGAGTTAACGTTAGCGAGCAAAAAACAGTTTTAAAGTGAGAAAAAGATGAATCATTTAGACAGTAAATTTGGTGACTATGGCGGTATGTACGTACCCGAGCTGCTGATCCCTGCACTCGACCAACTCGAGCAAGTTTTTATCGATGCCCAGAAGGATCCAGAATTCCAGGCTGAATTTATGGGTTTATTAAAGGATTATGCGGGTCGCCCAACAGCCATGACATTGACGAGAAACTTAGTCAATAATCCCAAAGTAAAGCTTTACCTCAAACGTGAAGACTTATTACACGGTGGTGCTCACAAAACCAATCAAGTATTAGGCCAAGCACTGTTAACCAAGCGAATGGGGAAAACTGAAGTCATCGCCGAAACAGGTGCAGGGCAACATGGGGTCGCCACAGCATTAGCTTGTGCATTAATGGGTTTAAAAGCACGTATTTATATGGGTGCCAAAGACATGGAGCGCCAAGCACCCAATGTATTTAGAATGCGCTTAATGGGCGCAAAAGTAATCCCAGTTAATTCAGGCTCTGGCACATTAAAAGATGCGGTTAACGAAGCCATGCGCGACTGGTCTGCTAACTATGACACAGCTCATTATTTACTAGGCACAGCGGCAGGCCCTCATCCGTTCCCAACGATTGTCCGTGAATTTCATCGCATGATTGGTGAAGAAACCCGCGCACAAATTATGGCTAAAGAAGGGCGTTTACCGGATGCACTTGTTGCTTGTGTCGGCGGCGGTTCAAACGCGATAGGTATGTTTGCTGATTTTATTGATGAGCCTAGCGTACGATTAATTGGTGTTGAGCCGGCTGGTAAAGGGGTACATACCAAAGAACATGGCGCAGCTATTGGTAAAGGCACTACAGGTGTTTTACACGGCGCATATAGTTATATCATGCAAGACAACGACGGTCAGATTGAAGAATCGTATTCAGTATCTGCCGGTCTCGACTACCCCGCTGTTGGGCCTCAACATGCTCATTTGTATGATATTGGTCGTGCCGAGTATGTGTCTGTCACCGACGACGAAGCACTCAATGCCTTTAAGCTTCTGTCTCAAAAGGAGGGCATTATTCCAGCACTTGAGTCTGCGCACGCGATTGCACACGCGCTTAACATGGCGGATGAAGCAGAAGATGGCACCATTATTGTGGTAAACCTATCAGGACGTGGAGACAAAGATTTAGAGCATGTCCGTAGCATCATAGGAGATCAAGACCATGACTAATTCCGTTGACCGTTACGCGAATATGTTCAAACATCTTAACAACAAACAAGAAGGCGCATTTGTCCCCTTTGTCATGGTAGGCGACCCCGACATTCACACCTCAGTGAATATCATCAAAGCGTTGGTTGAAGGAGGTGCAGACGCATTAGAGTTAGGATTTCCTTATTCTGACCCTATTGCTGATGGCCCTACTATTCAAAAAGCCAGTATTCGCGCTCTATCGAATAAAATCAAAACGGATGACTGTTTTGAAATCATTCGCCAAGTGCGTGAAGCTTATGCCGATATACCTATTGGTTTATTGCTGTATAGCAACCTTGTGCTTAAACGTGGTATCAAAAAATTCTACCAAGACGCAGCTAAAGCGGGGGTCGATTCAATTCTGATAGCAGATGTACCACTTCGTGAAGCCGACCGTTTTATTGCCATTGCAGAGCAAACAGGTATTAAACAAATTTTAAACGCACCTCCCAATGCCAGTGATGAAACCTTTGCAGAAATTGGTAAAAAATCCCAAGGTTATACTTATTTACTGGGTCGAGCTGGCGTAACAGGAACCGAGACAGCAGTGACTATCCCTGCCAGTGAATTAATCGACAAACTGACACAATATAAAGTGGCTCCACCATTACTTGGATTTGGTATATCTACGCCTCTACAGGTGGCAGATGCGATTCAATCGGGTGCGGCAGGTGCTATTTCTGGCTCAGCAACAGTGAATATTATTGCTGAAAATCTAAGCCAACCAGATGTCATGCTAGAAAAACTTAAATACTTTGTGAAACAAATGAAAGCGGCAACTCACAAGTAGCCATTTATATTTTTTATAATTTAAAGGATGTCACTATGTGGTATGTCATTTATTCAGAAGATGTTGAAAACAGCCTAGCTCTTCGCAAACAAACAAGAGCGGCACATTTAGAACGTATTCAACTATTGGTCGATCAAGGTCGAGTACTGGTAGCCGGTCCCTGTCCCGCTATTGACAGTGAAGATCCCGGTGAAGCTGGCTTTACTGGCTCATTAGTGATTGCTGAATTTAGTAGTTTGGAAGAAGCTCAAAAATGGGCAGACACCGACCCTTACGCACTAGCCGGGGTGTATCGAAAGGTAAGTGTGAAACCTTATAAAAAAGTACTACCTTAAATAGTTAACGAGACTTCAATGAGTTACACACCTAACATTGAATCACTTATGCCTGCCATCGATTTAAGCGCGATGCGCGCTCAAGGTGCTGGTGGGCAAAATGTGAATAAAGTCTCTAGTGCCATTCATCTAAGGTTTGATATTCGCGTGGCGGCTATACCTGAATATGTAAAACAAACGCTGCTTTTAGGCAAAGATAAACGGATCACCCAAGAAGGAATATTGATAATAAAAGCCCAAAGCTATCGCACTCAAGAAATGAACAAACAGGATGCGATAGACAGATTGACTGAAGTACTCGTGGAAGCGGGTAAACTGCAAAAAGCCCGCCGAGCAACCAAACCCAGCAGAAACGCTCAAAAAAAACGGGTTGATAGTAAAGTGAAATCTGGTAGGACAAAAGTGTTGAGAAAAAAAGTTGATTTTTAAAATAATTAACTCGAATAAGTGGCATTCCCCTCAGTGTTTATACCTGATTACACATACCAAAGAATAATCAGCATAACATCGCCCCCTTTATTTAAATTTGTTAACATTTTTAAGAAAGTTTAACTAAACCCCACTCATATTTTGAGTGTTTGTTTATTTAAATTCAATTCAGCTAAAATTCAGGCCTAACTGATTAATCTTGTCACTACTTTGAACAGGAGTCGTTACATGAAATTATTAATAACAAGCGCGCTACTATTTTTAGCTACTTCTCCTTTAGTGCAAGCTAAGCATGACCGAAGGTATCAAAGTAATCATGAACATAACCGTGGTGAACTTAAAGCCAAAGTCATTACTTTTAATCCCTACAAGTATGTGACAGTAACCCAACCACAAATATACTGCGCACCTGCGCAGATACGTTCAACCTATCGTCGGTCTCATGATAGTCGGCCCCATGATAGTCGGCGCCATTATAAAAGTTCAGCCATAATCGGAGGGGTTTTAGGTGGTGTGATTGGCCATGCCGCTAGCGACAAAAATCACAAAGGTCTAGGTGCGATATTAGGCGCGATGATTGGAAGTTCTTTAGTGCATAACATTGGGTATGTTAATAACAATCACTCACATAATATCCCAGTTAAACGAGATAACTGTGTGATTACACCTCGCAAGGCCAATGAAATTAGGGTGCTAGAGGGGTATAAAGTGACATATCGTACTCAAGAAAAAATTTACTAGACCTTTAGGCAAAATAAATCCCAAAAGTATATTCGTATTGATTACTAGGTAAAAAATATGTTTAACCCATCACCAAATATAATGATAAGTATAGCAATTACTTTTAAGTCAATTCATGATTGGGGTAAACTAGGTTTTGAACAACAACGAACAAGAGCAGAGTTTTGAAGCAGAATCCTTACATTAGATTTTTAATTGTTTGTTTAACAGCAATATCGTTAAGTTGCATAACGGTTTATGCTCAAGACTCTAAAATTGCGCCAAAAACAAAATCTGAAGCCGCAAAAAAAGCACAACAAAAAGTAAGCGGCAGAGTGTTAAAAGTTGATCAAAGTAAAAATAAATATCGAGTCAAAGTGCTGCAAAAATCTGGACGGGTTGTATCTGTTGATGTTGACAAGAAATCAGGAAAAGTGAGTAAAAAAAAGAAAAGGGATTAGATAATCTTTCGTCATATTGGAATAAAATCGTCTCCATAAAATAAAGGAAAAATAGGCTCCCAATGCGCATATTAATAGTAGAAGACGATAGCCGTTTACTAACCCAGCTTGACATATTGCTGCAAAAAAATGGGTATAGCGTGGACTTGGTAGATGACGGTGCAAAAGCGTTGTTTTTGTTACAAGAACATACCTATGACTTAGCCATTATTGATATAGGACTGCCTGTGATCGATGGATTTGAAGTGATCCAAAAAGCCCGTAAAAATGATGTAAGTTGCCCAATTTTAATTCTGACTGCTCGGGATAGATGGCAAGAAAAAGTAGAAGGGTTAGATGCAGGAGCAGATGATTATCTGACCAAACCTTTTCATAACGAAGAATTGTTGGCGCGAATTAATGCACTCATTCGCCGCGCTGCAGGAAAAGCACACCCTACAATCGAAAAAGGCCCTATCAGCCTCGATACACTGAGTGAGGAAGTAACAGTAAACGGCCAATACATTGAACTGACCGCATACGAATACAAAGTAATAGAATATCTGTTACTTACCCCTCAAAAGGTGATTTCAAAAACCGAATTAACCGAACATATCTATGATCAAGACTTCGACCTAGACAGTAATGTAATTGAAGTATTTGTAGGACGCCTTCGTAAAAAAATTGACCCTGATGGCAGTATCAATCCTATTGAAACACTCCGTGGCCGTGGATATCGCATCAATCGTGAGCTCTAACGTAATTAGAAACCCCAGTGCATAATCTATCCCTTAGATTAAGGAGTTTTGCTGCCGCGGTGTTGCTAATTTTCATTCCTCTTACAGCGGTAACCTTAGAACAAGCTTTCAACGGCAGTTTGAGCCAATCAATGTTGCAACAGCTGCGAGTGCAAAGCTTAACCTTAATCTCTGAATTTGAATTAGAATTAGATAACAAAGCTAGCCAAGCTCAGATGCCTGAACAACTATATAATGAACAATTCAATATTCCAGATTCTGGTTTGTACGCTTTTATTCAATCCCAGGATGGCGTGTTATGGCAATCACTGTCTACTCTCAATTGGCAGCAACAACCTGATTTTTTTGCACCCGACTTTTTTGTACCCGACATAGGTGCTGAAGTGTTTATTGAAGATTTTTTGATGCAAAACGACTACTTTTTATATGCTTATACCGCCGAATTTGAAACATCCTTAGGTTACCAACCAGTGAGTTTTTATATTCTGCAAGATAAACAAGTATTTAATATCGAGAAAAGTAAATTTGCCAATACCTTATGGAATGGGTTAGGGCTGATTGCGCTGTTATTACTTATATTGTTATTAGTAAGCCTTAACGCTGCTTTGTTACCGATAAGCAGACTGAATAAGCAAATACGCCAAGCTGAAAGTGGCCAACTCAAACGCATTGATCAGCGCTACCCACCCGAACTGGAAAAACTCAAAACTGGCATTAATAATTTATTAGATACCGAACAACAACAGCGAAGTCGCTACAAAAATAGCTTAAACGATTTAGCCCATAGCCTTAAAACCCCCTTAGCAGTGTTATCTGGAACTACAGGGCTACCAGAACAAGCGAAAGAGCCTATTAGTCAAATTAATTTGCAAATACAGCGACAACTAAAACGCGCCGTAGCAGGCACTTCTAGTACGTTCGAGCAAGCCGTTTCTATCAAGCCTGTGGTCGACAAATTATTTAACGCTATGAACAAAATATACGCTGATAAACACTTAACGCTTACCCATGATATTCAACATCATACATTAGCCTTTCACGGCGACATCACTGACTTGATGGAAATATTGGGTAATGTATTAGACAACGCCTGCAAAGCTGCCTTCAAGCAAGTCACTCTTTCGGTGCAAACTAGCCTCAATATCTTACTGATACATATTGAAGACGACGGCCCTGGCATACCAAAAGACAAGCGTGAACAGTTGTTAGAAAGAGGGACTCGTTTAGATAGTTATAAAGAAGGCCAAGGTATAGGCATGGCTGTAGTGGCAGACTTGGTTTCTGCTTACCAAGGCCAGCTTGAAATCAAACAGAGTAATTTAGGCGGCGCTAAACTCACTTTGATTTTTCCTATTAAAGTGTGAAGATTACTAAAAAGTGCCCAATGCTTCACATTGAAACTCACAATAATAATGTATCTCCATGATTTATAATTAATTTTAAAGTGGCATGGTATCTGCTCTACCTGTCAAAAATATCAATAATTAAAAAATAGAGAACAAATATGGCCGTAATACTCGAAGACAGACCGATTGAAACCTTACGTGAAGAAGTGATCGATACCCTGATTTATAACTACAGTCATGGGGTCATTTCTAATGAAGCATTTGAACGCAGATTAGATCAAGCCATGGCCAGTCAAAACCATCAAGAGATAGTCGACTTAGCTGCCGATCTAGAAAAAAATACTGACTCTGAATTTACCTCGCAAAAAGAACGCCAGTTTAATATCAACTATGCAGCGAGTGATAACGACGAAACCGAGACCATAGTCAATATTCTCGGTGGTTCCTGTCGTAGCGGTCAATGGAAAGTGCCACAAGAGATAAGAATTATTACACTATTCGGAGGGGCTGATATCGACTTTACTGATGCAATATTTACTACCCCGAACGTCACCATAAAAATATTATGTTTATTTGGCGGAACCGATATCTCCGTACCAGAAGACATTAATGTTATTTCAAAAGCCTTTTGCATTTTAGGTGGCATTGATAATTCTGCACCTTCTATTGCCTCCCGCCAAGCTCCTACCCTCACAATTGAAGGATTAGTGATGTTTGGTGGTTTGGATATAAAAATAAAGCGCACTATAAAAGAAAAGTTTGTTGCCTTTGCCAATCAGATGAAGACTATGTTTAATAACCGCGTTTAACAACTGTATTCAGCATTTTGCTAAAAAGTGGCTAATAACGGCTAAGAACGGCTAAGTTAAGTTGTGACAAAGTCGCTGGGGATTAACAATACATTGATTAATGTTTACCTAAAAGCTATACAAATTAGCTTTACGAAGTTTGTTACAGTATGAGTTTGAACGGATAATATGCATCCAAGGTGTAAATAATTTTATCTTTGATTTCAACTCACGTTATATTTTTAATACATTAAAATCAGGAATACCCACATTCTGGCCCTAGAGTCTTGTACAATTAAATATCATAAGCGCATAGGCAGTACATTTTGAAGCACTATATTATTAGGATTACTCAATCCATTAAGCGACAGAACTCTGCCGTAAAAAACAAGGCGCTTATTCCGCTAAAACGTGGTTTATTGACTGTTAAGCAAGGACTAGCACAAGAATCCCGAGAGACGAAGACCATGCTGATCACTTACCAGCGATTCACCAAAGGTCAGGCAAGCAAACTGGAAATGGAAGAAGCGAATAAACAATTTATTGATGTTATTCGTGGGCTAGGATTAGGCGTGCTTGCGGTCTTACCTTTTTCGCCCATCACGTTACCCTTTGTAGTCAAATTGGGGGAAAGAATAGGCGTGAATGTATTGCCCAGTGCATTTATGATAGATCCCCAGGAAAATGAAGTTATCGACATTCAACAAGAAATTGAAGTAATACTTGAGTCTGCGAGTGTGACCCACACTTCCGATGATAAACTATAACCGTTTGACTTAACTACAACAAAGGTGACATTTTTAAGGTAGTACTAGAGGATTTCCTGTAAACGTCTAGGTTAAGCTCATCATGACTTGTTTGCTATCTTATTAACCTTCAATTACATACTTTATAAGATCAATGAAATAATTGTTTTGCTTATGACCTGGTCAACCTAATACGACTATGTCGAAAGCTGGAGCATCAAAGCCTTAATCACCTCGTTTTACTCTGTTCATCAGATTATATATTTACATAACTGTCTGTTACCCGTTACTCAAATTAGGACTGAACTTCAGTCTAGTGACTTAATCGAGTATCGACCAAAGCACAATAAAGTCCTATTCCTGTTCTTTAAGCTTGAAGTTATTGCTATTGTTCTTTTTCCTCAGCCATAACCTCAACGTTTTGAATCACAGGTTTATCTGTGTCACTGGCTAATAATAACGCGACCCAGCGAGTATCTGGGCTGGACTCCAAAGCAATTTTAACAATCATAGTAAGAGGTACTGATAACAACATGCCCACTGTGCCCAATAACCAGCCCCAAAAGATTAAGGATAAAAACACCACCAAGGTAGACAAGCCTAAACCACGTCCCATATAACGTGGTTCGATAACATTTCCCATCACCATATTCGATACCACAAAGCCCAATGCGGTAAAACTCGCAGTGGCAGGGCCTAATTGTACAAAAGCTAGCAACACAGCGGGTACAGCTGCGATGATAGAGCCGATGTTGGGGATATAGTTGAATAAAAATGCTAAGACTGCCCACAACAAAAAGTGATCGACGCCTAAAAAATATAACCATAGGCCAATGATTAGGCCTGTGCCTAAACTGACCAAGGTTTTAATCGCTAAATAATTTTTAACAGAAACTAAAAACTTGTCAACTTGTTGCATCTTCATACTGGGATCATCCAGCGCAATATGAATTTTCTTGGGTACTGATTCCGCCTCAAACAACATAAACACCACTATCAGTAAGATCAGTAAAAAATTGGTCAACACACCGCCCAAGCTCGAAAGTAAGTTAGTTGCCATGTTCATGGCGGCACCAGGGTCTAGATAAGAAATCAAAGCATCCTTATTAACTATAATATTGACCTTATCCAGTTGGCCTATCACCCAAGCAAATTCTTCAACCAATTGTTCTCTATATTTGGGCAGATTTTGACTAAATTCATTCATCGATTGGCCAACTAATGCAGCCAAAATCAATCCAAATACCACTATAATAAGTATGACTAATATCACAGCTATGGCTCTGGGTAGCTTATATTGATTTGCCCAAGTAATAATAGGGCTGCAAGACATAGCGATAAATACTGATAGCAAAAATGGTACGACTATTGCGCTAGCCGCTTTGACACCGGCTAAGATGATGACAATTGAAGCCATTATCAGTAATATTTTGACAGATGTTTGAGATTTAATTTGCATATAAACTTTCTGAACGAATACCTTGTGGGCAAATTAGCAGATCTGTATGGTATTTTATAGCGCGTAATAAAAAATATAGGAAAGATATGAATCTAAACCCAGCCACGATTAGGATTAAAAATTTACGCTTGCGGACTTTCATTGGTATTAACGACGATGAAATTGTGAATATGCAGGATGTTGTCATCAACGTTAAAATACAATACCGCGCAGATCAGGCAACAGATTCAGATGAAATGGACGATGCCCTCAATTACAAAACCATCACCAAAAGAATTATTAAACTGGTTGAAAACAATCGATTTTCTTTACTTGAAAAACTCACCGCTGATGTACTTGCCATCGCGGCAGAACACACCAGGGTCAACTACGCCGAAGCAGAAGTGGATAAACCCCACGCATTACGTTTTGCAGATTCTGTTTCTTTATGTTTGTCATGTAACAAAAATGGATAATGTAAACATTATTCTGAGGGCGTTATGAAAATACTTATTACTGGTGGTTCAGGTTTAATCGGTTCAAACCTTATCCCTATTTTACGTCCTTACGACGTGTCAGTTTATACTAGAAATGCAGCCATGGCGGAACAAATACTTGGGCATAACATTCACTTTTTATCCTCACTCACACATCTTTCTAACTTAGACGACTATGACGTAGTGATTAATCTCGCAGGTGAACCCATTGCAAACAAGAGATGGACAGATGAACAAAAACATAGAATTGAATATAGCCGTTGGTCAATCACCGAAGACATAGTAACGCTTATCAACGCAGGGGAAAATCCTCCGAAGTTACTCATCAGTGGTTCCGCAATAGGCTTTTATGGTCGTCAAAAAGACAACATTATTGATGAAAATTTTTCATCTTCTCACGATGAATTCAGCCACCGATTATGCGAACGTTGGGAAACTATAGCTAAAAAAGCCCAGTCAGATAAAACCCGCGTATGCATTTTACGAACGGGAGTAGTTATCACCAAAAGAGGTGGCGCATTACAAAAAATGTTGTTGCCATTTAAACTAGGTTTAGGTGGCCCAATGGGTGATGGTAGTCAATATATGTCATGGATACACCTTGAAGACATGCTGCAAGGTATCGCGCATTTAATTGCCAATGATAGCTGTCAAGGTGTTTATAATTTTACGGCCCCCAATCCTGTTACAAATGCAGAATTTAGCCGTGAGCTAGCTGCATCCCTATCTCGCCCTTGTGTATTTAAAGTACCTGAATTTGTGCTCAGAATGATGATGGGGGAAATGGCTGATTTAGTATTATATGGTCAAAGAGTCGTGCCTACACGCTTAGAAGAAAGCGGTTATAAGTTTATTTACCCTAAAATATCCCAAGCTTTAGACTGCTTACGTAAATAACTATTTGCAAAGAATGTAATGAAATTATCAAAACAAGAAAGTTGATACCTGAGGGTATCAACTTATCTTCTTATTTAAACCATCTGACGTAACAATTGACTGGTGTTAAGTGATAACAAGCGCCAGCACCCTAAGGCACCAAGAATACCCACCACCAGCGCACCTGCTAACGGCGCAATGATCCAATACTCAAGATGCAAACTGGCAGGCATTTGGAATACCTGGGTTTGTAGCATATACAAACTGAATTCATTGGCGGCTGCAGCCATAGCCCCAGCCACCACACCAATGATAATAAATTCAAACACCACACTGGCTCTTATTAGTCTGCCTTTAGCCCCAAGCGTGCGTAAGATAGCGAGTTCTTGTTGACGTTCATCCATGCTAGCCTGCACTTGAGCAATTAGCACCAAAGCGCCCGCGGCTAAAACCAATATCAGAATAAACTCTACAGCCATAGATACTTGGTCAACGATATTGCGAAGTTGATTAATTCGCGCATCAACATCAATCAAGGTGACGTTAGCAAAAGGCTGCATCAATTGGGTGATATCGGATTTGCGCTCAGTCGGTAAATTGAAACTAGAAATGTATGTTGGAATAAAGCTCTTCAGCGCACGAGGTTCAATCACAAAAAAGAAATTCGGTTGCATAGATTGCCAGTTAACATTTCTGATGCTGGTCACATTAAGTTCAACAATTTCACTGCCAATATTAAAGGTCAACTTATCACCTAAGCCTAGCTGCATTCGCTGTGCAATACCCTCTTCAATCGACACTTCATAAGGTCTTTGTGCTGCGGTGTCACTATTATTGTTATCACCCAACCATTTTCCAGCAATGACCTCGCTACCTTTTTGCAGAGTATTGCTCCACGTTAAATTCGCTTCTCTACCTAAACCATCACGGCCATTGCTTTGTTCGTCTGGGTCTTCTTTGGATACCGCAGTGCGCACCTTTTCATCATTTACTGCAACAAACCGACCACGAATGACAGGATAGAATTTATCGATCTCAACTTGATTAGTGACGAAGTGTTGTTGCAGATTAGGTTGCTGCGCTTGACTGATATTGACTAGGAAGTAGTTAGGAGTATCTTGAGGTAACTGGTTTTGCCATTGTTGTACCATGTCGTTTCGCATTACCAGTACAATCAACAGCAGCATGATAGTGACGGCAAAACTAATCAACTGCACACTATTATCCATTGCTCGGCGATGAATTCTTGCCCAAGCGAGCTGCCAAGCTCCCATTTTACCTTGGCCGAGTTTACGCCCCACCCAAATCAAACCGAAGGTCACACCTAACAGACTGACTACCAAAATAATACCTGAAATAAACAAGATAGCGCTAACCTTAATATTTTGGCTATAGGCCCACATCAATAAAAATATTGCACCGCCGGAGGCCACAAACTGGATCAATCTAGAGCTTAGATTTGCACCTAAGTCACGGCGTAATACACGCAGTGGTGATACCGAAAATAGTTTCATTAAGGGATACAAAGAGAATAAGACCGCACACACAGAACCGGTGAAGATAGAAATAATAAGTGGCCGCCAATGCCACACATCAATCGACACATCGACTTTTCCAGCGATGGCTGCGACGACCAAATGTTGAATAATAAAGCCAAATATCACACCAATAGTAATACCCAATGCGGTGATAAATAAAATTTGTAACAGATAAATTTGTTGCACCATTTTTTTTGGTGCACCTAGCGTTTTCATAATCGCGACGGGGTCATAATGACGCATACTGTATCTCTGCGCTGCCACAGCAATAGAAACAGCAGCCAAAACAATAGCTAACAGACTTGCCAATAAAAAGTATTGTCCCGCCCTACCCACCGCTCGTCCAATGCCAGACTCGTCGTCTTCAATAGAGTCCCAATCATGGATTTCATTATCAAGTTGAGGCTCAAGCCAGTCGTAATAATCCTCTAGATCGCCATTCTCGCCTGTAAAGAAATAGCTGTAGTCAATCCTACTGCCGGGACCTTCAACCTTAGTTGCAGCTAAATCTATTTTTGAAATTAATACTTTTGGATCACCTCCAAATACGCTAAAACCAGCGTCAGGCACTTCAGTCAAAACCTTACTGACCCTAAATATTTTGTCACCGACTTCAATATTGTCGCCTACAATAATCCCTAAGGTTTGAAACAATTGAGACTCAATCCACGCCTCACCTGACGTCGGCAGACGGTCTATCACGATACCTTGTGTGAACGGCTCATCAGCTACCTTGACTGAACCTTTTAAAGGATAACCAGTATCTGCCGCTCTTAAATCGACTAGGTCCATATTTTCGTTGGCAAAAACCATAGAGCGGGCATAAGTTTGGTGTGCCGTGTTTAGGCCCATCTCTTGGGCTTTGTCAATCCAAGCAATATCAATAGGTTTATTAGATCCAAGTACTCTATCAGCGGCAATGAACTCGGCACTTTTTTCAGTTAACGCATATTTAAGCCGTTCACTGAATAACGAAAGTGATAATACAGACGCCACCGATAAAATTATCGCCAGCAGTATAATGGTTAACTCGCCTCGCTTAGTTTCATGACGAAACAGTCGCCAGGCTAAACTCAAAGTATAATTAGTCATATCACTAACCCACTTTTAGAGCAGCTTGCTCATTAGATGAGCTTGTAAAAACCTCTTTTAATTCACCCGCTTGCATGTGTAATTGACGCTGACATTTGCCTGCCAACACAGGGTCATGAGTCACCAATACCAAAGTGGTATGAGAATTTTGATTTAACTCGAATAATAACTTTTCAATCTTGTCACTGTTAGCGGCATCCAAATTACCGGTCGGTTCATCAGCAAATAAGATTTTAGGATCAGAAATAAACGCTCTAGCTATCGCCACTCTTTGTTGTTCACCGCCAGATAATTGATTGGGATAGTGGCTTGCTCTATGATCTAGCCCCACCAGTTCTAAAATATCCAAGGCTCTTTTTTTCGCATCGTCGCGGCCAGCGATCTCTGCAGGTAACATAATGTTTTCCAAAGCAGTTAAACTTTGAACTAACATAAAGCTTTGAAAAATAAAGCCCACTTTCGCGCCTCTCAATTGAGCACGTTGTTCTTCGTCCATGTTCTGCATGGCTTGACCGTCTATGTATATTTCTCCTTCGCTCACCTCATCTAGTCCTGCCAATAAACTAAGCAAAGTAGATTTACCTGAGCCAGACGCACCTACTATGGCAATCGACTCACCCGCCTTGACTTCAAAGCTAATTGGCTTGAGGATCTGTAATTGCCCTTGAGTCGTAGTAACTGTTTTGCTAATACCGTTTGTCTTAATCATAGTTTTTGGAGTCATAGTGCTGTTTCTTAATACCAATGCGTTACGAAATAAAATATTTATATTATTGATCCTTATACCCTTATCACTGATTTCAGATCAGTTACAGGCTAAAGAAACCAAGTTGCTAATATTAGGTGATAGCCTAAGTGCTGCTTATGGTTTAAAGCAAGAGCAAGGTTGGGTAAGTTTGTTACAAAATGCGTGGCAAAGCGATGATGTTATTATTATTAACGCCGCCATCAGCGGAGAAACCACAGACGGTGCACTTGCTAGATTACCAAGACTGTTAGAGCAGCATAGTCCTACGCACATTTTTGTTGAACTAGGTGGTAACGATGGTTTGCAAGGTCACCCAGTGAGTAAGATGCGCGATAATCTGGAAAAAATCATTCTATTTTCTCAAAAAAGTGAGGTAACAGTCATACTGCAACAAATGCAAATACCGACTAATTATGGAAAACGATACACACGGATGTTTACCAATACCTATTCCGATTTAGCAATAAAATACGAGCTGAAATTACTATCTTTTTTTCTACAAAACATAGCTTTAGACAAAAGCTTAATGCAACGGGATGGCATTCATCCAAATGCCAAAGCACAACTTATCATAGCGAAAGATATGCAAAAAACATTAGGCGATATTATTTTTCCCTAGCAGAATAAAAAATATCCAATTAGAATGGCTTAAATCTTTCTAAGAATTCATTCTGTTAAGAATAGGAGTACGGTATGGAAGTAAGTTCATCGGGTGCGGGGTCACTCGGGCACAATGCGCCCACTCAAACGGGCTCTGTGCAGCAGGTCAACCGAGCTGAACAACAAGCCGCGTTAGAGACACCTGCAGTGCAAGAAAGTCAGCCGCCATCTTCAGGGCATGACCAGCGAGTAGGCTCTTTGGTCGATGTTAAAGTCTGAAAAATACCAGACAATAAAAAACCGAGTTAGTACGCTCGGTTTTTTATTGTCTGCAAACCTAATTGTTCACACTTAATCTAAGGGCGAACATACTGCATGGGTTTATCAGTTTGTAATTTTAAGTAACGGTCTCTGAGTTTACTTTGCCTGGAATGCATATCGATTTTTTCTCCTGATATCAATACCAATTCGGCCGCCTCAGTTATTTCAAGCGGATCGCCAGACCAAATGACTACATCAGCAATTTTACCAAACTCGAGGCTACCCAACTTATCATCGATTCCATAAAGCTTAGCCACGTTAATAGTCAAGGCAGCTAAGCCTTGGTCCCAACTTAATCCATTAGCAACCGCATTACCTGCGTGTTGCCTTGCCAAGCGAATATTATGGGTCTCAATGCCAATGCTTACTTTAACACCGGCAGAAGCTAATCTACCCGCATTTTTAAGGGTTGATCCCAACTGGTCAAAACCAAAAGGTAGGTTTGCTTCGGGATCAAGGATCACTGGGATATTGCTATCTGCTAACTCTGTAGCCACTCGCCAGCCCTCGGTTGCGTAAGTAATGACAATATTCAATTGAGGTTGGCGTTGTTTTAAAGCAATTACCTGACGAATATCAGCCGCTCTGCGGGCATCGACTAAAATCGGGATTTCGCCCTTAACAACCGGTATTAATGCTGCAATATCAGCGCGGCTCAATTCGCCATGCCATTCATCGATGGGTGTAAGTGATTGACCCATCGCGAATTTGGCTTCAGCAAGGGCTTTTTCAAGGGTAACCCAAATGACACTTCGAGAGCCTCCAACAGTGTCAGCGCCATTATTACCCAATCTAGTGCTGATAAATGCTCTTGCTTGGATCACTGGGTCAATGATGTCACCTAGAGAAATCAAAGCCCCTTGACCATTAAATAATTGCCCAGTGCGAACCATTGAGGTCGCAGCAGATGTTACACCTTCAATCCGCGCAATCGCCATTAACGATGATTCAGGGTTGATAGCATATGACACATCAAACGCAGCGCCTGTTTTAGAGATACTCGTCAAGCTTGAATTACTGTCATTGGTACCCGCAGAAAAACCCACATCAACTAGACCCAGACTAGTACTTGCGCCTATTAATCCTGGTGTCACTACTTTGCCTTTAGCATCAATAACTTCGTAACCAGATAATGCGGTCTCACCGTGCATGACGCTTTGGATCTTGCCGTTTTTAATTAGCACAGTGGCATTATCAATCGTCCCTTGCGAAGACATGGTATGCACCTTAGCCCCCACAATAGCGATATTTTTAGCATCCACAATGTGAGTCAACAACATACTGCCAAGTAATGAATATTTAATTAATCTGTTCATTTGCTGTCTCCTTCACCGGGTTGTCCTAGCTCAAAGTCACTCACTGGCCATGATGCGGGATCATTGCGGTCATATATTAATGCTCCGTCTAAATAAACGTGTTCTGCTTGAGCGTAGGTGGAAAATGGGTCAGCCGTCCAAATCACCACATCAGCATTTTTACCTTTTTCCAAAGAGCCTGTTTGCTCAAATATTCCCAAAGACTTAGCAGGGTTAGCTGATAACCATTGCCATGCGTCAGCTTGGCTAATGTCGATCCCAGCACGGCGGCCTTTAGCCCAAGCTTTGGCAGCCTCTTGATTTAATCTTTGAATACCTAAATCACTATCCGAATGGACTATTGCGCAAGCTTTCGCTGCATGAACCATGGGTATGTTTTCTTGAATTCCGTCATAAGCTTCTAACTTAAATCCCCACCAATCAGCCCACATTGCGGAACACACATTAGCCTGTGCTAGTTGCTCAGCTATTTTGTATGACTCAACCGCATGATGAAACGCTGCAATCTTGTAATTAAACTCTTTCATGACATCCAACATAGTGCCCATATCGTCAGCTCGATAACAATGCATATGTACTAGGATTTCACCTTTTAGTGCTAAGGCTAAGGTTTCAAGTTTTAAGTCACGTTTAGGCACTTTAACGTCTTTTTTACCTGCTTCATGATCAGCATAATATTTGTCCCATGTGCGCTGGTAGTTTTGAGCATCAGCCCAAGCTTGCCTGTAACCAGCCACGTTGCCCATACGTGTAGAAGGGCCCCCTTTTTTGCCATACACCCTTTTAGGGTTTTCGCCACAAGCCATTTTCATACCATAAGGCGCATCAGGAAATTTCATATCTTGTACGGTTACACCGGGTAAGTTTTTGACTGTTACGCCTCGCCCACCGACTAAATTGGCAGAGCCAGGTAAAATTTGCATAACGGTCACACCACCAGATAAGGCTCGCTGAAAGCCAGCATCTTGAGGCCAAATAGAATGCTCAGCCCAGACTTCAGCTGTCACGGGGTTAGTCGCCTCGTTACCGTCAGAATGCGCGGTACCGCCGGGAGCCGGATATACGCCTAAATGACTATGCACGTCAATAATACCAGGAGTGACCCATTTGCCTTTAGCATCAACAATCACACTTTCATCAGGTGCAGATAAATCGTTGCCTATCGCCACAATTTTACCATCTTGTAACAACACAGAAGTATCATTAAAAACGCCACCTATACCGTCTAGAACGGTCGCATTGGTAATTAATATACTTTTGCTGGCAATAGGTTTATAAGTACTTGGAAAAGGATTTTGATTGATTTTAAATGCTAGCTCTTTGATTGCACCTTCGCCAGAGTCTGAACAACCCAACAAAGTCAATAAACCTGCAACAGCAGCTAATTTAAATAGCTGTCGATTTTCACTTAAAATTTTCATATTTTTCCTGACAGTATTTGTTCATTGTGATGGCACAATGAGTCAATCTTTGTTGACTGAGATTATCCTAATTACATTATCGAGATTTGACTAGGATTGGATTTGCTGCAAAATCTCATCTGCGCTTTTCAAAGCACGAATACGCATAAACAGCGCCTTTGCCTCTGGATATTGACGACTCAAGTAACCCAACCATTGCTTCACCCGATTAGGGTAATATTTACCTTTATCACCAAACAGTTCGTAACCAGAATACCGCACCAACAAAGCCTTAACGTGCTCCCATAGCATATGTTGCTCGGTATTTTTTATTACCTGAGCCAAATTAGGCATAGCCAAAGCACCGCGCCCCAACATGATATTGTCACAATCAGATTGCTGTTGGCAATTTACCGCGTCTTGCTCATTCCAAATTTCACCATTAGCGACGATAGGAATATCCACATCTTGTTTTATCTTCGCAATCCAGTCCCAATAAGCAGGTGGCTTATAACCATCCACTTTGGTGCGGGCATGAATAACTAATGAGTTAGCCCCTGCATCAGCAATGGCCTGTGCATTAGCTATCGCCAAAGAAGTATCATCAAAACCCAAACGCATTTTGGCACTCACAGTGTGTTCTTTAGGAACAGCTTGGCGCACAGCATTGACAATTTTATAAATCGTTTCAGGTTCGCGCAGTAATATCGCCCCCCCCTTGCTCTTGTTAACCGTTTTAGCCGGACAACCAAAGTTAAGATCAACACCATGGGAGCCTAACTCAACAGCTCGAAAGGCATTTTCTGCTAACCAATCAGCATGCTGACCTAATAACTGCACTTTGACTGGCACACCATTTGGTGTGAAACCTTGATTATTTAACTCTGGGCATATTCGATGAAACACACGCTTGGGCATTAACTGATCGACGACCCTCACAAATTCAGTCACGCACAAATCAAATCCACCCACTTGGGTCAACATATCGCGCATTAAATGGTCAACTACCCCTTCCATCGGGGCTAAAGTAATATGCACTAGCGTAATTCGCTTTTGGCTTTTATTAACTTACGGACTGCAATTGCCTTTACAATATCAAGTTGCTGCTGTGAACTCGCCGTGCCCCAAATCAATATTTCATCCAACATTCTAAAACACCCTAAACACATATCTTTATCATCAAGACAGCAATTTCGGACACAAGGGGATTCGACGTTTGATAGGGTATTGCTCATAAATTATTCATTCAAAAAAGATTCGTTATATTCTATCAATAAGCTTATACCAATCCCAGTAAAGAAGTGGCCGCTCAGCAAGATTTAAAGAAGCTTAATCAAGGCGCGTGAGTCCCCCCTGTTAACGTTAAATATTGAAATCTAAGAAGTCACAACTATCCTGACACAGGGGGGAATGAGGTAGCTAAGCGGCAACGTTAAAATTCGCCAATGCTTTTTACAACCTACAATTTTTCATAATCTGATAAACAACAACGATCAAACCCGTTATAGTTAATGTTATCAAGCACATTAATCGAACTGACTTTCATGGTAAAATTGAGACATAATTGCCCATTTCATGTGAAGCGATATAGCCCACAAGGAGAAAAGGATATAAGTGAACAAAATCAACCTCACCCAAGACGAAAACCTTTCCATAAAAATCAGTTACCAGTTATTGCCTAGTGACCAGCAAAGGTTCGATTTGTATTTTTCTTTACCCGATGAGATGGGTATTAGTCCTAAAACCTTAGCAGAAGAGCACTATTTTCATAATAGCATACAAAGCCACAGTGCTTATTACTCATACCAGCTGCATTTACCATTAGTACGAAGTCGCTTTATTAGCCAACAAAAGGGTGAACAAAGTGACTACCGCTTAAACCTTAATTTATTTTCATATCAAATTCGTATTGCCTTGGATACGGATATAAAACAAACCATTAAGCTTAAAGAAAGCAAGGATTTTTATCCGCAAGCCATAGAGTTGGCAGAGCAAATATCAGGACTATTAAAAAAACTAAGAAGATATACGCCTCCGGATCAAAAACTCAGCGCATATTTTAAAAACGCCGACAACTACCTCAGTTGGCAAGTGGAACAATCGTTTTTAAAACTTCTGTCAGGAGCCCCCAAAAGTAATGATTTTACCAGTGAAAAAAACTTTTTATTGACTTTGTGTCGCAGTGAAAATGAATACCGAAAAGAGAACCAATATAACTCACAAGTTACTTTAAGTGACCCTAATCGCATCACCAATAAAATGCGATTGCTGCAACGATTAATTGAATATGGTGTGGTATTTCAAAAAGAAGTTAAAAACCTCAATACTAGTTTAAACCGCATGGTACGTGGCACAGTCACTGCTGTTATTATGGCTTTTGTTATGGTGCTAGTATTAAATGCGCGCACTAACTTTACTGAAGTGACGATTGCATTAGTTGGCATGTTGGGCGTCATTTATGGTTTAAGGGAAATATTTAAGGACGATATCACACGTATCATTTGGCGCCGCATTCAAAAAGGTCTGCCCAAATGGAAAATAATTTACAGTCATAGTGTCAATAAAAGTCGAGTGGCGAGTCAAACCATATGGCTTGAATATATTCGCAATAAAGATTTACCCATACAGGTGGATAAATTATTTCAAACCCGCAGACAACAAAACAAACAGGCCGCACAACTACTGCATTTCCGCAGTGACACGAAAGTAAATGCAAAATATTTTTTACCGGGCTACGATGAAATTCAACAACGTATTTATTTCAATTTAACCCCCTTCATTCGTTTTTTAAAAAAAGGTGAAGGCCGTTTATATTCACTCGACAGCAATAAAATAACAAAACAAGCAGTTGAACGTCGTTATCAAATCAACGTAGTTTTAATGCATACAGATAAACAAAATCAGCAGCAAATTCAGCGTTTCAAGATCACACTTAATCGCTCTAACATTATTAATATTGAGGCAATACATTCAGATATAGATGATTGATAAGAACACCCTATTGCTCTGCTTTAAGTTTTTATCACAACCAAAGATAATGCATTAAGCCTCAGTCTGGTGCTAATGAGTTACTGGATAGTTTAAATTCACAACGACCCATTGATATTAGGCCGTGCTAAAGCACGTTCAAAAATGCTCCAGACATTTTTGTATTCGGGCTATCCCACCCCTCACCCGTTGGGCCGTGCTAAAGCACGTTCAAAAATGCTCCAGACATTTTTGTATTCGGGCTATCCCACCCCTCACCCGTTGGGCCGTGCTAAAGCACGTTCAAAAATGCTCCAGACATTTTTGTCAAACCGAAGGGTCATCATTATCTTTAGCCAATAAAAAAGCCGCTTAATTGCTTAAGCGGCTTCATTATATGGCGTCCCCAAGGGGATTCGAACCCCTGTTACCGCCGTGAAAGGGCGGTGTCCTAGGCCTCTAGACGATGGGGACAAAAACTTCGGTTATCGAAACACGTTACGATAAGTTTTTGTAAGGCAAAAAAATTGGCTAATTGCGCGACCTAACTTTGATGCTTTACAAAAATGAAACCTCTATCAAACTATTTATTAACTGGCCTAGGCGGTAGTTAATAATCCTTGTTTTTGAACTTAAGTTAAATCATTTAACTTAATATATGGCGTCCCCAAGGGGATTCGAACCCCTGTTACCGCCGTGAAAGGGCGGTGTCCTAGGCCTCTAGACGATGGGGACAAAAACTTTTTATCGAAACACGTTTCGATAAGTTTTTGTAAATAAATAGAGATTCACGATACACGCGACCTAATTTATTAAACATTACAAAAACAAAATTTTTATCTTGTCTTATCTTTACATCTACTGGCCTAGGCGGTAGTAGACAATCCTTGATGTTGGTGGAGCCAGGCGGGATCGAACCGCCGACCTCTTGCGTGCCACGCAAGCGCTCTCCCAGCTGAGCTATGGCCCCAAACTTATTTAAAAGGCTCTCACTTTATCCTAATAAGTAGGCGTCGTTCCGTGACAGCGGGGCGCATTCTAGGCATCAGCTCTTTTTATGTCAATGCTTTTTTCAGGAATTTTCTCTGTTTGCTATATATTCCAGCGCTTTGTTTATACGTTGTTCAATTTGCGCTGGTTTAAGTAAATTTAAGGTTAAATCTAATGAAGGTGAATTACCTGCTCCTGTGACTGCTACTCGCAATGGCATGCCCACTTTCCCCATACCCACCTCTAACTCTTCAGCAGTTTGGTTAATCGCGTTATGAATAGACTCAGTATTCCACTGAGTCAGAGCTGATAATTTACTTTGCACCAGCAGCAAAGCGTCTTTGGCAACAGGACGTAAGTGCTTTTTAGCCGCTTTTTCGTCAAAAGCTTCATATTCCTGATAAAAATAGCCACTGATTTGAGCAAGCTCTTTTAAGGTTTTAACCCGATCAGCCTGCACAGTAATCACGTCTTCTAATGCTGGGCCTTGAGTAATATCAATACCTTGTTGAGCAAAATGCCATTTAGCATGTTCAGCCACTTCTTTGGCAGGCTGTGTTTTCATGTAATGTTGGTTTAACCAAATAAGTTTATCTGTGTTAAACGCAGAGGCAGACTGACCAATGGCATCTAGAGAAAACAACTCAATCATTTCTTCTACTGAGAATATTTCCTGATCGCCGTGTGACCAACCAAGACGCACCAAATAATTTAGCAATGCTTGAGGTAGATAACCTTCATCTCTAAACTCCATTACACCGACAGCATTAGTGCGTTTTGATAATTTTTTACCGTCGTCACCTAAAATCATAGATACGTGGGCATATTCTGGAATAGGCGCACCTAAGGCCTGCAATATATTAATTTGACGGGGGGTGTTGTTGATATGGTCTTCACCTCGTACCACATGACTAATGCCCATGTCCCAATCATCTACTACCACACAAAAATTATAGGTTGGCGCCCCGTCAGTGCGACGGATAATCAAGTCATCTAATTCACTGTTAGCAATTTCAATATCACCACGAATATGATCTTTAATGACCACACTGCCTGTTTGCGGTGTTTTAAAACGAATGGCAAAAGGTTTATCTTGAGGATGATCAGTACGCTCGCGCCATGTGCCAGGATAACGAGGCTTTTCGCCCTTAGCCATTTGTTGTTCGCGAATAGCATCCAATTCAGCAGATGGCATGTAACACTTATAGGCTTTACCTGCAGCTAGCAGTTGGTCAATTAATTGATTGTAACGATCAAAACGCTGGGTCTGATAAAACGGACCTTCATCCCATTGTAAACCTAACCACTGCATACCTTCGAGGATCGCATCGATAGCTGCTTGGGTGGAACGTTCAATATCCGTATCTTCAATACGTAATACAAATTTACCACCCTTACTTTTGGCATACAGCCAAGAATAAAGCGCGGTACGCGCACCACCAACGTGAAGATAACCTGTGGGACTAGGGGCGAAACGGGTAACAGTTGTCATGTAATAGCAGCCTGATCTAAAATTGACTGCATTTTAACAGTCAATCACAGTAATTTATATCAGCAAAAAATCATTTAGAATAAAAGATTGAGTAAAAATGGCAGTGTATTTTTTACCTGGAACTTCAGTTAACTTTAAAAAACGTCCAGTTTTCATTCAATAGCACAATAATTTTCATTTAGATGTTGACAGTCAAAAGCTCATATCTATAATAGCGCTCCTCTTACCGGCCAAGGCTAGTAAGAAAGACAGCACTGATAGCTTCTTGTTCAGATGCCAAGAATAGAAAGCATCATCGTCTTTACGAAGAAAAGACGGGGTCACTGGTTCAAGCCCAGTAGCAGTAAAATTTGGTCGCTTAGCTCAGTTGAAAAAAGACAGAGCATCGCCGCTCTTTATAAAAGTCGGTCGAGTGACACTGGTTCAAGCCCAGTAGCAGTAAAATTTGGTCGCTTGGCTCAGTTGAAAAAAGACAGAGCATCGCCGCTCTTTATAAAGTTCGGTCGAGTGACACTGGTTCAAGCCCAGTAGCAGTAAAATTTGGTCGCTTAGCTCAGTTGAAAAAAGACAAAGCATCGCCGCTCTTTATAAAGGTCGGTCGAGTGACACTGGTTCAAGCCCAGTAGCAGTAAAATTTGGTCGCTTAGCTCAGTTGGGAGAGCATCGCCCTTACAAGGCGAGGGTCACTGGTTCAAGCCCAGTAGCGACCACCACATTTTTGTTAGTAGAAACAGTATTTTGGTCGCTTAGCTCAGTTGGGAGAGCATCGCCCTTACAAGGCGAGGGTCACTGGTTCAAGCCCAGTAGCGACCACCATTTTCTACCTTCATGATTTATATAGATTTTATCTATTAATATCCTCGCACTGCTCGTGCAAATGTAGGTCAGGTGTCATAAAACGTGGCGAATCCGTGCCAAATATGTGCCGAAAACGTGGCAAATCCGAGCATCATTACCTCTACATCCCTTGACAGTCCAACTTTTCAGCCTTATCCAACTTGCACCCTACTTTACACACGAAATCACAAAAATCGAGCTTATTCACCAAGATAGTCAGAGTGAACCGTTTGTTTTATTCTGTGATTAAGAAGAATTGCACTGAAAGCTTCTCTACAACATTCTTTGCCAAAATAAACCAACGTCAAAGCCTTAGATGCCTTTTACCTTGTATACCGGCCAAGAAGACGCTGTAAACGCTCTGTCACTTCTTAGTTGTTCTTGGTATATCGTGGTCAAGTGATTTTGGCCTCAGTGTTACAGCAAAGGCAGAACGCCAGAAATGCTGTATCGCTGAATAGCAATTATCAAAAATACAGATTGGGGTGAATTTGAGTAGGGTTTTGTTATAATGCAAGCCGCTATAACATCAATAGATTTACCAATTCACCAATGACCTTAAGTTATGACAATATTCTCGATGTAGTATCAGAATCACCTGAACAAGCTTTGCTTGATAAAGAGTGTTCAGACCTAATGATAAAAATTCATGGGATGTTGGATTTGAAAAATGCACCGATTAAAACAATTGTTCAAGCATTGGGGTTAACCTCTGCACAAGCCAGAAACTTAGCAAAAGGTAAAACCGAAAATTTTAGTTTTTACGAACTTCAAACATTTGTAGAGCGTCTTTCTCCCAGTAGTAAATAGGTAGGGACAAGTACTGTCAAGTTACCGAGTTCGGATGAATAGAATGGCAATTTGATTACCTATGCCAAATTTTGAACACAACTCACCCTATCCCACTCAACGAACGCTCGGTCACGGAACACTTTGTCATTATTCGCTTTCATTAAATGGCGACCAAGCCTAAATAGATTATTAACCACGCCATGACAGCAAAGAAATCGTTGAGTCTGGCCTTGTGATTTAAATTTCCTAATCTGCCTCTCCTGTTGCCGAGCTGGTTGATGGGATAGTTCACATCGGTTGTTTTCATACTGCTAGGGTGAGTGTTCTACATCAGATATCAACTCTTGCTTTACTGCTGAATAACTGCGCAATTTATCGGTGACTATATTAATTGGCGCGGCTTGCTGGCCTTTTAGTAACTGACAGTAATGCCTCTTGCTGCCAGCAATTCTTCGATGTCACACAAGCTAAGTGTAAATCTATGATAAAGCCAAACAGCGTGACTGATTATTTGGGAGGGATAGAGATACCCGGCATAAATATTGGTATTTTGCATACCCAGATTATCGCGGTTTTTGAGTCTGCTAGTGAACTTGACAGTACCCCCTACAGCTGTGCCCCCTAACGTTGTATGCATTTTCTCTTATGCTACGACTACTGTTCACTAACAAAATGATTTAACTCAATCAAGCAAAAACACTTCTTGATATTTACTTTCTATTTCTTTTACTTCGGTCTCAGTTAATGCAGATAACTCTCTAGTTGTAGCCCTTTTCGATAATCTACCATTACCCTGTCGCAAAAAATTGAGTAGTAAGCTTAAACTTTTTTGAGGCATATCAAATCGATTATTTATATAACCCCATATCTCATCGTATCTTTCAAGGTAAAGCACTTCCTCAGGAAGAACGGTATCTACTGTATCTTTTACACATTCAAACAAAAACTCCACTTGGCACGTCATATCACCATATCGATACAAGTCAGCCGTTTCGTTTGTTACATGGACATTATTATCTTCAGTTGGCTGCCATTCAATATACTTTAAACGCGGTTGTGTAAACTGCTCTAACACGGCTTTGTACTCTTCTATTCTTTCTAAAATCACCGCTGAAACGGGAAATATTACTCCTTTAGGTGTGAAGCCACTTTCAGCTAATACATGATGAATTAAGTAGCGATGAATTCGTCCATTACCATCTTCTAAAGGGTGAATAATCACAAACGCAAAGGCAATGATTGCAGCAGCTAAAACAGGATGAAACCCTGATCCTTTCATTAGTTCATACGCACTTAGATAGGCAGCGAGCAGTTCATCTAGATCTTCTGGTTTTGCTGATATGTGCTCAGGTATTGGTATGTTGGTTACACGATCATGCTCACCAACAAAACCGCCAACGCAACGAAGTCCCGGCAGGATAAATCGCCCATCAGGAATGACTACTTCTTGTAAACGCTCTATCTCTTCTAAGGTTAATGGCTGCATGCCTGCTTGACCGATGATTTTCCCCCATCTCTCTATACGATTATGAGGAGGCGTTTCTCCTTCAATAGTATATGAAGCCTTAGAGTCTGAAAGCAGTAAAAAAGCAGCGGCTCTTGCAAGTAAATCACTGTGAACAGACCCTATTTTTTTTGCCGCTTTTTCGTCTAAGTTTTCCCCAATATACTGAACAAGCTTCTCTGTTTTTTTAATTAAAGGACAAAACCCATTAACACCCGGTAAGTTGTTATTTATTCGTTGGCGTGAAACTTTGGTTTTGACGCAGCCAAATTGTAGTTCTTCATTTAGCGCGTCAACATAGTTACCAGTAGTAATATCCTCAATGGGTAGTACTTGAGCTGTAAGCCATTCATAGAAAAACCAAATTCGGCGGCTATACGCGCCTGTTATTTCATTTTCAATTGAAGCAGTAATATCTTCGATTGCTAAAGCGAAAAATAAACTCCTCATAATTGCTAAATCAACACCTTCGTATTTTAACGCAAATGTTAAGTGTGCAAACCAATGAGCTTCAGGCTGATAACGGCTGCCCCATATTAACCATCTTCCTTTACTGCGTTTAGCGTTCTTAGCTGGAACAATGGCACATATAGCATTCGGAGCAGGAACTCTCAGTTGGAGTTGATTGATAAGCCAAGCATAACCAACCAGCTCAGCTTCAGGCTCTGGGTAGACTTCTTCATCAAAAAAATTTGCGCGTTTAGCTAATACCATATTACCAACCTAAAAATGATTATTTACCATGAAAAAACGATTACCCCATGAGAAATGATTAAATATACCACCACCTCATGAATAATGATTATATATACCACCACCTCATGAATAATGATTATTAACTATATTATGACTGAAAACTTAAATCAACAGCGTGAAAAACAATTACGAGGCATGAAATATGATTATATTGGATGACTTAGTGTGAATTTTGATTATTTATTAGTAATACCAGTTTCATTAAGTTTGTGATCTTGTTGTGCGAAGGAAAAATAAATCAGGGCAAGGCGCTCGATTGACCGATAGCTGGCTATTGGAATTGAGAGCAACGCCGCCTTGGAGTATTTTAACCAGCACAAGTGGGCAATAATTTAATGGAATTGGTACAAGTATCATGGTAGTACATTACTAATTCACATACACGCTCTTACGCATCCATGCGTCCGCGATATACCGTTCAAGCCCAGTAGCGACCACCATTTTTAGCCTTCTGATTTATATAGATTTTATCTATAAACATTCTCGCATTACTCGTGCAAATTCGGGTTAGGTGTCACAATTTGTGGCGTATCCGTGCCGAATCTGTGCCTAAAACGTGAAAATCCGACATCCAGCATCTCAGTATACCACTGTATTAAAGCGTTTCAGACTCATTCAACTTGCACCCTACTTCACGCACCAAATTGCTAAAATGAGACTTATTAGACGGTCTCAAAAAGATTTGATGATGCTATGCAATCCTTTATGTAGGCATCTGAGTTTAAGTCGTTCTGTGTAGCTGTCGAACACAAAGATGTTCTTTTCCCTTAAAAGTGTATTGTTAGCCCTTGAGAAGCACAGGTTTCATATATTAAGGGTAAAATAATATCAGTCCATACTGAATCCATTTAATCGCAACAGGCAAGCACTGCGAGTTTCAGCCATTGCTATGGAATTTAAAGTAGGGAACCAAAACCCAAGCTCGTCTTCCACATCATGTCATTATAATAACCTGACCCCGCAGGTACTGGCGACTATCCACTTAATATCTAGGTGATAGATTGCATGTCTACATATGTAGGCGCAGAATTTTGCACACTTTTGTTCAAAAAATTGTTATGATATTATGGTTCAAAGTTGTAAAAAAGAAGCCAATTACACATGTTAAATTATTTCACTCTTGTTGCATTAGACATGTTTATCCCGCTTAAATTATTGTCGAGTGATGTACAGAATATCCACATTGACAATACAAAAAAATGCACCTCCTCTTGCACCATCGACTGCGACTTACAACTCATCAAAGGCAACCAACAGATGAGTCCTGACGCGCTCGAAGAAACTAACTTTGGGGTTGGACTGTTTAGGTTGAGTCGTTTGATGCTGTTGCTGAACACCACAAATAACTACACAAAGGAATTCTTGCCTAGTAATAAAAAAAGATAAGATCCTAAAATAAGTAAACTAACTTTAAATGTAGTGGGTAGTAGTAATGTATTCAGTAATAAAAAGTCATAAAACAGATAAAGACGATTTAAAACAAAGGTCAGATGCCTTTTGTATAAATAATGCCACATGGCGATACCACCAAATTCTTGCAGAAAGTGAAGAACTTGAGGGATTACTGAACGAAATATTGCACACTAAAAGTAATGAAGAAAGTGCGGTGTTATTGACCGAATTTTATATGTCTTTAGATGCAAAGCTCAGAGATCGAAACAATATCGAATTAACAAAGTTGAGCCCTAGAGAGCGCGATGTATTTGACTTAATTATTAAAGGATTAAGCAATAAGGAAAGTGCTAAGTTACTGTCTTTATCACCACATACTGTATCAGATCATGTGAAAGCGATTTATAAAAAGTTAAACATCAATTCAAGATCAGAAGCGGTATTTAAATTTGCTTTAGTGTATTAGTTCCTACTTAATCTAACAATCCTCCTGCAAAATAGAGCCCCGCTATGATAAAGGTGCCGGGTCTTTACATCAAAACCAAAAAGTCATTCTCATATTGCATACTAACAACCCAATCATTAAACACAAATCTGGATTAATCAACTTTAGCCCAGAGCTTGAAAACGTGTGAAAAGCTGCAAAGCAATGGGTGACCAAGTTAAATACAGAGGACTTGTTGTGGTTGCATTAGCCGGACACAATAATCAAAAATAATATTCGACTATTGTCGTGTAATAATAACCAAGGGACTAACCAACCTGCGCTCTGAATAAGCCATACCGTCCAGCACCACTATTATCAGGCCTGCCTTAGTTGAACTTGTCCAAAACAGTCAGCATAAAATTGCGCTGAAGCTCACTGACTCGTTAGGAGTCGATAATTAGACCAACACTAGCAATTGATGCTCACACTAATTCAGTTTATTTGACCTAAAGTCCAACATATCATATTGATTAAGAGACAGTAAAAATTCTGCGGAACAACACCCTAATGTGCTTGTCGCCATTTCAGTTAACTAACAGTAAACGCAACATTACAGGTGCGATTAATTAGTAACAAATTAGCAATTAATTTATTTTGCACTTCATTATCACCATCGGCTTGTAAATAAAAACTGCTCTGTGTATTTTTAGCAAAATAATGCGCTATTTGATACAAAAAGGACTCCACATTAGAGTCTGCTGAATGCAGCTGCTCTATGTCTATGGTTAAAATGGTTACTCTGTTACGTTCAAGATAAGTCATAAAACGTTTGGCGTTTTTGATATCTGTTAAATGAAACAATGTAGCATCAGCTTGCAATACCAGCTTATCCTCTTGCTCAATAAATTTATAACAAGCTTCTACTGTTAACGTACTCATTATTAATCCCCTTTGTGGTGAATAATAATAAAACTAATGTCCTGATTAAAGTCATCAAACCAAGACTGAGTCTCAATTGAGGCTAACACTTCATCAACACTATCACTTAAAATCCCACTGAAATTAATAATATCTTTGGCCTGCAAGTCATTTGCTTGCATTTTATGCAGCTGCGCTAAGGCATATTTAAAGCCTGTGCTAAATAAAAATAAGCGATCACTTCTTTTAAAGGCAATATCAGTATGTTCAATGCTGACATTCGCGCCCACACCCAATGGCACCATGGCTTTAAGGTCAACAAATTCGCAATTAGCAGAATTGAATTTAATGGGCGCTTCAATACAACCTGCTAAACTCAAGCCCTGCTCCGTCGTTTGAACCGACAACACTTTACAAAACAGTTTTAAATTAGTTGATTTTTTCTGCTCAAACAAATACTGATTTGTGGCCTTAAATCGCTCATCAACATTATGGCCTGCCACCTTTAATAACGTTTGAACCTGCATCGCCATCATCGCGGTTTCTAAGCCATAACCTGACACATGGCCTAACACAATATCTACACTTTCATCAGTTTCACTCACTGTCCAAAAATCACCGCATACGGCTTGAGACGGTAAGTAATGAAAAACAACCTGCAGTGCTGCAATGTTAACGTTCTGATTTAAGTAGGGCAATGTACGCTCTCTTAAACCGATCAGGTCTGCCACCTCAGCGCCTAAATGGGCATTTTCTTGCTTCAAAATATTATTAAGCGACTCGACTTTTTCCTGAGCTTTGGATAGCTGAGCGGTTCTGGACTTTACAATACTATCTAAGTCTTTAGTGAAAACCTCTAAATCCTCACTGACTTTATTGAAGGTACGCGCCACCAAGCCAAATTCATCGTTGCTATTTATGTTTACACGGTGATTAAAATCTTGTTTCGATAGCTGTTCTGCGCCAATGCGCAACTTTGATAAGGGAATGGACACCCAGGCGGTAACAAACAGCGTTAACACTAAGCCCAGCGCCACTGATGCAACAAACATCAATAGACCATAATATTTTTGCTCTTCAACCCGCTGACTAAAAACATCCACAAGGTAATCAATGCCAAGAGCCGCAATAATTTCACCTTTATCGTTGCGAATAGGCACGGTGCCCGACATTACAGTACCAAATTTATCCTGAGTCCAGTCGTCAGTAATACCTATTTCACCTTTAAAGGCTTTTAAGGTAAAACTGTCACCCCGGTATAAATTACCTACGGGGTTTGGATCGACACTAGCGCTACCTTGATAATTAGAATCCGCTAAGAACATGAGGGTTTTTTCAGGTGTCAGCCCCGGCACCACCACCATTAAATACGCCCAGGCAATATCTGATGCATCCACATCCTCTTTATTGGCCTGAGGCAAAATGGAAAGCGACCCCAAGGTCTCTTTACTGCCAGCCTGAATGCGGCGTAACAACTGAATAATATATTGAAATTCCACCTGAGATTGCAGCTCAGCAGAGACTTCATTAGAGAATATTTCTTTGGTTTCACCAACAGGGGCTTTTTTAGCAAAGCCCCCTGCTACCTGTTGATAATCATCGGGTAAATTTTTATATACTTGCTCACGAAAAGACTCAATTAGATCCCGGTCTTCTTCGTTAAATATGTAAGCACTGGTGCGTGTCACATCCGCTATCATATCTTTCAGGTCATTTTTCATCATGTTCGAACTGTACCGATAAAAAAATAACAACATACTACCCACTAAAATGGTGATAGCGAGCTGCATAAACACCCCAAATTTTATACCGAAAGATATTTTCATTTTTCCAAACCTTCCCTATTTTTATTTTATTTTGTTTTGTTTTATTTTGTTTGTTCTTTACTCGTAGCGCTAAGACATTATCAAGAGTTTAACCTGGCTGGGCACTAAACTCATGCCAAACGCGCCAGGGCTGATACCATTTTGTCCAGTAGGCTTCAACATAGTGGTCGCCGGCATGCCACCTATGAATGTTTTAAAACTGCCCATTAAATGCTTGCTGGACCCATAACCCTGCCTGATAGGGGCTTAATTTGTTATGCCAATATCATTACTTTAATTTGTGATGGGCTCAAGGTCAGACCAAACGCACCTGGCATGATGCCGTTTTGGCCAGACAAACCTAACATTTTGTTGGCAGGTAAGCCGCCCATAAAAGTCTTTACACTTCCCAATAATTGTTTTTGCGGCCCCATAACCATTCCTGATAGTGGATTCATCATTAAGCCACTATTATCACCATTACTCATTGGGGTGATGGTCATCATATTATGATTGGGCATGGCCAATGTTAACACCTTCACTTGTGAGGGAATTGCCGTCACTGTCAGCGCAATATTCGGATAGGGAATAGGCACAGGAATAGGGCCCACAGGTGAAGGAATAGGGGTTAAACACACATCAGGCATTGCCATATTGATTGCCGGCATTTGAGTTGTTGCAAAAACCATAATATATCTCCTTTTAGCCCATGTGAATTCGTTCGCCATCAATTTTCATATCTTTTCGCGCAGTGATCACCGCATTTTTAGACCGAATAGAGGCTGTCTCTGCAACGTTTTGCACATAGTTTTTACTGTTTATTTGGTCAACACCTTCAACACTTTTGAAGCTGTTCTTAACTCGTTGGACAAAACGGTCCGCAACAAAGTTAAATGCTTCACTAACTGAATTAACTTCGCGCCATTGGCTTAGCACTTTTTCACCTGACACTGATAATTCAGTCGCTTTAATATTGGCTTTTACTGTTGTTACCGCCAATTCACTACTGACAATCTGGGTTTTATTTGCACTGGTTAGCAACAAGTTTTCATTAGTGACAAGATTAATATTACCCGCTTTGGCTTCTAAACCTACATTAGCTGGGAATTTAAGTGTCATATCTTGGCCATTTGGCCGCTCAATAATGGCCAAGATATGATTCTCTTTATTATTATTATTCAATAGCACTCTATCGCCCGGCTCCGGTAATACCAAACAGCTAAAAGCAATGGTAGCGTGAACCACCCCGCGATCTGATGAGACCATGAAATCACGACCAAAGCCTCCTTGTACAATTGCTACTTCGGTTACATTTATTGCACTAGTACTTATCGGTAACACATTTGTCATGGTTATTTCCTTTAGCATTTATTATTAAGAGTATTATTGAGGTGCTTGCCAATTTTCCGCTTTTTTCTTCATTTCATCTGTGCCTAGCGCAATTTTTCGATCAGCATTAAACCACTGAGTATCCTGTTCAACTATTTCATGTAAATTTGTGCGATATAACGTAGTGTTCGACAAGTTTGCTCTAATTAACTTAGCGTGGCTTAAATCAACATAAGTTAAATCAGCCCCATCAAATATAGCCCCTGTGCAATCTGTTTTCACCATTAACGCTTGTTCAGCTATTATTCCAGAGAAATTAACATCCGTTAAGTTTGCTTCTTGTAACAAAGTCTGCTGCATTTTAGCCTGGCTAAAGTCAGCATGACTCAAGTTCGCTTTTATAAAATTAGCTTGTTTTGCTTGAACGTTTCTAAAATTAGCATCACTTAAATCAGCCTCCATAAAACTTGCTTGGCTTAAATCCATACCCATAAAATTAGCACCGATCAATATAGTCTCTTGGAACTGTGGCTTTATTAAACCTACTTTGGTGAAATCATAACCTGTAAAGTCAGCTTTCATAAAAAAAGGCAGCTCTAAGTGCGCACCGGTAAATATAATGTCCTGAACTTGTGCCTCAATAAAATTAGCGCGAAACATAATGACGTTGGAAAAGTCAGCCTGCTCTAAATTAGCGTTAATAAAATTACACTGCGTTAATTTTGCACCAATAAATTTTGCTTGATGCATTAAGGGATTAATAAAACTGGTATTTTCTAAATTGGCATCGGATAAATCCGCCTGAGTAAAATTGGCATCAATAAAATTGGCCAGCCGTAAATCACTGCCCTTTATACTAATACCCTCGCCATTGGGCTCAATAAAGTTGGCTAAAATCAAGTTTGCGCCATCCAGTTTTGCCTTGGTAAAAGTACAATTAATAAAATTACATTCTTTTAATTTGGCACCACTCAGATTAGCACCCGAAAAATTGACCGACTCAAAGGTACCGCCGCCTAAATCAGCGCCTTGGTAATCCCCCCCCGACAAATCGACCTCGTTTATTAGCGGCTCGCCCCCTTTAACGGCTTTTATTAACGTATCTTTTAACATTTATGGCTGCCAATCTTTTAAAATGGTTTGATCAAGATTCGCGTCTTTATAACTATTATTGCCTAACGTACTATCCATAAAATTAACGCAGTATAAGTTGGCCTGATCAAACTTCACCCCCACTAAATAGGCTTTATATAACGAGCCTTCCATTAAATTCAGTTGGCGCATATCGGCATTTTCACACTGGGATTTCATAAATTGCGTCCGGTAAGCGTTGGCCCCCACAAACTGACTATTGACCAGCTCTGCGCCGCTAAAATCGGCTTCTGCTAATTGTGTACCGGAGAAATTACAGTGGTTTAACTGGTTTTCACGTAAACATGACTGACTTAAATTGGCTTGGCTAAAATTACTGTTATTTAATACACAGCCGCCCACAAAACGGCTATTGATCATTTGTGCCTGGTTAAAATCACTTTCACTGGCCTGCGCTTCAACAAAATTTGCACCATCAAGGGTCGCCTGGCTAAAATTGGTCTGCACTAACACCGGCTTTACCATATTAACTTGAGTTAAATCACTGCCGATAAACTCACAGTTGTTAAAGACAGGGTTAATAAAATTACATTGTTTAAGCACCGCACCATTAAAAACGGTCTGTTCAAAGGTGGTGTCTAAAAAGTTCATTTCGGGCATGTCACAGCGCAGCAGTTTGGTGCGGGTGAAATTTGACCCACCGAGTTGTGCTTTGCTTAAGTTAGCTTCGCTAAAATCAGCATCGGTTAAATTAGCCGCGCCAATATTGGCTCCCTGACAATGGGCATTAAATAGCTTCGCATTGCTTAAATTCGCCCCTGCCAGTATGGCTTTTTCTAAGTTAGCATTGCTTAAATCACAATCACTAAAGTTCACCCCTTCAAGGTAACAGCCGCTTAAGTCAATGCCCACTAAGTTTTCACCGCTTAAATCAATACAAGCATAATCGCCATCGATCAGCGTTTGCCCGGTGTGCCATTTTTGTAAAAAATCGGCTTTGATTTGCGCTTCTTGCTCAGGGTGCGGTGAGCGGCATGTCGGCATTAAGTGCGCGCCCATCGCATAGGTTTCTTTTAACTTAATTTCAGCCTCTGCTAATTGTTTTTCTATCTTTTCAATATCAATATCGATTTTCGGTAACTGCTCTTCTGGCACACCTTGCTCGCGTAATTCATTAAGTTGTTTTTCAGCCTCTGCGACTTGCTTTTTGACCGCAACCAACTGCCCTTTTATATCAGTACGCGGCCACATCGGAGGCATGTCTATTTCATTCACTTTTTGCTCCATTTTACTAATTGCATCAGCAAATAGGTGGGCATCCGGCATGTTTTTTAGTTTTTCGGCTTCCACTTTGATTTGCGCTTTGGCTTCGGCTGTTTTTTGCGCGGCGAGTTCGTCGGTGTAGGCTTTAATTTCATCCATTACTGATAAATCAATATTAAAAATATCGATATTTTCCGGATCGGTCACTATACCCGGTGCCATTTTTTCCATTAAGGCTTCAATTTTGACTTGCTCAGGGGCTTTTTCAGGATTGTTGATTTTGTCTAAATAGGGCGTTGGATCCACTCCTGCCGCCTTACATTGCGCAATGATTTGTAGTTTGGCATCATCGACTTGTAACATCGCCTCGGCTTTTTTAGTATTAGCGAATTCATCTATATTCGCTTTACCGAGCATTTCAAGGGGGAAATCGAAATCATCCTGCAATTGTTTAAAACCACAACGCATGCCCTCGGCAATTAACGGGGATGAAAATAACGCATATTTATAACCGTGATCGGGGTCTAACCTTTTAGTCAGCTGATCTTGATAATGCTGTAAATGACGAGGGGTATCGTTTCGGTTTTCACACGCTAATAATAGCGCTGTAATATCACAACCATCATCAGAATAAGCTTCAATAGTACCGCGATAGATCATCACCCCCATATTGGCATTTGGGAATAACCATAAGGTATCTAACTTAGTTTTTATTTCTTTAAACTCAGTTAGATAATCACCGGTGAGCTGCTGATTATCATCGCGTACTGGCACACTTTGATTCACAAAAGCGCGGCCGTAAATCGGCGGTAATGGCCCTTTAAGCTCCGCATGCTGTGCATGCATATTGCTAATAGAATACTGCTCGTCACCTTGAAAAAAACCATCAATCCACTGATCTTTAGCGGCATCGTTAAAATATAACCAGTTAATATCGTTAGCGAGACCCGGCATTTCATTATCAAGGTAAGCCTGGTCGTAGGTGCCAGCAAGGGGTAAACGCTGCGGCCACATCATATCGACTCGGCCAAAACTGGCAGGCGGCACTTGTTGTGACGATGAGGTTAACAATTGATTTTTATATTCTATATTGGGCAAATATTGCTTTTCACCCGTGTCTGTCTGTACCGGTTGAAAGCCTTTGCCTTCGGGGTTTAATTGATAGTCTTCCCCGCCATAAGCATTTTGATAGCTTATGGTCATAGTCGTTATTGGCTCAGCCGAGCTGTTAGCAACCCCCGCGCCTAGTAGTTTAACCCAGTGGCGATCGCCATAAACCAGCAGCTCTTTATCCACTAAGTGTTGCCATTGACCACGCGAGTCTTGACGAGACACTTGTAAATGCACCGAGCCCACTTCTACCGCTTTATTATTAGACGCAATAAAATCACCCGCCACCAGCACTTCAGCACAGGCTTTGGGCATAGCAGCATCAAAAATATTGTTGCCAATTTGTTGGCCTACGCTTTCCCAGAGTTTTTGCTCAAGTAAGATTTCGCCGCTTGTTAAGGAAAAAGCGATAGGAATAGACACCGCAAAAATATCCTTCTCCAAATAAGAAAAAGATTTATGCAGTACAGCGAGTTGTAGGGGTTTGATTATGTTCATAACTAATTAAGCATTGTCAACATTTGATTACCTAATTTGAGAGCTCCATTACCAATAGCACAAGCTGTATTGCCAATTGATGTTCCTACATTTTTTATTCCTGTGGCCCCACTTTCTATCGCTGTCAATGCGCTATCGATACTTGCAACTTTAGTCCGTAAGTCCGCAATGCTATCTGCTTCCACCCTTGGGCCAATATTTAACTCAATCTTAGCTCCTACAGTGGTTTCCATCCACGCTCCAAGGTTCGTACTGTTTGAAAGGGAAAGGCTCATTTCATTTTGGAGTCCTAAGACAATCTCACTTGTTGCTGCCAAGCTTATCGCTGTTGTCGCCGCTAAATTAAACTCACTTTTACCGCCCATAAAAAATTCATCACTGCACCCATGCTGTAGGGAGTAACTATCACCTATGTGCTCTTCATGACTATTACCCGTATGATAATCATAACTATTCCCATAAACTTGGGTTTCAGAGTGCCCATCTACTACCTCGAGGGTATCGCCTTGGCGATAATCATATGCATCACCGAAAGATTTAGAAACCCAAGCCCCTTTACCTTCACTAGTGAAATTAATATTTTTCCCTTCAATTTTTGTCCAGGCAGGACCTCCCAAATCCGCTTTATCATTAGACGTTTTTAGACTTTCACGAGGATATTGCAGCTTTGTCGCATTTATATCCAGTATAGTTTCGACCAAATGGTTTTCTTCATAACCATTACCAAAGTTATAATCGCAAGTATCACCCCAAGAGTAATTATTACCCTTTTGATAATTTATTGTATCAGCCCATTTTTTTTCAACTAAATTGTTATCTGGTTTATAATTATTAGCACCAAGAATTTCTGGCGGAGTAGTCCATTCACCTATGATGTTATTCCCATTATGTATTTCGGTATATCCATTACCAAATTCAAAAACCTTACCACCGCCGTAAATGTATTCGTTACCGGCTGTCCACAAGTATTTATCACCAACACGACGTTCAAATAAGTGTTTACCCTCCAACTCAGTGTCTTTATTGAAATTAGTTTTACCGACCCCTGCATCGTCCTTTTGGTGAAAAGCAAAAGCGACTTGCTCATCAATAACATCATCAAAAGTTTTTCTGGCTGCGGTAGCTGTTCTGGTTGGTATTTTAACAATTTTACCTGACGCATTCTCATAGCTTGCACCCGAAGCGGCAACAAATATCTGTTGTCCACCTGTAATCTCTTTTCGCTCCATGCCTTTAGACGTCAAAACCCAGCCATCACCGGGATGATTGGGCGAGCCTAGATGCATATAGGTTTTATTATCCCCCGTCTGCAATTTAATACGGTTTTTACCTTCTTTGTCTTCCAACTCTATTTTATTACCCGATGCAGTCTTGATAATATTATTGGTTTGGTTTTCAGCGGTGACTATGCTTTGCTGCTCGCCACTGTCGTTGATGGTGCCGCTAATAAAAGGTCTGTCGGGGTCGCCGCCTATAAAACCCAATAATACCCGGGTGCCGTTACGCAAGGGGAAATGCATGCCTTCGCTAGTGCCGCCGTAAGGCTGCATCATCCGCACCCAATGAGAAGCCTTGCCGCCATTACGGTCTTTTCTATCAAAGGGCAATTTTACTTTATAACGACCTGATTCATCGAGCTCTGCATAACCAGAATTCCCTTCAGCATCGATAATCGCGTTGAGGGTGCCGTTTATTTCAGGGGCAACGGTCTGTCTTTTAGGGGCAAAGTCGTGTTCTATTGACAGCGCAGTAAAGCTATTGTTGTAATTGACTATGACACTATTTTGCAGGTGATGGGCTTGATACTCGTTTACATTAACCCCTTCGTGATGAATGCTGTCTAACAAATACGTTAGTTGGTTAAATTTGTCACGGGCATGTCCGACTAGTTTAAAGGTGTGCCCCATGGCCATGGTTGCTACGTCACCTTCACCAATATAGTTTTTTTGCCGGCTTAAATAGGCATTGGCGTGTATCTCGGCTAACTGCTGCCCTTCTTCAGGGGAAGTAATATTTAAGCCATACAGGTTAATTTCTCCCACGCCCTGATTATTTATAATATGGGTTCCTCTTATATCTAGGGACGGAGTTTCATCATTAAAATCACGCAAAGTGACTTTTTTAGGCAGGGTTTGCCGCTTACAAATGATACTGCTAATGGTATTGGCCTGGCTGGCCACATTCAGCCCACTGCTGGGCTGGAACACTACCTCTGTGATGCCCTGAGCTTGGTTTATATTTGGTAAGGCCTGGTTATTATCACAAAACACAATGACTTCTCCCTTATCACTTTGCTCAAAGTAATAATAAATACCCTCACGCTCTATAATACGCTGCAGATAATCTAAATGGGTTTCGTTATATTGCAGTCTAAAGGGCCATTTACGGTAAGTGCGGGTTAGTTCAAAGCGAAAATCTTGACCTTGAATAAAGGCAACTTCTTTGAGTATGGTGCTTAGGGTGTCTTGTATAGTGTCATTTAAATACACTTCATTGGTTTCAAACAAACCTAACTGCCATATACGAGGCACCATATTGGCACGGTATAAAGTGCTGTCAGGCAGGTAGTTGATGTCTTCAAACTCATTGACTAATCCATGAATACAGCGAATTGGTTTAGCTTCATCTCCATAATAAATTTCAATGCTACAGGGCTGATTTAATATGCTGTCTTCATCAAGATTGATGTTGCTTGATTTAAGCTCTATTTCAAAATTAAATAAGTGTGAAATAGTTTCCTGACCAGAAAATTTTAATAGCGTCAAACTGTCGTTTTTTACACCATTTTTCTGGTAAGTAAATCTAAAATGAAATTGGCTCACTAACTTATTCCTTTGATGAAATATTAGGGGGAGTTCATATTCATCGAACTTATGTGTATTCACTAACTTATCGAGACACTTGTAAATGCACCGAGCCCGCACCTACCTCTTTATTGTTAGGTGCAATAAAATCACTGGCCACCAACACTTTAGCACAGGCTTTGGGCATAGCGGCATCAAAGATATTGTTGCCAATTTGTTGACCTACGCTTTCCCAGAGTTTTTGTTCGAGTAGAATTTCACCCTTGGTTAAAGAAAATGCAATAGGAATAGAGACCGCAAAAATATCTTTTTCCAAATAAGAAAAAAATTTGTGAAGCACGACAAGTTGAAGAGGTTTAATAATATTCATTTTTATATCTTCAACTAACTCATCATGTTCACTGCGCCTGATGATAACTTTATCATCGTAAAGTCAACTTTATTAGCTTCAGTAACAACAGTGTTTACTGAGCTTTGTATAGTGTTAATACTATTCATTAATGTCGTTATATCATTGTCTACTGTGGCAATAGTAGCTTGTAAAGCAATAGCTGCATTTGCGGCTTCTGTCGCCACGTTTTTAAATTTAAAAGATTCAATTTCCGTTTTGGGACCAGCACTGAAGTAAAAGCCTGGAGCGACTTGTATTTCAATTTTGGGTCCTACAAACATATCATTAACTGCTGCAACAACGACAGAGCTAGACACTCCTAATAGAAATTCACTCTTTGCTCCCATAAACATCTCATTAGTCGCTCCATGTTGTGTGCTGTGACAGCTACCACGAACATGAGAAATAGAATTACCATCAATCTCTTCATAACTATCACCTGTGTGATAGTCGTAAGACTGGCCATAATGCTGACTTTCTGCATTACCATTATGTACTTCGATGGTTTTGCCCTTAGTATAGCTATACTGGTTACTATATGATTTTTCTACCTGTTCATCACCTTGTTGCTTAAAATTGATATTTTTGCCCTTGATTTTTTGCCAATGTGGGCCCGCATTTTCGGCTATATCTTTAGAATATAATTTGTTAATTTCAGTCTGTTGTGTACCGTGTACTTCCACATAAGAATTCCCCAAGTTATAATTCCAATAGCCACCAAAATCAAAAATATTACCCTTCTGAATATTAAAGGTATTGTGTCTGGCTACTCTGAAATTACATTTATTATCTAACAGGTCGTTGGCTTGTGCGTCTGTTAATGTTTCTGCTTCACAATTGGTTTCAGCTCTCCAATAACCCTGCTCCCAATCAGGCTTTGGACCAGTACCATCTTCCTTTTGAAGATCTGTATTGCTTGCGAAACTTTGGTAACCTTTAAGGGTACTGGTCAACAAAGTGACAAGAGAGCCGTATAATACGTCTGCACCTTGAAGTTGACGATTTATTGTTTGATTGGCTGTAATGCTAGCCGGGGTCCTTACATAACTGTTGTCTAAAATTACATCATCTTGACATATGATAATTTCTCTGTCCGCACCGAACTGAAAGCGTTTATCCCCTGGCGAATTAAATTCATATTCATTTCCCTGCTCAAAAGTATATTTATCACCTAGCGTTCTTTCAATCAGGTAGTAGCCCGATAACTCAACGGCTCTATTCATCATGGGCCGTGGCTCAACGGTGATCCCATCCGCCAAGGTAGTATTTTTATAATGGGTGATATCGTTGATACCAGTACCATTCTTAGCAGTAAATGTATCCTGAGTAGCATCTGCCCCGTTACCCGTGCTACTTTTTATTGGAAATTTGAAATAGTTTTGTTCATGTAACAAATCTTTATTGAAACCAGCCTTTTTACTCTGATTGAAACTTCCTTTGGTATTACTTGTATTAAGGTAATCATTAGTTACAAAGTTTGTAGTCACTCGGGTGATTTGCTTACCTCCCGTGACTTCTTTACGTTCTATTCCACTGGACATAACGACAAAGCCATCACCGGGATGATTGGGCGAGCCTAAATGCATATAGGTTTTATTATCACCCGTCTGCAGTTTAATGCGGTTTTTACCCTCTTTATCTTCCAGCTCTATTTTATTGCCAGAGGCGGTTTTGATCAGATTGTTGCTTTGATTTTCAGCGGTCACAATACTTTGCTGCTCGCCATTATCATTAATAGTGCCGCTAATAAAGGGTCTGTCGGGGTCACCACCTATAAAACCTAGTAATACCCGTGTGCCGTTACGCAGCGGAAAATGCATGCCTTCATTTGCGCCGCCATAGGGCTGCATCATACGTACCCAATGTGAGGCTTTACCGCCATCTCTGTCTTTTCTGTCAAAGGGAAGTTTAATTTTGTAACGGCCAAATTCATCCAATTCGGCATAACCCGAGTCGGCTTCAGCATCGACAACCGCATTGAGGGTGCCGTTAATTTCAGGGGCAAGCGTTTGCCTTTTAGGGGCAAATTCGTGCTCGGTTGACAGGGCGGTTAAGGTATTACTGTAATTGACTATGGCATTATCTTGCAGTTGTTGCTCCTTGTATTCATTTACATTAGTCCCTTCGTGGTGAATGCTCTCTAACAAGTAGGTTAGTTGGTTAAAGTTGTCTCGTGGATGGTCGGATAAGGTAAAAGTATGCCCCATGGTCATGGTTGCCACATCACCCTGACAAATGTAGGATTTTTGCCGGCTTAAATAGGCATTGGCGTGTATTTCGGCTAACTGCTGCCCTTCTTCAGGGGAAGTGATATTTAAGCCATACAGATTAATTTCGCCCATGCCGGTGCTATTTATCACATGGGTGCCACGTATATCCAGCGAGGGGGTTTCATCATTAAAGTCACGTAGGGTGACTTTTTTAGGCAGGGTTTGCCGTTTACAAATAATACTGTTTATGGTGTTGGCTTGGCTTACCACATTCAGCCCACTGCTGGGTTGAAAAACCACCCGTGTGGTACTTTGTGCCTGACTTATGCTAGGCAAGGCTTGATTGTTATCACAAAACACCAGCACTTCACCGCTATCACTTTGTTCAAAGTAATAATAAATACCCTCACGCTCGATAATACGCTGCAGGTAAGCTAAATGGGTTTCGTTGTACTGCAATCTAAAAGGCCACTTGCGGTAAGTGCGGGCAAGTTCAAAGCGAAAATCTTGCCCTTGAATAAAGTCAGCCTCTTCGAGTATGACCGTTAACGTGTCTTGTATGCTTTCGTTTAAATATACTTCGTTGGTTTCAAATAAACCCAGTTGCCATATTCTTGGCACCACATTCGCACGGTATAAGGTGCTGTCGGGCAGGTAGTTGATGTCTTCAAACTCATTGATCAAACCATGGATAATGCGAATAGGTTTAGCTTGGTCTCCATAATAAATCTCAATGCTACAGGCTTGATTTAATATGCTATCGCCATCGAGGTTGATGTCGCTTGATTTAAGCTCTAATTCAAAATTAAATAGGCTGGAGATGGTTTCTTGCCCTGAAAATTTTAATAGGGTCAAACTGTCGTTTTTCACCCCACTTTCTTGGTAAATAAATTTAAAGTGAAATTGGCTCATTAAAGATGTCCTTTAAAATAGCTTTGCTGAAGAATGAAAGCGGATATTGCTTATAAAAGTTTTATTGGCGCATGTAAATGGGGGGTTTGTTCGCTGTTAGCCAGCCATGCGTTGCGTCCCAGAGCAAATGCGTTGTCTGGCACTAAACATAAGTTAAAGTCAGGCTCCGCCACTATGTCTACGTGTAATTGCACCAATAGAGGTTGCCCAATAAAGTATTGTATTAAGCCCTGAAACGCTTGCCAGTACTGAGGACTTAGACACCATTTTTTATACTCTGTGCCTGACAGTGGTGAAATAGACAACACAACTTTAGATTGCAGGTCTAGCATTTTATTACCCAGTACAGTACTAAAGCTTAATTGATTAGCTTGCTGGTTTAAGGCTAATTTTTGCGATGTGGCGATATCCACTTCACGGTTAACACACTGGATTATGGATATGGTGGCGTTGGGAAATAAGTCTTGCACTAAATTTTGTAAGCCCGCTACGGTGCCCTTTTGATGGCGGAAAATATTCACGTTACGCAGTATAAAGGCTTTATCAGGAAAGTCGTTTAACCACAGTTCATCTTTAAAACCCACCATCGCCAGCATAAACGCATAAACATTCTTGCGCCCTTGGTCTAAATAGTGGGGTAACTGCTGAATATTAGCGCTATACAGCAGTTGATAAAGCCGTTGATGAATAAGATCTAAAAATATACGGGTTTGGTTTTGGTCTTTATGTGAGGCTTGTACTAATTCTTCGGTGAAAAATTTAGGCAATGGCGATGCATTGCCGTATAGGCCGGGCAAATTTACGTTTAAATAATATAAAAACTGTTGTTCATTTTGCCATTGCTTGCTGACAGAAACCACTTGGGTTCGTGCATGCTGCAAGCCCAGTATGGGCCTTATACGTATCATGTTAAGGGGATCGAGTTTATTCGCTAAGCTAAGCTCACATAGCAGTTTGTATACTTCTATAAAGCTATATTTGCTCGCGTCTGCGATCAATTCTTGTTCGATCATTTGGCTATACCGCCAAAATTAATCGGCCACAGTCTCAACTCTCCTGTACGTGACTCTGTGATCCCTAGTTGACTAAAACTATTAATAGACACTTGCAGGGCTAACAGCTGATTCAGCAAAGCAGAAAATAAAAAACTTTCTCCTTGGTTAATAAAGTGCTCGCTGTTTAATTGCACCAAAAATTGGCTACCTCTGATCAACAAGCCGTTCTCTAAGTGATCGATGGCTTTCATATCAAGCTGGGTGATGGCGTTAATTCTGTGCTCGAGTGTTTTATATTTGGCAGTATTTTTAAGCTGCGCGGGAATATGATGCCGTAACACTTGTTTTAGTTGTGGTGCATTCTCTACATTTTGTAAACTTAAGGCTTGATCAGATACGACCTGCCACGCCTCATTCGCAATAATTTGCGCAGGAAGATATTCGGTAGTGGTCGTTAGATTAGTAAACGTCACTAATTCAGGGCTAGTACTGGTTGCTTGGGTAATTTGCTGGGGAGGTAAATTAGCCGCCACTTCACCGTGACAACATTTAAGCTTAACCCTCAATACTTCCTGACTTTCTGGGCGCGAACCCGGTTCAAACTCCAGCGCTAACCAGTTGGCTACTTCGCCGTCATTAATGCCGTGTTTTCGATAGTAATAAAAGCCCCCTGATTTTGAAGAAGTACTTTTGGGTTTAACAATGTTCTGATATTTTTTATTGCGCTCACGCTCACGCTTTATGCTTTCAACACTCAGTACCTCAACAATGGGTAAGAGAAGCTCGGTTGATACATTGCGAGACTGCGCTGTTAGCGGAAAATCAAGCTGTACGCCATTCATGGCTGCAGGCTCAGCAAAGTGCTCAAACTCATTCACTACCGGTGTGCAATACAATTTTAGGTGCTGGAGTGTGATTTCAGGCAAGCTCCAACTGGGCTGCTTAAACTGAAAGGTAATTGAAAAATTATCGCCGCTACGTCGTTGCCACTGGGATAGGTTGAGTTCAAAAAACTGCAATTTTTCAGGCACAGTATAATATTCTTGTAAAATACTGTGTTGGTTTGATGCACTACTGCCATCGAATATATTGTCTCCAAGGCTGTAACCTGTCAGGCCTAGTTTTTCGACTGATATGTCGCTCACACCTTCGTTTGAGCTGATTTGAATAGACTGTAAATTTTGCGCCAGCATTTTTAACCAGATACTTGCATCACTTGCTGGCTGATTGATGTAAAAGCGCAGGGTATCAAATGTGTAATTGGCGAGATCGTTTTTCTCAGAGGTAAAACTACCTACCAGCTCGACAACTCGTTGTGAGGTTTGCTTAATGTGTTTGTCAACATGATTTACCTGCAATGACGTCAGTCTTACCGGTAGCACTTCCACTTGCCATGCACTGCTAAAGCGACAGGAGATTTTATCTTGACCATCTTCGTCTAATTTTACCGGGATTGAGTCAAAATTAGCACCGTTTTTTATGGTCAGCGGCGAAATCAAGTTGGCCTTCGGCGCTAAAGACAAAATACTAACGGCTGGAATGGGTTGCATGAGTGTGGGTGTTAAGGCTTGAGATAAAGCCTGTAATGCAACAGGGAATTGCTCATCCAGTTCTTTTTTAAATTGCGCCGTTAAATATGAAACACCTTGCAAGATCATATCGACGTCGGGGTCGAGTATGTCACGGTTTAAACTTTCAGTAATTGCCGGGTATTCTTCACTAAAGACTTTAGATGATTCTTTGAGAAGCTTTAATTCTTGTTGATATAGTTCAGCTAAATCCATTATTGTAATTCCAGTTCAAAGGTACTATCAGATTGTAATTTCCCTAGTATGTTAATGGCATGCTCGGATCGTGTTACCACCGACAATTGGAATGACAAAATTACGGTCACGTTTTTATTCTTGGTGAGTTCACTGGTCAGTGTTTCTATTCTTTGATCATACTTTTTCAGTAATGTATGAATAATATTCAGTACACTTTGCTGCTCTTGCAGCCCAATGATCCCCTCATTAATGTTGATTGTCGGCATTCCCATTGCTGGGGCACTTAGTACGCTTCCCTGACGGGTATTTAACAGTTTTTGCAAGAAATTCTTTATGGACGTGGCAATATTCAATGACTCATCAAAATTATTGCTTTCTTTTTTTGCATTAAGCGTATTGAGTTTTTCAGATAATCTTAACATTATCGATCTCCCCGCCAGTTAGTTTGGTAGGTGATATCGCCATCGGGTCCCCAGCTCCATGTAATGCCCTCGTAGACTAACGAAACATTTTCCATAAAGCGTAAATATTCTTTTTCTGAATTTTCTACTGAAGGTGTCCAAGGACTCAGAGAAATAATGTGTGCATTCGTTAACTCTATACGAAAATAAACTAATTCTTGACCTTGGTCGGTATACCTAAACCACTCTAAAACGACCGTGCTTAAACATTCTTTTTCAACTAATGCACGGTATAATTTGGGGGTGCTTTTGTCTAATTCCTTCAGTATGCTGATTGGTTGATGCACAACCGGTCCATTCCCCATATTCGCGTGCAAATTAGTGGGTAATTTTACTTCATGACTGTAAGAAAACAGCTCGATGGTTTTTTCTCGTGCCTTTCTGATGGAAGAGCCTTCAATAACACCTTGCACTTCACCTTCAATGGTCATGTAACCTGAAAATTCCATTAGTTTACCTCTTCAATCATCGGCACCACAGTATTAATAGCAATCGTATTGCCTAAATACTTCATGTGAGGGGAAAGCTCTACTTGAATATCAAACCAACCTGCGTCGCTTGTTTCAACCACCACAACGCTTGCATCTTTTAAAGGTCTTTGCGCTCTCAACACTTTTGATGGCGCTTCAACATCTGATACAAACTGCCTAAGCCATCTATTTAATATAGTAGAAAGCGCGCTTGAGCTAGTTGTGGCCCCCACACTTTCTCTAAAAATGATTTTCAAACAATGGATGATACGCATCACAATAAATAGGTACTGCAATTGTGCACTTGCAATGCTATCGACACTCTGATGTCGATGGTTGACTTTAACATTGCCCCAGCGCACTGAGTTTGCTGATTGAAACAGTAATTGGTTTTGGTAAGCCTTGGTACAAACGGGGTTGAAACCTAGGCTGATAAGTTCTGCTTCTTTTTCTTCTGAAAAAGCAATTTCAACCGGTAAGTTGGTATTTTTGGTCTGTAATGCGGATAAATCTAATACCCCACCTTCAGTGCCAGAAATAAAACTACAGAAACCGCTGTCTTCAAAGCTTTTGAATAGGTTGTCAACAAAACCAAAGCTGGCATTACCCCACAGGCAATCTTCGTGACTATTGCCGGTATTTTCTTGAAACCAACTCAGGCCTTTTGGGTCTTTGTTATAGATATCTCTAAATAATAGCCGCGGCATGGTTAACGCCAGAAAGCTGGCTTGTTCTGTTGAGATAAAACCACGCCATTTAATATAGCGATTACTGCCATGGATCTCTGAGATATAAGAAGAGTCTTGGAGGGTATTAAAGTCGGGTACATCAAACATGTTGGCACTTACGCCGGTGACTACGGGCAGGTGTGCTTTGCTGCACACATCTGTGATAGCTTTTAGTAAGGTAAGGTCAGAGCCTGACCCGGCAAAGTAATCGTCAACCAGTAACACACCGTAAGGTACGGCACCATATTGACCGATACTATTAATGTAGACATGCTGGTATAAACTGGAGCTGGGTAAATCACTGCTGCTGAAAAGGTCATCCCAAAGTACGTTCTTACTGGCTGATGCACATTCAACAATTAACACCTCACTTTGAGCTGCGGTTTGACATAATAAGTACAGGCCACGCCATGCTGACTCAAGTTGCTGCCAATTAGCCTGGTGTAAAATTTGATTTAACACTTGTGATAAAACCAACTCAAGCTCACATATAATAAGCTCTAATTGGTGTCTTTTAACTTTTTCTACACTCAGTTCAGCAAGTTGAATGTGTTTAAGGGTAAAGACTTCGCTTGAGAAAGAATTACCATCTTGTTGTAGCACTTTATGGATGGTGTCAATCACTCTGGATATTTCCAGTAAAGAAGGCTCTTTTTGTATTATGGCTGCTGGCTCAAAGTCAGAGTAGCTATCCAGTGCATAGCTTAAAGTAATAGTTTGTCTTTCTAAACCCATCAATTGGCATAATTGTGGATTATCAATATCCACATCAATCACAGGTGAAAAACTTTTAATCACGTGATCAAAGTTATTGTGATTAATTTCTATTGGTTCATTCAGTTCTTCAGGAGCATTTTCGCCACATAATGGCGCAAGGACTAAGGCTTTAAAGGGTACGATGGCGCCTTGTTTGGGTAAAAATGAAATACTGTTTACATCGACCATTTACTATGCCCAGCACTGAGCAATAGATGTGGGTGGCTTAGGGGGTTTGATTGACAAGGCTCGACTCAACTTACCCGCGCCTTCAATGTCTAGTTTTACGTCAAAGTATTGTATTTTATAACTATTAAGTTCGTAGAAGTGCTCGGGAAACTCTTCTAAAATAAAGCGTTTTTTACCGGTTTTAAAATTTAATAAAAAGTCGAGTACAGCATTTTCACCGTCATAAACTTTTTCAAGGGTTTGATTACCGACCTTAAACTTTAGACTTACACTTCGGCATGTGTCGTCCCATTTGAATAACTTTTTAACAATGTAATTACGATTTACCAGTGTTTGATCTTCAGCCGGACAGTTTAAGCTGATATCTGTTTTTGATACATACAGAAGCGAATTTTCACTGGTATCTGTGGGTTTTGCGGTAATAAGGAGCTCATACGACTCATACTTTTTGCGCATGCTTAGGTCTTTTGCTCGGATCAGGTAATCTAACAGACTCGGTTCAAAGGGCATTTTCTTCTCAGCAACCTTTTTGAAGCCATATCCCGCACCCCGTTTATTTTTAACAAACGGCTTTAGGGTGCTATCGAAAAATGCCCACAACACCCCCCCTTCACCATAAACAAATTCGTCTAATTTGTAGTTAGGCACACCGGATAACTCATAAAGGAAATCGTCCTCCCATGACTGCTCTAACAAACACGCACTTTCTTCTAACATGAAATCTTCCAGCACCAATATGGCGCCGATGTATACGCTCCAGAAAGCTTCAGTAGAATTGCCTGCTTTGCCAATTAAGCCTTGTAGCTTAGTGATGGTAAGTTTAGCGTTAGCTAAAGGTGTACTTTCGTCTATTGGATTATTCTCAAATTCGAAGAAGGCTTTAATCGTTTTATGGGATTCTTTTTGCTGCTCAACATTAAATACTAGGTTTGCAATTAAACCTTTATATTCATCTAAGGTCTTAGCCGCTTCCTGCAAATTCAACTCTCGCTCTGATGGGCCAGGTCCTGCGCCACTTGCTTTGTCCAGCTTTTTCTTGGTCTTTAAGCTGCTCTTGGCTGAACCCGCAATGGCTTTACCAACTGCACCGAAGGCACCTACTACTTTTAATCCTAATTTGGTCAAGACCTTGTTCTTCTTGGGATTACTTTGAGATTCATTTTCACCCATCGCAAGCATGTCTTGATAATACAAAACAAATTCAAACCAATCGGGTTTAACGTCGATGTTGTTAAAAGGTGCTAATTGAAAGTCTGCATCATTTAATAATCGGAAGAATATGTTTCTTCCTGTGGATAAATTATTAATGACATCCAACCATTCGCTTCTGCTGCTAAGGGTATTTTTACCAGTATGAAAATTCTTTAAAAATGCTCCCCAACTGGCTAAATAGTTTTGTTGGTATTGCTGCTGAAATACCGGTAAGTACCTAGCTAAAAAAGGATGGTCATCACCTAAAGCTATTAATATTTGTTCTGAAAAATCATCAATAACCTCTTTACCTGCTAGGGTATAAGCCCCCTTAACTGAGCCGGAAGACGCCATAGATTTTGAACCCTGCCAGTAGTCATTGAGATTTACATGCTCGACGTTTTGATTGTTATTAACCCAATCAATTAACCAGTCCATGGTGCCGTTTGAAGATAGTAATAAAGAAGATATCGCTCCCTGATATTGAATGATTTGTTGTTGCCACGCTTTACGATAGTTTGCGCTATCTGCTGCGCGCTGCATCACAAGACTTTTCAGGTATAGGTCATTTAAGCCATCAATGACATCAGGCGAAAAATTTTCAATATATAAGCTATCAAAGGGTTGCGGTAGTAAAGCCAGATCAAATAATGATGCCCCATTTCTGGCTGAACTTAATACGTTAATGCGTCGCATTAATATTGTTAAGTAATCAACTTTAACTTCAATATCAGCTTTATCGAGTTGCCCAATTTGGTCTTCAAAAAAGCTATCTATCGGCACAATCAATGTGTCTTGAATATCGTGGGCTAAGGTGGCTTTGAGTGTTGGTACCTTAAAGTCACCTTCGGAAAGGGGCAGCCAGTGGGATATATTAACGTCATTCAAACGGTTAATTAGCTGATATCGACTTTCAAAGTTTGCAATGATTTTATCTTGCTCTTCTGAATTAGAAAGTTGCATCTCGTATTGCTGATAGATATCACCGATCCTTTCCTTATCATTGCTATGTAAAAGCACAAGAATAATAACCAGTATCGAAGCGGCAGAAAAATAGGTTCCCAAACGTTTGTTGCTTTCAATATCGCTGGCTGTATTTTTATTCGTCGATGTTGCAGGTAACCAACATAATGCTGATTGCTCTAATAATTGATCCGCAAAACTTGCTTTATTGCCTTGGGACATCACAACAAACAAACCAGCACATATAGGCTTGCCTTGAAAGCTGTTATTTGAAAATAATCTATTGCAAAAAGAATCTACTGTCAGTTGAACTTCATTGGTTTTATGGGGAAGGTTTGCGACAGTCTCCTCAAAACCTTGATTAACTAGATAAGTTAAAGAGCCTTGTTTAAAAACATCCTGCATTTGTAGGAAACAGTTATCGACTAAAGTATCTACTGTATTTAAATTTTGATTAACAATGCCTAATGTTTGCGCTTTCCAGTCTTCAGTTAACCTTGCTAACCAGTTATCAACGCCACTTAACTCCTCTAAACCAAGAAGGGTTATATTTATTGGCACTTCAACACCACAATGCTCTTTGATTTCTTCATACTTTTTACGAAGTGTATCTGCTATTTGATTTCTGGCGCTAAGGTCTACTAAATCATTTACGTGGATAGATACTAATAATCCATCTAATGACTTTTCTTTTTCGCTTGAGGCTAAACCATGAAGTATTTGCAACCATTCACTGTTGGCTGCGGCATTAACATCCCTCATTAAATAGGAATCTACGTCCACCACTACAAGCTGATTAAAAACAAGCCAATTAATATGTTTATACTCAGTAAAAATAGGATCATTTATTTTCGGCTTATTGGTTGAGTCATTGCATAACCAGTCGGCGTGTTTATTATCCATTTTTAAATGCATAATGAAGTTTGCATCTTGCTGCTGTTCATTCGCGCTATGGTTTCGATGAACTCTGGCGATCACGCGTTTAATATGTTTATCAATATCTTTAGAAAACAAAAAATGGAAAAAGGATAGTTTGGTTTTATCACTTTTTGCAGACTCGATATTGATTAGCTTTTCAACCCGTTGTTTGGCCTGCCAGCGCTTATATAGATAAATACAAAATTTAATGCCGTACCAGCCAACGAAAATGGCAACAAATACTTGTATACCGATGGCTTCTGTTAAACCTGCCAATATAGCCCCTGCAAAACAGACACCAAATATTACTGACCAAATAAAGACAATAAGTAGAAACTTCAGGAATTTTTTCATTCTATAATACCAACTAAATTTGGCTTAAAATTTGAGATACGCTCTCGACAAGATCGCTTCTCAATAAAAAGTAGGTTAATAAAACCGCTGCAATTGGGACAAGTACTAAGAGCAACTCTTTTTGTTTTTTTCTACTAACCTGACTACCGTTATTTATTTCACGGTTCGGGATCTCTGGTGAAAACAAATGGCTATCAATGTTTTTTGATAGAAGCGCATAATTTGCCTGAATAATTTCTTGCTTAACGCTTTGCTCTCCACTTTCAAAATAACAACCGGAAAAACCTTGCACCAAGGCATAAAGAAAAACTTCTCTCACATCTTGTTCTTTTTCATCATTTTCGTTTAAACCGTCAAGCCTTTCGTAAAATTGCATTCCGGCTTTTTGAGTGTCGAAATAGGTCTTTTGAAAGGGCTCATTTGCCCACTCATCACGGTGTTTCCAATCAGACGCTAAAATCATTTCGTCAATTAATGCACAAACCGCGAATAAGGCATTTTGATTTTGTTGTTTAGAATAACTTGCACAGTTAACCTTAGATAACAAAGCGTTTAAGTCTTCTTTTACGCCAATCAGGGATTTATCTAAAGTATCAGATAGTTCTTGATGAAGTTCTTTAAGTCCTTGAAATACTGGAATATAATTATCTATTAATCTCATTATTTATCCTTGCACTGCGATTAATTCGATTACTATATCTTCTGGAGCGTCATTCCAGATAATACCAATTCGTCTCATTTCTATCACTTTTTGCCACTGGTACGACTGTCGATCAATATTAAAATAATAACTGTCAGGAACCGTTGCAACACCTTGTGGCTTTTTGTTCAAATAGCTCAATTCAGCCCCTGGCAATGCCCGTTTAAGATAAACATCCACCTGACCATCAGCCCCTACTTTTACAAAATCAAGTCTCGAGTCCATATCATCTAATAAATTTTCTTTGGTCCTAACCCGAATATATATTCGGGTATTTGCGGCTAAAAATTCACTGCTTAATGGTGCAACAAACTTAGAGCCGCCTTGATGTACCAAATTGATCAATAATTCAGGCTTAATAGTAAGTTCATTTAATAATTTAACCGTGAGTTTGTTCGCTCTAGAGAAGCAATCCGATAAATTATTACGATTGAAAGGGATGATTGATTGAGTTTCTACCGCGCTTTCCCCTGTAACAGAGACATCTTGTGAAAATATACTTAATTGAGAAATTAATTGTCTATAAGCCAAGTATATATCTGACGGTAATGTTGAATCATCGTCTTCAAATTGATTAAAACTAGCAATATTATTGCCAATTGCCATCATGGCTAGACCTACTGAGACATTATTCGAATTATTCGCTAGTCCCCCATCGAAAGAGCTAATATTTTGTAATTGTTCAAAGCGACTGATTAAACTTAGCCGTGTTTTTTTCACTAATTTATTAAGTGTTTCAGAGCCACTTAATAACGTTATTTTGGGTATATAACTTTCAGACAATACATACTCGTCGCTCACTACGTTCAGCTCTGCAATTTTTATGACCTTAGCACCATCACTTGAGCGTGATAATGCCTCTGTCATTACCTTACAGTTAAAGTTCAAGGTGGATAACGGTGCTTGCTCATTAGCATCAAAAATATCTTTTGTATCGACATCTGGCGCAAGTGTGAAACGAGCATTCGGTGTGGTGTTTGAAGCCAGGTTAGACTGCTCTGCGGAAAGAGAGCCCAGGCTAATGTAAATTTCAATTATGCCCGCCTCATCCACACTACTTTGCTCTAACTTTAAAGAAGAGATTTGACTGTTTCCTGGATATGAAATCAAGGTACCGTCATCAAGTATGCATTCAAAACTTTCTATTGTTATCAAGCCCAATTTTAAAGCGGGCAAGTCAAATTTTAATTGAGAAATACCTGAATCTGTACCACAGCGTGCTTTAGAATATGCATTAGAAGTGGCAGATATATACTTATCTAGATGTTGAAAGTGTTGAGGCTTCAAAAATAACCCCTGATTCCAATATAAGGATTTTATTGAATCCATTAATTATCTCCAATTAGCTAGCTATCGCGCTAAACTCGGTAATACTGCTTTCGCCAAGACGAATATTCAGTCTGATTTTTGAGGGTCTGACGATGTCTGGTTGAATTTCTTGTTCAGTAAAATAGCCTAACGTTAGATAATCTAGATAAGACCAATCAGTCTTTATTGGTTCTTGTGCTTTGATATTTATCGAAATGGGTATAATACGTACAACTTGATTCTTATTAAGCTCCGCAAACCCTGCAACGATTGCTATGTATTTAACATTTTCTTCTCTAGCAAGATTAAAGGTAATTTCTTGCTTAGGCGCGACGATAAAAGATTCACTAAATACCGCATTGGGTATCATTTCCAGTGATTGACTTAGCACCGTGGCTATACCGTCAGGGGTTTGAAATAATGTATTGATGGCGCTGATTTCTGTTAACTGTATAATTTTCACACTCAGCGTATGTGCCCTTTGACCAAAGATATTTAGCTCTGAACTTGCCGTAAACTTTGCATGAATGGCATCCTCAGCTCTTGACCATATTACGTCTTTATTACCCGGGCTATTTACATTCCATTTATCCCAAGACTTTAAATTAACATTCCAAAAATCAGTTTCAGCATTTTGCTGTAATTGAACATTGGACATGGTTTGCTGAAATGGATCATCAGGTAGATAGCTACAGCCGAAATTCAAGGCAGATACGCAAAATATGCATATCCACCTTAATGAGTAAGAAGCAATGTTTTTCATAAGCCCCTAACCTAGCCTCCCTCGCCAGACCAATCATCTATTGCCGTTGTACCGCAAACTACATGGTCAGTTTGGATCAGGCCATAGGTGAACGTAACTTCTTCGTAGGGCATTAAACCATCATTTTCAACATTTAATATGTTCGGTGATATGGTATTAATGCTAACAATTTTGGCTCTTTGCAGGGTGATATTATAATATTCAACAGGCTCGCCAGCACTGGTTTCATCAGGTGTTCTAAAAAACCTTAAAACAACTTCAAGCTCCGAAGGCGAGGTGAGCTCATTAAAAATCAAAGGTGAGCTCTTATCGATGAATTTAGTGATGGTCAAATGCTCATGTTTTCGTGTTCCTGTCACCTGACCTGTTAAGGTGTTGGTTGGCACGCTTACTTTATGATCGTAAGCTAGTACCAGTGACTCTTCATCATGATCCGCTTTAAAGAAAGAACCGATACTTTCTTTTGAACAAGCTTCTTCTGTTAAACATCCTTCCGGATCATTTATTGACATATAAATTTCAGTTGGCATTACTAAGTTCCTTATTTTATGTAGGTGATATTATCCACGCTCTAATATGCTAGTAAGAGATAACGTAAAGCTAGCCCCCATGAACTTAAAGTGAGGTGTCACTTCCATGCCCACTTCATACCAGCCCGCTTCAGTTTCAATTTCACTAACCGCAATTGAAGCTTTTCTTAAAGGTCTTTGACTTCTTGTGGCTGCTGAAGGGTTATCTTGATCCGCAACGTATTGACGGATCCATTTATTTAACTCAGTTTCAAGCTCTATTCTACTTTTCCAGCTTCCCAAGTTTTCACGCTGAAGCACTTTTATGTAATGGGCCAATCTGTTAACGATAAACAAATACGGTAGTTGTGTACCTAAACGGTAGTTAATTTCTGCTTGTCTTCCTTCATCATCATTAGTGAACTTTTTAGGCTCTTGAACAGAGTTTGATGAGAAAAACACGGCACTGTCAGAGTCTTTTCTAAGAGTTAATGGAATAAAGCCAAGCTCGGATAACTCATACTCTTTTCTGTCTGATATTTTTACTTCGACAGGTCCAAATACTTTATCTGTACCATTGTCATTGACTATATTTATGGGTAAGTTTGCAACTTCACCACCTGCCTGAGGACCAATAATATTAGGACACCAACGGTATTGGGCAAAACTATTATTTAAGCGCGTTGCATATGCGAAAGCAGCATTACCCCACAAGTACTCTGACTTATTATTGATACTTTCTTGATAGTTAAAACTTCTTACCGGGATGTTGTCACCGTAGGTAGGTCTTAATATAAATTTAGGTAAAGTTAAGCCAACATTTCGTGCATCGTCACTATTTCTGAAGTTTCTCCAATTCAGGTATTGAGGCCCTTCAAACATAGCTTCTAATTGTTTCAAATCAGCTAATTGCGAAAAGTCATCGATACCAAAAAAGCTCTCACCGGCGCTGGTAATAAAAGGAGCATGAGTCATTGCACCTAAATTTGACATATAGGTCAACAAACGAATGTCAGGTGCTGATGGTGACATAGAATAATTACCAATAATAACCCCATAAGGGTCACCACCAAACTGGCCAAACTCATCGGTATAGACTTTACGATACAGCCCTGTCTCAGTTATGTCAGAAGCATCTTCAAAGTCTTCTAACAATTCTTCTTTTGACACGGAAAGGAATTCAATCTTTATATTTTCATCAAATTCAGTTCTATCCACCAATAATTTTAAGCTTCTCCAGGGAGATTCTAAGGCCTGAAATACATCATGATGTATAATCGCATCCATTTGCTTACTTAACTTCACATCAAGCTCATCAATAATGTCTTCGATATAACGCTTATCCACACGTAAATTGTCTATATTTTGACCATCTTCAAGAGCTCTAGAAAGTAATGATTGCAAGCCTTGGGTCGCAATATCATAGCTATAATCATCGCTTGGAAGTTTGCTAAAACTTAATATATTTGCAATTAACTTTTTTTCTTTCAATTCTGCTGTTGCCATTTAATACTCCTCAAAAACATATTTTGAATTATGATTTTATTATTCGTTATCTAACAAACCCAATTCACGTTTTAATTCATCACGAGATGTTTCGTTAGTTAAAAGCTCACGGATTTGCTTACGCATTTGAGGTGAATTGCCAATTGGCCCCTTCAGTGCTTTCAAAGCATCTCGAAGTTGTAATATTTGCTTTAACTCGTCAACTTGCTGGAGAATATTATCAGGCTTAAAATCATCTAAATCATTAATTTTGAATGATATATCAATAGATTCGCCATTCTTGGTGGATACTTTATTTTCAACGCTAAAATTAACATTTAGATCTAATCCACTCATAACGTCTGAGAAGTTGCTTTTATTTAAGTTAATTAACTTTCTATCTTCAAGTGAAATATCGTTGTTACTTTGTGTGAAATCGCCTAAAACCAACAATTTAAAAGGAAGTTCAACTCCTTCTTTAGCATTACCTACCGCTGGTTTGTAGGAAATATTAATACGTTCTTTAGGGGCAACTGAACCTGAATTTTTGGTTCTTTTGGACATACTAACCTCCATTATATTAGTCAGTTCCCTTAACATTTTTGGATTAAAAACAGTAAAGGAGTTAATCAAATATTATCCCATCACTAGGATCAATATACATAAAAAGTATTTCACTAATTAAAATTTTTTGCACTCCCTTAAACGAGGGGGGGATTACTTATTTATATTTCAGGTATGATATTTTGATATGTTAATAATCATTTTGAAATATTTAGCATTAGCAACACGTAAGCTGAACCTAATCGAAATCGAGTAGGTGGGTTTAACAGGAAAAATGTTAAATCAGCAGTGATAATTGAGTGATCGAATTAGCCGAGAATTGAATTGATGAAAAATTTTGAATCAAAAATGACTTTAAGTGCCGGCATATCAGTAAATAAACATAATGAAATTCCAGAAGAATTTTCCACCTACGACCTCCCAGTGCCAGAAGGTACTGGATGGCAACTAAAACAAATTATCCCTGTACATAATAATCATCGTTTTCTTCAATATTTTTGGGAAAGAGAAGTAGAAGGCATTGATGGTGCTGATAATGATTTTGAAACAAATGCTCATGTCAAAAATACCAGCATTAAACTTCACATTTAACATATATAAATATAATGAAAAAAATATAAAAAAATATATAACGCCATTTTGTTTGCTATCTTTTCTAATGCAATGTTTTTGATTGCCATTGCTGAAGAACTCCCTGGCGCACCTGATGTGAAATTTGGTATGTTTATTTCGAACTTACATGATGTCAATTTTACTGATAATGAATTTCAAGTTGAATATTGGTCTTGGTCTTTATCTCCGATAACTTGATTACAAACCCAGTAGAAGAACAGAAATCACAAACTCAAAAAAATTTTCTATTAGGAATGTTAGTATTGAAAAATTTGGTGATAATTACTTATATTCCCAATGTGTTTAAGGGAACGATAAAAAAGCAATGGGATATACGTAATTTTCCATTTGATACTCAAATACTTGTCATCTCAATAGAAGATATATCAGAGTCAACTGACATTTTTTTTCAGCATAGATGAGACCAGTAGTATTGCTAATGATGATATTCCTAATGGTTGGAGCCTGAAGAGTTTTAATGTTGTCGCAGCTGAATCTAATTATCCCACTATTTTTGGCGATCCGAGTACTACAGCAATTACAAACTAAAAATATAGTCGCGTAGAGGCAAAATTTACCTTAAAACGTAATGAGATCAGGGTTTTCATCACCGCATTTTTAGGGCTATTTGTTGCAACTGTTCTGATTTCAATTGTATATGTTATAAATTCAACAAAAAAAGGTCTATCCATTATCCCCCTACAACCCAAATAACGTTGTGTGTAGGCGCTATATTTGCAGCTGTTGGCTCTATCTTTAGCTTGAATGCCAAAAATCCATATACTACAGAGTTTATCCTCTCTGATTCACTACAAAACACTACTTTTTAGGAATAGCATTAGCAATAATTAGCTCTGTTTGGTCTGAAATTTTAATAAAAAAATGGCTATGAAAAGATACAAGAAATATTAATATTCTCAATTTGATGTGTATTTCTTATTGGGCATATATACCCAAAATCATTGGAACTGCATGGCGGCGGCAAACGAATGAGACCCCATGAGCTTAGTCCACTAAGTGCAACGTCGGTTACCGATTGGGGCGAATGAGTGCAGCCAACAAACAGGC
>Ga0209199_1000392_pt1 | contig 62960 bp, 56 predicted proteins | sample COGITO_mtgs_1105_7_FD_184805 | JGI IMG/M metagenome (GOLD analysis project Ga0209199, IMG submission 184805) | Pelagic marine microbial communities from North Sea - COGITO_mtgs_110523 (SPAdes) (version 2) | ecosystem: Environmental > Aquatic > Marine > Epipelagic ... | reverse complement strand
GGAGCTAAAAAATAACTGTAGGTTTTTGAAAATGACCGAACCCCATTAACCCAAGAATTATTTATTGACTGACTAGGTCCGCCAACCACATTGAAGTTTTCAAATCCAGGTGGCTCAAAGTCATCTCCATCTTTATTCATTGTGAAATCTACCCGAAGACGCTCATTAATGCCAAGCTCTCTCTTGCTAACTTTTGAGCCAAAAGAGACTTGCCCCGACAGAAGTCCAGAGATAAAAAACGTAAATATAAGAGCCTTTATTTTCATTTTACCAGTCCTTTTCGGTTTGAATCTTAACCCCTTTTGTTTTGGAGGCATTCATTTTTTCTTGTACCTTTTTTTCTTCATTATTCATTGCCTCAAGTAGGTTTTTTACTTGTTGAGGAGACATTTTTCCAGGCTGTGGCTTTGGTTGTCCTTTGTCTTTTTTTGGGTCTTTATCATTTTGATTTCCATTATCATCTTTAGGCTTTCCATCTTCATCTTCTTTATCGTCTCCTTCTTTTTTTTCTTCGTCTTCGCCTCCCTTATCTTTGTTTTTTTCTTCGTTATCTTTATTTTCGTCGCTATTTTCTTTGTCATCTTTATTTTCATCCTTGTCCTTGTCTTCGCCTTTACCATCCCCTTGCTCTTTTGCACATTCTTGAGCGAGTGCTAAATTATAACGACTCTCATCGTCGGATGGACTGTTTCTTAACGCATTTTTATAGGCAGACACCGCTTCCTTACAGCGTTTCTGCCGCATAAGGGTATTTCCAATATTATGATATGCTTTGTGCTTTTCTAATTTTAAGCCGCTATTATTAATTGCCTCTAGATGCCGAAGCATTGCTTCATCGTAAAGTTCAGATTTGTAATAGGCGTTTCCAAGGTTATAGGAGCCTGCGGCGTTGTTTTGTTTTGCAGATACTCCTAAGCGGTATTTTTTCTCTGCCTCTATAAAGTTTTCGTTAACAAGCGAGTTCCCTTCAAACACATAGTTATTTGATAGAGAAATTTGAGCCGCTTCCTCTTGTGCACTTCCGCTTATACTTGCTAAAAGAAATAAAATTAGACCGAAGTTTTTAAGGCTATAACTCAGTTTATGCACGCCTTTAAAAAGGACTATTAAATTTTTGATTAAACTCATAAGTTCTCGTTAAATAAGTTAAGACGCTTTAACCAGGCTGTTTTTCGTTCTAACAACAAGACATCCAAAATCAAGAAAAACAGGCCGATCCCCAAAAACCACTGAAACTGATCTTTATATTCTGCAAATTCTTTCGCCTCAAATTCTTTTTTATCCATTGCACTCAAAACAGCCCTTATCTGCTCTACTACATCAGCGGTTTGACTTCCATTGATATAGCCTCCCTTTGCTTCGTTTGCAATCAATCTCAAAGTCTCCTCGTTTAACTTTGTTATGACCGTCTCGTTGTTTTGGTCTTTTTTATAACTCATGACCACACCATTTCTTTTTAGAGGGATAGGACCTCCTTTTTCACTTCCAACTCCAATGGTATAAATTTTTATTCCTTCTTCAGAAGCGGCCTCTGCAACTTCAACACTTAAATCGTTGTGATCTTCCCCATCAGAAATTATAATTAAAACTCTATTTGTTTGCTCTTCATCGTCAAAATAATTTCGTGACAATTCAATGGCCTCATTTATAGCTGTTCCTTGCGAGGATAGCATGTCTGTATTCATGCTTTGTAAAAACATTTTAGCAGACGCATAGTCGGTTGTTATTGGAAGTTGAGGGAAGGCTTTTCCGGCATAGGCAATAATACCAACACGATCGCTTGCTAAATTATTAATTATTTGCGTTACGAGTTGTTTGGATTTTTCTAAACGATTGGGGGCCACATCCTCAGCCAACATGCTTTTAGAGACATCAATAGCAAAAACAATATCAACTCCTTCTCTTTTTATAGTTTCAAGTTTTGTGCCAATCTTAGGGTTTATTAATCCAATCACTAAAAAGCCAACCGCGAGGCAGAGAGTTATAAATTTAAGAGATGATTTAAAAAATGATAAATCAGGGCTCAATCTCTTTAGGACAACGGCGCTTCCAAAAGATTTCTGGGTTCTTTTTTTCCAAAAAAAAGTCCATAAAAACACCATCAACATCACTGGGATGATGATAAATGCCCAAAACCATATTTTTTCTTCTAATTGATACATTAAATAAAGCTTCTAAACAAGGTGAATCTTAACAAGAACTCAAACAGGAATAACCCCAAAGCAAGTAGAACCAAGGGCCTAAACTTTTCTTCATAATTATAAAATTTAAACTCTTCTACTTCTGTTTTCTCAAGCGCATCGATTTCTTTATAGATTTCTTTTAACTTGCGATTATTGGTGGCTCTAAAATACTTTCCACCTGTTACTAGGGCAATTTCTTTTAAGAGCTCTTCGTCAATTTCTACTTGAATTCGTCCATATTGAAACACTCCATTATTGAGCGCTACAGGAGACAAGGCCATTCCGTTTGTGCCAAGCCCAATAGTATATGTTTTAATTCCATACTCTAAAGCAAGTTCACTAGCGGTTTGAGGGTCAATAAAACCGGCGTTATTTACTCCATCTGTTAATAGAATAATTATTTTACTTTTTGCCCGACTATCCTTTATTCTGTTTACGGCAGTTGCCAGCCCCATGCCTATTGCTGTGCCACCAGTGATAATGGAGTTGTATTTTATGTTTTTCAATGACTGTAATACAATGCTTTTGTCGCTTGTAATAGGTGTTTTAGTATAGCTTTCTCCGGCATATTCCACGAGACCAATCCGGTCGTTGGGACGCCCTTTAATGAAATCGGCAGCAACATTTTTTAAAGCCTCGAGACGGTTTGGCTTTAAGTCCTTTGCTAGCATACTTGCTGAGACATCAATTGCCATAACAATATCAACGCCTCTAGTTGTTTTTGTTTTTGAAGAAACATCTACAGTCTGAGGACGCGCAAGAGCACTTATAACAAGAATTATAGCGATTATTCGAAGCCCAAAAAGTAAATGTTTAACGGTCGTCCAAATTGAAGTTTTTTGGAACCCCCCAACGCTAGAAACACTTAACCGCGCCGTTTGTTTTTTGTTTTTCAAGACGTACCAGAGCACTAATATTGGAACCAATATAAGTAGCCATAAAAATTCTGTTTGAGTAAAATCGATTCCTTTAAACATTATTTTTGTTCTTCAGTTAGTGTAATAAGTTCAATGGAGTTTAAAATCCGCTCTATAATCTGATCGGCATATACATCGTCTTCCTTCCAAATTAAAATAACTTGTTGTAATAAATTACGAGTAGAAAAACCTAAAACAACATACGCTCCTTTAGTAAGCGTATCGTTTATAATAAATTCTGCAGTCCCGAAAGTTTTAACACCCTCTTGTCCGTTGGGTGTTATAAACTGCTCGTTTCTCGAAATAATATTTTTCGCCCCTTCTTTTTCAAAGCGATCTAGAACCGCTTCAGTAGATTCTAACACATCAATTGGCACTTCTTTTTCTTTGCCATCTTCACCTGTCTCCGAGGCATATTTAGAACTTGTTACAAACACATCGATAGGAGTGTCTTTTCCCGCATAGGCAAAGGCAACGAGCTGAGCCTTATCCTTCATTTCTTCAGAGACTTTAACCGTCTGACGCTCTAAAACGTTGGGAGTTGAGAGGGTAATTCCCGGCGCTCCATATTCACTTTTAACCCAATGTGTTTTTTCTAATAATAGCTTACTTGGGTTTCTGAGAACGGTGTCTTTTACGTTTGTGAAGCCAGATTGAACAATAAGAAATGTAATTGCGACCACGAAAACCCCAACAGCGCCCGCGCCAATTTGCTTTTGCTTTTTTCGCTTTTGTTTGCTTTCAAGAGCCTCTCGGTACGCTAAGTCTTGTAACAATTCTTCTTCTGTAGGTTCTGGCAAGCCTTCTTTGACTTGTTTAATTTCAAGCCCAATAGTACCCTTGTCCAGTTTTGCTAACTCAAAATCGGGTTTGGATTTTGCAAACTTAACCAAGTCGGCACGTTTCAATATCGTCTCAATATTTCGAATTGTATTTGCCCCTAGACTAATTTGATTTGCGGCTTGGAGGGTTTTTAAACGAAACACTAGCTCATCTGTTGTGCTCTCTAGCGATTGGTTATATACTTTTTCGTCAAGATATTGTCTTAGGATTAGCGTTAAATCTGAGTAAAACATTTTAACATCTTCATTTTTAAAATAGTGATCTTCATCTAACTTTTCAAGAGCAAGTTTAGCGCGCTCATACGGAGGAAGAGCTGCAATTTTTTCAGCCTCTGTTAAGGGCTTTTTACGCCAAAAAAACCAGTATACTAGACCGGTAACGGCCAGTAGAGCTAAGAGGACTAAGGCGATGTAAGCCCAAAGGTTGGAACGCGTTCTCTGAACATCTGTAATTGGTTTAATGTCAAATAGCTTTTGTTTTGTAGTGTCTACAACAACCGGATTTACTTGGACCTTGAGCGAGTCTGTGTAAAATATTTTGTCACCTATTATTATTTTTTGTTTAGGAATGGTATAAGCCCCAGAATCAAATTGAGTAAGCCCGTAAGTTTTGGTTAGCGTGTAATAACCTCCCTTTTTTGTGCTGTCTATAGGGTAGCTATTAATGATTTCAAGCGGTTGAAATGTCTGCTCCTCAGAAAAAACGACCAATGATGTAGAGTCTACATCTACCTGAATCCTGTAACGCAACTCTTCGCCAATTTTTATGGCAGTTGAGTCTATACTCGAAGTTACTTGACCAGCACTCGTTAAAGAAAAGAGGACACAAAAAACCACACAAAGGACGCCTTGGTTTGAAAATCGTTTTATGCTTGAGTCTGGTTTCATTTATTTATCCACGTTGTTTAAAATAGCCCAATAATTTTTTCACATAGCTTTCGTCCACCCTGCAATCAAGAGCTCCAGCTCCAGACTTTTTAAAACTATCAGAAAAGTAATCAACATTTCCTTTGTAGTTCTCCTGATAGTTCTTGCGAACGGATTTGGAAGCGGTGTTGACAAGAAAAGAGGCGCCCGTTTCTTGATCTTGAACCTGTATCATTCCCAGATCAGGAATTTCAGCTTCGTATTTATCATAAACCCTTATGCCTGTAATATCGTGTTTCCCCGATGCAATTTTTAAATTGTGTTGATAGTCGTTAGCCATAAAGTCAGAAAGAAGAAATACAATTGCTTTTTTTTTCATAACATTAGACAGAAATTTAAGGCTTTCAGCAATATTTGTTTTTTTGCTTTTCGGCTCAAACTCAATCAGCTCTCTAATGATTCTTAATACATGCGAGCGTCCCTTTTTTGGGGGAATGTACAACTCAATGGCATCAGAAAATAAAATGAGACCAATTTTGTCATTATTTTGTGTTGCCGAAAAAGCCAGTGTTGCTGCAATTTCAGTAACAATTTCATTTTTAAATTGAGCCTCCGTTCCAAACAGTTTGGACCCAGACACATCGACCATTAGCATAAGCGTTAATTCGCGCTCTTCTTCAAAAACCTTAATGTGAGGTTCATTACAGCGCGCCGTGACGTTCCAATCAATATTCCGCACATCATCACCATACTGATACTGTCGTACTTCTGAAAAAGTCATTCCACGCCCTTTGAAGGTGGAGTGGTATTCACCACCAAACACATGATCGGACAGCCGACGAGTTTTGATCTCTATTTTTCTAACTTTTTTAAGTAATTCCTTGGTGTCCATTTGATAGGTGTGCTGTTAATTAGAGGGGTATGGTTTAAATCATACAATAAACGTAACACCAATTAAGGAACCTCTATAACGTTGACAATTTTGCTAATAATATCTTCAGAGGTCACATTTTCTGCTTCCGCTTCATAAGTGATTCCTATACGATGACGGAGAACGTCATAGACAACCGCACGCACATCTTCTGGGATGACGTAGCCGCGGCGTCTTATAAAAGCATAACACTTGGCTGCAGTCGCAAGGTTAATACTCCCCCTTGGAGAGGCACCGAAAGAGATTAGAGGTTTTAACTCAGGTAAACGATATTTTTCTGGATAGCGCGTGGCAAAAACAATGTCTAAAATGTATTTCTCAATTTTTTCATCCATGTAAACTTCTCTAACCGCAGCTTGTGCGCTTAAAATTTGTTTAACAGTTACTACGGCATTTATTTTTTCAAAAGCACCCTTAAGGTTGGCTCTAACAATGAGCTGTTCATCTTCAAGCTTTGGGTAATCTATGATTGTTTTTAACATGAATCGATCCACTTGTGCCTCTGGAAGCGGGTAAGTTCCCTCTTGCTCCACAGGGTTTTGAGTTGCCATTACAAGAAAGGGCTTATCTAGGATAAAAGTTTTATCACCAATAGTGACTTGTTTTTCTTGCATCGCCTCTAAAAGAGCTGATTGTACTTTAGCTGGGGCCCGGTTAATCTCATCCGCTAACACAAAGTTTGCAAAAATAGGTCCTTTTTTTATCGTAAAATCATTTGCTTTTATGTTGTAAATCATTGTTCCAACAACATCGGCAGGAAGTAAGTCTGGTGTAAACTGGATTCTGCTAAAGCTACCCGCCACAGCTTGAGACAAGGTGTTTATGGCCAGTGTTTTAGCAAGCCCCGGAACTCCCTCTAAGAGGATGTGTCCTTGACCTAAAAGCCCTATAAGTAACCGCTCGATCATGTGTTTTTGTCCCACAATCACTTTATTCATTTCAAGTGTAAGTAAATCTACAAAAGCACTCTCTTTTTCAATTTTCTCATTGATTGATTGAATATCAACCCCTTTTTTATCTCCCTCCATCACAATGTTTTATTTTACTATTTATTGGCGTAATATGTTATAGGTTGCAATTTGTTAAAATATTTTCGTTCAACTTGTTAATAAATGGTTAAAACTTAAACTCATTTTAAAGAATTATCCCTGATTGTTTGCTAATTTTAGTATATCAAAAGATATAATAAATGATAAAGTCAAAATTCTCACATATTATTGCAGGGACTATGTCTTGGGCTTCTTGGGGAAAAAACCTTACTACTGGCGAGATTCAACGGTTTATTGAACAAACGGTTGACTTAGGCATTACCTCTTTTGACCATGCAGATATTTACGGCGGCTATTCAACAGAATCTTCCTTTGGCAGGGCGTTCTCTAAAACAGGGGTTTCCCGTTCAGAACTTCAATTTATTTCCAAATGTGGTATTCAATTAATTTGCCCCAATCGCACCAACGAAATCAAACATTATGACTGCTCTAAAGCGTATATAATTTCATCTGCCGAAGCGTCCCTAAAGCACTTAAAAACAGAATATCTAGACGCGCTTTTAATACACCGCCCCAGCCCTTTAATGCACCCTCATGAGGTGATGGAGGCTGTTCAACAATTAAAGAAAGAGGGAAAAATAATTAATTTTGGAGTGTCTAATTTTACGCCAACACAAGTGGCGCTTTTGTCAAGTGAGGTGTTGGTTGAGGTGAATCAGATTGAATTTTCAGTAGTTCAGTGCAAAGCGCTTTTTGATGGAAGTTTAGACCAAATAATAAAAGACAACATTACCCCTATGGCATGGGCGCCATTAGGAAGCCTTTTTACCATAGAGTCCTCGTTACAAAAAAAACGCATTTTAGATCAATTAGCACTTTTGTCTGACAAGTATAATGCAACCCCCGCCCAGTTAGCATTGGCCTGGATCTTAAAGCACCCCGCAGGAATTTATCCCGTTATTGGCACCACCAACTTAAAGCGCATTGAATTGGCAATAAGTGCGACCTCTATTAATCTTAACCCCCAAGACTGGTTTAAAATATTAGAAGCTAGTCAAGGCCACAATGTTCCGTAACTCGAAGTGATATGATTAATAAGCGGCTTCTTATCAAAAACCTATTGGCTCATAATGACGAAAGCAGTTTTTATGATAAAAAACTACAAATTAACATTAGCAGTAAAGAGGGAAAGGCAAAGTTTTTAAAGCATATTTGTGCGCTATCAAATAGTAACCCAAATAACAACTCCTACATTGTTATTGGAGTTGATGATCAGTATAACCACATCATAGGAGTTGATTTTTTTGATGACAGTAAAATTCAAAACCTTATCAATGCCTACTTGAGCTATCCGCCGATCATACAATATGAAAACATTCCGTTTCCACACCTTAATGACGATAAGGTTGTTGGGCTGGTTACCATTCGGCCAAAAGAATCACAAGAGGTCACATCCCTTAGTAAGAATATTTGGAAATATTTCAGAGGGTCTGTTTTTTTTAGAGAAGGAAGTATAAGCATGCCAAAAGTGGTTGATATTGAACTAACGGACTCCAATTCTGAAATTGTATCCGCTATAGAAGCCCATGCGCAAAACAATATTGAATACACTTTAGATGGGGTGTTTGACTTTATGGCCCAGCGCGAGGACTATGACCCAAAATACAAGGTGTTTAAGGAGTATTTCGTTATCTGCTGGTCTGGCCACAAAAAAACCATTGAAAACCAAACGTTTTATTCTCGAGTTGACATTGCTCTTATTAACGAACAGGTTCGGCTATTTTACTCAACCCTTGACGCTGTAGAGATCTCATATAACAAGGATTCTTTTGAAATCATAGAATACGTTAACCTTGGTTTAAATGGAGAAAATACTTATTTTAAGTTAGAAAAAACGACCATTACTTTTGGAAACAACGCCGCTTATAGCATAGACTCTGAATTACTTTTTTCACCTCCTCAGTACGACAAAAAGGCGTTGCACCATATATTTAATGCAAACAATGCCCTTATGGAACGCCTCAAACAAGGAGCTGACCTTACATCGGCGCAGACTAAGGACTTAAAGAATGTGCCTGCCACATATCTTATCTGTTATTTTAACGGCATTGAAGCGGCTTTAACCCGGCTCCAAGCCGCAAAGCCGTTGTTGCACAAACACAGCGATGCCGTGTATGCTCTCTACAAAGAAAGCATGCGTATTTTAAGAAAAGCAAAGTATAATTAGCCCCATTTCACCATATGATATTAATAAAAAAGTCACAGCCAAAGGCTATGACTTTTACAATGTCAAGCATGAAATAGGTTATAAACCGAACTTGATTCCTTGCGCTAGAGGCAATTCATCAGAATAATTAATGGTATTTGTTTGTCTGCGCATGTAAACTTTCCAAGCGTCAGAACCAGACTCACGCCCACCACCTGTTTCTTTTTCACCTCCAAATGCACCACCTATTTCCGCACCAGATGTTCCAATGTTTACGTTGGCAATTCCACAATCAGACCCCGCATAAGACAAGAATTTCTCCGCTTCTTTCAATTCATTAGTCATAATTGCAGAAGACAACCCTTGGTTTACTCCATTTTGTTTTTCGATTGCATTTTCTACGTTGCCAGAATACTTCATTAAGTACAAAATAGGCGCAAAAGTTTCATGTTGTACAATTTCAAAATGATTTTCAGCCTCTATAATCGCTGGCTTTACATAACAGCCGCTTTCATAGCCATCACCTTCTAAAACACCCCCTTCAACTAACACCTTACCACCTTCAGATTTTGCTTTTTCAATAGCTGCTAAATAAGTGTTTACAGAGTCGTGATCTATTAAGGGTCCAATGTGATTCTTTTCGTCTAAAGGGTTTCCAATTGTCAATTGCCCGTAAGCACCAACGATAGCATCTTTTACTTTGTCATAAACAGATTCATGAATAATCAATCGTCTTGTAGAAGTGCAGCGTTGTCCACAGGTTCCAACAGCGCCGAAAATAGCGCCGGGCACTACTACTTTTAAATCGGCAGTTGGTGTAATAATAATAGCATTGTTACCCCCTAGTTCTAATAAAGATTTTCCAAAACGTTGCGCAACAGTTGCGCCAACAATTCGCCCCATTCTTGTAGAGCCTGTAGCAGATACTAAAGGGACTCTTGTGTCATTAGTCATCATTTCACCAACGGTATAATCTCCATTAATAATAGAAGAAATCCCTTCCGGCAAATTATTTTCTTTTAATATTTCAGCAATAATATTCTGACAGGCAATTGAGCATAGAGGTGCTTTTTCAGAACCTTTCCACACACACACATCGCCACAGATCCACGCCAAAGCAGTATTCCAAGCCCAAACAGCGACGGGAAAATTGAATGCAGAGATAATGCCAACAACTCCAATAGGATGCCATTGTTCTCGCATTACATGACCAGAGCGTTCAGAAGGAATGGTTTGTCCGTTCAGTTGCCTTGACAACCCAACCGCAAAATCACAGATGTCGATCATTTCTTGGACCTCTCCAAAACCTTCTTGAAGAGATTTCCCCATTTCGTAAGAAACGAGCTTTCCTAATGACTCCTTTAGGTCTCTAAGCTTATTTCCAAATTGACGAACAATCTCTCCTCTTTGAGGCGCGGGCATTGTACGCCATTCAGCAAACGCAGTTGTTGCAGCAGCCATTACAGCTTCGTAATCTTCCTTAGACGTACAAACGACGCTTCCAATTTTTTGGCCATCCACAGGAGAAAAACTATCGATAGTAGGCCCGTTGGCAAAACTATTAGCGCCTGTAGAAGTTCCTAAATTTATGTCTTTTACACCAAGAGCATCTAGTGCTTCTTGAATTTTAAAATCATTAGGGGGTGTATTCATTTTTATAATTTTTTAAATCTATTCAGATTGCGAATATAATAATTTTAAAGCCGATTTAGTGATAATTTATCAATCAATCCCAACCAATGAAAGGCTGCTTGCTGAGGTTGGAGTTATAATATCTTTTCTCCCCCGTTACCTCGCGCCCTAGCCAGTCTGGTTTTGAGAATTCTTCGTCTTCAGAGTCGAGCTCAACTTCGGCAATTACGAGACCTTCATTGGGTCCTGCAAACTCATCAACCTCAAACAAGTGATCGGCTACCGAGACTTCAAAACGTGTTTTGCTAACAATGGTTTTTTCACACAACTTTAGAAGAGTCTCAGCTTCTTGTTTAGAAATTTCTTTTTCCCATTCAAACCGACTAAGTCCACTGTCACTACTTTTTCCTTTGACCGTGATGTACCCTATTTGATCCTTCAGCCTAACTCGTACAGTTCGCTGAGGGTCGCTACTTAAGTAGCCCTGAATAATAACAGACTTCCTAGAAGCTTGTTTACGGTAGTGATTAGAGTTTACTAAAAATTTACGTTCGATCTCAATCATAATATAATAGATGCTTATTAGAAATATTAAATTTACAGTAAGTTATTGGATTTCCCAATTCATAAAAACAACAACTTTAGGTTTTTGGAAAACTTCAACGCAGGTTCTTTACTGTAGGATATTGAAGGATTTCTTGAGTTTGTTAAGATTTTGTCTTGTGAAGTTAGGCATTATGCAAATATTCGCAAAAATCCCATTATTATACATGAATTCTGCAGGTGCTTTAGTAATTTTGGGTGCAATTTAATGTATTAAATAAATGTCTACACAGCCAAAAATCACGAGGTTTAAACAAAATGTTTTATCAAAATATCAAATATACAACAGTATATTTATGACGCTGCCCTTTGATACAATTACTAAAACGGGCGCTTTATTGCCGCTCTTTTTTGAGACTTGTGAAAAGGGTTTTTCAAAGAACGAAACCCCTACGGCAATCGTCGAGTCTTTTTTTAAAAAATACCAAGCAAGGCGATCTCCTAAAAGTCAAATTAATTTACTTTTTAGATTTATACAATATATTGAAAGACAAGTGGTCTTATTTGATGCTATTGAAGACGCGGCTTTTCCCGTTGTTAATAATATGGACGGAATTGGCACGTTGCGAAGTCTAAAAGAAACAGCAAGTGCAGAAAATAAATTAGAGCTTCTTAAGAATTACCTAGAAGAATTTAAAGTTCGTATTGTACTTACGGCGCACCCAACTCAATTTTATCCAGGGTCCGTGTTAGGGATTATTACAGACTTAACGGAGGCGATAAAAGAAAATGATCTAACCAGAATCCATCAATTGCTCGCACAGCTAGGGAAAACGCCCTTTTTTAAACACAAAAAGCCAACGCCCTACGATGAGGCCGTTAGTCTTATTTGGTATTTAGAAAATGTATTTTATAAATCATTTGGTACGGTTTATGATTATATCCAGCAAAACATATTTGACGGGAAACACATTCAAAACGATATTATAAACATAGGCTTCTGGCCAGGAGGGGATCGAGACGGCAATCCATTTGTAACTCCAGAGATTACTCTAAAAGTTGCGTCTAGGTTACGAGAAACAATAATTAAAAACTATTACCGAGACCTAAGGCAGTTAAAGCGAAAAGTGTCTTTTGCGGGTGTTGAAGACCGTGTTACTGCGCTTGAAGGTGAAATGTACAAAATGATAACCAACAAAAAGACGGATTTGACGCTGGATCATTTAATGTATGAATTAAAAGAAATTAAGGCAGAAATCATTCAAAAACACCAATCGCTTTATGCGTCAGACGTGAACAGTCTTTTAAATAAAATTCACCTATTTGGATTTCATTTCTCGTCATTAGACATTCGCCAGGACAGTCGCGCACATGCAAAGGTGTTTAATGACATGGTCAATGTGTTAATTAAAAGTGGAAGCTCTGTTTTTCCCGCCAATTACCACAGTTTATCAGAATCAAAACAAATTTCGACTTTATCTAAAATAGAAGGACGTTTAGACATGGATTTGATATCAGATAAAGAAACCTTAAAAGCTTTAAAAACAATGGCGGCCATTAAAACCATTCAAGAAACCAATGGAGAAAAAGCCGCGAATCGCTATATCATAAGCAACAACCAAACAACGCTTAATGTCATGCAATTATATGCGATGCTTAAGCTTGTCGCTTTTGAAGACGAATTGACGGTTGATATTGCACCACTTTTCGAAACAATCACAGACTTAGAGAACGCCCCTTCTGTCATGGAGGACTTGTATACGAATCCAAATTATATTGCCCACCTAAAGGCTCGAGGGAACAGACAAACCATTATGCTCGGGTTTAGTGACGGCACTAAAGACGGCGGGTATTTAATGGCAAACTGGGCCATATACCAAGCGAAAGAGCGTTTAACTACCATTTCTAGAAAGCATGACATCACTGTGATCTTCTTTGATGGTCGAGGCGGACCACCCGCAAGAGGTGGCGGAAAAACACACAACTTTTATGCCTCTTTAGGGCCAACTATAGAAGATAAAGAAGTTCAACTTACGATACAGGGGCAAACCATAAGCTCTAACTTTGGAACTCTAGACTCTTCACAGTACAACCTAGAACAGCTAATAAGTTCAGGAGTACACAATAGCCTTAGCGATAAAGACCTAACAATGACGCCAGAAAACAGGACGGTTATGGCTCATTTATCTAAGCTTAGTTATGAGGCATATGTGGATTTCAAGGCGCATCCAAAGTTTATTCCCTATTTGGAACACATGAGCACCTTGAAGTTTTACGCAAAAACAAATATTGGAAGTCGCCCCTCGAAGCGTGGTAAATCTGAAGGGCTCGTTTTTGAAGACTTAAGGGCCATTCCTTTTGTAGGGTCTTGGAGTCAATTAAAACAAAATGTACCTGGGTTTTTTGGGGTTGGAACAGCGCTAAAACATTACGAAGACATCGGTGAATTTGATAAAGCACAACACCTTTTTCAAACCTCAGACTTTTTTAAAACACTTATCGAAAATAGCATGATGTCGTTGTCTAAGTCATTTTTTGACCTTACAAAATACATGTCTGACGACCCTGAATATGGTGCGTTTTGGAATGTTATTTATACTGAATACGTCACGACAAAGCGACTGTTGCTGAAGTTAACTGGTTATTCTGAGTTGATGGAGGAGGAGCCCGCTGGAAAAGCGTCTATTTCAGTTAGGGAGTCAATTGTGTTGCCGTTGCTAACGATTCAGCAATATGCACTAAAGAAAATTCAAGATCTAGAAAAAGAGTCTCCAAGAGATGAGGCTCAAATAGAAGTATACGAGAAAATTGTCATGCGCTCGTTGTTTGGAAATATAAATGCGAGTAGAAATTCTGCATAGTTCAAAACTCTTTTGAAAGAAAAAAGCCTTAAAAGTTAACTTTTAAGGCTTTTTTTATTGACTAATTAAAAATAGTTAATGCTCATTTAGTCTAAAATCAGGGTATGCGTCCATTTTGTGTTCGTGAGCATCAAGACCTTCTAGCTCTTCTCTCTCTGACACTCGAATTCCAATAGTCTTCTTTAAGGCGTATATAATCGCAAACGAAGTGGTTACACAAAATACGGCATAGCAAGCCACTCCTACAAATTGAACAACAAACTGATCAAATCCAGCCTTCGCTCCAAAGAGTCCCACCGCAAGTGTTCCCCAGACGCCACAAATAAGGTGTACCGCAATAGCTCCAACGGGGTCATCTAGTTTTATTTTATCTACTAAGCTTACCGCAAACACAATAAGTGCGCCAGCAATGGCACCAATTAAAATAGCGTCTTCTGGACTCATTTGGTCTGCACCAGCAGTAATCCCCACCAACCCTCCTAAAATCCCGTTAAGGAACATTGTCAAGTCTAGATTTTTATATAAGAGTGTAGATGTAATCATGGCGACAACTCCACCTGCCGCCGCCGCCAAACAGGTGGTTACTAGCGTTAATGAGGTTGCTTCTGGGTTTGCAGAAAGCACAGAGCCTCCATTAAAGCCAAACCAGCCCAGCCATAAAATAAGAACCCCTGCAGTGGCTAGCGGAATACTGTGTCCAGGAATGGCCTGAGGTTTTCCATCTTTAAATTTTCCGATACGTGCACCAAGTAGCCAAACAGTTACAAGAGCAGCCCAACCCCCAACGGAGTGCACTAGCGTTGATCCTGCAAAATCATAAAATCCTTCGGCATCTCCGATTGAAAGTGAGGATAAAAACCCACCACCCCATTGCCATGATCCTGCAATTGGATATACAATCCCTACATATATAATAGTAAAAATCATAAATGCGCCAATTTTCATGCGCTCTGCCACAGCTCCAGACACAATAGTTGCTGCAGTTGCCGCAAACATGCCTTGGAACAAAAAGTCAGTCCAATAGGTGTAGCCTTCATTATAAGCTAAGTCAAGCGAGCTATCAGCTAATGGAGCGTCAAGACCAAAACCCGCAAATCCTATCACCCCATTAAAGTCCCCGGGATACATTAGATTAAAACCGACGACGCAGTAAAGCAGCAGACCAACGGTAATAATGAAAATGTTTTTAAATAAAATATTAATCGTATTTTTTTGTCGTGTAAGCCCGATTTCTAGAAATGCAAATCCGGTGTGCATAAAGAAAACGAGTGCCGTACAGATCATCATCCATACGTTATTAATTGTTAATAATTCCATGCTTGTTATTTTAATGTGTTGCCGCCTTTTTCGCCGGTTCTAATTCTAAATACTTCGTCGACCTGTGATACAAAGATTTTTCCATCTCCAACCTCACCTGTAGAGGCAGCGTCAAGGATTGCCTTGACAGTAACCTCTTCAAAATCATCATTTACAACGATTGATAAATAACGCCTCTGAATGTCGCTTGTGCTGTAAGAAACGCCGCGGTATACATGTCCTTCTTTCTCATTGCCCAAGCCTGTGACATCCCAATAAGAGAAAAAGTTTACGCCAACTTCGTGCAGTGCTTTCTTGACCTTAGAAAACTTGGATTTTCTAATGATTGCTTCTACTTTTTTCATTTATATTAAATTTAGTTTGTCCTCAAAAATAACTAAAAAGCATAAGACCCCTAAATATTTAGGGGTATTGAGCTTTTTTTTATTGATTTAATAATAATAACCTATTTATATTAAGGGTATTTTAACAAATAGCTTATATAAACAAAAAACCCTAGAGGCGAGCCCCTAAGGTTTTTAACACAAACTAAAAATCACAAACTTATTTTTAATTTTTTTAGAGCATATGATTGCTCAGTGATATATTGAAATTAGTCTTGACCTCTTTCTCTTTTTCCTGGATATGCAATAGATCCATGTTCAGAGATATCAAGCCCAGCAACTTCTTCTTCTTCAGTTACTCGTAATCCCACAGTATACTTAAGGATTCCAAACACGATAAAAGAGAGTACTACCGCCCATACAGCATAGGCCAATCCACCTGTAAGCTGAGCTACAAGTTGAGCAGAGCCTCCTCCGTTAAAGACTCCAAGTCCAGCATCGCCGTCTACACCCCAAAGGCCGACAACAATCGTCCCCCAGAATCCAACAACCCCGTGAACAGAAGCAGCTCCAATAGCATCATCAATTTTAAGTTTCTTTTCGATAAACTCGATGGAGAATACAACGATGACACCGCCAATTAAACCCGCTAATACAGCACCACCAGCCGTCATGTTTCCACAACCTGCAGTAATACTTACTAAGCCAGCTAAAGCACCGTTTAAAGATTGCGCCAAGTGTGGCTTTCCGTACCAGATCCATGTTGTTATCAGTGCGCCTAAGGCACCAGCAGCAGCAGCAAGATTAGTGATCAGCACTACTGTTGAAGCAGCAACAGCATCGTCTCCACCCCAAGCAAGCTGAGATCCACCGTTAAAACCAAACCAACCTAACCAAAGTATAAACACCCCTAAGGTTGCTAATATTTGGTTGTGGCCTGGAATAGGCATTACTTTTCCGTCAATGTATTTTCCAATTCTAGGGCCTACCATATAAGCAGCAACTAAAGCAGCAAAACCACCAACAGCATGAACAATTGAAGAACCAGCAAAGTCAATGAAGCCGAGCTCAGTTAGCCAGCCCGACCCTTGCCATTGCCATCCACCGGCAATAGGGTAGATAATAGCAGTCATTACAATTGAAAAGATAATGTACGTTGAGTATTTAGTTCTTCCAGCAATTGCGCCAGAGACAATAGTAGCAGCCGTTGCAGCAAACATTGTTTGGAAGAATAAATCAGCACCTTCGCCTTGCATAATTCCACTCCAGAAAAACAATCCGTTAGTGGTGTCACCGTACATTAAAGAGTACCCTACAAACCAGTAGGTAAGAGATCCTACAGCAATATCAAGCAAGTTTTTCATTGCGATATTCACTGCGTTTTTTGAACGTGTCATTCCTGATTCTACCAAAGTAAAACCAGCTTGCATAAAGAATACTAAGATACCAGCAATTAGCATCCACAACATTCCCATGTCATCTTTGATCGCTCCAGCAAGACTTTCAACTGTAGCAGTGTCCTGAATTATTTGAGGTAAAGTGTTTATAAAATTTGACATAACTTATATATTTAGTTGGTTAATATTTGTTCTTAGAAAGAGTAAATAGCGGCAACTGTAAATGCTGCTAAGCTCTTAGAGGCAACTCCGTCAGCGTCAATATAAGGTAAGCCATCTTCTAGGTTTTCTCCGTTGGTCCAAGCGTCTAATCTTACTTCCGGCTTAATTGTTAAGTTCTCTACAGTATAGCTTCCAGTTAATGTCGTAGCAAATACACTTGGTAAATCATTACCATCTTTTGCGTGTATTCCAAAAAGCTCACCTCTTAATCCTATGGAGAAAGACTCAGATGTTGTTAGTTGTGGGTACAATGCTGCTCCGTAAAAACCAGCATCATTGCTCGTTTGGTATGCACCATTGATTCCTAAGAAAAAAGACTCAGATAAATCAAATCCACCGGTATAATCAACTTCGAAGCCTAATACAGAATCATTGTCATAATAAAGGTTTAAGTACTGACCAGCATATCCTAACTGAGCACCTAGCCCATAATCACCAGTTGCGTTGTTGTTTGTGTCTGTAGGATTCATAACAGCTAACATTAAGCTGAAATCTTCTCCTAGAGCAAAATCAGCTTTTAATCCAACATGAGAAAAAGGACCGTTTGAGAATAAATAAGAAGTACTGTAGTTAAAGTTTCCAGCAGCTGAAATCACCTCATACCCTAAGAAAGTATTAAAACGACCGACTGTTAAAGTTGTACTTTCACTTACATTCCAGTAAGCGTATAATTGGTTAAGGTATTGACCTACATGGCCTTCACCAAGACTTTGGCCAATAGCAGCATCACCTCTTGGGCCAAATACTAAATCAGCAACTACTCCTGTTTTTTCACCATCATAGCTAAGAACAAGGTTAGCCATCCCTAAAGCAAAACCAGCTTCATCTGCAAAAGATGTCCCGAAAGAGCCTGAAACATCATCTGGCGCTGTTAGGTAAGTTTGGTAATACGCGTCTACCGTTCCTGAGACAGATAATTTAGGAGCGTCGTCCTGTGCGTTTAATGTTAATGCTCCAACTAAGGCGACAGCATTTAAAATAATTTTTTTCATAATAGTTAATTTAATAGTTAATATTTTTAGTTATTGGGGTCAAATCTATAATATTTATATATACACCCCTAAAAAAAATAGGGCTATAGGTTCATTTTTATACTATTTTTAATTTACACCCCTAAAAATTTAGGGTATTGTATTTTTTAGTGCCATATTTTTAATATTTCAATAATTAGACTTTTAAAACAGGGTCTAGTTTGTAGTTTTTTAGTTCTTTCTGGGCTGAAAATGAAAACCTCTCAACTTTTGATTGATTATTTGACAATCTATCCTCCTTTATATTGCTCATAACGCATTAATGGCAATTCAAAATCGGAAATTCGAAAAACTGTTCAAGCTTTTTTATAAATTGACTTATTGCCATTATATTACATCTCCAACCATGGTTTAGAACCTCTAATAATTATAAGTATGTTAAAAAAGCAAGGTCTTTATTTACCCGAATTCGAACACGACAATTGTGGCGCGGGATTTATATGTAGTTTGACAGGAAAACGCTCAAATGATATCATTCATAAGGCATTAGAGATCCTGGTTAAATTAGAACACAGGGGCGCCGTAAGCTCAGACGGAGTCACTGGAGACGGGGCGGGAATTCTCATAGACATCCCTCATAAGTTCTTTAAAATATTTTGTGAATTTGATCTCCCAGAGGCTGGGGAGTATGCGGTTAGTAATGTGTTCCTTCCTAGAAAAGAAAACCAGAGGACTTATTGTGTTGAGGTTTTTGAAGCAGAAATAAAAAAACAAGGGTTGCAAATTCTTGGCTGGAGAGACGTCCCTGTAAACAGTGCTGTTTTAGGACAAATTGCCAAAAAAACAGAACCATTTGTTAAGCAAGTGTTTATCAGCAAGTCAGACAGCAAACAGTCAGAGTTTGATTTCAACTTAAAATTATTTGCAGCCAGAAAAATAGCAGAACACACCATATACGGCTCAAAATTATCAGAGTCTAAATTCTTTTACCTTCCGAGTCTTTCAACCAAAATAATTATATTCAAAGGCCTGTTAAAGCCAGAACATATTAACGAGTATTATTTAGACCTTTTCAATTCAGCTCTAGACACCCGACTTGCTTTAGTACATCAACGGTTTTCAACCAACACTTTTCCAACTTGGGATCTTGCGCAGCCATTTAGATATATTTGTCATAATGGTGAAATTAACACCTTGCGAGGAAATGTATCTCGCATGTTTTCTAGAGAAGAAATCATAAAAAGTGAGGCTTTTGGAGAGGACATTAAAAAAATAATCCCTACGATTCTTAAAGGGAAATCTGATTCAGCAACTTTAGATATGGTCGTTGAGTTGTTATTAATGACGGGGCGATCGCTTCCAGAAGTAATGATGATGTTAGTCCCCGAAGCGTGGGAAAAAAACCCAGATATGTCGGATTCTAAAAAGGCTTTTTATGAGTATAATTCGTGCCAAATGGAACCATGGGATGGACCCGCTTCAATTCCTTTCACCGATGGAAACTTCATTGGGGCTGTACTTGATCGTAACGGTTTGAGACCTTCACGCTATACAGTGACTAAAGACGGGAATGTCATTATGTCTTCTGAAACAGGGGTTGTAGATATTAAGCCAGAAGAGGTAGAGTTTCATGGACGTTTAGAACCAGGGAAAATGTTCCTGGTTGATATGAACGAAGGACGTATTATAAACGATGAAGAGATAAAGGAAAAGATTGCAGCGAAACAGCCCTACAGGCAATGGCTCGATGAAAACCTTGTTCAGCTTAAAGATATTTCAGCAAAAAAGGGTCCAATTGAACACAGCGAGGTCGACCTAAAGAAAAGAGAAGTGGCTTTTGGATACACAAAAGAAGATTTAAATACAATCATTCGCCCTATGGCCCAGTTGGGTAAAGAGCCAATTGGCTCCATGGGAAGTGACACACCAATCGCTGTTTTGTCTGAAAGGCCCCAATTAATTTACAACTATTTTAAACAAATTTTCGCTCAAGTAACCAACCCGCCATTAGACGGAATTAGAGAAGAGTTAATCACGGATATTAGTCTTACCCTTGGAAGCGACACTAATATTTTTGAATGCAATTCAGAGGCCTGTAAAAAATTAAAAATTCAAAATCCTGTTATTTCAAAACATGATTTAGATAAAATCAGAAACTACGATACAAACCCTAATTTTAAGGTCGAGTCGATTTCTATGTTATATAAAGTAAATCGTGGGCTAAATGAGTTGGAAATCGCACTTGAAGCTTTAGTGTCAAAAGCGTCAAAAGCAATCGATGCAGGTGCAAACATCATCATCTTATCAGACCGATTTGTAGATGAAGATCACGCGCCCATTCCTGCGTTATTAGCATGTTCGTATGTAAACCACGCACTTCACAAGCTAAATAAGCGCTCCCGAACGAGCTTGATAATTGAATCTGCAGAGCCAAGAGAGGTTCATCATTTTGCACTTTTATTTGGTTTTGGAGCAAGTGCTGTAAATCCATACATCGTTAATGAAATTGTAGAGAATCAAATTAAAGATTCTGAGATTACCGACCTAGATTACCTGTCGGCTATAAAAAACTACAATAAAGCTGTCGGAAAAGGGATCTTGAAAGTGATGAATAAAATCGGAATTTCTACTCTTAATTCGTACCGTGGATCTCAATTGTTTGAATGTGTAGGAATTAATACTAACACGGTTGAAAAGTATTTTCCTAACACACCAACACGAATCCAAGGAATTGGACTTAGAGAAATTGAAAAAGAAATTTTAAAACGTCACAAGAAAGCGTTTAATCTCAATATAGAATCTGAAATTGAAATTGGAGGCGAGTACCGATGGCGTCGTGGACAGGAAAAACACATGTTTAATCCACTAACGGTGGCCAAGCTTCAAGAGTCTGTACGCACGAATAAAGCATCTACTTTTAAAGAGTATTCTGAGCTTGTCAATGACCAGTCAACACGCTTAATGACAATTAGGGGACTTTTTGAATTTGACCAATTTGACCCAATTCCAATTGACGAGGTTGAACCTTGGACAGAAATAGTGAAGCGCTTTAAGACTGGCGCGATGTCTTACGGGTCTATTAGTAAAGAAGCACATGAAAACCTTGCGGTAGCCATGAACAGAATAGGTGGAAAAAGTAATTCTGGTGAAGGAGGAGAGGATGAGGGTCGATTTTATAAAAACGCACAGGGAGATTGGAGAAATTCGGCAATAAAGCAAGTTGCTTCTGGTCGATTTGGAGTTACCTCCAACTATCTAACAAGCGCCAATGAGATTCAAATTAAAATCGCGCAAGGCGCAAAACCGGGGGAAGGCGGTCAACTACCAGGGCCAAAAGTGAATGCGGAAATTGCAAAAACAAGAAACTCAACGCCTTATGTGGGGTTAATTTCGCCACCACCACACCACGATATTTATTCAATTGAAGATCTTTCACAATTAATTTACGACGTCAAATCAGCCAATAGAGCCGCACGTATTAATGTGAAGCTCGTGTCTGAAATTGGTGTTGGAACCGTGGCTGCAGGGGTTGCGAAAGCCAAAGCGGATGTTATCTTAATTTCTGGTTTTGACGGCGGCACAGGTGCCTCTCCATTAACTTCGTTAAAACACTGTGGACTTCCATGGGAGTTGGGAATTGCAGAAGCGCAACAAACGCTCGTCATGAATAACTTAAGAAATCGAATTGTCCTGGAATGTGATGGGCAGTTAAAAACGGGTCGTGACGTAGCGATTGCCTGCCTATTGGGTGCAGAAGAATTTGGATTTGCAACGGCGCCTTTAGTCGCTTCTGGATGTATTATGATGCGGGTATGCCATTTAAACACCTGCCCCGTTGGTATTGCAACTCAAAACCCAGAATTACGTAAAAAATTTAAAGGGAAGCCAGAACATGTGGTTAACTATATGTATTTCGTAGCCCAAGAACTGCGTGAAATTATGGCACAGTTAGGGTTTAAAACCGTCAATGAAATGGTGGGACAGGTTCAAAAATTAAACCGGAATAAGGCAATTGAACACTACAAAGCCTCTGGAATTGATCTGACACCAATTTTACATAAAGTGGAAGTGCCTGAAGGCGCCAAGCTATTTAACACAGAATCACAAGACCATAATCTTGATGTCCATTTAGATTTTAAGATAATCAAACAGGCCCACCAAGGGATCTTTAGAAGACAAAGAACTCATTTGAAGCTTCCAATTACTAATATTGACAGAGCTGTTGGTGCGATTTTAAGTAATGAAATATCTAAAATTTACGGTGCTGATGGCTTGCCAGAAGACACCATAAATATTGATTTTAATGGCTCTGCAGGACAAAGTTTTGGTGCCTTTACCACTAAAGGAGTCTCAATGACTGTTCACGGAAATACAAATGATTATTTAGGGAAAGGACTCTCAGGGGCCAAACTAATAATAAAAGTTCCCGAAACATCTACAATTATTCCAGAAGACAATATAATCACAGGAAATGTAACGTTATACGGAGCAACTTCTGGAGAAGTCTATATAAACGGAAAAGCAGGAGAACGTTTTTGTGTTCGTAACTCCGGAGCGAAAGCGGTAGTTGAAGGAATTGGCGACCATGGTTGCGAATATATGACAGGCGGTATTGCCGTGATACTTGGAAAAGTAGGCAGGAACTTTGGAGCAGGAATGAGCGGCGGGGTTGCGTATGTTTTAGACGAAGACCAAACCTTTACAAAAAACTGTAACGGAGACGAGTTGAATATTGATCCAATTGAGCTCGAGGAAGACCAAATTCAACTGCGATTATTAATCGAAAATCATTTTGTAGCGACTTCAAGTCCACTCGCAAAACGAATTTTAGAAAACTGGAGTGCAACGCTCCCTAAATTCAAAAAAGTACTTCCAGAAGAATACAGACAGGCTTTATTAAGATTAGAAAAAGAACAACTAGAAACAGTTTAAAGATGGGAAAGACTACAGGATTTTTAGAATTTAAGCGTCAGGATGAAACCTATCAAGCGCCAAAAAGTAGAGTAAAAAATTATAAGGAGTTCACTATTCCTTTAAAAGAGTCAAAGCTAAAAGACCAAGGCGCCCGCTGTATGGATTGCGGAATTCCATTTTGTCATAGCGGATGTCCTTTGGGGAATTTAATTCCAGATTTCAACGATAAGGTTTATAAAGGAAAATGGAAAGAAGCCGCTGAAATATTACATTCTACAAATAATTTCCCTGAATTTACCGGAAGATTGTGTCCAGCCCCATGCGAGGAAGCCTGTGTTTTAGGAATTAATGAAGACCCGGTAAGTATAGAGAACATTGAGAAAAACATTGTAGAAACCGCCTTTACAGAAGGTTGGATTACAGCCAAACCACCAAAAGTAAGAACGGATAAAACAGTGGCTATTATTGGATCCGGTCCTGCGGGCTTGGCCGCTGCTCAACAATTAAACAGAGCCGGACATACCGTCACCGTTTTTGAACGTGATGAAAAGGTTGGAGGCCTTTTGCGCTATGGTATTCCAGATTTCAAAATGGAAAAAAACGTCATCGATCGACGTGTAAATGTTTTGGTAGAAGAAGGAATAATCTTTAAAACCAATGTACATGTTGGAAAAACGATAGAAGCCAACGAATTAAAATCAGCGTTTGATGCTGTTGTACTTTGCGGAGGCGCGACTGTCAAAAGAAATATTCCTATTCCAGGGGCAGACCTTAAAGGGGTTCATCAGGCTATGGATTTCTTAAAAATGAATAATCAGTATGTTGATGGTTTAGCCGACTTTAAAGACATTCTTTCCGCTAAAGATAAAAAGGTCATTGTGATTGGTGGTGGAGACACAGGGTCTGATTGTATTGGAACTTCGAATCGCCACGGGGCTACATCTGTAACTAACTTCGAAATTTTATCTAAACCAACTGAAGGAAGACCTGCAAATCAACCTTGGCCCTATTGGCCAATGAAACTCAAGACCACTTCTTCGCATCAAGAAGGAGTTGAGCGATTTTTCAGTGTGTCTACCAAAGAGTTTATGGGCGATGCTAAAGGGCAGGTAAAAGCCTTAAAAACAGTCGAAGTGGAATGGATCTTTAAACAGGGGGAGCGACCAGAATTAAAAGAGGTCTTAAACTCAGAAAAAACGTGGGACTGTGATTTAGTATTGCTAGCCTTAGGGTTTACAGGCGCCGAAAAAACATTGGCAGACCAGTTTGGGTTAGATATGGACTTCAGAACAAATATCAAAGCAACCACAAAAGACTATGTTACGAATGTTCCTGGAATATTTGCAGCGGGTGATATGCGCCGTGGACAATCATTAATTGTTTGGGCGATATCAGAAGGTAGACAAGCGGCACACCATGTTGATTCATACTTAATGGGGAGCTCAGCACTGCCATTAAAAGACGACAGTGATTTGCCAAGAGTTTAATATTATTTTTGACCTCTGAACATCATACAAAATGTGTGTTAAAAAACTGTAAAACAACATGTTAAGTTAATCTTTAAACAGTTGAGTTTAGACCATTTACAGTCATAATTATTATAGTAAGTACGTAAAAATATAATTTCGATACTTCTAAGGGATAAAATCTAAAATGAAAGAATTAAATAAATACAGTAAAGCCGTGACCCAAGACCCTACGCAACCAGCGGCGCAAGCCATGCTGCACGCTATAGGGCTCACAAAAGAGGACTTTAAAAAACCTTTAGTAGGAATTGCTAGTACAGGTTACGAAGGCAATCCCTGTAACATGCACTTAAACGACCTTGCAAAACTGGTTAAAAAAGGGACTATTAACAAAGATGTTATTGGCTTAATCTTTAACACGATTGGGGTTAGTGACGGGATCTCTATGGGAACTCCTGGAATGCGTTTTTCACTTCCTTCTAGGGATGTTATTGCAGATTCTATGGAGACCGTGGTTCAGGCCATGAGTTATGACGGTATGATTACGGTTGTAGGCTGTGATAAAAATATGCCCGGAGCATTAATGGCCATGATTCGTGTTAATAAGCCCTCTATATTAGTGTATGGCGGGACGATAGATTCTGGATGTCATAACGGAGAAAAATTAGATATTGTATCTGCTTTTGAAGCTTGGGGAAGTAAGGTTGCTGGCACCATGTCAGAATCTGAGTTCGAAACAATTGTCGAAAAAGCATGCCCAGGCGCAGGTGCTTGTGGAGGGATGTACACAGCCAACACCATGGCATCAGCAATTGAAGCCTTGGGAATGACGCTGCCATTCAACTCTTCTAATCCAGCGACTGGAGAAGAAAAAAAAGAAGATGCTTTAAAGGCAGGAGAAGCGATGCGAATACTGCTAGAAAAAGACATCAAACCATCTGATGTAATCACTAGAAAATCGCTCGAAAATGCAATTCGACTAGTGACAATCCTTGGAGGGTCAACCAACGCGGTACTTCACTTTTTAGCCATAGCAAGAGCGGCCCAAATATCATTTACTCTAGAAGACTTTCAGACAATTAGTGATAATACGCCCTTTTTAGCAGATTTAAAACCTAGTGGAAAATACTTAATGGAAGATGTGCACCGAGTTGGAGGGATTCCAGCAGTGATGAAATACCTATTAAGCAAAGGACTATTGCATGGAGATTGTTTAACGGTGACGGGTAAAACAATTGCAGAAAACCTTGCTGAGGTTGAAGACTTACAAGAAGGTCAAGATGTAATTATGCCAACAGAGACTCCTATTAAGGCTTCTGGTCATTTACGAATGCTGTATGGAAATTTAGCTCCAGACGGAAGTGTTGCTAAAATCACAGGAAAAGAAGGGTTAAAATATAGAGGAACAGCCAAAGTATTTGAAGGAGAATATGCGGCTAATGACGGAATTCGTGATGGAAAAGTAAATAAAGGCGACGTGGTCGTGATTCGATATGAAGGCCCTAAAGGAGGACCAGGAATGCCTGAAATGTTAAAACCCACCGCAGCCATTATGGGTGCTGGATTAGGAAAGGATGTTGCGCTTATTACTGATGGTCGATTTTCAGGAGGCACACATGGATTTGTAGTAGGCCATATTACTCCTGAAGCTCAAGAAGGTGGGGCTATTGCCCTGGTAAAAGATGGAGATATTATCACCATTGATGCCGACACAAATTCAATTATACTTGAAGTTTCGGATGATGAACTAGAATCACGAAAAGCAAAATGGACAGCACCCCCTTTAAAAGTTACACGCGGGGTTCTTTATAAATATGCAAAAACGGTGTCATCTGCATCTTTAGGATGCGTAACAGATGAATTTTAAACTTAGATTATGGAAACACTAACCGATATTCAGAAGCAATACCTAGAGCAACCTAAGGAACGTATCTCAGGAAGTGAAGCGATCGTAAGATGTTTATTGGCTGAAGGGGTGGACGTTTTATACGGATATCCAGGCGGGGCAATCATGCCAGTTTACGACGAACTATATAAATACGAGGACAAGATAAACCATGTTTTAACAAGACATGAGCAATGTGCCGCTCATGCCGCTCAAGGTTATGCGCGTATTTCTGGTAAGGTAGGGGTCGCCATGGCCACCTCCGGACCCGGCGCTACAAATTTAGTTACAGGAATTGCAGATGCGCAAATAGACTCAACACCTATTGTTTGTATTACGGGTCAAGTACCTTCACACTTGCTAGGGAGTGACGCCTTTCAAGAAACAGATATTGTCGGGATTTCAACCCCAGTAACAAAGTGGAATCACCAAGTTACAAAGGCATCTCAAATTCCAGAAATTATTGCAAGAGCATTCTATATCGCAAAAAGTGGCCGACCAGGCCCCGTGTTAATTGATATTACGAAAGATGCTCAGTTTGAAGAATTTGATTTTCAGTACAAAAAATGTACAGGTGTTCGAAGCTATGTGCCAGTTCCAAAAACAGACCCATCTTCTGTTTCTGCAGCTGCGATCCTTATAAACAGCGCCAAAAAGCCATTGATAATTTGGGGACAAGGAATCATACTTAGTAAAGCAGAAGAAGAGCTTAAAGCGCTAGTTGAAAAAGCAGGAATTCCTGCAGCATGGACTATCATGGGTGCTTCAGCGCTTCCAACCTCACACCCATTAAACATAGGAATGGTTGGAATGCATGGAAACTATGCACCAAATGTTCTCACGAACGATTGCGATGTATTAATCGCTATTGGGATGCGTTTCGATGATCGTGTGACAGGAAAATTAGATGAGTATGCGACACAAGCTAAAATTATTCATTTTGAAATAGACCCCGCTGAAGTTGATAAAAACATCAAAACAGATGTGGCCGTTTTAGGGGACGCTAAGCAGAGTTTATCTGATTTGTTGCCACAGGTTAATACCAACTCACACCCTGAATGGCTTCAAAAGTTTAAGGATTTATACGAGATTGAATACGAGAAAGTCATCAAAAATGATTTGCACCCAACCAAAGAAGGGCTAACCATGGGAGAAGTGATTAAAGAGATAAATATCCAAACCAAAGGCGAGGCTGCGATTGTATCAGACGTTGGTCAACACCAGATGATTGCGTGTCGATATGCCGAATTTAATATCTCTAAAAGCAACATCACTTCTGGAGGGCTAGGAACTATGGGCTTTGCCTTACCCGCAGCGATAGGCGCAAAAATGGCAGCTCCAGACAGAGAAGTCGTTGCCGTTATTGGCGATGGGGGGTATCAAATGACGATCCAAGAATTAGGAACGATCTTTCAAAATAAAGTCCCCGTAAAAATAGTCGTTTTAAATAATGAGTTTTTAGGAATGGTTCGCCAATGGCAACAACTATTTTTTGAAAAGCGTTACGCATCTACAGAAATGGTAAACCCTAATTTTGTAGCCATTGCTCAAGGTTATTACATAGAAGCAAAAAAAGTCACAAAACGAGAAAATTTAGCAGCTGCTGTAAAGGAAATGATTGACAGTGATGGCCCCTATTTTTTAGAGGTTTGTGTAGAAAAAGAAGGTAATGTATTTCCAATGGTTCCATCGGGAGCATCGGTATCAGATATAAGATTAGAATAGGATGGCAACAGAAAAACAACTTTATACAGTTTCTGTATATACCGAAAACAACATTGGTTTACTCAATAGAATTTCCGCGATTTTTCAACGAAGACATATCAATATTGAAAGTCTTAATATTTCTGTTTCTGAAATTGAAGGCGTTTCTCGTTTTACGATATTGATTCATATTTCTGAAGATCAAATTAAAAAAATTCTAGGTCAAATTGAAAAACAAGTGGAAGTAATCAAGGCTTATTACCACACAGATGATGATACTATATATCAAGAATCTTGCTTGTTTAAAATTAAATCAGACTTGCTGTTTGAAGAGCGTCAAATTCAAAATATAATAAAGGAAAGTAACGCACATATCGTTACGGTTAACAAAGAGTTTTTTGTTCTTGAAAAATCAGGGCGAAGAGCGGAATTAGAAACCTTGCATAAAGCTCTTAGTGTTTTTGGAATTATGCAATTTGTGCGCTCTGCTCGAATAGCAGTCACCAAAGACGAACTAAAGATATCAGAAATGCTCAATGCATTTAAAAACTAACAAAAAACAACAACAATTATAATGGCAAATTATTTTAACACTCTATCCTTAAGTCAAAAATTAGATCAACTTTCAAAATGCAGATTCATGGAATCTTCTGAGTTTGAAGACGGTGTAACCGCTTTATTGGGAAAAACAGTTGTAATTGTAGGCTGTGGAGCCCAAGGGCTTAATCAAGGCCTCAACATGAGGGATTCGGGCCTTAATATTTCTTATGCCCTTCGAGCACAGGCAATTAAAGATCAGCGTCAATCGTTTAAAAACGCCTCTTCTAATGGCTTTACTGTTGGCACTTATGAGGAGTTGATTCCAAGCGCTGACTTGGTTCTTAACTTAACTCCAGACAAACAACATTCAAATGTAGTTGATACCGTTATGCCGCTTATGAAACAAGGGGCTACACTCGCGTATTCACATGGGTTTAATATTGTAGAAGAAGGAAAGCAGATTCGTAAAGATTTAACAGTTATTATGGTCGCTCCAAAATGCCCAGGAAGTGAAGTTAGGGAAGAGTATTTAAGAGGATTTGGCGTGCCAACACTAACGGCTGTTCACCCAGAAAACGACCCAGAAGGAAAGGGTTGGTCACAAGCAAAAGCCTATGCTGCGGCGACAGGCGGTCACCGCGCAGGGGTCTTAGAATCCTCTTTTGTAGCGGAGGTTAAAAGTGATTTGATGGGCGAGCAAACTATTTTGTGTGGGGTGCTTCAAACAGCTTCGATCCTATCCTTTGATAAAATGATTGAAAAAGGAATTGATGGAAACTATGCTTCTAAACTTATACAGTATGGATGGGAAACAATTACTGAAGCCTTAAAGCACGGCGGAATCACAACCATGATGGATCGTTTATCAAATCCAGCAAAAATAAAAGCATTTGAAATATCAGAAACACTAAAAGGCATTATGAAGCCTCTTTTTGTAAAACATATGGACGACATTATGTCTGGACATTTTTCAAAAACGATGATGGAAGATTGGTCAAATGACGACGTTAATTTACTAAAGTGGCGTGCAGCAACAGGAGAAACAGCTTTTGAGAAAACCCCAGCAACTAACGAACAAATTTCAGAACAAGACTATTTTGATCACGGTGTACTAATGGTCGCATTTGTACGAGCAGGCGTAGAATTAGCATTTGAAACAATGGTAAGCTCAGGAATTGTCGAAGAATCTGCTTATTACGAGTCGCTGCATGAGCTTCCACTCATTGCGAATACAGTAGCAAGAAAAAAATTATTCGAAATGAATAGAATTATTTCGGATACAGCAGAATACGGCTGTTATTTGTTTGATCACGCTTGTAAGCCTTTACTCGTTGATTTTATGAAGGCCGTAGATACAGATGTCATTGGAACGACGTTTATATCGACAAAAGATGTGGATAATCAGGAGTTGATACGTGTTAATGACGCGATCAGAAATCACCCTATTGAAGCCACTGGAAAGGTCTTAAGAACAGCAATGACAGCGATGAAAGTGATTAAATCTGACGCCTAAAAAGAATGTCAAAAACAACCCCCTATTTTCCAACGATTGAAGCGGTAAAAGCAGCGGCAAAGAACCTTGAAGGCATATCAAACGTGACGCCTTTAGTTCACAACCTGCAATACTCTTCCAAGTTTGATTGTAACCTAAGCTTTAAACGAGAAGACTTACAAGTGGTAAGGTCGTATAAAATTAGAGGGGCTTATAATAAAATGTCGTCTTTAACGCCTGTTGAAAAGGCGGACGGGGTTGTTTGTGCAAGTGCAGGCAACCATGCTCAGGGTGTAGCCTTGTCTTGTAAGCTATTAAAAATCAATGGAACTATTTTCATGCCAATCCCCACTCCTAATCAGAAGATAGAACGGGTCAAGATGTTTGGCGAGCACTACATCAAAATAGTTTTAGTAGGTGATAGCTTTGATGACGCCTATAGCGCAGCGGTTGAGGATTGTAACAAGCGAAAAAAAACGTTTATTCATCCCTTTAATGACGAAAAAGTAATTGAGGGACAAGCAACTCTAGGTTTAGAACTCATCAATCAAGCGACCGAACCAATCGATTATATTTTTGTCGCTGTTGGCGGTGGTGGCTTAGCATCAGGGATGTCGACAGTATTTAAGGCGTTATCTCCTGCCACAAAAATTATTGGCGTTGAGCCAGAAGGCGCTCCTTCAATGAAAGCCGCTTTTAAAAAGGGGGAAGTAATACAGCTAGAGACTATAGATAATTTTGTTGATGGTGCTGCTGTAAAGCGAGTTGGTGATAAGAATTTCCTAATCTGTAAGGAGAACTTACACGATATGATTACGGTTCCTGAAGGCAGTGCGTGTCAGGCAATCTTAGATTTATATAATAAAGATGCTATTATCGCTGAGCCTGCGGGCGCTTTAAGCGTTGCAGCTTTAGACGGATATAGAACTGAGATTAAAGGCAAAAATGTAGTTTGTATCATAAGCGGAGGCAATAACGATATCACACGCACCGCAGAAATAAAGGAGCGTGCGCTACTGCATTCGAAGCTTAAACACTACTTCATAATTACATTTCCACAACGTGCGGGTGCTTTGCGCGAGTTTGTGGTTGATATTCTGGGCCCTAATGATGATATTACTCACTTTGAGTATACTAAAAAGGTGAGTAGAGAGACAGGAGTAGCCGTCGTTGGGATCGAGCTTAAATCTCATAACGATCTTGAGCCGCTAATTGCTAAAATGAAACTACATAATTTTTACGGGGACTACCTTAATGATAAACCTGATTTATTTCAGTTTCTAGTTTAGCGACTCTTTTTTCAAATCGAATTTTTATAATTTAGAGTAGTCTTTAACTTCACTAACTCTCAAGGTATTTACCATTCCTTTTTCTTTCATAGGCATTGCCGCCAAACTGATAACCATGTCTTCTGCTTCTACATAGCCTTTTTCATAGGCGATTTTATTAACATCGTTAATGGTTTCATCTGTTGAAGCAAACTTGTCATAATGAAAAGCGCGAACGCCCCACAGTAAATTTAACTGCGAAATAATACGTTTGTTTGACGAAAAAACAAGGATGTGTGCATCCGGACGCCAAGCTGAAATTTGAAAAGCGGTATATCCACTATTTGTGAGTGTTGAAATAGCACGGGCATTAATTTCGTTTGCCATATTAGCAGCATGGTAGCAAATAGACTTTGTGATGTAACGTTTTGTGCGAATTTGAGGCGGGTTTTGTGGTACATGAATTAAGTCTGAATTTTCAACAGTTTTGATAATGTTTGACATTTTTTCAATCACTTCAACTGGGTATTGTCCCACAGAGGTCTCCCCTGAAAGCATGACGGCATCTGCACCATCCATCACAGAGTTAGCAACATCATTAACTTCCGCACGTGTTGGCGTTAAGCTCGTAATCATGGACTCCATCATTTGAGTTGCAATAATGACTGGGATTCTCGCTTTTTTAGCCTTAAGAACTAATTCCTTTTGAATTAAAGGCACTTGATGGGCAGGAACTTCAACTCCTAAATCGCCCCTAGCAACCATAAGCCCATCGCAGTAAGCGATAATTTTATCAATATTTTCGACAGCTTCTGGTTTTTCAATTTTGGCAATAATAGGAATTTTATAAGAACTATGTTCAGAGATTAGCGCCTGTAACTCCATTAAATCCTCAGGGTTCCTTACAAAAGAAAGGGCCATCCAATCTACCTCTTGTTTGATTGCAAATACAGCATCTTCTTTATCTTTTTCTGTTAAAGCAGGCTGTGAGATATCGGTATTTGGAAGGTTGACTCCTTTTTTAGATTTTAAAGGCCCTCCCTGGATAACTTTAGCCTTAACTTCATCTTTTAAATTTGTAGAAACGACTTCAAAAAGTAATTTTCCGTCATCTAAAAGAATGCTTTCTCCTTTTTTGGCGTCCAAAGGAAAACGGTCATAGGTCATATAGACACGGTCTTTAGTTCCTTCAAAACGTTCGCCTGTTGCAAAGATAATTTCATCCCCTGGATTTACAACGACATCGTCTTTCATGACCCCTACTCTTAATTTAGGTCCTTGTAAGTCTGCCAGGATAGAGGCGTTAAATCCATACTCCTCGTTTATTTCACGGATAAGCTTTATGCGTATTTTGACATCCTCATAGTCGGCATGAGAGAAGTTAATTCTAAACACATTTACGCCCGCTTCTACCATTTTGTGAAGCATTTCTTTTGAACTGATAGCAGGCCCTAGTGTTGCTACAATTTTTGTTTTTTTTCTTGTGTGTGACATTAATTAAATATTAAATGGTCTTTTGATTTTAGTTGTGAAATATCGACGCGATAAGCGGTAGATACTTTCGTAATTTTTTGAATCTTATTCAAGATTTGTTTTTCGTTTATAAACCTACCACCATTATTGATTTTTAAAAAATAATCAACAGACTGGTGTTCGGGCAGCAATGAGTGCATGACCCAGCTTTTGTCATTTGTTTCTAAAAATAAGCCTTGTGAGACAGCGATTTCTTCTACCAGACAGCTGTTTTTAATTAGCTGCCAATCTGTTTGTAGCTGCGGATCAGACCATTCAAAAACAGAAAAAGAAGCTAGGGATGTAATAAAGTCAAGATCTTCTCTTGTTCTCGCTAGGCGAGTCTCCAAATTCTTGTTTAGAAAGTATGCTAACCGGTAATCCTCCATCTCACAATGAACCGCTAAAAGTGAATAATTTGAGTCTTCAAAATCATCAACAAGTAGTTTGTGTATGGCCATAATTCTCAGTAAACATTATGTAAATATAAGATATTAACTCAGAATTTGAACCCGCTTTTAAGCTTCTTAAGTCTAAATTATTGCGAAAACGTTATAGTTTCCCGAGAACAATCAAATTAAGTAATTTTATTGATCTTCCCTTGAAGAGCAAAATAAGCACGTTTGGACACTTTTTCCTCTGCTTTCTTTTTGGAAGTGGCCCTTGCTTTTGCTATCGTCTTTCCGTTTATGCGTAGTTTAACCGAAAAGTGTTTTAATAGGTCCTTGCCAACGTCTTCTAGACTTTCGAAATAAAAGGTTTTCTTTTCTTTTTGACACCACTCAATAATATAGCTCTTGTAGCTAATAATTTTTCCTTCTAAGGATTCTATGTTTACATGAGGGATGATCACTGTTTTGTAAATAAACTTTTCACAGATTATGTAGCCCTTGTCCAAAAAAACAGCCCCTATTAGAGCCTCAAACAGGTTGCCATGAATGTTTTCTCCAAATTGTGATAAAGGGATTTTAGCTTGCATCAAGCTTGAAAGCGTTAGCTCTTTGCCGATTTCGTTTAAATGCTCTCTGCTTACTACTTTTGAGCGCATTTTGGTTAAATACCCTTCGTCTCCACTGGGAGTTTTATCAAACAAATAGTGTGCTACTACTGCGCTCAGGATGGCATCTCCTAAAAACTCTAGCCTTTCGTAGCTAATGGGATTTCCTAATTCGTCTTTTCGGTTTGTTGATCGATGCGTAAAAGCTTTTTCGTAATAGATGCTTTTTGTTGGATTAAGACCTGTTATTTTTTTCAAAGACAGCGAAAAGCTTCTGTCCTGTTCAGAGCGTCGCTTAAAGATATTTTTGATAGGGCTCAAAGAGTCTAGTCTAGTTTTTTGAAAACAACACAAGCATTATGACCTCCAAATCCGAACGTATTACTCATTACAACTTTTACGTCTCGTTTTTGAGGTTTATTAAGAGTTAAGTTTAACTCTGGGTCAATATTTTCATCAGGTGTCGTATGATTGATCGTTGGAGGAATCATGCCGTGCTCAATCGATAATACAGAAGAAATGGCTTCAATCGCTCCAGCAGCACCAAGTAAATGGCCCGTCATAGATTTCGTTGAATTAATGTTTATGTTTTTTGCATGCACACCAAAAACTTCTTTAATAGCCTTTAGTTCTGCTACATCGCCAAGAGGCGTTGAGGTTCCATGGGTATTGATTGCGTCAACATCTTCTGGTTTTAAACCGGCGTTTTCAAGACAGTTTTTCATTACAGCAATGACGCCAATCCCTTCGGGATGTGGAGCAGTCATATGGTAAGCATCAGACGAGAGTCCACCACCTACAAGTTCTGCGTAGATTTTAGCGCCTCTAGCTTTAGCGTGTTCGTATTCTTCTAGTATCAAAGCACCTGCACCTTCTCCCAAAACAAAACCATCTCTAGTTCCGTCAAAAGGCCTTGAAGCTGTTTCCGGACTTTCATTTCGTGTAGACAATGCATGCATAGCATTGAATCCACCCATGCCAGATTGAGTGACGCAGGCTTCACTACCACCACTTACGATGACGTCACAATGTCCAAGACGTATTAAGTTTAATGCGTCAAATATCGCATTTGCTGAAGAAGCACATGCAGATACAGTCGTGTAGTTTGGCCCCATAAAGCCGTGTTTGATAGAGATATTACCAGGAGCAATATCTGCAATCATTTTAGGAATAAAAAAAGGGTTAAATCTTGGGGTTCCATTACCATTAGCAAAGTTCATCACTTCGTTTTGGAAGGTTTCAATACCGCCAATTCCAGCACCCCAAATAACTCCAACACGAAGTTTATTTATGGATTCTAAATCAAGTTTGGCATCTAAGATGGCTTCGTCAGAAGCCACCATAGCATATTGCGCAAACCGGTCCATTTTTCGAGCTTCTTTACGATCGAAGAAGTCCAAAACATTGAAATTTTTTAATTCACAAGCAAATTTTGTTTTGAAATGTTCAGTATCAAAATAAGTTATAGGCGCACAACCACTCTTGCCACTAATTAGGCCTTCCCAATAGGTGTCTTTGTTGTTGCCAATAGGAGTCAGTGCTCCTAGACCTGTTACTACAACTCGCTTTAGTTCCATAAAAAATTAAAATGTAATTATTTTGCAGCTTCGATATAAGAAACAGCTTGACCTACAGTAGCAATGTTTTCTGCTTGGTCGTCTGGGATTTGAATATCAAATTCTTTTTCAAATTCCATTATTAACTCTACAGTGTCTAGCGAATCTGCGCCAAGGTCGTTAGTGAAGCTAGCTTCTGTAACTACTTCGTTTTCATCAACGCCTAATTTGTCTACGATAATCGCTTTTACTCTTGATGCAATGTCTGACATAATCTTTCTATTTTAAGTTTTAATTAGGTTGCAAAAATAAAAAACTTTACATTAAAACAAGTGAATACTTCAAAAATGTGCATTTATAAGTGTTTAAATCGATTATGTATTGTGTTTTTACTTCTCAATGTGGATAATTATTCTTTTTTTTGTTACAGAAATTCAACCCAAAAAACTTTTTAATGAAACGAATCGCGATTTTTGCTTCTGGGTCAGGCACCAATGCTAAAAATATCATTAAGTATTTTCAAGGAAACAAGTCTGCCGAAGTGGTTCTTGTGCTCTCAAACAACCCTGATGCATTTGTTTTAAATCGTGCTTCAGACCTGAATGTTAAAACAATTATTTTTGATAAAGATCAACTTAATGACCCTGACTGGGGGTTTGAAAACCTGTCAAATCTTGAATTAGACCTTATAGTACTTGCTGGGTTTTTATGGAAATTCCCTACACACCTATTAAATATGTTTCAAAACAAGGTTTTAAATATTCATCCAGCATTATTGCCAAAGTACGGGGGTAAAGGCATGTACGGCACAAATGTACACAAGGCGGTAGTGGCCAATAGGGAAACGGAGTCTGGGATTACAATTCATTATGTGAATGAGCATTATGATGAAGGCGCTATTATTTTTCAAGCCAAATGTTCTGTTCTTCAAACGGACACTTTTGAAGATGTTGCGGCCAAAATACATCAATTAGAGTCCAATCACTTTCCAGAAGTCATTCAAAACACTCTTTCTAAAAATGGCTAAATCAAAACAAAAATATTACACTGTCTGGAAGGGACACCACACCGGCGTCTTTGAAACCTGGAATGATTGTAAGGCTCAAATAACCAATTTTGAAGGCGCACAGTACAAATCATTTTTAACATTCCAGCTAGCTAAAACAGCACTTAACGGCAATTACAAGGATTATGTCGGGACAAACAAAAAGCTCTCAAGCGGCCTTTCGGAATCTCGACTAAAGCTAATTGGTCAGCCGAACTATAATTCTATTTCAGTTGACGCTGCTTCTAGTGGAAATCCTGGAATAATGGAGTATAGAGGGGTTGAAACTCAGTCTAAAAAACAATTATTTCACAAAGGTCCTTTTCCGCAAGGCACCAATAATATTGGAGAATTTTTAGCACTTGTTCACGGGCTTGCACTCTTAAAACAAAAAAACAGTAAGCGCGTTCTCTACACAGACTCTAGAACTGCAATGAGCTGGGTTAAGAAAAAACACTGCAACACCAAGTTAGAACGCAACCCGACTAACGCAGCCATGTTTGAACTAGTAGATCGTGCCGTTTTATGGCTAAAAAACAACACGCATACAACCGTAATAGTTAAATGGGAAACAAAGGCTTGGGGCGAAATTCCTGCAGATTTTGGACGTAAATAAATTATGTAATTACAGTCGGTTTATTAGTTTTATTAAGAAGAAAAAATACGTAACTTTGTTGTTTAATTTTTAATAATTTTTATGAGCAAGTTGGTAATCGTTGGAACAGTTGCATTTGATGCTGTTGAGACGCCTTTCGGAAAGACAGATAAAATACTTGGTGGATCTGCTTCGTACATAGGTTTGTCCGCCTCGCAATTTAAGGTCGATAGCGCCATAGTTTCTGTAGTTGGAGGTGATTTTCCTCAGGATTATCTAGATCTTTTTTTAGGTAAGGGCATTGATGTCTCAAGTATTGAAATGATTAAGGAAGGCAAGACGTTTTTCTGGAGCGGTCGTTATCACAATGATATGAACAGTCGTGATACTTTAGCAACGGAACTTAATGTGTTAGAAAATTTCCAACCAGTAGTTCCTCAATCGTATAAAAACGCAAAAATATTAGTTCTGGGCAACTTACATCCAGTTGTGCAGTCGAGTGTTTTAGATCAAATGAGCGATTCATCTACTCTCGTTATTCTGGATACAATGAACTTCTGGATGGACCATACGCTTGATGAACTACTAGAGGTTATTAAACGTGTTGATGTTATAACCATTAACGACGAGGAGGCTCGCCAATTAACGGGGGAACACTCTTTGGTTGTGGCCGCTAAGAAAATTCATGCAATGGGCCCTAAGTATGTCGTGATTAAAAAAGGAGAACACGGAGCCCTATTATTTAATAATGGAAACATGTTCTCAGCCCCCGCAATGCCGTTAGAATCTGTTTTTGATCCAACGGGTGCTGGAGACACCTTTGCTGGTGGATTTGCTGGCTTTTTATCCCAGTCTGAAGATATTAATTTTGAAAGTATGAAAAAGGCAGTTATTTATGGATCAACACTAGCGTCATTCTGTGTAGAGAAGTTTGGCACTGAGCGGCTTGAGTCTCTAAAATCGGAAGAAATAAGCCGACGCCTGATTGCTTTTAAAGAGTTGACACAATTTGAAATAGACACAACATCATAAAAAACGCGCCTATTATTGGGCGCGTTTTTTAATAATAATAAGTCATACCAAAAATCACTTATATGAGCGATGCAATACAACATGAATGCGGAATTGCCCACATTAGATTATTAAAACCTCTAGATTTTTATAAAAAAAAGTATGGGACTGCTTTTTATGGGATCAATAAGATGTATCTCATCATGGAAAAACAGCACAATCGCGGACAAGACGGTGCGGGTTTTGCGAGTATTAAATTAGACATGCAGCCTGGAGAGCGTTATATCAGCCGAGTTCGATCGGTAGAGCAACAGCCTATTCAAGATATTTTTGCTCAAATCAATTCCCGGATTAATGATGTATTGGCGCAAAACCCAGAAGCGGCTAATGATGTAGAAGCTCAAAAGAAATTAGTACCATACTTAGGAGAGGTTTTGCTAGGCCACGTGCGTTACGGAACTTTTGGAAAAAATAGCGTTGAAAGCGTTCACCCCTTCTTGAGACAAAACAATTGGATGCACCGTAACCTTATTTTAGCAGGAAACTTTAACATGACAAATGTAAAGTCTCTCTTTAAAAACCTTGTTGAAATAGGACAACATCCGAAGGAATACACAGACACGATTACTATCATGGAAAAAATCGGTCACTTTTTAGATGATGCGGTTTCAAAATTATACAAAAAGTTAAAGAAGGAGGGCTACACAAAAATGGAGTGCTCTCCGTTAATAGCAGAGCGACTTAATTTAAAGAAAATACTAACCAAAGCTGCAAAAAACTGGGACGGAGGTTACGCTATGGCTGGTCTTTTAGGGCATGGAGATTCATTTGTCTTGAGAGATCCTTCAGGGATTAGACCAGCATACTACTACATGGATGACGAAGTTGTAGTAGTGGCTTCGGAGCGCCCCGTTATTCAAACGGCTTTTAATGTAGACTTTGACGCCGTTCATGAGTTGCCTCCAGGGTGTGCGATTATTACAAAAAAATCAGGCGAGACTTCTATTGATCAAATCCTTAAGCCGTTAGAGCGTATGGCCTGTTCGTTTGAACGAATTTATTTTTCAAGGGGAAGTGATGCTGAAATTTATCAAGAGCGAAAATTACTTGGGAAACTAATTGTTCCTGAGGTTCTAAAGTATATAGATCACGATATAAAAAACACAGTGTTTTCGTACATTCCTAACACCGCTGAAACTTCATTTTTCGGAATGATTGAAAATGTAGAGGAGTACTTAAATAAAAAGAAAACAGAACAGATTTTAAAAGGGACTAGAACGCTATCGGCTGACAAAGTCACACAGATTCTTTCAGAGCATACCCGAATTGAAAAAATAGCAATCAAAGACGTAAAACTTAGAACATTTATTACCGAAGATAGCAGTCGGGATGATTTAGTTGCTCATGTATATGACGTCACTTATGGTGTCATAAAACCAGAAGATAATCTGGTAATTATTGATGACAGTATAGTTCGTGGAACAACTTTAAAGAAAAGTATTCTAAAAATGATGGATCGGCTTTCTCCAAAACGGATTGTAGTTGTGTCGTCAGCTCCACAGATACGCTATCCGGATTGTTACGGAATTGACATGGCGAACCTAGAGGGCTTAGTTGCTTTTAAGGCTGCCTTGGCATTGCTAAAAGACACTAACAATTACCATATTGTCGAGGATATATACTCAAGATGTAAAGCTCAGGTTAACCTACCAGATGATGAGGTTAAAAACTTTGTAAAAGAAATTTACGCCCTTTTTAATCCGCAACAAATTTCTGATAAAATAGCAGAGCTTTTGAGTGATGAATCGATTCATGCAGAGGTTAAAATTATTTTTCAACCGATTGAAAACCTACATATTGCCTGTCCTAAAAACTTAGGCGACTGGTACTTCACAGGAACTTACCCAACCCCAGGAGGCAACAGGGTCGTAAATAGAGCTTTTATTAATTTCTTTGAAGGAAATAACGAAAGAGCATATTAATAAAAAACGCAGTTTATCTAATAAAAACGCAGTTTATCTAATAAATAGCGTTTGTGTGTATTAAACGTCTATATTTGAGTCACCATAACATAAGTAGGTTAAGTTCATGGTAGATTTGGGGCAAAAAAGGTGAACGAAGTTCACCTTTTTTATTTTCCATTGTTTCTAAGCTTTATTTTGAAGCAGAGTACCTTTTTTCAACTTCTTTCCAGTTAATTACATTGAAGAAAGCTTCAATATAGTCAGGACGACGGTTTTGGTAGTTTAAGTAATAGGCATGTTCCCAAACATCTAATCCTAGAATTGGAGTTCCGCTACAAGATACCCCTGGCATTAATGGATTGTCTTGGTTTGGTGTTGAGCACACTTCAACTTTACCTCCTTTGTGAACACACAGCCATGCCCAACCAGATCCAAACTGAGTCGCAGCAGCTTTGCTAAAAGCAGTTTTAAAATCTTCAAAAGAACCGTATGCCGCAATGACAGCATCCTTAAGATTGCCAGAAAGAGCCTCTTTTCCAACCGGATTCATAACATTCCAGAAAAGTGAATGGTTGTAAAATCCACCGCCGTTATTTCGCAAAGCCTTGTTGGACATATCCAAATCACCAAGAATAGACTCAATAGATTTAGTTTCTAAATCGGTTCCAGCAATCGCTGCATTTAAATTATTTGTATATCCGTTGTGGTGCTTAGAGTGGTGGATCTCCATTGTTCGTGCGTCAATATGAGGCTCAAGGGCATCATAAGCGTAATTTAGTTGTGGTAATTCAAAAGCCATAAGAATTTGTTTTAAGTGTTTAAATGTTTTTTCAAATTTACGATAATCAAATAAAATTTACGTTGATATATAATTAAGATTGTTTATTTTGCTATAAATTTTATTTAGTGGCCGTTTCAACATTTAATATCTACAACGCATCTGCAGGGAGTGGTAAAACATTTACTCTAGTTAAAGATTACTTGAAAATAGTATTGAAATCTAAAGAGTTTTTGCCACACCGTCACGTTTTGGCGATTACCTTTACCAATAAGGCTGTAGATGAAATGAAAACTCGAATTATAGAGGCGCTTATGGCATTTGCATCTCCTAATATTCTAAAAGAATCAGATGCTTTATTTTCTCAAGTCGTGAATGAATTACAAAGCACCCCGGAAGCAGTTCACACCAAATCCACACAGTTGTTAAGTAAAATTTTACATAACTACGCGGCATTTGATATTTCTACTATTGACAAGTTTACTCAGAAAATCATTCGGACTTTTGCATTTGATCTAAAACTGCCAATGAATTTTGAAGTAGAGCTGGATACGGATCATTTGTTGCAAAAAGCGGTTAGTCGCTTACTTTCAAAAGCGGGAAAAAACAAAGCGCTTACGAAAGTTTTGGTCGACTTTGCTATAGAGAAAGCAGATGACGACAAGAGTTGGAATATAGCCCTAGACCTAGCTAAAACAGCCAAGCTTTTAACTAAAGAAACAGAGGCTCCTTTTTTACAAGATCTTGCACAACATTCCTTGTTAGATTTTCAAACCCTAAAAATATCTCTAACAAAAAAAATCGCTGAAGCAGAAACACAAACTATAAGCGTAGCAACACAAGTTTTAGAACTAATTACTTCTAGCGGCGTTGAGTTTTCTGACTTTAGTCGTGGCTCCTTACCCAAACACTTTAACGCACTTATTTCTAAGAAATTTGATCTCAGTTTTAGCGCACAGTGGCAAAAATCAATTGAAACAACGGCACTGTATAATCAAAAAACACCTGCTGGTGTTGCCGCTACTATTGATGGAATACGCCCTCAGCTTATTGAAGCATTTCACGCGACTAAAGCCACGGTTTACCACTTGCGATATTTGAAAAATATTCGTAAAAATGCCACACCACTTTCTGTCATAAACCTAATCAACAAGGAATTAACAACTATAAAAGAAGAAGATAACCTTCTGCTAATCTCAGAGTTTAATACGATTATAAGCCAAGAAATAAAAAACCAGCCGGCTCCTTTTATATACGAGAGAATAGGAGAAAAATTTAATCATTTTTTTATCGATGAATTTCAAGACACTTCAGAGCTGCAATGGGAAAACTTACTGCCATTGATTACAAACACATTAGGTGCAGAAGATGGAAGTACCATGCTGGTTGGAGACGCAAAGCAAGCTATTTATCGCTGGAGAGGCGGTCGAGCCGAGCAGTTTATTAGTCTTTATAATAATGACACCTCACTTCCTTTTGACGCCGACCTATCCTACCTTCCAACCAATTACCGAAGTTGTAGAGAGATTATAGGTTTTAACAACCAATTTTTCAAACATCTATCCACAGTAACCTTCTCTAAAGACACTTATAAAGAGTTGTATCAAGCTCCGGCTCAACTGGAGTTCAGTGAGAAGGCAGGCTATGTTAATATTTCATTTTTAGAATTTGAAAAAGGAGCCGACAAGCCACTTTTGTATGCAGCTAAAGTTTTAAAAATAATTAGAACACACTTGGCTTCCGGACCAGACGCTAGTTTAAAGGATATTTGTGTGCTTGTTCGAAAGCGAAAAGAGGGAGTGGCTGTAGCCAACTTATTAAGCCAGCATGATATTGATATTGTTTCCAGTGAAACCCTATTAGTCTCTCAGTCTCCAGAAGTTAAATATATAGTCAGTCTTCTGGTATTTATGCACGAGCCTTCTAATATAGAGGCCAAACTTGAGGTTATAAATTATATTATATCTAAAAATAATATAGGAGACCCTCATTTGTTTCGATTAGATTGTATCTCATTAAACTTGAGAAGTTTATTTAATACTCTTCAAGATATTGGAGTACACTTTTCACCAAAAACAGCTCTTGAGCTTTCTCTTTACGAATCCGTGGAGTATATCATTAGCAGTTTCCGGTTGACACAAAGGTCCAATGCTTATATTCAGTTTTTTTTAGATTTTGTTTTGGAGTTTACACAAAAACCAACCTCGAGTGTCCGCGAATTTTTGGACCACTACAATCTTAAAAAAGAGAGCTTAAGCATTGTTACCCCAAAAGGAATAAATGCGGTTCAAATTATGACGGTACATAAATCTAAAGGGCTTGAGTTTCCGGTAGTCATTTTTCCTTTTGCAGAGTTAGACATTTACAGAGAGTTAGAGCCTAAGGAATGGGTGCCTCTAGAAGATTCATTTGCCCCCTTTTCACACTTCTTATTAAACTACAACAAAGATTTTGAAAATTATGGCACTGTAAGCGCATCCATTCATGCTGACCATCAATCCAAACTTGAACTAGATAATATTAACCTCCTATATGTGGCTCTAACTCGTGCGGTAGAGCAACTATATGTAGTGGGTAATGCGGCTGTTTCTAAAAAAGGAGATGAAAATATAAAAACGTATTCAGGGCTTCTGATAAATTACCTGAAATCGATTGGGCGCTGGGAGGCTTCTAAGCTTGAGTATGAGTTTGGTGTCTCTGAAAAAATAGAGAGTTTGGAACCTCCAAAATACCCTACAGAAATTCAAACCGAGTTTATATCCACTTCCAAGGCGCAACTCAATGTTTTAATGGCAACCAATGCCGGCTATTTATGGGACACTTCACAGAAAGAAGCCATTGAAAAAGGGAATTTAATTCACTTGTTGTTATCTAAAATATATACTAATTCTGATATAGAAATCACATTTAGTCACTTTATTAACACGGGAGCTATTTCAAAAACTCAAGCAGAAGCCTTACTACAAACTGTTGAAGACATTGTAAATCACCCGATGCTTAGTGTGTATTACGGTTTAGGGGTCACTGTTTTTAACGAACAAGAAATCATGACCGCTACCGGAAAAATAATTATCCCCGACCGTTTGGTTGTTTTTGAAGACCAAACAGCAGTAATTATTGACTACAAAACCGGAGGTTTTTATGAAAACCACAAGCGGCAACTATTAAATTACGCTGAAATCATAGAAGAAATGGGCTATAAAGTAATTAAGAAGCTACTTGTTTATACAGAGGTTGCTTTACAGGTTAAGGAGTGTTAAAGCTCAATCAAGAAACCCCGCCCGCCCCCCTTTTTCAATAGATTAGATCTTTGTTTAATGAAAAGAAGTGTTTTTTTTAACATATAAGTTTGTTTTCTTATTATTACGTCATACTTTTGCAAATAGTATAAAAAACAAACTAAATTTTATTTTATGAAAAATCTTAACAGATTAGCCTTAGCTATATTGCTAGTATTTGCAGTCGTAAATGTAAATGCGCAGGACAAAAACAACCCTTGGCAGGTAACAATTGGCGTAAATGCAGTTGATGCACTTGGTACAGGAAATCAAGTCGGAAATGAAGACGTTGGCTTTTCTAAGCTTTACTCAGTTAGTGAATGGAGCGTACTATCTGCACCATCTATGATCTCGGTCGGAAAATATCTTGACGACAGCTTTTCTTTTGGTATTTCAGGAACGTTTAATAAAATTGACAAGTGGAATACAGGATCACCTTCTGAAGCTGCAACGTCAGTAGAAGAATTAATGTACTATGGATTAGACGGGATGGTTAAATACAGTTTTTCAGAATTATTAAATTCAAAAAAAATAGAGCCTTTCGTTGGGTTTGGAGGGGGCTATACTTGGATGGAACAGCCTGGAACAGACCTAGACGGTCTTGCCACACTTAATGGTACAATCGGAGTTTCTTATTGGTTTAATGATTTTGTTGGAATTACAGCTCAGTCGGGTTTAAAAAACTCTTTTGATGAAGAAATATTAGTAGACCATTTCCAGCACTCCGTTGGACTTACCATCAAGTTTGGTGGTAGTGACAGTGACGGAGATGGCGTATATGACAAGTATGATGTGTGTCCAGAAGTTGCTGGTTTAGCGGAATTTAATGGCTGTCCAGATACAGATTCAGATGGCATTCAAGACTCTGAAGATACCTGCCCAAATGAAGCAGGTTCTGCAGAATATAACGGTTGCCCAGACACAGATGGAGATGGCGTTTCTGACAACAACGATACCTGTCCAAACGAGGCGGGTCTAAAAGCTTTATCAGGCTGTCCAGATGCAGATGCAGATGGTGTTGCTAACGCTCAAGACACCTGTCCAAACGAAGCGGGTCCTGTTGCAAACAACGGATGTCCTTGGAAAGACGGAGATAGTGATGGGGTTTTAGATAAAGATGATAACTGCCCAACTGAAGCAGGTACTGTAGCCAATAATGGTTGTCCTGAAGTTGTTTTCCCTACTGAAGTAGAACAAGCTCAGTTAATTAGCTATTCAAGAACGATCAACTTTGCACTTGGAAAGTCAAGCTTTAAAAAAGATGCCATTTCTACTTTAGAAGCGATTACAGCTATTTTAACAGCGTATCCTAAAGCAAACTTTATAGTTGAGGGGCACACAGATAGCGTTTCAAGCAAGAAGTTCAACCAAAAATTGTCTGAAGACAGAGCCGCTCAAGTTGTAGTATTTCTTACAAAGAATGGAATTGCTAATGAAAGACTACAATCAATTGGTTTTGGTGAAACAGCTCCAATTGATTCTAACATGACTGCTGCAGGAAGAGCAGCTAACAGACGTGTAGAAGTTAAGTTGGCAAAATAGTTATTAGGCCTTCATAATAAAAAGCTTAAAACGCTTCGCTATTGCGAAGCGTTTTTTTATTTTTATCATATGACAAGTTTTATTTATGACGTCCTTAAAGACCTTGAATTACACTCAAGGGATATTTCTAAGATTCGCCTTATTCTTCCCAATAAGCGCGCTGGGCTATTTTTAAAAAGTGAGTGGGCCTCTATAAGTAAAACAACGGGGTTCTTGCCTGAAATTATTTCTATTGAACATTTTATCGAAGAATTGTCTCAATTAAGACTCTTAAGTAATACCGAGCTAGTTTTTGAGTTTTATAAGGTTTACTTAGAACTTACCCCCTCTCATGAAAGGGATTCTTTTGATAGCTTTTCTAAGTGGGCCCCCATAGTGCTTCAAGATTTTAACGAGATTGATCGATATTTAATTCCTCAGGAACAGATATTTGAATATCTCACAGCTATTCAAGAATTAAACCACTGGTCGCTTGGTGCGAACGCTACGCCCCTAATAAAGGGATATCTTTCGTTTTGGAAAAAGGTTGACTCTTATTATTCAAGATTTTCAACTCACCTGCTTCAAAAACAAGTGGGTTATCAGGGATTAATTTATCGCGAAGCGGTTGAAAACCTCGAGTCCTACAACCAGAACAACCCACTCAAGTCACATGTGTTTTTGGGCTTTAATGCTTTAAACGCTTCCGAGTCTACTATAATTCAGGAGTTACTACAACAAGAAAAAGCAGTTATTTACTGGGATATTGATCAAACATTTGTGGACACCCCTTACCACGATGCAGGTTATTTTATCAGGCAACACCAAAAGCAGTGGCCGTACTTTAAATCACACCCTCTTAAGTGGATTTCAAATCAGTATACAAAGCCAAAAAACATCTCCATTGTTGGCACGCCAAAAAACATAGGTCAGGTTAAATATGTTGGCGCGCTTCTGCAGCGGCTGCACGCCGAAAACAAACTTCATAATACGGCCTTAATTCTTGGAAACGAGGACCTGTTGATTCCGATATTAAACTCAATCCCTAGCTGTATTGATGAGATTAATGTCACTATGGGGTTGCCTTTAAAACAGATTCCTTTTTCAGCTTTTATCAATCAATGGTTCCAGCTTCAAAAAGAAACAACCTCTCATTATTATTATCAGGATATAATAGGGGTTTTATCGCATCCATTTATTCGGCCCTTGTTACAAACTCAAAATCAAGATGCCGCTCAATTAATTATTACAAGCTTGAACAGACATAACTTAGTAAGCCTAACTAAGGATCAAATCATTGCAACTGCACCTTCTCATGAGTCGATTTTAGAGCTTTTGTTTACAAACTGGACCAATTCCCCTAACAAAGCAATAGAGAGTGTCTTGGCGCTTATTTTTAAACTCAAAGACCACTATAGTCAATCAAAAAACAACCACCTTTTACCGCTTGAATATTTGTTTAGATTTTCTGAAATATTCAATCAGCTAAAAGAATTAAATGATTCCTACAACTATATTAAGACGATTAAAGTTTTACAAAGTATTTACAGGGAGTTATTGAGTACAGAATCACTGGATTTTAAAGGACAACCCCTGAAAGGACTTCAAATAATGGGAATGCTAGAGTCTCGGGTTTTAGATTTTGAAACCGTTATTATTGTGTCCGTAAATGAAGGCGTCTTGCCCGCAGGCAAAACAAATAATTCTTTTATTCCTTTTGATGTTAAGATTGAAAACGGCTTACCAACCTACAAAGAAAAAGATGCGGTTTACACCTATCATTTTTACCGTCTCCTTCAACGCGCCCAGAACGCTCATATTATTTATAATACAGAACCCGATGTGTTAAGTGGTGGGGAGCGCAGTCGCTTTATAACACAATTAGAACACGAAGGAATTCACGCTCTTAATCATAAAATTGTAATCCCAGAAACGCCACAATTGACGCCGCAATTACTGAGCGTTAAAAAATCACCAGAAATTATATCTAAACTTAAAGCCGTCGCAGCAAAAGGATTCTCCCCGTCTTCTTTGAGTCAATATATTCGCAACCCAATTGATTTTTACAACCAAAAGATATTAGGTGTCAAATCAGAAAACCTATTAGAAGAAACGGTCGCGGCTAATACATTTGGAAGTCTAATTCATAACACCCTGGAAGATTTTTATAAGCCTTTGATTGGATCTGTTTTGGATGCTCAAATGATCAATGATTTAAAACCTAAAATTGAACCGACAGTAATCCATCATTTTAAAGAACTTTACAAGGACGGGGATATTACTCAAGGCTCTAACCTTATTAGCTTTGAGGTCGCCAAGCGGTATGTTTCTAATTTTTTGAAATATGAGTTGGCTTGCATTAATAATGGAGCTAAAATTAAGATTGAGGCGATTGAATCCGAGATTAAGGTAGCTGTTACCATTCCTGAACTTCAATTTCCTGTTCAAGTAACTGGAACAATTGACCGGGTAGACACTTGTAATGGCACCCGAAGAATTATAGACTATAAAACTTCGCAGGTGTCTCAGACGGAATTAGAATTAGTCAATTGGGAAGATTTAACATCGGATTACAAAGCTTTTAGTAAAAGTTTTCAGATTTTGACCTATGCATATATGCTTAACAAGCAAGCTGCATTTACGGGGCCTGTTGAGGCTGGAATTATTTCTTTTAAAAATTTAAAATCAGGGCTACTCAAGTTTGCGAAAAAAGACAAGCCAGGAGCCTATGCAAAAAAAATCACTCAACTCTCCATAGAAACAATAGAGAGCTACGAACAGGAGCTCAAGAACTTAATTGTAGAGTTGTTTGATTTAGAAGTTGATTTTATAGAAAAGGAGGTATAGGTGGTTATCCGTGATTTAAATATCAAAATAGAGGGCACGAACAAACGACCTATCCTCATAGATTTAATGTACAGCAGTTCCATTGAATCGGCTCCTTTAATTATTTTTTGCCATGGCTATAAAGGGTTTAAAGACTGGGGCGCGTGGCCTTTATTATCAACCACCCTTGCTGCTTCTGGATTTGCGGTATTAAAGTTTAATTTCTCACACAACGGAGGCACATACAAACAGCCCATTGATTTTCCAGATCTTGAAGCATTTGGAAACAACAATTATACAAAAGAACTAGAAGACCTAGATCGGGTCATAGGCTGGACACAAACAAACCACTCTAAGAATTCCAATATTAACCCTTTAAATATTACACTGATCGGACACAGTCGTGGCGGGGGGATTGTTGTCCTTAAGGCTGCTGAGGACTCCCGGGTTAGGAAAGTTGTTAGTTTAGCAGGTGTTTCTGATTTTAAATCGAGGTTTCCTGTTGGAGTAGTATTAAAAAACTGGAAAGAAACAGGCGTTCGTTTTGTTGAGAACGGCCGTACTAAACAGCAGATGCCGCACTACTATCAATTTTACAAAGATTTTATAACAAATGAATCTAGACTAACGATTCAAACAGCGGTTAAGAAGCTAAAGTCGCCGCTCTTAATTATTCATGGCGACGCAGATACTAGCGTATCCACAAACGAAGCTTTAGCGCTTCATAGTTGGAGTCCAAATAGTCAGCTAGTAGTTATTGAAGGGGCGAATCATGTATTTGGAAGTAGTCATCCATGGATATTAAGTGAGTTACCTCCTTATTTTCACCAAATTCTCACTAAAATCACTCATTTTATTAACAATTAGTATTACTTCTTAAAAAAAACTTCATTTATCTGATATTTTCTTTGGAAATAACAAACTAATTTTTGTAATTTAGACTAAACTAAATATATATTATGGGATATTCATTCAAAAATAGCAAAGGAAAGACTTATTTTTTACACACTAAAGATGTAATTCTTAAAGGTGGTAGAGAACAAACTATTTATTATTTCGCAAAAGATGAGCGTGATAATACATGTGATCTTCCTGATGGAAAAAAGATTGTAGAAAACGAAAAAACAGGTTTACCTTTTGTAAAAAAGGCCTAAGGTTTTCAAACTTCGCAATTAAAAAACCCACTCTATGAGTGGGTTTTTTTTGTATTAGTTTTTAGCTGTATCGTTTCATTCTATCATAATAAGCGCGACTCATTAGAAAATTCTATTGTTTTAAAAATAGGGTAGATTTATTGAATTAATTTTTTGTTAGTTTTATTCAAAACAGTATTCGTCTCCGATTTCATAGGAGTTATACTCTTCCTGGCCTACTTCAATATTTACGTCTCCGAATCCATCACCAATACCGCTGTTGTTCTCACTGTTATTATTATTTGAGTTTTCAAAAGCCCCCACTAAAATATATTGGTTCTCAGAAAAAGTTTTATTAATAATCTCACAACAATCTCTATCATCGTCACAAGCAAACGCTATAAAGCATAAAACATAAAGTAAATTTCTCATAATTAAAACAAGGAGTATATTAATTTCAAAACAAAACTAAATTAAAATTCTTTAAATCAAGCATAAATTAAATTATAATTCACTCTTTTTCCTGTTTGCGGTCTTAAGTCTAAACAATGCGATTTCCATCTTAGTTGGTTTGTTTTACCTCTCAAATTTTATGGTGGATTGTTTGTAAAAGCTTATTTTTAAAAAATTAAATTTAAAAAATCCACTTCATATTATACGGAGTGTTCAAAAATTATTTCTTATGAAACAGCTCTCAAGAGTTCTTTTTTTATTTGCCTTTGTATTCTTTTATTTAGGATGTTCCAATGATAGTTATGATAATAATGATGTTGTCGTTCCCGACTTTGTTGAAGCTTACCAAGCCCTAAACGTATTTTATGGTTCTGATCTAAACCAATCTTTTGACCTCTATCTCCCAGAAAACCGAACAACCAGTACCAAGGTTATAATTCTCGTTCATGGAGGGAGTTGGGTTGGAGGGGATAAATCGGACATGAGTTCAATTAAGGATTATATTTTGGAAACACATCCTAATGTCGGGGTTGTTAATATGAATTACACTTTGGCAGACGCCGTTAATCCGCCACTACCAATGCAAACTGTAGACATTTCAGCTGTAGTAGATTATCTCTCTGCCAATAAATCAACCCTTATTATGAGTGATGATATTGGTTTCATAGGGATCAGTGCTGGGGCCCATCTATCTTTGTTGTGGAGTTATGCCTATGATATAAATAATCAAGTAGATATGGTTTGTAGTATTGTTGGCCCCACAAACTTCACTGACCCAGCATATTCTGAGAGTACCAATCCTTTCTTCCAGAGCCTCCTCTTTTTATTTGGAAACCCCTCAGTAACATTTTTAGAATCCGCCAGTCCTTATCACAGAGCGACTACTAGCTCACCCCCAACCTTACTTTTTTATGGAGGGATGGACCCACTCGTTCCAAATTCTCAAGGAACTGAGATGGATGCTCAACTCACCGATTTAGGGGTTCCGCACGAGTTTCATTTTTATCCAGAAGAAGGCCATGGCTGGGTAGGCGCCAATTATACGGACACAGCAGTTAAAATTTCATCCTATATAAATCAATACATTACTCCTTAATAAACGAAGGATTGGCAATAGAGTTAAATTTAGTCGCAGGTACCCTCACCATACGCCAGTACTCCAGCTGAGTTAAGTGCCACGCATGCATTTGTGTATGTGTTTCCATCGCAGCCACAAACAGGCTCATACTCTTGGGTGCAAATAGCTTCTGGATCCACCAAAGAAAGGTCTACACAACTGGGTAATACGTCATCCGAACGATTAGAACTATTACAACCGACTAAAAGCATAACCAAAAGAAATAATGCGGGTAAGGGAGTCAGTCTTTTCATGATTGTAAGTTGGTTTATAAGTAAAAAATAAATTTTTATTATTAGAAAGCGTTAAGTAGATGTGTTTTTATTTAGGATAAAAATAGGCGCTAACCAGCCATAGCAATACCAGATCCAGCACCTTCAGCGCTTTGTTGTCGCCTCATTAAAAAAAGAGCAGCGACCAAAAGCACATAGTTTGCATTGTTTTTATCAGCAAACTCTGCCTCAATAGATTCTTTCCATTTTTTCACAGCATAATGAATTGTTAACGCAGTTGTTTCGTCATTTTCAATAAGGATGTATCGCTTATTTAACGAATGCCACTTACCAACAGTCTCTGCTTTTAACGAATACTGGGTTGTAGTTAAATGGCTGTTTTTAAGAATTATTTTTGTTCCAGTTTTAAAGCTCGAAACAATATCTCCAAACGGTCGCCCACTTTGTAAAATAGAAAAGGAGGTTCCCCAAAACCCGTTCTTTTTTATGTCATAGGTTTTGTTGTTGTAATGAAATTGTATTTCTGAAGAATACCATTTTGGCTTTTGCCCCTTTACCAGAGTATTCCCGTTTTCAACGAGCTGAAAATCTTTATTATTTTTGGCAATTTCTATTTTGATTCGAGAGTTTTCATTGCTCATAAAAAACGGATTCTGATGTAATTACTTCTATTGTATTTTAGATCAAAATACAAGCCGTAGTTGGATAATGAATACCAGGTGTAAAGTAATTTAGTCCACATAGTAAAGTCTTGTTATAAAGTGAAAATTAAAATTGTTACTGAACTCATAGCTGCAGCATTAATTCATTGCATTTCAAAACTAACCAATTTTGATCTAATTTCAAAGATTTAAAATGGACATTTTAACAAAGTGATCTATAACTAATTAGGAGAATTAAAAACAACAGGATTAATGTGGGATTTGTAATATTATGGCAAGTATAATCACTATTCAATAATTTACACTCATTTTAACCCTAAATAATTTAATTATTACTAATTTTAAGCTCCGAAATAATTCAGATATGAGTAAGGATATTGTTTTAATTATAGGGGCTAACGGACAGTTAGGCTCTGTGTTAATAAAAGAACTTCAAAAAATTCATGGTATACATAAAGTCATCGCCTCTGACGTGTATTCTCTGCCTAATTTTGAAGGTATATTTGAGCTTCTTGATGCAACTGATATAGCCGCTATTCGTACAATTGTCAAACAGTATTCAATAACTCAGATTTATCATCTTGCAGCGATTTTGTCTGCTAAAGGGGAAGCGCAGCCATTGCAGACTTGGGACTTAAACATGAAAATGATGCTCAATGTTTTTGAAGCGGCCAGGCTCACGGCTATAAATAAAGTGTTTTTTCCTAGCTCTATAGCTGTTTTTGGAGATCAGGCACCTTTAGAAAACACGCCTCAATCTACTTTTTTAAATCCTGCCACGGTGTACGGAATTAGCAAAGCCGCCGGGGAAAACTGGGCTCAATATTATTTCACTAATTACGGATTAGACATCCGCTCTATTAGGTATCCTGGTGTTATAGGCTATCAATCGATGCCTGGAGGTGGGACTACGGATTATGCGGTTGATATTTATCATAGTGCCGTGAATAAACAACCTTACAACTGCTTTTTAAACGCAGACACTAAGTTGCCGATGGTATTTATGGAAGATGCTATAAGGGCGACGATCGAGCTCATGGAAGCCCCTAAAGAAAATATTAAAACAAGAACCGCTTATAATATAGGAGCGATGAGCTTTAATCCAGCCGAAATTTTTGCAGAAATTAAAAAAGTATATCCTACTTTTGAAGTTGAATACCAGCCTGACTTTAGACAGTCAATAGCCGATAAATGGCCTAAAAGTATTGATGACAACGAAGCCAGGATTGATTGGAATTGGAAGCCCAGATACGATTTACAATCCATGACAGCAGTGATGCTTGAAAAGTTAGAAGAAAAATATAATACAATCAAATTAAAAGAATAAGCGATGTACGGAGCGATTAAAGAAAACTTACAAAAGGAATTAAAAGAGATTGATGCAGCAGGCTTATATAAAAAAGAACGCATCATAACGACCGCTCAAGATGCGGTTATAAAAGTATCTACAGGCGAGGAAGTGATTAATTTTTGTGCCAACAATTATTTGGGTTTATCCAATAATAAAGAAGTAGTTCAAGCAGCAAAAGACACCCTGGATTCACATGGTTTTGGGATGTCTTCTGTTCGTTTTATTTGTGGTACTCAGGATATTCATAAAGAGCTAGAGCATACAATCGCTGAGTTTTTTCATTGCGAAGACACCATTTTATACGCTGCTGCTTTTGATGCCAACGGCGGGGTTTTTGAACCGTTATTAGGTAAAGAAGATGCGATTATCTCGGATGCATTAAATCACGCTTCTATTATTGACGGGGTTCGTTTGTGTAAGGCCGCGCGTTATCGGTATGCTAATAACGACATGGAGGCCTTGGAGGCTCAACTTATTGAAGCTAATAAACAAAATCACCGTTTTAAAATCATCGTAACTGATGGCGTTTTTTCAATGGATGGCATTGTGGCTCAGTTAGATAAAATATGTGATTTAGCCGATACTTATGATGCCTTGGTGATGGTCGACGAATGCCATGCGTCTGGGTTTATTGGAAAGACAGGTAGAGGCACCATGGAGTTAAAAGGGGTCTTAGGACGCGTTGATATTATAACAGGCACACTTGGAAAAGCACTTGGAGGTGCCATGGGGGGATATACGACTGGTAAAAAGGAAATCATTGAACTGCTGCGTCAGAAATCTAGACCCTATTTATTTTCAAACTCTTTAGCGCCTACGATTGTTGGGGCATCGCTTAAGGTTTTTGAGATGATTTCAAAAGACACTTCGCTAAGGGATCAATTGGAAGCAAATACTAATTATTTTAGAACTGAAATGGAAAAAGCGGGCTTTGATCTTGTGGGTGCAGACGCCGCCATTGTACCCGTAATGTTGTATGATGCTAAGTTGTCTCAAGACATGGCCAATGCACTTCTAGAAGAAGGAATTTATGTTATTGGGTTTTTCTTTCCAGTAGTTCCAAAAGAGAAGGCACGAATCAGGGTTCAATTATCTGCGGCCCACACAAAGGAACATTTAGACAAAGCAATAAATGCGTTTATTAAAGTTGGAAAACAGTTAAATGTTATTTAGCCCTCTGTAAATTAAAGAGGGCATTGATGCGGAAATGTAGTTTACTTTCAAAATAAAGTTATTTATAAATGCCTCCTAATTGAGTTTCTCCATCGCAATAAATGTTTTTGTAGTATCGGATTAAAAAAAAATAGGGTTGAAGTAAAACGAATTTAAATGAACCTATTTATTAGTACGACTTCGTTTAGACAGCCAAACACCAAAAAGTATAGCTGATATAATAAGCATATAGCCAAAGCCAGGGTTGACTGTAATTTTAGTAAATTCATTGACTCCGATCACGATTATTGTGACCGTCAAGATTCCAATGGCAGGGAACAGTATGCTTTTTTTCATGTTTAACGAACGATTACTTTTTAGTTTTCTTGTCATATATCAATAAGGCATTCCATACAGCTGTTAAAAAGAAGAAAGCGATTATAAGCAAGTCAGTATTTGAATCGCTTATAAAGTCTGTCAATTTATAGGTTTCAACACCCCAAATAATCGCTACGATAAAGCTTATTAATATAAGCGTGTCTGTTGTTTAAGCTTTTTTATAATTTACTGATTTTTATTTTGGTTAACGTTTCGTAATTTTTACTGAAATTTATCTGTTTTTGTGGGGGTTTTTCTATTTGTTTTTTAAGCTTGTATTTTTTGTAAAGAAAATAACAAATAGCAATAGCTACAAAAACAACAGGAATAACATTAGAGTTATTTCCATTTACGGGGATAGAAGTTTGAAGCGCTGTTGTAACTAAAAGTGAATTCAGCTTCAAAATTAATTTTAAGATTAAAGAAAAAGAGAGAGCTATGATTTAGTTACAATCCGCACCCAATCGGACCCAGTCGTAGCGCTCTGGATAATCAGGGTCTTGAAAGTTAACTCGGCCTCCATTACATTCAAATATAAGGGGAAAGACTTGATTGTTTCCAAAATTCAAATCAATAGAAAGCATCTCATTTTCAAATGTATAATTGTTGGTTCCTGGGATGGCGTCAGAGACTGTTAGCGACTCCCAAAAAGCGACACTGAAGTCATTTGAAGCTGCATAGTAGGTATAGCGTGTGCCGTCTATAAACTCGTACATAGTGCTGGGCATGTTTGCACCCACATCATACAACCACCTGCCCTCAATTGTATAATTGGGTAAAGAGATGTCTGTGTCATCGGATTCGTTTTCACAACCCATAAGTAAAAATAAAAGCAGTAATGGTAAAGGTAATTTTTTCATGATTAAATTGGTTTTCGGTTCAAATATAACATTTTGTTTTTAACTCAATTAAGTAATCTGATTTTAAGGAGTAGTACATACCTATCGTAAAAAAGCCCTCTAGTAAGAGGGCGTTAGTTTATTTATTTAGGTGTGAGCCGTCACAATATCCATTTGGATCTTGCGTATTTCCACAGCCACACTTTGGGCGATCTTGTTTTTTGTAAATCATAATTTTTATATTTTTTGTAATGTTATGTCCATGGTAATTTCATCTAATATTAGGTTGTCCCCCAAGTTTTCAAAAAAGCTTCCTGAAGCAAATTGAATGTCATATTTTGTTCTGTTAAAAGTTAATTTACTTTCAACCCTATCTTTATAAACAACCAAGCTAAAATTGACTGGATGGGTCTTGTTTTTAATTGTTAAATTCCCTGTTAGCTCATAAGTGTTGTTGTTATGAGAATTTATCTTTTTGATAATCAAGGTTGCTTTAGGGTATTTCTTCACTGAAAAAAAGTCGTCAGACTTTAAGTGTCCTTCAAGTTTTTGTTTCCATTCTCCAGTTAAATCTTCATTAGTTAATGAGGTCATATCCACCGTAAACACACCCAATGGGTTGTTTGGGTTGTCTAATGATAATGATGCAGAGCTAAATTTTATAGACCCTGAATGCGCTTGATTTGTGATTTTCTTCCCTGTCCATTTGACATTACTTGTTTTTAAATCAAAGTTAATTTGTGAAAATGCAGTCGTTGTTACTACTATTAGTAAGATTGATAGTAAATTTTTTGTTTTCATTGCTGTTTATTTGTTTGTTCATGCAATAGTACTACTTTTGGTGTTATAAAGTAACATGTTACCTTTAAGTAACTATTAAATTGTGGATACTTAAATGTAACTAAAACAGTCGTATGAACGCAACTAAAGAGAGATGCCCAGTGACTTCTTTTACGGAAATGCTAGGGGGTAAATGGAAGCTTATAATTATCAATATTATTCGAACAAGGGGGGTGATTAGGTTTGGTCAATTAGCAGTAGCGATTCCAGCTATTTCAAGAAAAGTCTTGACAGACCAACTAAAGAGTTTGGAAAAAGACCAACTTATAAACCGAAAGCAATACCAACAAATTCCACCAAAAGTAGAATATACTCTTACTAAAAAATCTGAAAGCCTTTGCGCTGTTTTTAAGACTATTGAAGAATGGGTAAACCAGCCCTCAGATGCTTAGAGCCCTCTAAAGTAATGCAGGAAGGTAGGACCTGTGGTTTAAATAGTGCTATTTAAAATGCCACCTATTATTTTTAAAACTATTCTTGTAACTTTGCAAGAAAATAAAGTATGTGGCTTTCAGCTTTTAAACAAACGCTTGGTGAATTAGATACGCTAAAGTTTCAACTTCCTAATGGGCAGTTTGTACCTGCGCATTTTCATGTCACGGAAGCAGGAAATGTAACGCGTAATTATATAGATTGTGGCGGAATGCTGCGGCAAGAAAGTAAACTCAACCTACAGCTTTGGGTGGCTTCTGATACCGACCATCGCCTAAAACCTAATACGGTATTGAATATACTGCAATTGGCGGAAAAACAGTTAGGCTATTCAAATTTGGAAGTAGAAGTCGAATACCAACAAAGTACCATTGGGCGTTATGAATTGGCTTTTGACGGTGCTGTATTTCAACTTATCAATACCCAAACGGCTTGCTTAGCACCCGACCAATGCGGCATCCCGCAAGAAAAACCTCGTGTGCGTATTACAGCAAGTGGTTTAAGCTGCAATCCTGACTCGGATTGTTGTTAATAGTATGAGACATAGAGATTTTTCATACGCCAAATAACTGCCAAGAATAAAGGAAAAGAGATACCTGTGGATTAGGATTACACTATGATTATGCTTGGTATTCAAGTAACTTTTCAAGACTCACAAAGTCGAGAGTTTTAATATTTGTAGATTCTAATAAAAGTTTAGGGGCGCATCCATTATTGGAAGCCTCAACCCACCTTAAAGCGCATAAACACCACTTATCACCAGCTTTCAAACCCTTAAAGTTATACATCGGAAGATCTCTTGTTAAATCATTTCCTCTTTTTTTTGAAAAAAGTAAAAATTCATCAGTGACAATTGCACAAACGGTATGTGTTCCAATGTCATTATTGCCTGTGTTACAAACCCCATCTCTATACACCCCAGTTACAGGGCTTAAACAACACAACTCAAGGGCATTACCAAAAACGTTTAACTGTCCCACTTTGTTTGAATTTTCAATGTTTTTAAAAAACATCAATTAAGCTAATAATGATATCAACTAAAGTAGCAACAAAAGAAATAATAAAAGAGATGACGAAAGCTGTTGGTGCCTTTTCCAAGTACGTTTCTTCATTTAGTTTTTTTTCAATTAAGCTTCTTTTTCTCTTGCTTTAGATAAAGCTGTAGCAACTAATCCAGCGGGGACAGTAACCAATCCAACTCCAATCATTAGCACAAAAAAGGTAAATATTTTACCTCCTAAAGTTATTGGATATACATCTCCGTATCCTACGGTTGTTAAAGTTACAATAGACCACCAAGCACTATGAAAGACCGACTTAAACACTTCTGGCTGTGCTTCATTTTCGAAAAAGTAAATGCCCGCAGATGTTATAAATATTAACACAAGTGTAACCATAAAAAATAAAACTATTTCTTCTTTAACAATTTTAAACGCAAGCTTAAATCTATTAAGCGCTTTATTGTACCTCATTAGCTTTAATGCTCTAAAAACCCTAAAGATTCTAAATGCTCTTAGAAAACGTAAATCTAAAAATGTGTTTAAATAAAAAGGAAGTATTGCAATTATATCTATTATTCCGTAGAAACTAAAAACATATTTAAGCGGCTTTTTAGAAACATAAACTCTTAATAAATACTCAGCACTAAAAACAATGATACTAAAGATTTCAAACCCCTCAAGGAACTGACGTAGACTTGCTGATAAACTTGGTAAAGTATCTAAAGAAAATGAAACAAGGGATAAAAAAATGAGTGTCTGTATAAAGTAATCGAAGTATCGACCTTTTTTAGTAGTGTTGTCTTCAAGAATAACCCAAAGTTGTTTTTTTAGTAGTGTATGAATTTTACCCAATTTTTTCAGATTTGTTTGTCAAAGATAATTCTTTCTATTTTAGAAATTCAAAGATAAGAAATGTAAGTTTAACCTATTTACTTGGTTTAGAAATAGCTGAATTGAAAGAGGAGGATATGCCTATGGTTTAGACAATGGTCTTACATAATTCCGACTAAACGATTACTCCTTCAGAACCATATCAATGCATATGACAGCACCAAAAATTAAAAGCCTTAAAGGGCTTGATTTTTCAACATCATCCTTTATATCAAGAATATAATTGTCTGCGCTTGTAAACAGTTCTTTCCCAATTCCTGACCATTTTTTTGTAACTCTTGCAATGGTGTTTTTGTTCTTTACAAATTTAAAATTCCAGGCAATTAGGCTACCGTTTAATTTAGACACAAGATTTCCTTTTTCATCAAATATCTCAAAATTATTACCTAATGGAAATAACTTCAGTTTAATAAGGCCAATTAATCTATCGTTTTCATCAAATACTTCAATTTTAGATAAGACTAATGAGAGTCCTTTTTTCACCTTTATAATTTTTTCACCATCAAGCCCACTAATTTCAATTTCAAATGGTGTCATAGATTTAAGTTCTGTTACAAGTAATCTAATAATTTTATATAAAGGGTTTAAATTTTTCTCACGACAATGTAAAACGATTTCATTGGTTTGTGGGTCATAAACATCATAATTATTGGACGCTTTTAGCAAGCCTACGTGCTCCTTAAATAGAAATGTATTTTTTTGTAAATTATTTTCATTATAGGTCGTGATGGTAAAGAAATATCAAAAGAGAAACCTCACTAATGTTCGCTCAATTTGGAACTATTTCCAAAAGTTAATAGATACTACAATCAACCGCGTCTACAATTTGCTGAAATTGATTTAATTCAGAGGCTGAAAATCCTTCTCCACATTGAATAAAAAGCTCTAAAGAACTTATATATGCTGGGCATGTTGTTGAAGAAGGGCTATCAGCGAATGCTACTGCAGCAGCTTCAAATTGTTCTAAAAGCGCCTCTTGTGCAGGACAAGCGTCCGTATTACTATTATCATCATCACTTGAACAAGCGAAGATTAATAAAGCGGATAGTAAGAGTAGTTTTTTCATAATATTATTTGATAAGTAAATCTTGTAGATTATATTTATCATTAATCACATCAATATCAACATCCATTGGAATTCCTTCAACCTTTCCTGTTTCAGAAAATTGCCAAACTGTCCAACTAGTTTTATCTCTCATATTAGGCGCATTTTCACCATAACGCCCAATTAAAAAATGATATTCTTTATATTTTCCAGATAAATTTAAATTATAAAAACTGTTTACAGTATAGATCATAGGTTTCTGACCAAAATAATTTTCTACCATATTCAAAAAAGCCTTAAAATTTTTGTGAAATTCTTTATTTGTCCAATTTGTTTTTTCCTCTACGTCAATCAAAGGAATTAAATCTTGCTCGCTTTTATCAATTGTCTTAATGAAATTTTGAAATTGATTTTCAATTGAGGAAGTTGTTCTGAAATAATGATAACTTCCAACTAAAAAGTCATTTTCTTTCGCTTCTTTAATATTTGTTTTATAAGTTTCATCAATATAAGTAGCTCCTTCAGTTGCCTTTATATAAACAAAGTCAAGTTTCTTGTTTTTCCATTTTTTTACTTTTCCCCATTCAATTTTTCCTTGATGATGAGAAACATCAATTCCATATATTTCCCCAACTAAATCTTTAGAATTAGTATTTTGCTCTGTTTTACTACTTATCTTATATTTTAATCTTGAAATAAAATCAGTTTGAAATATAATTATGCAGGATAATGCTATAATTATTCCAAAGAGTATAATCACTAATAAGTTCCGTTTCATAAAAAATTGAATTAATATTTATCATCTGCGTTTTAATGCAGTTTAGGGTTTGCTGTTGTGTCGTTTATTCTTAATTTAATTAATAACCAAGGTGTTCGAATTAGATCTGATAATATATTATTTTCCTTTCAGTTATTTTTTCAGGCATGAAATTACGATAAGAAATTTTCTTAATCCAATTTTGTTGCTTGTCGTAAATAAAACTGTTTGTGTAAGTTACAGGAATTAAACGTTCATCTTCATAAGTTACTTTCTGTTCCTTTAAATTTCCTTTACTATCATATTTGTATCTACTATAATTAATATTTGTTCCAGGAAATGTCTCAATTGTGAATATAATTCGACCATTTAAATCATATTCTGATTCTTTCTTATATGTTAATTTATTATTTTCCTTGAACTCATTTCTCTCTATTTCGTTACCTTGTTTGTCATAGCGATAAGTAATTCTTGTATCCGTCCAAAAATAGTTCGTGAATACATCTATTTTTTTTCCATTATTGTCAAAACAATTAATAACTTCTTTGGTTATTTGACCTTTTGAATTGTAATCAATTATCCTCAGATTATTTCCGTCTAAATATTCATAAACTGATTTCACCGAAAGACTTCCATCATCAAAATATTCATTTTGTTCTATGATATTGCCCCTAGAATCGTATTTGTATGTATTTTTACTTTTTAATCTATCAGAATGATACCAGGTCATTTCGACTTTATTACTATTATTATCATATTTCATTTCATTTCTCGTATTTCGTTCTGGTATATTAGAATAAGATGTTGAATCCTTTTTTTGGTGAATGCTTTCCCGTATGAAATTACCAAATTCATCATACTCATATGTATATTCGCTTGTTATAATATTATTGTTATTATAATTAACACTGGCTATCAACATTCCAGAAGTATTATATTTACTCTCTCTGTTTAAATCTAAAAATGTTCCACTAGGGCCAATATGATCTTTTATTATTGAATCAAATTTTATGATGACAGCATAATCTATTTCTCTAACTAATTTGACGTTCCCTTTGAGTAGTTCCGCTACTAAATCATTTGATGTCGTTGTGTTTTTTGGTTTTGAACAACCTAAAGCAAGAATTAAAAATATGTAAAGTAGTTTCCTCATTTAGTTAGGATTAAAGTTTGTTAAGTTAGTCTATTCTGAATGCTTCAAAAGATATACTTATTGGAACAGGAACAACAAGTTCAGCATTATTAAAGTTGCTTGTATCGTTATAATACAATACCCCGTTGTAAGAGCCCTTTACTGTCGCGCCGTCGTATAAATTAAAAGAAGATGGAGAAGTTCCTAAATCCGTAATATTAATATCAGTAATTAAATTTAGCAAACCATTTTGGGAAGCTTCAGAAATATTCATAGGATTATTTTCAACATAAAATTGATTGCTGCTTAAGTTGATATTATTTAAATTTTCATAATCTTGAAGAAAGGGTGTGTCTCGAAATACAATCCTACCTTGATTATTCCCAAGTTGTGGATTATCAATAATTAAACCTACGTGTAAATATTGTCCTGAAATATAAGTGTTGCAAGTAATATCCTCAATTCTGCAAGTAACTTCCAAAGCCCCATTGAAATAAGATGCTTGTGCACGATTAAAAAAGCAAGCAGTCGACATTTGTTCTATTATACTAATTGAATTCCCCTCAACTCTATGTGTCTCGTCCCCAAAAATAATTTCGAAAAAAAAATTATTACTTCCATTCGAATTACTATCATCATCACTTGAGCAAGCAACGATTGTAACAGCTAAAAATAAATAAAGTAAATTCTTCATAGTTAAATTGGTTTATACTTCAAATATAGTAAATAATTAGCTCAGTAGCTTTGGAACAAAGCGCGTTGGGAAAAGCATTAGTGCCAAATAACTGCCAAGAATATTACTATCTTTACTGTAAGTTCTGTGTAATAAAAAAACAAAAAACCCCTCAATTAAGAAGGGTTTTCAGGGTGGTCCCACTTGGGCTCGAACCAAGGACCCTCTGATTATGAGTCAGATGCTCTAACCAACTGAGCTATTGATTACCAGTGTCTTGTACAGATAATTAAGTTTAACTGTCTAAGCACTGCCAAA
>Ga0209199_1000385_pt1 | contig 64516 bp, 61 predicted proteins | sample COGITO_mtgs_1105_7_FD_184805 | JGI IMG/M metagenome (GOLD analysis project Ga0209199, IMG submission 184805) | Pelagic marine microbial communities from North Sea - COGITO_mtgs_110523 (SPAdes) (version 2) | ecosystem: Environmental > Aquatic > Marine > Epipelagic ... | reverse complement strand
AAGAACTTCAGAAGGATTTTAGAGGAGTTCAGAAACGATATGAAACGAAAGGGTTAAAGATGATGGATTATTTAAAGTAGGAGGGTTTCTCTAAACCTAAAAACCTGACTTCGACATATAAACCACCTACTTTCAAACTCTATGAAAAGGTTTGAATCGGTTTACAAGAAAATACCCCCACCCCTTAGGTGGGTTTACTTCTAAATCGAAGAGTTTATTTGAGGATTTGTTAAGTTTGGTATTATAATAAAACACTCACTTGATGAAACACCTCTTAATCCTATTATTTCTACTCCCATTAACATCCTACTCTCAAAAGGTGTTCTCAGTTGAGTATTCAAATCAATCTGATGTAAAGGTGTTTGTAGTTGAATATGAAAATCAATGTGATTTAAAGGTGTTCAAAGTAGAATACCCAAATCAATCTGATGGTAACAATGGGTTATGGTATTTTGTAGATTACCCTAACCAATCTGATAAGAAGATATATTTTGTTGAATACTCTAATCAAAGTGATTTGAAAATATTCTTTGTGAAGTATAAGAACCAATCAGGTTGGAGAGATAAATCAAAACAACACTTGATGTATTAAATACCCCACCCCCTCTTAATAGGAAAATGAATATTCAAAGAATTGGTTAATCAAATGAAGAAGTAATTGAAAATTATTACCTGGAACTGTAAGATGAAATTTAGAGAGGAATATAAATTAATATTTCCTATGAATCCTGACATAATTGTAATTCAAGAATGTGAAGATTTAAAAACTATAAATTTTGACTTGTTCTCAAATACCCCCTCAGATATGTATTGGATTGGTGATAATCCCAAAAAAGGTTTAGGGGTAATAACATTTAATGATTTTAAAATATCATTATCCGAAGATTACGATAATTCCTATAAATACATCCTTCCCTTAGAGATTTCTAAAAATAATATTAGTTTCAATTTAATTGGTGTTTGGACTCAAATGGTTGGAAAGAAAACTAAGGACCACAAAAATTATATTAGACAATTCAAAATTTCTTTAAACCACTATGACTCGTTTATTAAGACTCACAACACTATTATTCTTGGTGACTTTAATAGTAATCTGATATGGGAAAATCCATATAGAATAGATAACGACCATAAATATGTAATTGAAGAACTTAAAAAGAAAGAAATAGAAAGTTCATACCATTATTTTTTTAGTGAAAAACAAGGTGAAGAAACAATACCTACATTTTATTATCACCATAAAAAAGAAAAACCGTTTCACATAGACTTTTGTTTTCTATCGAAAAACTTAACTGAGAGATTAAGTAAAGTAGAAATTGGAAAATATGAGAATTGGATAAAATTTAGTGACCATGTTCCGATGATTATAGATATACAATAAGTTTCACCCTCACTTCCCCCATATATTATTCCATTGGAAATCATCAGTTTCTGATTCCTGAGTTATCTCCTGAGGTTGATTGATGGTACGTTCATCGATGTATCGGTTAAGGTGAGAACTTCTTACATATCTCTTATATGGGGTTATTTGAATCATTGGAAGTTCTTTTTCTTGTACTAATTTTTCAAACATTTTTCTACTGATTGAAAGATATTCCATTACCTCATACTTGGTGAGTAATCTATCTTCCATTGTTTTCTCCTATCTGTTCTCTGTATAATTCAAATTGTATAATAAACAACTGAAGGGTTTCTCTGAATTTATCAATGTTTTGAGTTCTGATAGAATCCAATATCTCTTCAGATGTCTGAGTGATTCTGTTGGACATTTCAATCTTAGATTTAATGTTATTCATCTGAATCCTTCATTTTAGATTTCATTTTTTGTTTGATTAGTTCTTGTTTTTCAATGGGTAACATTCCAATTGAATTCCCTAATACTTTTTTACCATTCTCAAGGATTGAATTTCTATATCTCTCGTAGTTAATAAATACATCTATTAGAGAGGTTGTAGTGGGTTCTATTTTATCTGGTGGTAGGGATATCCCTACATCTTTAATAAATTGATATAAACTATTCATTAGTTCACCATGTAGTTGTCCTGTATCTTTCTTCATATTGTTATTCTCCTTTGTTATATAATCTTTCAGTATTTAATCAAGTATGATGAGTGGTTCTGATTTCATCAGAATCATCTCATCGTTGAGAGTTTACTTTCGTAGAAAGAAACCTCAACATTCCATTAATCATTCATTGTTATTTAATCTTTGAATTGGATACACCAAACCCCTTACAGATTTGTGTATCCGTTAATGAATGAACTCATTCTTCAATTATAGATTTCGATTAGACCAGTCCGTTTGAATCCCCCATATCTATCTTATACCATAACCATTTTCAACCCTACCGGAGAAACCTCATCCGTTATGTTTGGATATTATTTCAATCCTACAGATTACTACCCGATGTCTAATCCACTTCCTTTCCCTCCCTTCGTTCTCACTCAATTGAAGTTGTTAGATAATGGATGGTAAGTGTTTTACCCTATGATTGGAACACTTAGGTTATCTATAAATATGGTAGTAAAACGATAAACGATAGAAAATCACAGAATTTCTCAAAGTTTCTTCGGAGAAAGATTCAATCGGGTAGTAAGGGATTGAAGGTGTTTGGGGATAATCCTAAAAAGTCGAGTAGGGGATAACGTTATGTGAGTTTGTTATTAATGAGGAGTCACATAGGTTCTATATGAACCTGACCTACCTCAACAATATCTTCTCTATTCATTCTTTCCTCTCTAATCTTACCTTTTTTGTAGATAGAGTGAATATGATTGTTCTTAAAAGTACTTCCTCGAGGTGTTTTTAAACCCTCTTCATTGAAGATTTGAGATATTTTTCTGTACCCTATAGGGGTAAGAAAATGGTGTTTATATCCACAAATTCGGGTGTATAAATACTGTTGATATTCACTATAATTCGAATCCCAAAGGGTAGTAGTGATTATTGATAATGAAAACGTTACAACCCACTTAAAGGGGTAAGGTTTATCAACCCGTAAACCTACTCCACCGTCACGGACTTTGCCAAGTTACGCGGCTGATCCACGTTACACTCTCGCATTACGGCGATGTGATAGGAGAGCAATTGAAGCGGAACTGAAGCCACCAAGGGAGAAAAGATTTCATCTGTTTCTGGAATTTCAATGGTATAATCAGCCATCTCCTTTACCTGTGTATCGCCTTCTGTAACAATTGCAATGAGCACCCCTTTTCGCGCTTTCACCTCTTGAATGTTGCTGACAACCTTCTCGTAGGACGGCCCCTTTGTTGCGATAACCACAACAGGCATTTCCTCATCTATTAAGGCAATAGGTCCGTGTTTCATCTCGGCTGCAGGATACCCTTCTGCGTGGATGTATGAAATCTCTTTGAGCTTGAGCGCTCCTTCTAATGCCACTGGAAAGCAATACCCACGACCGAGGTATAAGAAATTGCTCGCATCCTTGAATTTTGCCGAAATCAATTCAACAAGATCATTCGTTTGAAGGGCACGTTCAATTTTCTCCGGAATTTCATTTAGACCGTAGAGTAACCTCAGAAACTTACTTCGCTCTATGGAGCCTTTCTTATTTCCGAGCATAAGGGCCAAGAGGCTCAGTACAGTTACTTGAGACGTAAAGGCTTTTGTGCTCGCGACGCCAATTTCGGGCCCTGCATGAGTGTAAGATCCACCATGGGTGGTGCGCGATATAGTAGACCCAACAACGTTGCATATCCCCAGTATTGTAGCGCCCTTTGATTTCGCCAATTCCAAAGCAGCAAGTGTATCGGCTGTTTCTCCTGATTGAGATATGGCGATCACTACATCCTTTTCGGTGATTATCGGATTTCGATATCGAAACTCAGAAGCATACTCGACCTCTACTGGAATTCGAGCTAAATCTTCAATAAGATATTCTCCAACCAAACCGGCATGCCAAGAAGTTCCGCAAGCAACAATCGTGATACGGTTTGCATTCAATAATTTTTGCTCATAGTCGGCCATTCCGCCCAGGTGGACTAAGCCCGCAGCTAAGTTTAGACGACCTCTAAGGCTATCCCTAACAGATCGTGGCTGCTCATAGATCTCCTTGAGCATAAAGTGATCGTAGCCGCTTTTTTCTAACTGCTCTAGCTGTAGCTCTAACTCTTGTATATATGGCGTTACGTTCTGCTTTTGTATGGTGAAAAGCTTTAAGTCTTTCCCTGGGATGATTTCGGCAATCTCACCGTCTTCTAGGTAGACAACGTTCTTTGTGTACTCCACAATTGGCGTAGCATCCGAAGCGAGATAATAGTCTTTATCTGGCCCAATGCCAATGACCAATGGGCTGCTTTTCTTCGCGGCAACCAAGGTTCCAGGCTCTGAGTTTGACATCACCACTATGGCATAGGCGCCGATGACTTCGTTCAGCGCTTTTCTTATAGCCTCGCTAAGCGAACATGCTTCGCTCTTTTTTATTTCTTCGATCAGGTTAACCAAGACTTCCGTGTCTGTTTCAGAATGAAACGTATAGCCGCGATGAATTAACTCCTTTCGAACGCTATCATAGTTCTCAATGATTCCGTTATGAATGAGCACAATGTCTCCTGACATGGATGTGTGTGGATGGGCATTGACATCGTTCGGCTCACCATGTGTTGCCCAGCGGGTATGTCCGATTCCGGCTGTGCCAGTCGTAAGTCCAGAACCAATGTGATTTTGAAGATCAACAACCTTCCCTTTGCACTTGTGAAGAGTGGTTTTATCATTCATTAAGGCAACTCCAGCGCTGTCATAGCCTCGATATTCGAGCCTTTGAAGGCCCTTAATCAGTATTGGATAAGCGTCTTTACTGCCTGTGTATCCTACAATTCCGCACATGGTTAATTATTTAAGTCCGTGTGATATAGCTTCAGAGCAATATTATCAAGTCCTTTTAGAACATTGTGCGCTGTGTCGTTTCCGTTAAGAACAGGCACTTGTGCATGAAGCCGTAAACCATAGTTCACATCGACTCCTTTCTGAGCTTCTTGAACGATACGTTGCACATGCCGCGTAATGTCAAATTGATAGCCATTAATGTCTTCATCAAACTTTCCTCCACTGCGACTTGGGCTGTAGATGTAATCTAGGGTTAAGCTTTCCGAACCGTCTTTTTCTAGGTCCAATAGGTACAATCGCTGAGAGTTTGAGAGCTCACCGTTTTGTTCATTGGCCAATTCGAATTGCAGCACAGCTTTAGCGATGGCCGTATTGTTGTTGACGCCAAATTCGTATAAACCCGGAATATGTATTTCGGTGCGCAATCCAGCAAGACCCTGCACAAAAAGAAGGTCGTCGTTATTAGAAACATCGTCTAAATAAGTCTGGGCCAGCGAACTGCTATAGTCGTGGGTGATTTTATTAATGCGCGCACATTTCGAGGTAATCGGATATTCAATTACTTCGGTATTTTGAACGTTGCCACTTTCAGAAGTGTAAACTTTTATACCTGACTCGCCGGTGAGCAAAGCCATTGAATAGATGGCGCCTGTAAGTGTTGGGTCGAGCCCTGCGCCTACCTTGATCATCAGGCCTTTAAAGTATTCTTGAAAATCCTCCGTGCTTTGAGCAGATGCATCGCCAATTCCTTCTTTGAGATACTCGCCGAGTTCATTGTCAAGTTTGATTCTAAATTGAAACACTTCGGTCACCGTGTCTATGGTCACCGTTTCGGGCACCTTCAACTGTCTAGAGAAAGAAAATGTGGTTGACCCAATAGCCGTAGTTTTTACCTCAGGGTCAAAATCTGATTGATATTCCTCAGATACGAGCAGCGTCTCGTTTAACTCGAAGACTTCGATGGGGATGGCATTTTTGGGAACGCCGAAAATTAAGTTTGGGCGCAATGAGAGAACCACGCTGTCCACTTGATATATAGTGAAATCGATATCGGTGTTTCCTTGTAGGATGTCAAAGTTCAACAAGAGCGAGGACTCAGATGTGCCGAATTGATCCGATTGAACTTTCCCTACAAATGACTGGGCCTCATCCGAGCGTTGAGGTTCTCCCAAAAGAGTGAACGCCTCAACAGAAAGGTTGTCCGTTATTGCTAAGGTGTCAAATTGACCATCGGGTTGCAGCTCAATGCCCAAGAGTTCATCGTCTTTGCAACTGCTTAAGATCAGAATTGCGGACAAAAAAACAACGGTTTGTACGAATACAAACCGTTGATCTTTAAATTTTGAAAGTGTGTTTTTCACGTGTTTATTCAGCCAAAACGCTGTTGTCAGACATTACCTCGGTGTAGAAATCATCAAAAACACTCATTAAATTCTCCTCAGGTTGCGCGTCTAGAACAGGCTTGTCTAACGTGGAAACAAACGACTTTATTTCATCGTTAACATCTTCGCTAGCAAAGACAATTGCATCAGCGTACTTGGCTCCAAGCTTGCAAATATTCGTGTAAGTCGGGTCTTTAATTAGCTCAAGATCCTCTTCAGTCATGCCGTCATAGAGCATTTTTTCCCACATGCGTGGATCGAAGCTGTCTTCAAATTCTTCACCGTAAATGGAGAACACCACTTTAGCATCCGCAAACAATGGATCGTCTGCGTAGAAGGTCTTTTGGAAAACAGCCATTAAAGATGAAAACCAGCCATTCACATGAATGATTTCGGGCATCCAGCCTAATTTTTTTACGGTTTCAAAAACACCTCTCGAGAAAAAGATTGATCGCTCATCATTGTCTTCGAAGAAATCATCTTCTGAATCCCAAAATGTTGCCTTTCTTCTGAAAAACTCCTCATTATCAATGAAATAGACCTGCATTCGCGTTGGCTGAATGGAAGCTACCTTAATGATTAATGGATGATCCGTGTCGTCGACAATCAAATTCATACCCGAAAGTCGGATGACTTCATGCAGTTGATGACGTCTTTCATTCACACAACCGAAGCGCGGCATGAATAATCTTATTTCTTTGCCAAAGTCTTGGGCTTCTTGTGGAAGCTGTCGACCCATGTAAGACATGTAATTTTCAGGAAGATAGGGATTGATTTCGTGAGAAACGTATAATACTCGTTCGTAATTACTCATACAATTCAGTTGATTAAACGAAATGAACTTTTTTGCCAAAAGGCACGCAAAGATAACCAATATAAGGCGTAACATCAAGTAGAATAAACGACACTGAGAGATGATAATTGCTAAGAGCCGAGCGGAAGTGAAGCGATATACGGAAGGAGAAACGGTCGGATTCGTCCCAACAATGGGGGCGTTACACGAAGGACATGGCACATTAGTGACCGCAAGCAAAGATGATGGGAACTATACTGTGGTATGCATTTTTATCAATCCTTCACAGTTTAATAATCCATCTGATTTTGAAAATTATCCAATCAATTTGGAAGATGACATTGCTTATCTGGATAGCCTTGGATGCGATCTAGTTTTTATCCCAAAGGTTTATGAAGTCTATCGTTCGGGTGATGATGAAGGTCGTTATATCCACCATTTTGGCTCGCTTGAAACCCGGTTTGAAGGCGAATTTAGACCGGGTCACTTTCGGGGCGTTGCGCAAGTCGTGCACATCCTTTTTGAGATTGTTGAACCTGCCATGGCATACTTCGGAGAGAAGGACATTCAACAGCTGGCTGTTGTTCGAGCTTTGAGCTCCAAACTTGGGGGCAAAATTGCAATTGTCGGTATTGAAACAAAGCGGGAAAAATCTGGATTGGCTATGAGTTCTCGAAATCTGAGGTTGACATCGGATCAGCTACAAAAAGCGACGCTAATTCATCAGTGTTTGACCATGGCCCAAAGTGGTTTTAAAAGTAAATCGGTCGTGTCCATTAAGGAGGAGGTCAGACTTAAATTTGAAGCCGATGCAGAATGGAACTTAGAATACTTCGAGGTGATTGACCCTCAAACATTTGATCCAATAACTGTCTGGGCCGGTCCGTGTAGAGCGGTTGTCGCCGCTCATTTGGGAGAGATTCGATTAATCGACAACATCGCGATTCCATGAAACAATAGATTCGCGACCTTCGCCCCAAATATTGGCACAGTGAGTATTGCAAAGAAGATAGAGGGGATTGAAAATCAGTTTCAATTTTTCCGAAATGAAGGTCGAACGTATTTTGCTTCTTCCTCCTTTCAAACACATAGCTTGCCTATGCTGCATATCATAGGAAAAGTTGCTCCAGAAACACCTATTTACTTTATTCAAACTGGGTTTCATTTTCCAGAAACGCTGTCTTTTCGCGATAGGGTTGGGGAAGAATTTGGGCTGAACATATTGAACATTGAATCTCAGGTACCCAAGGTTCAGCAACGAAATAGCATTGGAAATTTTTACTTCACTTCTGATCCGGATTACTGTTGCTTTTTAAATAAAACTCAGCCTATGGAACCGTTGTTAGAGCGATTCGATATTTGGGTGAATGGGGTTCGGGCAGATCAGAATGCGAACCGAAGTAGTTTGAATTCGCTCGAAAAAACGCCTCAAGGAGGGCAGCGATATCATCCCATGCTTTCGTGGTCAAAACAAGAGATTTGGCAATATATCGCCGAACATGATTTACCACGACATCCCTTGGATGCACAAGGATATTCAAGTATCGGATGTGAACCTTGTACGGTCAAACCAGCTTTTGGTGATGAGCGAGATGGCCGGTGGTTGGGTCAGAAAAAAACGGAGTGTGGACTTCATACAGAACTAGTAAGCAAATAAGATGGTAGTACTAATAACAGGCGGGGCGGGATATATTGGAACGGCATTGTGTGAGCAATTGAAAAAGGATGAGTCAATAGAACGGGTCATTGTGTATGACAACTTAAGCCGTCATAATTTCAATCTTTTCATTGGGCTCCACAAATTGGATAAGCGTTTTGAATTCATGGAGGGAGATATTTTGGATAGTCGAAACTTGAGAAAAGCGGTGAAGCAAGCGGATGTAGTTTATCATTTGGCCGCAAAGGTCACTACGCCATTTGCTGATCAAGATGCACACTTGTTTGAACAGGTGAATCATTGGGGTACTGCCGAGGTTACCTATGCCGTGGAGGAAAGCGATGTTCAGCGACTCATATACTTAAGCAGTGTTTCTGTTTATGGGTCTGGAGATTCGGAGCGAAACCTGGACTCTGGTTTGAATCCAAAAACGTTTTATGGCATCTCCAAAATGCGGGGAGAGAATCATGTATCGCGGTTATCTCCTAAAATTGAAACACACATTATTCGATGTGGCAATGTATACGGTTACAATCGAAGTATGCGTTTCGATGCGGTCATCAACAAGTTCCTTTTTGAGGCTAACTTTCATGGAAAGATCAACATTCACGGCAACGGTGAACAGCACCGACCATTTGTTTTTGTGGATACCGTCGGCGCTAAATTGGTAGAACACTTGCATGATTCGAAACCATCTTCAACAACCAATCTCGTGGAACACAACTTCAGCATAAATGACATTGCAGAGGTATTATTGAAGCTGTATCCTGAACTTGAAATGATCTTCATCAACAACAACATGAAGCTACGTGAGCTGAAGGTTAAGGCAGAGATTGAAATGACGGATTTAAAGGTTCTGGAAAGTCGAATGAAGGCGTTCGGTGAAGCGTTCACATTTTAGTCGTGGTTGAGATTACCACTTCATCACCACTTTGCCAATGGATCCTCGACCTTCCAGTCGGGCATGGGCGGCTTCGATCTCTGTGGCTTCGTAAACGGAGTCAATTTTTGGCTTAAGGATTCCCTTTTGGTATAAATCATACACATCTTCCATGCATGTTTTCAGATAATCAGGTCGGTTTTCGCCGATGCGTAACATGTTAACGCCAATTACAGCTCGTGACTTCATCAATAACCCGATCGGGTGTAAAAATCCAAAGCCGAATGCCAGTTTAAGCTTGTCAATGAACCTACCCTTTGACGCACTCCATTCACTGGCGCCGAAGGTTACAATGCGTCCTCCTGAGCCAAGTAGGTGCAGCGATTTTTTGAAGTTGGCTCCACCTACCGGATCAAAGGCGGCGTCCAATCTGTTTGAACCGAGTCCATTCTTTACGGCCTCCACAAAGTCGCTAGTGCGGTAGTTTATCGCATGGTCTACACCAAGAGATTTGAGATACTCCAATTTTTCGGTGTTTCCAGCGGTTCCAAATATTTCGCATCCTTTCCACTTTGCGATTTGCACCAACGCCGTGCCTACGCCACCAGCGGCGGCGTGTATTAATACGCGATCCCCTTTCTGCAGATTGATCATCATTGCAGCAGCAAACCAAGCTGTACAATACTGTGTGGCCAGCGCACATGCCTCCTCTGGATTTGTTCCAGGCGCCAACTTAATGGTCCCCATCGCTTCCGTAACGCAATATTCAGCGTATCCGCCAAATTGAGAAAATGCCAACACGTAATCACCAACAGCGAAACCGGTAACCTTCGCTCCAACCTCGGCTATTTCACCCACAACTTCGTATCCGAGCACACACGGAAGTGGCGGGCGGTCGTTGTAAAGGCCCTTTCGCGCCATGATATCTGCGTAGTTCAGACCGAAATGGCTCACCTTAATCCGCACTTGATTTTCGCCCGGTGTAGGGGTTTCGGTATCCTGTAAGTTGAAAACATCTTTCGAGTCTCCAGAACCGCTGAGTACTATGGCTTTCATTCTTTATTTCTTTTTTCAAATGCGGCACTGCCCTCAATGAGCAATACGATTTCCCCTTTGTAACCCTTATCATCTCCGTAGGCAACGAGTTCAGCAAGTGTGCCTCGATGATAGGTCTCGTAGAGCTTTGTCAACTCACGCGCAACACATGCATGTCGTTCAGGACCAAATGTTTCAGAGGCTTCTTTTAAAGCCTTGTTTATTCGATGTGGCGATTCGTACATGACCATTGTGCGTGTCTCCTCATGCAACGACTTCCAGAAGGTTTGCCTTCCCTTTTTTTGAGGCGGAAACCCGAGATAGACATACTTCTCACATGGAAGGCCCGATCCTACAATGGCCGTAATTACTGCTGTGGGTCCGGGTAAAACTTCAACGACCACATTCTTTTCGATGCAAGCGCGAAGCAATAAATAACCGGGGTCACTTATCCCGGGCATGCCGGCATCCGATATTAGCGCGAAGTGCTGGCCTTCTTCCATTTTCCCAACAAGTGAGTCGGTGACCTTATGTTCATTGTGCTGATGGAAGGGGATAAGCTTGTTGCTGACCTCATGATGTGACAGTAGCTTGCCGCTATGTCGTGTGTCTTCGCACAAAATAGCATCACACCCAGCCAGTGTTTTTAGCGCTCTAAGCGTAATGTCGTCGAGGTTGCCAATCGGCGTAGGAACCAAAGTGAGTTTTCCGGCCATTACAATTTATCCTTTAGCGATGGAATGTAACCCATGAATTCGCGCACGCATCCATGCCCGCCTTTTGATTGAAGTAAGAAACTCGCTGCACGTTTATTTGGGTTTGTGGCATCAGATGGGCAAGCCGCGATTCCCACTTTTTCAAACATTTTCAGATCGTTGATGTCGTCTCCGAGATAGCCAACTTCATCCCAGCCAATTCCGAGGTCTTGCAACCACGTTTCTGCGATTTTAACCTTTGGTTCGGCGCCAACATAAACCTTTTTGATGCCAAACATATCCGCCCGATTTTGGATGACCGCTTTGTTTATACCAGATGATATGATGCCGAATTGGATGCCAACTTTCATTGCCTCCTTGATGGCCATTCCATCTTTTGTGTCGAAGCGTTTAAACTCTGCCCCTTCTTCTGTATAGAACATACCGCCTTCTGTTAGCACGCCATCCACGTCCAAAAAGACAAACTTTATTTTTTGCCAATCAAGAGATTGGGCTTGCATGTTAAAGATGATCAAATTGGACAGCGGACAATCTAGCTTAGCAGCGAGTGCTTCGATTTCAGATACGGTAGGATCGTCTGATATGGTCAGATTCAAATCTTGTTCGCGTAACCATTTTATGTTTTGATGCAGTAGTGTCATACAATCGTTCGACCTACGGCGGCCGCCACGGGTTTAATTGCCTGAATAAGTTGAGTGAATTCGTCATGATGTAGCTGCTGGGCTGCATCACTTTTGGCCACTTCAGGGTTTGGGTGCACTTCTACTAACAGACCGTCAATGCCCATTGCCACACACGCCTTGCTCAGGTCAGAAATCCCATAGCGGTACCCAAGTGCATGAGAGGGATCCAAAATAATGGGAAGGTTCGTGTACTCTTTGAGCCACGCAACGCCGCATAGATCAAGGGTAAACCGTGTTTTAGTTTCAAACGTTCGGATGCCGCGTTCGCATAGAACCACGTTTTGATTTCCTCCGCTCAAGACAAACTCCGCCGCTTGGGCAAACTCTTGTAGTGTGGTTCCGAATCCACGTTTAATCAAAACCGTCTTATTCGTTTTGGCGCAGGCTCGTAATATGCCGTGATCGTACATGCTTTTAGCCCCAATTTGAATTACATCGGCATGCTCTATTACATCATCGACATGCGTCGCGTCGCGCACTTCGCTAACAATGCTGAATCCAAATTCGTCCCGCATTTTTGAAAGCAACTTTAAACCCTCTAAGCCAAGTCCCTGAAATGAGTAGGGAGACGTTCTGGGTTTGTAGCAGCCACCACGCAAAGCCGTAACCCCTAGGCTTTTCATGAACGTTGCGCTCTCTCGAATTTGTTCTTCGCTTTCTACAGAGCAAGGTCCAGCGATGAGAATTGTATTGTTCGTGTTACCGCCAATTTCCACGCTTCCCACTTTTACAGAGCGGGTGTGGTCTATATAGTTTCGGCTACCGAGCTGAAGGTCGTTGTCCATTACAAAGGCCGAATCAATGAGCGATTCAAACTGAGTTGGAGCTGATTTTAGTTTCGATGGGGTCACAAGTACATGTCTTGTGCTGTCATGAAACAGGACGGAGGAAGTTGCTGCCGCTACTTGCTTTGCTTGCGCCTCAGTCGCGGTGGTCTTTAGGTGTAAAATCATAATTCTCCTTTTACAAGATTTAGGAACGACACAGCACCCTTCACTTTGTTTTGTGCGTCAACCACAGGTAAATAATTTATGGGTGAATCATGGCCTTTTAGAAAGGCGATCATGTCAGAAACATTCATCAGATCAGAGACGGTTATTGGGGTGTGGTTCGTCATTCCGGCCACGGAAATAGCATTGAGATCGGGGACATTTCGTAACACTTCCTTACGCAGGTCCGCATTGCTGATTATGCCTTCCATTTCAGAATGCTCGTTTTCAAGAATGGTAAATCCAAGCTTGAAATCATCCATCGATTGTAGTACTTCAGTGAGACTTCGATTATCAGGTCCAAGCAGGGGAATTTCTTCGCGTGAACGCATAAAGTCGCCTACGGCATAGTGACTGTCGATGTCATGAATCTTCAGGTTGAGCAGCGCTGCCCCCACCGGTTGATCCTTGAATAAGTAAGAACCTACAACAGACGAGTGCACGCTCATATTTCTGAGTATAAAGCTTACTTCAGCGTTTACACCTCCATCGACATGTACCTGTTTTGTAGGGTGCGCCCGTTTAAATTTTCTGATTTTCCGGAAATTGACCTTGTCGAACCGACCTCCACTTTGGCCGGGTGTAGTGGCCATCATGAGCAAGAAATCGTAGTTGTCTGATACGTTGTCAAAAACAGAAATATCCGTCTCTGAAACAATGGCTAGCCCCATTTTTGATTTAAGACCTCCATTGTAGGAATATCCATTCAAATCCTCAAACTGGAGGGTGACCATTTCTATTTCCAGTGCATTAATGCGATCAAAATAGACTTCAGGATTGTTGGTGATTAGGTGGAGGTCGATCGGGGTTTTACTGAAAGCTCTGATCTCAGCAATGTCATCAAAGACAGCAGGATCATCGTTGCAATCGATGTGCAGTAGGTCAATACCATGCGCATCTAAATTTTGGACAATTTCTTTTAAACTGCCTTCTTTGCTTGAATATACGCTTGCCGAGATCTTCATTCTGTGCTGGTTGCGAAGTTATTTTATTAGGCTTAAGAATCTTGATCTTGAATTATATTGTCCAGAAATAAGATGCGTTTGGCTACTCTTTCAGTTATTTGAGGTAGACCAATAATCGTAATTCTACAACCTCAGACAACTATTTTGAATCAATTCACATCTATATCTCAGTTTTGCACCCGATGACCGACGATGAACTGATTGATAAGTGTTTGCAGGGGGATCCACGGGCGCAAAAAGCGTTATTTGAAAAGTTTAGCGGAAAGATGATGTCTGTTTGCATGCGGTATGCTCCAGATCGAGAACAAGCCGAAGACGTATTGCAAGATGCTTTCGTCAAGGTTTTTAGCCATCTCGACTCCTTCAAACGTGAAGGAAGTTTTGAAGGTTGGATACGCAGGACAATGGTAAATACCTCACTCGATCAACTTCGAAAGAAGCGAGGGTTAACCATCGACGCAGATATCAGCGAAGCAGAGTATTTAGCAGGATCCGATGAGAAATCGATTGGAAAACTGAGGGTGGACGAATTGATGCAATTGATTCAAGAAATGCCCACTGGATATAGAACAGTGTTTAACATGTATGCCATTGAAGGCTTCTCCCACAGGGAAATAGCCGATGAACTTGGTGTTACAGAAAGCACTTCTAAAACTCAGTTTCGAAAGGCGCGGACTTATTTGATGAACATAATTGGAGAAAGAGAAAATATCTGATGGAAAATAATCAGAAACATATAGAGGAAATAGTAAAGGAAGCATTCGCATCTCACGAAGTGGAAGTTGGTGCGCACGTTTGGGCAAATGTTCAAGCAGGCATGGCAGCAAACACGGCCGGGGTTGCAGCAACTGGTGCCACAAGCCTAATGAAGGCCGCCTCAATAGTTGGTCTGTCAACGGTGACCTTACTTGGTGGAATCAATGAAGTTGTATTACACTCAGATCAAAATGTAGTTGCCCACAACGAAGTCATGGAAGAATCGCATCCAACGGCGCCACAAACCGAAAACGTGGTGGTTGTATCCGAAGATGCATGGGCAGCAGAGGAAGAAACACAGAACATTGAGCGTAAGAATTCGAATGAGGCTGAAGAAGCCTCTGCTGAGTCAAATTCGGCGAATACTGCGACGTCTGAAGTAGTCAACGAGGAAGTAGCTCATGTAGGAAACCACATGCAAGATGAAGCTAGTGAGCATGTTCCAAGACCTGGAGCGTCAGGCGCTGATAACCACCAGGAAGACGTAGCCGAAGACACAAAACAGGATCCTAAGCCTGAAAAGGAAGAAGAGAATGCACTTGTTAAGAAAGAGGACAAAGACACTCAGGATCATTCTGGTTCAGACATACAAGATGAAGAAGCACCAAAGCAATGCGCTATTCGATTTACACACGATGCTAAAACATTCATAAGTCCAAACGGAGACGGAGCTCAGGATTGCTTCTCAGTTCAAGGAGTTGAAAACGTAGAATCGTTTCACATCCGAATTTGGACCCAAGCAGGTGAACTATTAGCTGAGTCAAGTGATGTAAACTTTAGCTGGTGTGGTACCAATCGATTTGGAAAAGTGCTAGAAAACAGATCTTCTTGTTACTACCAAGTTGATGCCTTTGATGCAGATGGTTTGCAGTATAAGGCGCCCAATGCGAAGGGACATATCATGGTCTTTCGGTAGTTAGATACCGACCTTCGCAAATTCAGTAATCAACTCAAACACCTTCTCATAATTTGTGAGTGGTAAGTTACTCGGGACATCATCGATGTCGTGATAGTGCTTGTACTCGCCAGTGGTGTAAATGAAAAAGCTAGGAACCCCTTTTTCGTAAAATGGATGGTGATCACTATTCGCAGCTGGGCCCCGAGCTTTTACTTTTTCGAGTAGCCCCAACTCCATATTTAGGGAACTTAACTTTGCGAAGTGATCCTCAAAGACCTTTCCGTTGACCACCGTAATTCCAGTTTTCGCGTCGCCCATTAGATCTAAGTTTAGTAGAAAGGAAATGTCGTCAAGGGTGATCAATGGATTTTCTACGAAATATTTCGATCCCACCAAGCCAGCCTCTTCGGCGCCAAACCAAATGAATACAACGTCATATGCTGGGCGATTAAGGAAGTACCACTGATACAAATCAAGCAACATGGCTGAGCCGCTTGCGTTGTCATTTGCGCCTGCGATATAGGTGGCTGCACCCATGCGACCCAGATGATCCAAGTGAGCCGTATAGACCAAGGAGTTGGAAGTGGAGTCGCTTGTACCAGGCAGAATCGCCATTACATTTTTACCAGTGTGTTTGCTTTTAAACACTTGATCCACATTTATTTCCACCCCTTTTATCTTCTTTAAAACCGAAGATTTTTGAACATGGAAGATTGGAAATGACACCATGGATCGGCTCACACTCCAGGTTAATTTTTTATCCGTGAGAATAATATAACCAGCTGCCTTGAGCGGGTTTTTATACACGTCGTCAATCAGATTCTGATAGTTGGTGTTTTCATCGTTAATATCAAATACAATCACCTTTCCGTCAAATTTACCATCGGCAATGCGCGAAAAAAGTTTCTCATGACTATCGGCCCACTTTGGCTTAAAGGTGACCACATCGTAGGTTCCTTTTGCCTTTCCAGACTTCGGATCGATGATGAAATCCTTACCGGTAATCAATGTGTTGCCATTCACTTTGAGCATCATTTCTCCAGGAAATATATTCACGCCAAGTTGAAATTCTTGCACCTGAACCGGCTGGTCTACTCCTAACCTTTCAACCTGCTCCTGAATAAACGCAGCTGCTTTTGAGTCTCCGTCCTCAACATAACCTCGACCATGAAAGTGAGGCGCACACAGGGAATCGATCATGGCACTAACAAAGACGCGATCTTGTGAAAAAGAAGGAAGGGCTAAGAGCAGCGCTAGGAGGGCGGTTAATGTGTGTTTCATCATGCGAATCTTCTTGAAACCAATGACTTAAAGGCAACAACAGTTTCGCTTTCTTCATCCCACCGATAGCGAGATGCCAAGTTTTCATTTAGCAACCTATTCGCATCCGTTTCCGAGTCAACGTGATTGAGCTCTTCTACCGCTTGTGAAAAAGCGCCCATGTCACCCGCAAATAATTCATTGGCATATAGAAAACGTTCGTTGATGCCAAGACCACGCTTAATATCATGGAGCTTCTGCCTAGACACTTTATCTCCAAGTGTTGGCCGCCCTTGGAATCGTTCTCCGGCACTTTCACCTTCTTGTATTCCCATAGATCGAGACATTTCCTCAATGGTGCGCATGATGGCTTCATGCTCGGCTTCATCTACTTGCGGTACGTCCACTTGTGGCTCTTCCAGTGATTTTTCTTCTTCTTCTGTTTCAACTGTAGTGTCACTCATGGCTTCGGCTTGCGTTGCAATGCGCGCGGCTTCTTCTTGCTGTTTTTGAATAGCTTGTTCTGCCGCAATGGCTTCTGCTTTTTCAGATGCTAGCCTTGCTTGTTCAGCTTCTGCCCGTGCTTTTTCCTTAAGCTGCGCATCTTGATCGGCCTTTAATTCTTCTATTCGATTTTCTGAGATGGCATCCTCAAGTCGAGCTTTTAATAGCGTCAGCTCTTGTTGGATGAGCATGAGTTCATGTTCTTTTTCCTCTACCCGTGCCTGTAGGGATTGAATCTGTTGCCTGAGTTCTTCCATTCGTTGCGTATTCTAATGCTTTTTCAAATATGTAAATTGTCAGAGGAGATAGGGCACTAGAATTCGAAAGTTTTGAAATATTCGCTGGCCTTTAGATTCAAGGCACATATTCGTGGGAAAAGCCTCATTGAATCGCATATTTGTAAACCATGTTTCTTGAATACACCGGAACCCACAAGCACAAATTTGGATGGATTGAAGTCATCTGCGGCTCCATGTTTTCTGGGAAAACAGAGGAGCTTATTCGTAGACTGAAACGCGCAGAAATTGCCGGTCAAAAAGTCGACATTTTCAAACCAGAAGTGGATGTGCGCTACGATGAAGAAGAGGTAGTTTCTCATGACAGCAACAGCATTCAATCTACACCCGTTCGGTCTTCAGGAAATATTTTAATACTCGCAAACGACGCTCAAGTAGTGGGTATAGACGAGGCGCAATTCTTTGATGACGAGTTGGTTAACGTCTGCGTGCAATTGGCTTCTCTTGGAAAGCGTGTAGTAATTGCTGGGTTGGACATGGACTATTTAGGAAGGCCATTTGGGCCCATGCCAGGCTTAATGTCGGTGGCAGAATATGTGACCAAAGTACACGCCATTTGTATGAAGTGTGGTTCCCTCGCCAATCATAGCCATCGAGTAATTGCAAGCCAGGAACTGGTTGAGCTTGGAGAAAGTCAAGAGTATGAACCGCTTTGTAGAGGCTGCTTTAGCTTGGAACGCGACAAGGAAATAGGCGAATCAAAAAAAGGAAAGAAATGAATTATACCGTCGAATCCATCGGGGACTTCACAGGAGGACGAACGTTCATCGCTCTTCCAGGGTCGAACATAAGTAATGTAATTATCGACCATAGAGACATTCACTGGCAAAGCGCATTGTTTGTCGCTTTTAAGGGGTCAAAATTCGATGGTCATGCCTTTATACCAGAGCTTATCGATAGGGGTGTCCGCAATTTCCTCGTCACCGATCAAGGAGTTATTGATGCGCATAAAGGCGGCGCCAACTTTATTCTGTGTCAAAATGTGGTTCAAGCTATGCAAGCCATTGCCAAGAATCATAGACGTGGATTTAAGATTCCAGTGATTGGTGTGGCCGGCAGCAATGGCAAAACAATTGTGAAGGAATGGCTGAATAGTTTGCTTGAGCATCAGCACCAAATTTGTCGAAGCCCCAAAAGCTATAATTCCCAAATTGGCGCCGCATTGTCTGTGCTTCAGCTTAAGAGCAAGCACACACTCGGCATTTTTGAGGCGGGAATTTCCCAGCCAGATGAGATGCCGAACCTGCAAAAAGTCATTGATCCTTCCATCGGCATATTCACAAATCTTGGAGACGCACATGCTGCGCACTTTTCTTCTTTTGAGGAAAAGCTCAAAGAAAAGATGCGCCTATTTGATGCGTGCGAAACCATTATTTGCTGTAAGGACCAGTTTTGGTTTGATGGATGTCAAGATGGAAAAGCGGAGCGTTTCTTCACTTGGTCTGCTGTGGATCGGAACGCAACGGTTTATGTGCAGCGCACGAAAATCAGATCTGGAACGACCATTATCGAATTGGATCATCAAGGAACAGTTTATTCCATTCAGATACCGTTTGAAGATCGAGCATCCATTGAAAATGCGATACACTGTTTCTGCCTTACGCTCATCATAAACTGCAATACGGAAGACGTGCTGAAGCGGTTTAGTAGCCTCGCGCCTGTTGCAATGCGCATGGAAATGAAACGAGGAATTGAGAACAGCGTTTTGATTGATGATAGCTACAATTCAGACCTAGGATCGTTGCAGGCAGCATTGGATCAATTGGCCGTGCAAAAGGCAGATGGACAGTTGGTCATATTAACGGATATGTATCAAAACCTTGCAAGTGATCATCTGTACAAAGAAATATCGGAGCAATTGAATGCCTCCAAAATTGATCATCTTGTACTTATCGGGCCCGAGATTGGTAAGTTTCAAGGCCTTTTTAAGCAAAACAGAATTGATCATTTTGAAGATGTTGAGGCCTATTTGTCTGTGATTAACCCGGTAGATTTTCGGAACAAGGCCGTTCTTGTGAAGGGCGCACGCGCATTTAGGTTGGAAAAGCTAGTGCACCGCCTGCAGGCACAACAGCATGAGACCGTGCTTGAAGTGGACTTACATAAGCTGGGCAAAAACCTCGAGTACTTCCGCGGTAAAATCAAGAACGAAACGTTGATCATGGTTATGGTCAAAGCCTTTTCATACGGAAGCGGTGGGTACGAGATCGCCAATTTTCTTCAAACCCAAAACATCGATTATTTGTCAGTGGCATACGCCGATGAAGGGGTGGCATTGCGCAAAAGAGGCATCCGGTTACCAATTATGGTAATGAGTCCGGTTAAGTCTGCTTACGATTCCATTATTCGATTTCAGCTCGAACCTGAGATCTATTCGATTCGAAGCTTAAAGGAGTTTATTGAAACAGCCGGAAGCCTGAGACACCTTTTCCACGAATTGAACATACACCTGAAAGTAGATTCAGGGATGCACCGCCTTGGTTTTTCTCAAGGAGACATGGAAGAGCTTGGTCAGCTTCTAACCTCTGCGCCGTTTATACATGTTCGTAGTGTGTTCACCCACCTCAGCGCTGCTGACAATGAAGTAAGCGATACGTTCACCGAAGAACAAATTGAGACCTATCTTGCATTTGCCGACGAGGTAGAAAAGCGAGTGGGACACGAAATTTTACGCCACGCGCTTAATTCTACTGGTGTACTTCGTTTTCCTCAGTTTCACTTTGATATGGTGCGGATAGGAATTGGATTGTACGGATTTGCAGGATCTGAACACTCAAAGTATCTGCAAGCCCTTGGTTTATTCAAGTCATACATTATTCAAATCCGAACCGTTGATGCAATGGAATCGGTTGGATACAATCGAGCCGGAAAGGGTTCAGACGCTCGAAGAATTGCGACAGTGGCTGTTGGGTATGCCGACGGTCTAGATCGTCGACTCGGAAATGGAAAATGGGCCTTAAGTTGGCAAGGGAAACCGTGCAGCATTGTGGGAGATGTTTGTATGGATATGTGCATGATCGATGTGACCGATTGCGCCGCGCAAGAGGGGGATGAGGTCGTGATTTTCGCAGGTTCCACCGACGTGCATCGCATGGCCAAACAGCTGGATACCATTCCATATGAGATACTCACGAAAGTTTCACAGCGGGTAAACCGGATTTACTTGCAGGAATAAGATGGTGAAAATTTCGGCGGTGATATTGACCCTAAACGAAGAACGGAATATTGGCCGATGCCTAGAAAGCCTGGTTGATATTGTTGATGAAATTGTTGTTATTGATTCCAATTCAACAGACAGAACAGAGGAAATTGCCATGCGCCATGGTGTTCGATTTATCAAGCAAGCATTTCTTGGATACATCGAGCAGAAGAATTTCGGGATGGAACAGGTCAGCCATGAATATGTCCTTTCATTGGATGCTGACGAAGCATTAAGCCCCGCTTTACGCGAATCGATTATTTCCGTGAAGAATAATTTTCAAGCAGATGGATATTACATGAATCGGCTGGCAAATTATTGCGGAAAATGGATAAGGCATAGTGGTTGGTATCCAGATCGGAAGCTGAGGTTAGTAAATAGAACCAAAGGAAAGTGGGCTGGAACGAACCCCCACGATAAATTTGAATTGGAATCAGGATCAAAAATCTTGGCACTCGATGGGGACCTATTTCACTACACATTCTACACGGTTGACGAACATAAAAATCAAGTGGATAATTTTAGCAGTATCGCGGCTCAAGCCAAATTTGATAAAGGCGACCGCTCAAGTTTATTGAAACTGATTATTAAGCCAACGGCGAAATTCTTTAAAAGCTATATACTAAAACTCGGGTTTTTGGATGGCTATTATGGCTGGTTGATTGGAGTCTATTCAGCCAAGTCCACCTACTTGAAATACCTGAAATTGCTTAAGATCCAGCGCCGATGAGAATCATGCATATTTCTTCGCCAAAAACGTGGCGCGGCGGCGAGCAACAGCTTATCTATTTGATGGAAGAGCTTAATACACTTGGGGTCTGGCAAATTGTGCTGTGTCCGTTCAACTCCATGGTGCACAAATACTGCTTAAAAAATCACCTCAACCACGTCACCTACTTTAAAGGATTTTCGGCCAATCCGATGGTCGCTTTTCGGGTAAGTCATATTTGTAAACGAGAGGCGATAGACCTCATCCATGTCCACGATAGCCATGCGCACAACTTTGCGGTCTTGAGTTCAGTCTTGTCAAAAAACGAGGCGCATATTATCGTATCCAGACGGGTAGACTTTCCGATTCACAGCGGGGCACTATCCATGTTTAAGTATAACCATCCGCGTATTGCGAGGATTCTGTGCGTTTCTGCGGCAATCAGGAAAGTAATGCTGCCGTTCATTGATGATGAAAGCAAGTTGGAAGTGGTACATAGCGGCATTGATCTTGGAAAATTCAAGAATGTAAAACTAGATCAAGATCTTAGGGCTGAGTTTGGCGTCGATGAAAAAACAACCTTGGCGGGAAATGTGTCTGCGCTTGCACCTCATAAAGATTATCAAACCTTTATTCGAACCGCGAAGCGCGTGATTGAGGCGGGTAAGGACGTGAAGTTTCTGGCCATTGGTGATGGCCCATTACGAAAAGAAGTGAAGCAGTGGATTGAAGAAGCGGACATGTCGAACCACATCATATTGACAGGTTTTAGAAAGGATGTTGTGGCGATGCTACCTCAGTTGGACATCTTTCTCATTACCTCCGAAACAGAAGGGCTTGGCACATCCATTCTCGATGCTCAGGCGGCCGGGGTGCCGGTTGTTGCGACAAAAGCTGGGGGCATTGTGGAAATTATCACCAACAATGAAAATGGGATGCTCGCCGATGTAAAGGATGATGAAATGCTTTCGAAACATGTGTTGCACTACATCGAAAATCCAGAGGTTAGAGCACAACACGCCAATCATGGCAAAAAGAATGTGGAGCGGTTTTCCAAGCAAATGACCGCGCAAAAAACCAAGGAAGTTTACGAATCGGTCCTGGGACGCCTTCGAGATATTCCAGTTAAGGAGTAGAGGAAAAAGGCATTAAAGAATGCGTAGGTCGTTACGCCCACCTGGGTTTCGAGGGTGTCTTCATTAAGCATACTCGCATACATAATGATACTGAAACCGATGTATAAAAACGAGTTGGCGTGGGTGAGTTTCGCGAAAGGCCATGCAAAAGCAACCAGTATCAGAAGGAAACCAATCAGTCCAAAACAGACCATGAAATTGAGGAATTGATTATGCGACCTCAATCGGTACTTCTCACTGAGCTTTGAATCAAGTCTGTCATACATATCATGATATCCGATGCCTAAATCACCCGTGCCTACGCCGATAATTGGGTTTTCTAGAAACACCTGCCAACCCGTGCTCCAGTATTCAAATCGTTGAGAAACCGAATGGCCTTGCACTTCTTTTTCTTGCACCATTTTATCAATTTCCCATATCACGGTATAAATTCGATTATCCAAGGCATTCCCGTACAGAAATCGGATGTTGGGCACCCCTGACTCCACCGCATCAATATCGGCCATGCTTAGTTGAGAAAAGCCGGCGCTGTCTTTTCTTAAACCCTTGCTGGTCATATATCGAATTAGGGTTGAGTATACATAATGACCCTGCAGGTCTAAGCCCTCATGATATTGGATGTCACTGACCTTATCCCATTCCTGTTTAAGCTCGGGGTGGGATATATAGATATTGATGTAGTTACCGTTTTCCAACATTAAGTTGGTGGTGTCGTGGTGATAAAACTCACCCGCCTCAGAGATGGGATCAAGGTTCGAAAAATTGGGTTGCGTGTCTGGGTAGTATGCGTCAATTTGAATGAAGAGATAGAATATCAGAAACAATGGGGTGATGCAGAGAATGGTGAATGCCGCTGCCCGCCGCATTTGATGTTTGAAATAAAAGAGGGTGTAAAACAAGAGCATGTAACTGCAGAGAAACCAAATGACAATGCCTGTCATGGATTGAAGGATGAAGAGGAAGATGCTCATCCAGATGGCCAGACCAACATATACAAATCGCAGCCAGAGCTTTTTTTCCTCGTTCCAAGCGCAGTTCAGAAGAATAATGTAGCCCAAGCAAACCATGAGCGAATAGCGAATGTGGCTTGTGAAGAGACTAATATCCCGAAAGTTGAAATCAGGATCTGTGCGATGTGCGAGGTATTGATACGTGGATAGTCCCGAAGACGCGATTACTGCGGCTGAAAAAATGGCTGCCATCCATAGAAATTCGCGGCGTGTCAAGCGCTGAGATAGTGGAATAACGATCGGAAAGAGTAGAAGAGGAAGCTTGTTTCGAAGATCGACGACCCCAAATTGAAGGTCGCTTGACCAAGAGAGCCCAATGATGTGGATCAAATAAATGCTGAGAAAAAGCCAAATGCTGGGATCGGACTTCAGTCGTTGAATACGTTCTGGCCACCTACCCTCGAGAATGAAGTTTGCAGCTAAGATTAACTCACCTATACTTATAAAAGCCCTAGAAAATGGCAGTCCAATGACTACCAAAGCAAGCGCAATTAGATATATCCAACGGTGTTGGCTAGAAGTTAAGGTCATAGTCTAGGTTAGGCAGCACCTATCCCTTTTTCACGAGGCAATCGGTACAGGTGCCGGCAAGAACGGAGTCGTAGTAGGTTTTATTGTTCAGAACTTCAATTGCTTTTTTGATTTCAGGATCATAGGATAAATAGGCCCGAATGCGTCCTTTAGAATAGTAGTACCGTCCTATGATTTCACTTTCGAGCATGAGTCGAATTTCGTCCTGAAATTTCATAAAATCCTGCTCTTTGTCTCGTTCCAATTTTGAGGCCAGCGCTTCGTATTCTTCTTGTACTTCCTGCCAAAATTCGTCGTCCTCAATTTCCTGCTTTAAGTCCTTCATCTTCTCCGTGCTCGAAGTTTTGTATTCAAACTCATGTTTTAATACGAAGGAGATAAAGTCTTTGTATTGGGCATCTGAAAGCGCAAAATCTTCGGGCTCGTCAATGGAGTCATGATCAAAGTAAAACTCTGTGGCGTAGTCAAAAACAAGGTTTTCACGCATTACCGTGGCAAGTAAGTCACTGTATTCTTTGTCCTCTACCGTGAGGTCCGGGGTTATTCCAGCACCATCTCGAACTATACGACCATTTCTAGTTTTGAATTCAGCCAATAGAGAATCAGGAATTTCCATTGCCTTACCGCGGGCATCACGTTTGCCACCATAGTCAAGGCGCTGAATGCAACGGCCACTTGGGGTGTAATATTTGGCAATCGTTAGCTTGAGCTTCGAGTTGTAGCTTAGGTCATGCGTGGTTTGAACCAACCCTTTACCAAATGAATTATGGCCAATGATAACTGCCCGATCTAAATCTTGAAGCGCCCCAGAAACAATTTCGGAAGCGGATGCCGATCCCTCATCAATCAACACAACCAATGGGATTTTGCTGTCTAGTGGAGCGTTGAGGGCTTTATTCATTCTATAGTGCTCTTTCACTTTTCCCTTTACCTCGACTACGTCTTCACCCCTGTCTACAAAGAAGTTTACGATGTTGACTGATTCGTGCAAAAGTCCGCCCCCGTTTCCTCGAAGGTCTAACACAAGCTCTTCCATTCCATCGGCCTTGAGCTTTTCAATGGCTGCTTTTACATCTTTACTCGCAGTTTCTGTAAAGCCACTTAAACTAACGTAACCTACTCCTTTATCTAGCATGCCAAAATATGGGACGTCATCGATCTTTATTTTCTCGCGAACAAGGTCCCGTTCTAACGTTTCGTCTGTGGCAGGCCTGCTAATTTTCACATGAATTGGAGTGCCTTTTTGCCCTCGAAGCATATCACTTAATTGCGATGAGTTTTTACCTACAGCGGATTCCCCATCAACTTCCAATATGATATCGCCCGCTTTTAAACCAGCCTTATCAGCTGGAAAACCTTGATAAGGTTCAGTGATCATTACATGATCATCTCTCGTTCCAATTACGGCACCAACGCCTCCGTATTCGTGGGTTGTCATGAATCGATAATCCTCAATGTCAGATTCAGGGATGTAATTCGTGTATGGGTCAAGCGAGCCTAACATGGCGTCAATTCCGGTTTTAACAAGCTTGCCGGGATTGGTTTCTTCCACGTAGTTCACGTTAATTTCTCTATAAACGGTGGAGAAGATATCGAGGTTCTTTGTGATTTCGAAGTAGCTCTCAACAAAGCCAAACGAGCCGAAGGAAATGGCGCCGATCACGACTGAAAAGAGGATGGTTTTAACTGCTTTATTCATTTCAATATCGTTTATGGAACGGGATCATATCCGCTGCCTCCCCATGGATGACAGGATCCTATTCGTTTTAATGCGAGACGGCCACCCTTCCAAGGGCCATGCTTTTTAATTGCGGCCACACCATACTCTGAACAGGTCGGTGTATATCGACATGTAGCAGGATAAAGCGGAGAAATAGCTCCTTGATAAAAACGAATGAGAAGGATGAAAAACTTACTCAGCATGCTTGGTTTTGTCTGCGACCTCCTGTAAAAGTACCATCATTTTTTTCTGAAGTACCTCATAAGAAGTGTTATCACTTTTTTGTACAACGATTAGGAGTGCAATTTGAGTGCCTTGCTCATTTAAATGATCGGTCAAGAAGGATTTTTGGAGTCGATACGCTTCTCGAAGTTTTCGCTTGATGGTGTTTCGATCACTCGCTTTTTTGTACGCCTTTTTTGGTACAGAAAACCCGATCTGTATTGGGACTTTTGCCGGAAGTGGCATTGGTTTCCAAATCGCGAGCAATGGATGTGCAAACGATCGCTTGGCGCCCGAAAACAGAGCGTCAAATAGTCGCTTTTGCTTTAACCGTTCGGTCCTGTTAAATCGATTGTCTGCCTCCATAGCTTCCAGCAAAGGTGGAAGAACGGAAATGGAAATCCTATTTATTGCTATCCTTAATGAAAAGGTTGATTGCCGCCGTCATTGAAGGGGCGTCTGGGGTGGGTGCAACACAGTCCAATCGAAGCTTGTGATCGGCAATGGCTTGATGCGTAGTGGCACCGAATCCAGCGATGCGTGTATCACCCTGAACGAATTCTGGGAAGTTGTGAAATAACGACTTGATACCGCTTGGGCTGAAGAAGACCAGCATGTCATACTTCACATCTTCTAGATCGCTCAAATCAGAGATTAGCGTTTTGTAAAGAATACCTCGAGTATACCTTACCTCAACTTCGTCCATTGTTTTGAGGATGTCTTCCTTGATTTTGTCCGCACTTGGAAGCAAGAACCGCTCCTCGTTGTGCTTCTTAAACAAAGGAATCATGTCGCTAAACTTACGTTCACCAACGAAGATTTTTCGCTTGCGATACACGACATATTTCTGCAGGTAATAGGCAATGGCTTCTGACATACAGAAATACTTCATTGACTCAGGAACCGTAACCCGGGTCTCGCCGCAAATTCGAAAAAAGTGGTCTACTGCATTTCTACTGGTGAAAATGATGCAGGTGTGATCCAATACTTGAATGCGTTGTTGTCTCCAGTCATGTGCGGTAACACCTTCAACATGAATGAAAGGTCGGAAATCAATCTTCAGCTTGTGCTTCTTGGCGAGATCTCCATATGGAGATTTATCTCCCTCTGGTTTTGGTTGACTAACCAAAATGGTCTTCAACTTTTTCTTCGCGGTAGTGTTATCGCTCATTCCTGATCTGATTGAATTATCCTTCGAATTGCCTCGAAATCATGGTAATAATCGCTACTACCGGCAAAATTTCGAGCGCGCAAATGTACAGAAAATTATACGTTACCGGAACGTGGAAGTCAAAGGTGGAAAGCATGGATAAACGTAGTACTCTAAATAGATAAAAGATCCCCAGAGCAGCGAGTCCAATGATGGCTGTTGCATCTTTAATCTCGGTTGGCCCGAAGGCCAAAAGGATAGAAATTGGAAGCAAAAAAATTGCTTGAATAGAGTTCGTAAGAAGCCAGTGAAACGTGTGGTGTTGCTGAAGCGATTCCATGTTGAATAACCAAGACAGAAACGCATACAAAGCAACACGAGCCGTTGTTAACAATATCAACCCCATGACAAGGCCGGATGTTAGACCGGTGAAGCTCAGGTCTTCAAAAAAGTGGAACTGATGAAACATTAAGGATAGAAACGTGGACAGAACCAACACAACAATTATGAAATTGAAGATGGCCAACCTTGAAAATGCACGTTCCTGACGAAGCTGGGTATCTATCAAGTTGGAGTTGATAAATGATTTTAAAAAAAGCGTAAGTCGCTCGCGCTCCCATTGTCTAACAAGACCAATTAGGAGTAATATGAAGAGGAAAACAAGAAAAACGTACTCGTTTTGAGCGTCGATTCTATCAATCATCGTGAATACGGCAAAGCTAGTATCAAATTAGGAGAACAAACTTCTAACTTCGGCGGTTCAATGATAAAGTTATGGCCAATAAAGAGGATAGATATCAAGGCGTAGATTATTACAACATAGACGACTTACTTACGGAAGAGCATATACTGATTCGAGATAGCGCACGCGCGTGGGTCAAGCAGGAAGTGAGTCCAATTATTGAAGATGCGTATGAGAAAGCGGTGTTTCCGAAGCAATGGATTAAAGGACTAGGAGAAATTGGCGCCTTCGGACCCTATATTCCTGAAGAATATGGAGGTCCAGGGTTAGACCAAATATCGTATGGATTGCTCATGCAAGAGCTCGAGCGAGGAGATAGCGGCCTTCGGTCTACAGCGTCGGTTCAGAGTTCACTAGTTATGTTTCCCATTTGGAAATATGGTTCAGAGGAGCAGAAGCACAAGTATTTACCAAAGCTCGCAACAGGCGAAATGATGGGTTGTTTTGGCTTGACCGAACCTGATTTTGGAAGCAATCCAGGTGGAATGGTTTCAAACTTTAAGGATGCTGGAGATCATGTTATTCTGAACGGTGCCAAGATGTGGATTTCCAATGCCCCGTTTGCCGACATTGCTGTGGTTTGGGCTAAGGATGAATCAGGTAGAATTCATGGATTGATCGTCGAAAGGGGTATGGAAGGGTTTTCTACGCCAACGATGCATGGTAAATGGTCGCTACGAGCATCCGATACAGGCGAACTAGTCTTTGACAATGTACCTGTGCCAAAAGCCAATATATTACCCAATAAATCGGGTCTTGGTGCACCGCTTGGCTGCCTTGATTCTGCTCGGTATGGAATCGCTTGGGGAGCGATAGGTTCTGCAATGGATTGTTACGACAGCGCCCTTCGTTACTCACAAGAGCGCATTCAGTTTGATCGACCAATTGGTGGATTTCAATTGCAACAAAAGAAGTTGGCCGAGATGGTGACTGAGATTACGAAGGCACAGTTGATGGTCTTTCGCTTGGGTCAATTAAAGAATGAAGGCAAAGCCACTACTGCTCAAATTTCTATGGCTAAGCGAAACAGCGTAGACATTGCATTGAAAGTTAGTCGAGAGGCACGCCAGATACACGGTGCTATGGGCATCACAAATGAGTACTCCATTATGCGTCACATGATGAACCTAGAGTCTGTGGTGACCTATGAAGGAACACACGATGTGCACTTGCTCATTACGGGAATGGACATAACCGGGTTGAACGCCTTTAAGTAGAAGGTCAGAAAATTCAGGAAACGAAAAGGCCCCAATTAAGGGGCCTTTTTTGGTAGATCTGGTGTTCTTATTTACAAGAGCATCCAATCGCTTCGATAATTGCAATACCAGCATCATATTCTTCTTTGCTTGCAGCGTCATCTTCACAAATTTCTTGTGAATCCACTTCATTGCCCATGTCATCCTCAAGTGTGACTCCGTCAGGACAGCTATCGCACGTGACACATTTGTTGCAAGAAGTAGCAGCAAACATCATGGTTGCAGCAAAAAGAAAAGTAAAAGTTTTGATTTTCATAGTTTGATTTTTGGCGAATGTAGCCCAAAATCAAATTGAGACTATTTCTCTCGATCAATTGTAAACTGCACCAGTTGCTTCAAGGAGTTTCTTGATTCATTGGCAGGCAGCGTGTCTATTATATCCAAGGCTTCTTGAGCTATGCTGCGCATCTTGCTTTCCGCATATGCGATGCCTCCCGAGTTTAGGACAAAGTCTACTACTGAAGCCACGTCTTTTTTGGATTTCTTGTCCCGCTTGAAAACCCTCAGAATACGCTTGCCATCGCCGTTTTTACTATTGTTTATTGCATGTATCAACGGCAGCGTAGTCTTCTTTTCGCGAATGTCGTTTCCGGTGGGTTTCCCGATTTTCCCCCCAAGGCCATAATCAAAGAGGTCGTCTTTGATTTGGAACGCGATGCCAATTTTCTCCCCGGCTGAGCGCATTTTCTCTACGGTTTCATCATCGGCTCCAGCGGAAGCAGCGCCACATGCACAGCAGCTGGCAATCAGGGTTGCGGTTTTTTGCCTGATGATGTCGAAATAGACGCCTTCATCGACATTGACGCCTCGGCTCTTTTCTATTTGAAGGAGTTCACCTTCGCTCATCTGACGTACTGCGCCACTTACAATTTGGAGCTGTCTAAATTCTTTATTATCGATGGCTAAAAGCAGTCCGCTAGACAGTAAGTAATCCCCGACAAGCACCGCTATCTTATTCTTCCAAAGCGCATTGATTGAAAAAAACCCGCGCCGTTCATACGATTCGTCTACCACGTCGTCATGCACGAGGGTAGCCGTGTGCAGCAATTCGATAAGCGCCGCACCCCGATGCGTTGATTCGGAAATATCCCCCAAAGCTTTGGCGGTCAGGAATACAAACATTGGCCTGATTTGCTTGCCTTTTCGCTTTACGATATAGTGGGTAATCTTATCCAGCAAAGGCACGGAACTCCGCATCGAGTCTCGGAACTTTTCTTCAAAGTGTTCCATTTCTCCTTTGATGGGGAGTTTGATGTTATCTATTGAGCTCAACAGTGGCGGTTTTTGGCAAGAATCAAACGTACGTCATTCTCTATCATTACAATCGAGAAGTATCTATTGTTCCCAATTTGAAATCCTTTCCGTTTGAAAGAAGAAGTACAACCTTGCCGTTGATTTGATACCCAGGCACTTTCGTAAGTAAAACGAAATCGTCGAGGCCTTGATAGACATCAGAGACAAGCTTATTCTCTTCGTTCACATACACATAGCGTAGTATCGATCGACCAGGATTGTTCATGATCCGATCTGCCTGAATGCTTGTGTTTTTCATGTGATCATTGTATAACACGATCAACTTCCCATCTGAAACAAAGGTTTGTTGGCCCATATAATCACCCGCGGTATTGTAATCAACTTGATCTCGACCAATGAAGTGCGATTTTTCTGAATCAGGAAGGGACTTAAGTAAGATTCCGTCGAAGTGATATTGATCGGTGCAGGTAATGATGCCGGTTCGCGGATCAGTCGTGCAGACTTGATCTAAATATCGTTGATCCATGATGGCCCAGCTGTTCTCCTCATTTGGGAGGACCGCCTGAATAGTAAGGTCTTCAATTCCCTGGCCTGGTTTGGCCTCAGAGTTAAAATCTAGGATCGTTTTCGAGTCAAACATGTGAATGAATTTCTCTTCAACTTCCGCCCCTTGGCTATTTAACTTGAAAAAGGTGAACCCAGCTGCTTGTCCTTGCTTAAAAGGGTCCGATGAGAATAAGGCTAAAACGTGGATTTGATTGTCCATGTTTTTAATTGCCATGCGATCAATAAAGAGTTTGTCCACGCTCAAGTCGAATTCGTGTAGCTCTAGAGAATCTTGATTGAAGGAGTATAACAGGTGCTTTCGTAAAAACGGACTATTCAGCTTTATTCCAGTTTTTGCACCAATAAACACTAAGCCATTATTCGAAATCGTGATTCCTGTGATTTCTATATCATCACTCTCAAACGGTAATGGAATTGTGTGTGAGGTTGTATTGGACGTTGGATAGTGGGTGATTTCGACAAAAAGGTTTGCTTTTTTCTCTTTTACAAAAGGAAATTGCCGTGCAACGACACTTACTTTTCCGTTTTCTGAAGCTTCGAAAAATATCGGTTGGGCATTCTTTCTACCTAAGGGTTTGGTAAACCCTACTTGATGTCTTTCGGCCTCTGCCAGTTGGTCGTTGTGAACGGTATAAATGACCGATTCAAATATTGCCGAGTTATTCTTTTCAACCGACTTGATCATACAGAAAAGGCTATCCCCACGTAAAATGTGCTTGCGAACCTTCTTTGTCTCGTTTGAGCGAATACTTAGTAGTCGTATCGGAAAACCGGTTTCCACGCTTAGAGGGCGCAGGAAAATGTTGTCACTTTGGGTGGCCAACACCATGCTTGATCCGCTGCTCACCTTTGAAACAGATTCAATTGTTTCGGCTTTCGGAATGGAGAAAGCAGCGCCAAGGCTAATCGGGGAGACCTCTAGAATTTGTCCAAAAGAGCAAATGGATAAATGGAAGATGAGTGCAAGAATTCCAATTCTACGCATACGCCGCCTCATTTTTGTTTGCAAGTTGACCGCAGGCAGCGTCTATGTCTTTTCCTCTGCTCCTTCTAATGTTCACGACAACACCATTTCGCTCGAGGTAATTTGCAAATGCATCCACCTTCTTCGGGTCGGCTTGCTCGTATTCTCCACCATCAATGGGGTTGTACTCAATGATGTTTACGCGTCCGGGAACCTTTTCACAGAAAGCCACAAGCTCTTTTGCGTCTGCGATTTCATCGTTGAAATCTTTGAATATGATGTATTCGAAGGTGACACGATTGCCAGTTTTTTCATGAAAAGTCTTCAGTGAAACAGCCAGGCTGTCTAGGGTGTTTTGATCATTAATGGGCATGATTTTACTGCGCTTTTCGTCGTTGGCAGCGTGAAGCGATAATGCGAGCCTAAACTTGACCTTGTCATTTGCTAACTTCAAAATCATCTTGTCAATGCCTGCTGTAGAAACAGTAATTCGTTTTGAGGCCATGCCAAGACCGACACCATTGGTGATCCTGTATATAGAAGTGACGACGTTATTATAGTTCAATAAGGGCTCACCCATGCCCATGTAAACGATGTTTGACAAAGGTTTATTGAAATACTTTTTAGCCATTGCTTTAATGGCCACAACTTGATCAAAAATTTCATCTGGCTCAAGGTTGCGCATGCGCTTGAGTCTGCCCGTGGCGCAAAATGCACAGGAAAGACTACAACCGACTTGAGAGGAAATGCATGCCGTCATGCGATCCTTTACAGGGATAAGCACAGCCTCGACTACCATCCCATCGTGTAGTTTGATGGCACACTTGACCGTGCCGTCATTACTTACCTGTTCTTCGGCTACTGTGAGAAGGTTAATGACAAAATCTTTTTGTAGTTGTGACCGCACTGCTAGTGGTATGTTGGTCATCTCATCAAAGGAGGTGGCTTGTTTTTGCCACAGCCATTCCTCAACCTGCCTTGCTCGGAAGGTTGGTTGATCGATAGAGACAAAATAGTCTTCGATTTGCGAAGAACTTAAAGAGCGAAGATTTTTCGGGCCCGTTTGCATTAGAACAAAGGTATCATCGCGGGGCGATAGCTGAGTGCTTGTTTCTGAATTTTGGTTTTAGGATCGACAACCCGTGGTGAGCCTCTCGAAATAATGCCTACAACAAAGTAATGAGCGCCTCAGCGATTTTAATATCCCCGGGAGTGGTGATCTTAATGTTTGTCGCATCGCCTTCGATGGTTGCTATCTCATGGCCTGCGGCTTCGAATACTGTGGCATCGTCGGTGAAGTTGGTATGAGAAGCTGAATCGTAAGCAGCCAAAAGAGGTTTGCCCTGAAAACACTGCGGCGTTTGAACATTGAGGAGGTTTGACCGATCGATCGCGACCGTTTTTCCATCAATCTGTTTGCGCATGCTTTGATTCACCGCCGTTACCGGGATGGCAGAGCCACGCTCGGCCTGCTCGTAGCATTTGCGAATCAATTCTTCTGAGACTAAAGGACGAACGCCGTCGTGCACGCCAATCACATCAGAGTCTGCGCAGTTACTTAGTCCGTTTTTAACAGAATTGAATCGGGTTTCCCCACCAGCCACAATTGTGAATGGTGTCTCAAATGCGTGTTGCGCGCACAATTGTTTCCAATAATCCATTTGATCTGTTGGTAGAACTAAAACAATTGCAATGTCACCGGTAAACGCGGAATGAAATCGGTTTATGGTATGAATCAAAACGGGGGTGCCGTTTATCTCCAGAAATTGTTTTGGCAGCGATGTTTGCATACGCAGTCCTTTGCCTCCGGCTACTATGACTGCGCTGCGTTTCAAGCGTTATCGTAAAATTAGCATGGCATCTCCATAGCTGAAGAAGCGATACTTTTCTTTGATTGCTGTCTTGTAAGCCTCCATCATCAAGTCGTATCCTCCAAATGCCGAAACCATCATAAGCAATGTTGATTCGGGAACGTGAAAGTTGGTGATCATGCTATCCGCAATGCTAAATTCATGTGGTGGGAAAATGAACTTGTTTGTCCATCCACTATATGCCTGTAGGTGCTTGTTTGTAGAGAATGAAGTCTCCATGGCGCGCATAGAAGTTGTTCCAACAGCACAAATGCGCTTTCTTTTATCCTTTGCGTTGTTTACGATATCGCAGCAATCTTGTGGGATAATAACTTGCTCTGAATCCATCTTGTGCTTGGTCAGATCTTCAACCTCCACATTTCGGAAAGTTCCCAATCCAACATGCAGTGTAAGATTTGCGAAATCAACACCTTGTAATTCTAGTCGCTTTAATACCTCTCTACTAAAGTGTAGTCCTGCAGTTGGTGCCGCTACAGCGCCTTCGTTCTTGGCGTATATTGTTTGGTATCGTTCTTCATCGGATGCTTCCGCATCTCGGTGGATGTATTTTGGAAGTGGTGTATTTCCAAGGCCCATTAATGTCTCGCGAAATTCTTCGTAACTGCCGTCAAATAAGAATCTGAGGGTTCTTCCGCGACTTGTTGTGTTGTCGATAACCTCTGCAACTAAACTGTCATCTTCACCAAAGTAAAGTTTGTTGCCAATTCGAATTTTTCGTGCAGGATCTACAAGTACGTCCCAAAGTCTGCTTTCGCGGTTTAATTCGCGAAGAAGAAAAACTTCAATCTTGGCTCCAGTTTTTTCTTTGTTGCCATAAAGACGAGCAGGGAATACACGGGTATCATTCAATACCATTACATCGCCTTCGCTGAAGTAGTTTATCACATCCTTAAAAACTTTGTGCTCGATGGTGCCCTTAGAGGCATCAACAACCATCAACCGTGCTTCATCACGTTCGGGCGATGGGTACTCAGCAACGAGCTTTTGTGGAAGATCAAATTTGAATTGAGAAAGCTTCATATAGTGTGTTTTTTTGAATATACCGCCCCTAAAAAAAGGGCTGCAAATTTAAAATTCTAATGCTCTAAATCACAGACGTTTTTAAGTAATTACTGTATTCGAGTTCAATGAATTGACTTGCCTGTTCTATGGAGAGGGCATCCTTCAAGTTAAACGAGCCAATCTGTGTTCTGTTTAGGCGGGCTAAATGCGCTCCACAGCCCATTGCTTGGCCAAAATCGTGGGCAAGACTGCGAACGTATGTCCCCTTGCTACATTCCATTTTGAAATCAATATCTGGATAGTTGGTGACCTCAATTTCAAGTGAGCTAATATGAATTGGGGCAGGTCTCATTTCGATATCCTTCCCTTTTCGAGCCATCAAATAGGCTTTTTTGCCATCTACCTTCTTGGCAGAATAAATGGGTGGTGTCTGAATGATATCGCCTCGAAAAAGTTGAGCGCTTTTTTCCAGTAGGTCAATATCTTTTACCGGAATTGACAATTGGTTTTCTGGTTCGGTTTCTAAATCATAAGAGGGAGTCGTGGATCCCAATCGAAAGGTGCCTTCGTACCGTTTTGTCAACCCTACCATTTCATTGATGGTTTTGGTATGACTGCCAACGCAGATAATTAGAAGTCCAGTGGCTAGTGGATCGAGGGTGCCGGCGTGGCCTACCTTAATTTTTTTTCGTCCCGTCACCGACTTCGCCGTGTAGCGTAATTTGTTTACCACATCAAATGAAGTCCATGTCAGTGGCTTGTCTACTAAAACTGTGAGTCCGAATGGGGGCTGGTCCAATGTATAACCTTAGAATGAGACAATAATGGTGATCGCGCCAACCAAGAAGCAGTAGTAGCTGAAGTATTTCAATTGGCTCTTCTTCACCAATGCAATCATCCACGTACAGGCGAACAAACCAGCAATAAATGCGGCCAATGCTCCAGCAATCAGTGGCAAAACATCGGCTTGGGAGGATGCAACACCTCCGTCCATTAAGTCTTTTGCCATTTTTCCAAAAATGAGCGGAATAACCATAAGGAATGAAAAGCGTGCAGCACGCTCTCTGTCTATTCCTAATAAGACAGAGGTTGAAATGGTAGCGCCACTGCGACTAATGCCTGGCAATATGGCAATGGCCTGCGAGACACCGATAATGATTGCATTGATATACGACACTGGTTTGTCGGTTTGTTTTGCTCGATCAGCTAGAAAGAGAAGTACACCTGTTACGAGCAACATGGCTCCAACAAGGACCAATTCTTGCGAAAAGAGCGCTTCAATTTGATCGTTGAATAACACGCCAACCACCGCGGCAGGCAGCATGGAGAGAATGATCTTTATGGAAAACTGAAATTCTTCGTTCCATTTGAATTGGAACAACCCCTTGAATACTTCAACGATGTCTTTTCGGAAAATGACAACGGTGCTTAAGGCTGTTGCGAAGTGAACTACCACGGTGAATAGCAGGCTCTCTTCAGGTAGACTTTCGTCTCCAAGGATGGCTTTGCCTAGTTCTAGATGGCCGCTGCTGCTTACAGGGAGGAATTCTGTTAATCCCTGAATTATGCCAAGGATGATGGCTTCAAGTATACTCAAGCAATGCTACTTTTTTATGATACCGTACATCACCAAACCGTATCCTGCGAGGATTGCGATTGGAGCAACATACATTCTGCGGAAACTAAACACCTCTTCGCTGAACGATGAAACATCGTCGGCGCCGCCGCCGCTCATCAAGAAAAATCCGATGACTACGGTTGCTGCCCCTATGCCAATTAGTAAAAGGTTTGTCTTATCAAGTGGAAATTCCGTGTTGGGAGTGCTTTCGCTCATATCTAGTACATTTTGTTGCCTTTCATTCGGAGGAATTTTCGAACCGCCAAACTGGTAGACACCAACGAAATTAAAATTCCCAGAGCCATAACCATCACGAATAAATATGCTAAAATTTCTATATCCTGAATTTCTATAAGATCTGGCAGGATTTGCTGCAGGTAATACATGACACCCATAATCAACAGAATTGCGATGAGCGCGCTGTAAATCCCATGCAGGACGCCGCGTCGAACGAATGGGCGGCGAATAAATCCTGACGTGGCGCCAACCAATTGCATGCTCCTGATCGTAAATCGATGGCTGTAAATCGAGAGCCGAATACTGTTGTTAATTAATGCAATGGCAACGATTAGAAGCAACGAACTGAATGCCAAGATCACCACTCCAGCAATTCTGAGGTTTTCTTGCACCTTCTGAATGAGCGATTCTTGGTATACTATTTCCTTGACTTTCGAACTTCGAATCAAGCCTGATTTAATAACTGCGAGGCTGTCAGTATTTGCATAGTTGCTTTCAACTTTTACTTCAATGGATGCCAGAAGGGGGTTATAGTCGAGGAACTGCATGAAGTCTTCACCCAAGTCTGCTTTGAGTATTTCGGCTGCTTTTTCCTTGTCGATATAGGTCGAAGTGCGTGTATAGTCGGCTAGGTCAATGACCTTTTTCAATCGGTCTACGTCGACTTCCTTAACGTCGTTATGCAGATATACCGTGAACCCTATATCTTCAATAACTTGATTGCTAATTTTTTGGGTTGACATAAGAAAAAGGCCAAGTAACCCGAGGGTAAAAAGCACCAATGACACGCTTAAAACAACAGAAACGTACGAGCTTCTGAGTCTTCTCTTTTGATATTTAACATCGCCTGTATTCGCCATAGACGGGACGAAACTAGAGAATATGACGGCCTTAGTTTAACAGGTAATAGAAAGTAACTAACAACGAATGGGGAATTCTTATTGGAGCGTATCGCCGCGCAATTTGCGGAATCGTTTTCGCGCCTCTACTACAAACAAACTGCCGCTGTGCTCAGTGAGTATCAGCTCGTACAAGGCCATGGCCTGTTCGGTGTTGTTCAAATAGTTTTCATTGATTAAGGCGCCTTGCATTAGGGCATTATCGACCAGAATGTCGAATGGATATATCTCAGGAATCTTTAGAAAGGATTCGGCTGATTTTTCATACTCACCAAGCTCCAGCCAAATTTCTCCACGCTTGAATAATATGTTATCACCTAAATCATGACCGGGAAATGCTGCCTCAATGCTGTCTAGTTGGGCGAAGGCGGAATCGTACTTGTGTTGCGCCACCATCAGTTCCATTTTCGCAAACATCCCCAGCGCCACCATGTTCGAATCAATTCCAAGATTTTCGGTGATGAAGGCACTCAGCTCAACGGCGTCGTTAGAAATAAGTTTAGAGGTCGAACCCTTCAAAACATCTAATTGAGATTGAGACCATTTAAAATCCCCAGCGTAATAAAACACAAGCGCATTTTTGAGCTTGGCTTGATGCCCAATCTCGTCATACTTGAATTTCTTTTCGACCTGACCATATAGCAAAGAGGCCTCCCAAATATTGCCATTAAGTACATATATGTCGGCTAGCTTTAGCTTTAGTTCTGCCTCGTCCATTGCAGACAAGCCAGGCGCAGAAAGGGTGCTAGAGATCAAGTCTGCAGCCTCAACGATCGCGGCCTCGTCATACTTGCTTTCATAGAATGCCATGACATGTGCCAGTTCAAGGATGATCTGTGATGATGAAGCTCCAGTTCCTAATTCTTCGAGCGCCAACTCGTATTTGCCAATCAAGGTCTCAATACTTAAACGATCGTACTTTCCTTCAGTGACCTTTGCTTTCAGAGAGGAGAGTTCACCGGTCATGGCCGCGCTATAATAATAGGTTTTTGGCCCTTTCGCTTTTACGTAGGAAAACCCATCAATGGCCACGTTATAGCGGTGATTGTTTAAAGCAAGTTCAGACATTTCCATCACGCGCTCTCCGTCTTCCTTGTTTCGTTTGTCCAAAGCTTTCACTTGAAGCAGGGCCATTTCAAATTTATTTTGCTTCATGTAAATCCAGATGAGCATTTCGGCATAGATGTCATCATTTGGGTTTTTTTGAATTCTTCGTTGGAGCTCGGTGAGAAGGACTTCATTATATCGGTTGTCTTCATCAAATCCAACTACCCGGTTCAATGTGTTTTGAACGCTTTGTATGTATCCAGGACTTATTTCAAGTACATCCAGATATTCCTTTATCATCCCCTCTACGTCGCCTTTTTGACCTAGAATTTGAGCAATCTGAAAGTTAAATGGATAAGACTTACCCATTTGCTTGCGGCCGGCATAGAATGATTCAAGCGCATAGTCTACTTCACTCATCTCAGAGAAAGCATTTCCTACATCCAAGATTTGATTTACAGAGGCCTGATTGAGGTCTTTAATTAGTCGATCAAAGTATTTCGTGGCCTTGTTCGTTTCCCCTGCTCGTTTCATTACCCGACCCACATCTACTTTGTATCGATAGGCCTGCGGGTGTGCTTTGGAATGCCGTTCGGCCAACTTCTGTGCATCCTTGAAGCTCTCTGTATTTAAGAGTGAGGTGAGGAAATATTCATAGTTTTCTTTGCTGCCATTTTGCTCATACAACCGCTCGTAATAGAGCAAAGCTTTTTCAAATTCGCCTTCCCGGTAATAGTGTGCGGCGAGCTGCTCGTCTGTTGTGCCTTGAGCAAAGCTTCCTAGTGAAGCAAGGATGAAAGCAACGAGTAATAGCTGATATGGCTTAAATAGGTTCAGAGGAGTAAATCACAGATTTAATACTGTCTAATAACGAGGTGACTCCGGGTTTGGTTCGCTCAAAGGACACGTTTACCGATTCATATGTGCCTTCAAGCTCATCTGTCGCCTTCACAAGCCGATCGAGACTTTCTGCTTCGGTTTTGAAATATCCAGTAAACTCTTCCTCGCTGTAAAAGCTGTTTTTCACATCGGTGCGCAACGTGGCAAGTTGCTTTTCGCTGAACTCCAACTCGGACTTTACCTGTCCATATCGAAGGATTGCTTTTTTGTAAAATTTCTGGCATCTTAAATGGTCGCCTAGGATAATGCCCGATTCTGGGTCAAGCGTATCCGTCAAGTTATCAAGCACCCAACTGCCGGTTTCCTCCATCTGTTGAATCCGATTAACGATCATTTGAGAATCAACGGCACCTACTACTTCACGAACATGGTTTAAATGTGTGCCCAGGCTATCAATTTGTCGCAGTCTTGATTCCTTGATATCATTATTGCACGATGTAGTTGCGATCAATGAGCAAAGAATCATACATATATTGAAAAGGTGTTTCATTCTATTGTTTCAAATTTAGTGTATGGCACAAGACACGCAGGAATCCGCACGGCTTCGCCATCGTAATTATTTTCTAAAATGGCGGCCAAAATTCTTGGAAGTGCCAAAGCACTGCCGTTAAGGGTATGTGCCAGACGCTTTTTACCGTCTTTAGATTTAATACGCAGTTTCATACGATTGGCTTGGTATGTTTCAAAATTTGAAACAGAACTTACCTCCAACCATCGACCCTGTCCCTTTGAATAGACCTCAAGATCATAGGTCAGGGCAGCGGTGAAACCCATATCTCCGCCGCAAAGTCGCAACACCCGATAAGGTAATTCAAGTTTTTGGAGAAGCTGCTCTACATGCTCCACCATTACCTCAAGAGCCGCATAGCTATCTTCTGGTTTGGACAATTGCACGATCTCGACCTTGTCAAATTGGTGGAGCCTGTTTAGCCCACGCACTTCTTTTCCGTATGATCCAGCTTCCCTTCGGAAGCACGGTGAATATCCCACGTTTTTAATTGGCAGGTCATCCTCGGCGATAATAACATCACGGTAGATATTTGTAATTGGAACCTCTCCAGTTGGAATCAGATAAAGGTCGTCCTCTTTTGCGTGGTACATCTGGCCATCCTTATCTGGTAACTGACCAGTGCCAAATCCAGACTCAGCGTTGACCATGTGTGGCGGAATTACTTCTGTATAACCGGCCTCTTCTCCTTGATCAAGAAAAAATTGAATGAGCGATCGTTGCAGCTTTGCTCCTTTTCCGAGATACACCGGAAAACCCGCACCTGTGATTTTCACGCCAAGTTCAAAATCGATTAAGCCATATTTTTTTGTGATGTCCCAATGTGGGGTCGCATGTTCGGCATTTTCGGCTTCACCCCAGGCGCGAATTGTTTCATTGTCGTCACTGGATTTTCCAGCAGGTACAGATGCGTGTGGTGCATTAGGTACCGTGGCGAGCAATTCGATTAAACCTGCCTCGTGGCTTTTGAGTTCTTGCTCTAGTTCCTGATTTCGCTTTTTGATGGTGCCGGTTGCGGCTTTAGCTGCATTTGCCTCTTCCATGCGGCCAGCCTTCATCATGCTTCCGATTTCCGATGCTATTTTTTTTGCCTCAGAGAGACTTTGATCCAGCGCCGATTGTGTCTGCTTTCGGTGGTCATCCAATGCGATGATCTGATCGATGATTTCTACAGCATTGATGCCTCTTTTTTGAAGCGCCTCGATTATTTCTTGGCGGTTCTCTCGAATGTGAGCTAGTTGTAACATGATAGAATTATGAAACGAATGAAAACAAAAAATCCCGATTCATCTAGCAGTGAATCGGGACATTATAATGAATTAACGTGTGTCTAGTTCTCTGCGTGTGGAAGAACCGATACGAACGATTTATTATCTCTCTTTTTTTGAAAAGTGACAACACCGTCTGCCTTCGCAAAAAGTGTGTGATCTTTTCCAACACCTACATTGAGACCAGGGTTGTGTCTAGTGCCTCGCTGACGAACAATAATGTTGCCTGCTATAGCTGATTGACCTCCGAAGATTTTTACTCCGAGTCGTTTTGATTCTGATTCGCGTCCGTTTTTAGAACTACCTACACCTTTTTTATGTGCCATGATTTAGTCTGGTTTAATCGGATTATGATAATGCTTCAATTAATTCGGCCTTCTTCATAGAAGTGTATCCGCTAATGCCTTTTTCTTTGGCTTGCTCTTTTAATTGAGCTACAGTCATTGAAGAAAGATCAGTTGACGCTGCTTCTGGCGCATCTACTTTGGCGGGGGCCTCAGCTTTTGGTGCTGGCTCTGCTTTTGGTGCAGCCTCCTTCTTAGGAGCCGCAGCAGCTTTCGCTCCGCTTGCTTTAATCTCGTTGATTTGGATTTCAGTCAGGTATTGACGATGTCCATTTTGTTTCTGGTAACCTTTTCGTCTCTTCTTTTTGAAGACGATTACCTTATCACCTTTAAGGTGCTCTAAAACGGTAGCACTAACTTGTGCTCCGCTGATAGCTGGGGCGCCGATGTTTACTTTTCCATTGTCATCGATGAGAAGAACACGATCGAAGTTGACCTTCTTTCCTTCTTCTGCATCCAATCGATGAACGTAAACCTTTTGGTCTTTTTCAACTTTGAATTGTTGCCCTGCTATATCTACAATTGCGTACATAGCTTTATAATTTATTTTTTCCTTTTAAAAGGGCTGCGAATGTAGAACAATTTAGTTTTCAACAATTCGAATCAACGTCCTTTATTTTTCTGCGTGAGACTTTCGTAAATACTCCGAGGCGATTTCATGTTGATAAGGAATATTCCTGTGAGAATAAATAGCATGAAAGCCAGATCAACTAGTGTAATTATTTCTCCATCGACTAGGCCCCATCCAACTGCTACAATCGGAATTAGATACGTAACCGTGGAAGCAAAAATGGCAGTGGTTTCTTTTATCAAACGGTTAAACATGATTACCGCGGCGGCTGTGCCAACAACTGCAAGAATTACGAGGTAAAAGACTCCCATCCAGCTGTCTTGATTTGTCTGAACAATGTGAAAAAAATCGGTTCCGAAAATTAGGTAGAGCACGCACCAAGGACCTGTCATGAGAAAACTGAGGGATGTAATGTGTGTTGGACGCATATGCGGCAATTTCGATTTGATGGTGTTTACCGCCACCCCGTACATGCCCGAAGCGAGCACCACAAGTAAGGCATATCGGCTGTTTTCGGACAATCCTAGCAAACTCTCAAAACCTATAAGTCCTGCCGCTCCGACAAGTGCGATGCATACGCCGGTCACTTGCATCCAGGTTGTTTTTAATCGAAAAATGAGAACACCAATCAACAACGTGAACAAGGAGGTGAGGGAGTTTAGAATGCCAGCCAGGCCACTCGCAATCTCGGTTTGAGCAAGGGCGAAAAGGAAGGCGGGTAGCGCATTCCCAAAAAGCCCCGTGACCAATAATGGCATTACATGCCCTTTAAACTGACCCAAGTTTCTTAATGCAATGGGAGATAGCACCAAAGCTGCGAGCGAAATTCTAAAGGCTGCTACTTCCGTGCTGTCAAAAAAGACCAACCCCTTTTTCATTAGAATAAACGAGCTTCCCCAGGTTAGAGCAAGCAAGGCTAAAACAACCCATTGAGTTGGCTTATGGGAGAAATCTATTTGGCGCATTTCGATCGCGAATGTATGCTTTGCAAAACACCATAAAATGGTTAATGTTGAACGATGAAAATTTACACAAAAAAGGGTGATGACGGCTCTACTGGTTTACTAGGTGGGACGCGGTTGCCAAAGCATCACCTACGCATTGAAAGCTACGGTACGGTTGATGAATTGATCTCCTTTATTGGGTCGCTGCGTGATCATATGGTTCAGCCGCCTTACGTAGACCAACTAATCCAAATTCAAAACGATTTGTTCACGATTGGGTCGCACTTGGCTGCCGACCCAGAAAAGAACAAAATGGAATTGCCGAAAATTGGATCGGAGCGGATCGAGGCCATGGAGATCGCAATGGATCAAATGGAAGAAAACCTGCCTGAAATGAAGTTCTTTGTTCTTCCTGGTGGACATCCGGCCGTTTCGGCGGCACACATTTGCCGATGTGTCTGTCGTCGTGCAGAACGACTTTGTGTGGCCTTGGCTGAGGCTGAGGAGGTTGGCGCTATAATAATTCAGTATTTGAATAGACTCTCTGATTTTTTCTTCGTCTTAGCAAGACAGCTCACGCTGGATATGGAGGTAGTTGAAATACCTTGGAATCCAAAGAACCGAAGTTAAATCGCTGATTTTCAGCAATTCATGGCGTTGAAGATTTAACTTGATTCATATCGGAAAAAATATATTTTTGCCGCCTTTAGAAATGACCCCTAAAATTAGGAGACATGTATTGGACATTAGAATTAGCATCATATTTAGAAGACGCACCTTGGCCAGCTACCAAGGATGAGTTAATCGACTTCGCCATGCGAACTGGAGCACCTCTTGAGGTGGTGGAGAACTTGCAGGCGCTTGAGGATGAGGGAGAAAGCTACGAAACGATTGAAGACATTTGGCCAGATTATCCGACCAAGGAAGATTTCTTCTTTAACGAAGATGAATACTGACCTAAGGTTAAAATGAAATTTAAGCTGTTGCATTTGCAACGGCTTTTTTTGTGTCTTGTCCGACATACTGCCATGAGTTCAATCAGTACATTCGCCAACCCGAACAAAAATTGGGACGACATTTGGCAAGTTTGTCAGGTTTTGCCCTTTGGCAAGGCAATTGACCTTCGCCCAATCTAATTGAAAGACCATGTTAACCGCAGTCAATAAGCTTCTAAACTCTGTTTTTGGAAACAAAAGCGATAAGGACATAAAGGAGTTAGTACCAATAGTTGAGCAAATCAACACACATTTCAAATCCTACTCTTCTCTAACCAATGATCAGTTACGAGGAAAGACACTCGAGCTAAAGGCACGGATTAATAAATCCATTGAGTCTGACCAAACAAGGGTGGATGAGCTAAAAGCAAAAATCGAAACTGAGGATATCGAGATAACCGCTAAGGAGGAGATCTACGAGGAGATTGACAAAATCGATAAGAACATAGTGGATCAAATCGAACGTACGCTGGAGGAAATTTTGCCTGAAGCATTTGCTGTCATAAAAGAGACCGCAAAGCGTTTCATGGACAATGAGAGCATTGATGTGACTGCCACAGAAATGGACAAGGAATTAAGTGAGTCGCGAAAACACATTACCATTCAGGGAGATCAAGCGGTTTGGAATAGCACATGGGAAGCCGCTGGTATTGATGTGAAGTGGGAAATGTTACACTACGATGTTCAACTCATAGGAGGAATGGTTCTTCACAGCGGAAAAATTGCTGAGATGGCTACGGGAGAGGGAAAAACACTTGTAGCAACCTTGCCAGTTTACCTTAATGCATTGAGCGGCAGAGGTGTTCACGTTGTTACTGTAAACGATTACTTAGCACGAAGAGATAGCGAATGGATGGCCCCAATCTTTCAGTTTCATGGACTCACCATCGACTGTATTGACAAGCATCAGCCAAATAGTGAAAGCCGCAGAGCTGCCTACAGATGCGACATCACTTACGGAACGAACAATGAGTTTGGATTCGATTATTTGAGAGATAACATGGCGGGCCGGCCAAAAGACTTGGTACAACGGGTCCATAATTACGCCATTGTCGATGAGGTCGACTCGGTATTGATAGATGATGCTCGAACACCACTTATCATTTCAGGCCCAACTCCAAAAGGGGATCAACAGCAGTTTTTGGCGTTGAGAACACGAGTCGAAAAATTAGTAGGTGCACAACGCTCTTTGATTAACAGCATGCTTGCTGAAGCCAAGAAGCTTCAGAATTCAACATCGGAGAACACAGCCAGCAAAAAGGAACTTGAAGCCAATTTGAAACTAGGCGGCGAACAGTTGCTCCGTTGTTTTAGAGGTCTTCCAAAAAATAAGGCCTTAATTAAATACTTAAGTGAGCCGGGAGTGCGAACCACGCTTCAAAAAACGGAGAATTACTATTTGCAAGATCAACAGAAGGAGATGCATCTCATTGACGACGAGCTCTTTTTTGTAATTGATGAAAAGCAGAACAGCATTGAACTCAGCGAGAAGGGTATTGATTTGATCACCGATCAAGGAGACGATAAGTCCTTTTTCATACTGCCGGACATTGGGATGGAACTGAGCGATTTGGACAATAGAATTTCTGACAAGGAAGAACGTGCTAAAGTTAAAGATCAGCTGATCACTGATTACTCCGAGAAGGCCGAACGCATCCATGCTATAAACCAACTGCTCAAGGCCTACGCGCTGTTTGAAAAAGATGTGGAGTACGTTGTAATGGATGGCAAGGTGAAAATTGTGGATGAGCAAACCGGACGTGTCATGGACGGTAGAAGATACTCTGATGGTTTACATCAAGCCATCGAAACCAAGGAAAACGTAAAGGTTGAGGCGGCCACCCAGACCTATGCGACGGTCACGCTCCAGAATTATTTCAGGATGTATAACAAGTTGAGCGGTATGACCGGAACAGCTGAAACGGAGGCCGGTGAATTTTGGGAGATATACAAGCTGGACGTTGTTGTCATTCCAACAAACCGACCAATTGCACGAAAAGATGAGCAAGATTTTGTTTACAAAACTGCTCGAGAGAAATACAACGCGGTTATCGATGAGGTTGAAAAACTGCGTAATGCTGGACGGCCAATTCTTGTAGGTACCACATCGGTTGAAATTTCAGAATTGTTGAGTCGAATGCTTAAAATGCGAAAGATTCCACATCAAGTATTGAACGCGAAACTCCATCAAAGTGAGGCGGAAGTTGTTGCCGCAGCCGGAAAGTCTGGCACTGTTACCATTGCCACCAACATGGCGGGACGTGGAACGGATATTAAGCTTGGAACAGGAGTGAAAGAGGCAGGAGGCCTTGCTATTGTAGGAACTGAACGACACGAATCTAGGCGTGTTGACCGTCAGTTACGCGGTCGTGCCGGTCGACAAGGAGACCCAGGATCAACGCAGTTTTTTGTTTCACTCGAAGATCATTTGATGCGACTGTTTGGCTCAGACCGAATTGCTAAACTTATGGATCGCATGGGCTTGGAAGAAGGCGAAGTTATCCAGCATGGTATGGTTAGCAAGAGTATCGAGCGGGCTCAGAAAAAGGTGGAAGAAAACAACTTCGGAGTAAGAAAGCGATTGCTCGAATACGATGATGTCATGAATTCACAGCGTGAGGTGATCTATAAGAAACGTCGATATGCGTTGCATGGTGAGCGAATGGGTGTAGAAACCGCGAATGCCATTCATGATGTATGTGCTTCAATCACAAATGAATATCAAGAAGCACGAGATTTCGAAGGATTTGAAATGGAGCTTCTTACGTCATTGACAATGGAGAGTCCAGTGAATGAAGAAGACTTCTTGAATCGCTCGAATGATGAACTTACCGATATAGTATTTGGAAAGGCGTTAGAGCATTACGACAAGAAGAACAAATTCGTAGCCTCTGTGGCGTTGCCTGTAATCATGAACGTGCACCAAACACAAGGCGATCAGTTTAAGAACATTGAAATTCCGTTGTCTGACGGTAGACGCGGTCTGCCAATTGTTGTCGACATGGAAGAGGCGATTGCAAAAGGCGGTAAAACCATCCGCTTGGAGTTAGAAAAGTCTACGACACTCGCGATGATCGATGCGGAATGGAAGGATCATTTACGTGAAATGGATGACCTGAGACAATCTGTGCAAAACGCAGTCTATGAGCAGAAAGACCCACTTTTGATCTACAAGTTTGAATCGTTTAAGTTGTTTGAGCAGATGATGGATAAAGTGAACCGCGAGATCGTGAGTTTCCTTTTCCGAGCAAACTTGCCAAGCCAACAAGCAGCGCAAGCAACCCAAGGGCCAAAAGAAAACTCCGACTTAAGTCAAGTAACTGCTACAAAGCAAGAAGTGGCCCCTGGAAATGCACCAGACCCGAGAGTAACCGGTAACACACAGCAACAATCCGAGGTGAAGAAGGAACCAGTTCGAGTCGATAAAAAGCCTGGTCGAAATGATCGGGTGGAGGTTCGAGACATAAAATCTGGAGAGATTAAGGTGGTCAAGTTCAAAGTAGCTGAAGCCAAAGTGGAGCAGGGACAGTGGGAAGTGCTAAAGGTGGTGGAATAGTTCCCATGGATCCGATCGCTCGACTTCAAGAACTGATGGAAGCCGCAGCGCTACCTTCTACCAGTCTTGAGCTAAAGCGCAGAGTTCCTAAAAACCAGCGGTTCGATAGACACCCGCCTGTATTATATAGATTCAGGTTCGTTGCGGATATTTTTTGAAGATGAATTCGAGGAGCATACCATACGTTTGGGTTACACTGGAAACTTCATTGCCTCACTTGACTCGTTTATATCTGAGAAGCCATCCGATCTATACATTCAAGCCATAAAGAAATGCCGGGTCACGGCATATAAAAAGAAAGACTACACGGCGTTTTTATCTGCAAGCATCGAGGCGAAGGAAATCTGGAATTCCGTGAACGAGTGGCTTATTTATCAGCAAATTGAGCGGGAAAAGGACATTCTTATACAATCTCCAAAAGCACGATATAAGAGGGTGCTGGAGCGAAGCCCTCGTTTGTTTCAAGAAATTCCACTAAAGTATATTGCTTCGTATTTGCGTATGACGCCCGAGACGCTGAGTCGCCTCCGAAATTCTTGATTTCAATCAATGTTGGCGAAACTAAAACGCACGAAATTTGCCCAAAACCAAGCGATGAAGGCAACGAATGACAAACTGATAGAAGACTTAATAGACCGCACCAAAGCCAATCTAAAGCGGGTTGAGGCGCTTAGGCAAATGGATCTTACCGCTCTCAACTGGAAGTCTTCTCCTGATCGCTGGAGTGTTTTGGAGTGCATCGAACACCTAAACAGATATGCCCGGTTTTACAATCCTGAGATTAAAATGCGCTTAAAGGATGCGAGGCGAAGATCGGATGGCAAGTTCAAGAGTAGTTGGCTTGGTGAGTACTTTGCCCAATCCATGCTTCCAAAAGAGAAGTTGAATAATATGAAAACGTTCACAGAGATGAACCCAAATCAGGGGCATTTTGACATTTCTGTGATAGATGCATTTGAGCACTTTCAGCACGAATTGTTGGAGATGCTGGATGATTCAAGGAAAGTGAATCTAGTCAAAACAAAAACCTCCATCAGTATAAGCACTTGGATCAAACTTCGTTTAGGCGACACGTATCGAGTTGTTATCTATCATAACGATCGGCACCTCTTGCAAGCTGAGAATGCCATAGCATTGATGCGCTCAAAAGAAAGGTAATCCTGAGTCTTTAACCCCGCAGCTTAATCTCGGTTTCATTATCATTGATCGTTACCGTGGCCTTGTTGTCGCATTCGCCAGTGCCATAGTCAATTGATCGGTCATTAAATCCAGCGGGCGTAAGGATAATGGTTCCCTCAGTTATCCATTTACAATCCAGCTGAACACGCAATGGATTGGTGATATTCAAATCGAAGTCTAGTCCTGCGCGGCTTGTACCTGAACCATTGCCAGTAATCTCATAAACATCATCTGTTATGCCGTCCCAGCCGAGCCAGCCGCCGTTTCCGTCAGATGTGAAAAACCCCGTTTCTTGTCCCTCCACCCACGTTCGCGTGCGAGTAGATTCCCATAAGATTGTTTCGCCATCTGGGTTGGTAACCTTACCGTCCTCGACCTTGACTTCATAATGAAGCTGTCCACTACTATTCTCTCCTAGGTTTGATGATGTTCGCGTCCCTTCCACGAGGTTGTCATCTACATAGTAATCCACAGGCGTTAATGTTATCGTACTTCCTACGTTACGGAACCAATCTGTGATAGTGTAAACGAGTTTACCCCGTCTTTCTCGGCCGTCTTGACCCGTGCAATTTTCTTCACCAAAATCCACCGTAATTTCAAATGGCCATGGACTACCAAGTGTATCCACAGTAATCGTAGCACAACTTGTATATGTTGAATCTTCGCTTTCGGCAGATTCGGAGCTACTCTCGCTTTGAGATCCGAGGTCATCAAACATGGATTGTGCAAATGCTTGATCCTCTGAGGATGCGGTATCCAGATCATCGTCGGTATCTTTTTTACATGAGCTCAGACTGAGAATTAACGTGGCCAAAAGGAAGTAAGGAAGATTTTTCATGTCGATAGGTTGTACTAAAGTAAGGGAATGATTGTTAGTTCGCTTGACGTTTTAAGTGGAAGCTGAGTACATTGGAGAAATCGCATTGCATGGTTGTGGCCTTGCCCGACATAGTACCTGAGTCATAATAATGAAGGTCCAATTGCACTCATAACTGGTTTTTTGGGTTTCTACTTCTGCATCGGAACCGCCGCGTATGTACTGATCTTGGTGCCTGGTGTTCGAAGGCCTAAACATCCCCGAGCTTTGATATACGGGCCCATTTTGCCAACGTATGGAACCGGTTATCGAACTGTCGTTCTCAAACGTCAATATCACAATGCCATTCATTTGCATTTGGGACTGTGCCATAGAAACTTGAAGTGTGCCCTTGTCGCCATGTAAGTCTGTAAAAGTGCCCGTGTATTCCCCTGTCCAGTTTTCCTCAACTGCTGACTTAGATCGGCGTTGTGCCGTCACCATAATGGAGGACAAGCATAGGAGTAAAATGATAGCGTACTTCATTTAGATAAAGTTAATTCATAGAACGCGAAACCCCCTTGATCGTAAAGGTGAATGGCCGTTGGATTGGATTCCGTCAGGTGCTCAACGTGCTGAATTTTACAAATGATATAATGCTTGTCTGCAGTTTCTAATTGACTTGACTCAGGTGTTACTCGACCATAGAAATAGTGCGCATAGCTTTTGTATTTGACCAACTCGAAATGTGCATTCTCATTCTGATGTGCCTCAAAAAATTTGATTGCACTGCGTTGCGAATAACCCTCGATTTTTGGCACAATGGCAACCATTATTCCCGAAATAATAAAGGCTGTACCCAGGGATAATACGAGAAATGATCGCGCGGGTGACTTAGCTTTCAGGCGCATTGCGAATAAAATCACGAAAATGAAAGCCAACCCAATAATCCACTCCCAACCAATCCAATTTACGTTGGCACTCAGGTTGCCGAGTGCAAACGGATCCTCAACAAGATCGACCCAATCCTCTTTAAAGTACATGAGAATGGGCAAGATCATGAATACAATGCCCAATATGAGCCCTTGAATTGTGATCCAATTAAATTGCCATCGTTTGATTGTGGGCACGCTCAGGTGTCTCGTGATCATGATTGCCGCCAAATAGGACAGCGGCAAGTAGGTCATGGAGCTATAGTGGACAATTTTTGTGGTTACGATGCTGAATAGGATTAAGACAACCCAAAAGATGTATTTCATCCACTTGCTCAACCCATGATCGTCTCCTTGAAATCGCTTTCGAAATACGGGAAGCGCTATGATTGATAATGGGAAGCACCCAAGAAGGACAACTAAAAAGTGATAGAAAAACGGTTGTTTATGGCCGGCTACTGGGTGTAAAAACAACTCTGCTTGATATTGGAGAAACTCCACTAAAAACCAAGGTCCATTTTGGATGGTTTCGTATCCAAACCAAACAAAGGAGACAAGCAATACTGTCCCAGCGAACGCACCTATCGAACTCCATGCTGCTGGGCGCTTAAATCGGTTCACAAACAACCATACCAGAAATGTCAAGAAGAGAAGAAGGAAGCCGACAGGTCCCTTTGTAAGAATGGCTAAACCGCTGAATAAGCCGGCGTAAATGCTGTGTTTTGAGAAACCATCTTTAGAATGCTCGATGGTGATAAACAGATGATAAATACTCAGGAAGATGAAGAGATTGAACCATGGATCGATGATGCCGGATTTAAAGTAGAGGTGTGGTAGAAACGAACCCACATAGAGTAGAATCCAAGCCCAGGCAAATGTTCGGTTTTGCCATTTTAGGCCTATGCTGAATATGACCTGAAGGGTAATAATGCCGCATACTGCATTCGGAAGTCTTGATGCAAATTCGCTTACACCAAAAAGAGCCATGCTCAGTGCTTGCATCCAAAAGAACAGAGGCGGCTTTTCGCGAAACGGTTCATAATTGATCGTGACTTGCCACCAATTTCCTGTTTGAAGCATTTCACGTGCACTTTCAGCAAAGTTGATCTCGTCCCAATCAAATAAGTGAACCGTTCCTAGAAAAGGAACGAATAGAATTAAGGATAATAATAGAATTAGCAGTCGGTCGCGGTTCACGATCGGGTTCGGTTTGTTTCGAAATTAGCCAATAGACCCTTTTCTCCCCAAGACTGGGTTTGAAAAAATGCCATACTCGCGAAGCAAATTAACGTACCCATGATACTGCCTACATAGACGTCCTCAAAGAAATGTTGACTTAAGTAAACCCTACTAGACGCGGTAATCAAAGCGAGCGCATAACATAAACCTTGGAGCTTTTTGTTTGGAGAGATGTAGGCCAGGAAAAAGAAAAGGGCGAAGGCTGAAGTAGAATGGCCAGATGGAAAGGAAAAAGATCGATGGAGATTAACACCGTCTACAAAGTGAAGATCGGCGATGCCCTCTAACACTTTTGAAGGCCGGAAATGATCGTTGAAGACAACGCGTTTAAGGAATTGGGTAATCAGTCCAGAAACCACTATTCCAACAAGACCAGCGACGGCATATCGGACCTTATATATGAGTATTATAAATATCATGAACCCAATCATCATTCCCTCGGCCATATGAGTTGCATACCTGAAAAACGTATCACCAAAGGAACTATGCCACTGGTTAAACCAAATGTGCAAGGCATTCTTATCCGTAAGCATAATTACGACGAGCCCGGCAGAAAGAATGATTGCATGAGCTATTAGGAAGAGAGCGGATTTACTAAGCGCTTCCTTCATTTTTTGGTCTTGAAGATCCTTGGATTAACCAGGCCGCGCTTGCTCAGCCAATAGATAAACGACCATTTCAATACTCCTAGCCCATAGGTGCTGCTGCGTGCAAAGTTTATGCTCGAGGCTTCTTCAAAATACTTGGTAGGACATGTGACTTCGGCAATGTCAAATCCTGCATGAAAAACTTGACACAGCATTTGGTTATCAAAAACAAAGTCATCTGAGTTTGATTCAAAATCGATTGTTTCGAGAATTTCTCTTGAAAAAGCGCGGTACCCAGTATGATATTCACTTAACTTTTGACCGATCAGGATATTTTGCGTGAGAGTTAAAAAGCGATTTGCGATGTATTTGTACATGGGCATTCCACCTCGTAACGCTCCTTTACCAAGTATGCGACTCGCTAATACGGCATCATACAGACCATTCGCGATGATGTGCGCGATTGATGGGATAAGCAATGGGGTGTATTGATAGTCGGGGTGAACCATTATGGTGATGTCTGCATCCAACTCCAAGGCCTTTTTATAACACGACTTTTGGTTTCCACCGTATCCTAAGTTTTGCTCATGGGTAATTACGTGTTTGATGCCAATTTCCCTGGCCAGTATGGATGTCTGATCCGAGCTTTTGTCATCTACAAGAACAACATCGTCAACGATATCAAATGGGATTTCGTCGTAGGTCTTTTTTAGGGTTTTTTCAGCATTATATGCTGGCATTACCACAACAACCTTTTTTCCATTTATCATGGTGCGAAAATAAGGGAATACGTACGCGGGTTTTTTGGAAGCTTAACGCAATATTATCGGATAGACCTTTCTGGCTTCAACCGATGATAGATTTATGAAATATTGACCCGATTCGAGTTGACCCAATTGAAGCTCAAAAGGATCATTATTCGTGAGTTTTCCGCTGCGTAATATGCGGCCTGAAACATCGAGTACGGCCCATTTCTCAAACGTTGTAGAATTAATTCCATCAATCCAAACGGTATTGGTCGCAGGTATCGGATATATGCGAACTTGATTTTTTATGTGCACCGTTCCTGTAACAGTATCGGTTGTGTCAACTGGATTTTGTTGTATGATCACGGTTCCGGTAGCCGTGTCAGAAGAATCGCACTGAATAGACACAAGTTCTACTTCGTAGGCTCCAGGGCCAGGGTAAAGGTGAGAGGGATGCTGTGAAGAGCTTGTGTCTCCGTCTCCAAATTGCCATAAAAAGTGTTGGCCATTTATGCTGGTGTTGTTGAATGACGCATTGAGGCCACTTTGCGCAATAGTGAAACTTGCATTCGTAGTGGTATCATAGGATCCAACATTCCATTTGCTTAAGCTATCGAAAACGACGGTTTTTACGGCATACCTGATTTGGAGGGCATGCAAGGCGTTAATCGGGCCGTTAAAATCAATCACTTCAGGATCGGCGCGGTGGATGATAGAATAGAATGTGCACGCTGCGGCATAACTGCCAGCTGGAGAGGGATGTGATTCGTCGTTGGAGTATAGTTCAATCCCTGAAAAGTTTTCCCGAATAAATCGCCAAACTGCCCCAACGGGAGAAACGATGGCTTCATTGTCATCGGTCATCTGCATATATCGAAGCGCAAGTAAACTGTCCATTCCTTGGTACGTACAAACGGGCGGCCAATTTGGGCAGTTTCCAGCATCGCCGTTCTTTCTACCCCATGTCATAAAAAAGACAGTTTCGGCACACGGATTCGCAGCCAAAATTGCCTCGTCTAAGTCTTCAGCATAAGGGAAGCATTGGCTGCTGACTTGACCTATTGGGAATGAAGGAATCTGACTTTGTTCCTGAAGTACAACATAGTCCCAACTCCCTTGGTTAATAAGCTGCAAGGACTGTGTATTTGTACTATGCCCTTGCAACGTGTACCCACCTGGAGTATTCGCATTTACTTCACATGTGTCGCCACCTGCGGCAGAAAACTGCGCGAAAAGATTCGGTAGATCATTGAAAAATGTATAGCTATTTCCCAGAAATAAGACACGCGTTGGGTCACTTTGTCCATGACCCAAAATGGTCGTTAAAAGAAGGAGAATTATTGGAATGTACTTCATTCTCTACGGACGCAATCCAATCCCATTAGTTGCGAAATGTAATTACTGAATGATGACTTGTTCAGACCGAATTCCAGTTTCAAAATGGAAGTTGATGATGTACACGCCTTTCGAAAGTGTGGTGAAATCTAAGATGCCGTTTTTAGCGCCTTCTAGAGATTCATGGTAAACCTTTTGGCCCGCCAAATTCACAAGTGTAATTGACTTCAAGGTCTCTTGATCAGCCACTTCAAATTGGATTGTTCCGTTCGTTGGATTTGGATATATGTCGAAAGTTTCATTTGAAGACAAAGCGCTAATTCCTAAGCAAGAATCCGCAGCAATTACGATGGTATGCGAACTGCTGCAGCCATTAAAATCTGTAACGGTTACGCTATAAGATCCTGCAGTAGAAATCTCAATAGTTTGGGTGGCAGCGTTGTTAGACCAAGCGTATGCGAAGCCTGTGCCCGCATCAAGGGTTAAGGTTTGATCAACGCAGACAATGTCTGTCGAATCCATAACAATAACCGGATTTTCATGCTGATAAGAAACCGTGGCGCTATCTACAAGCTCACAACCATTGGAGTCTGTTATGGTAACCGCATATGCACCCTCGGGAATATCACTAAGGTTTGTTCCCGTGCTTGAGTTAGACCAGAGATACGCATAGCTGGCAGTGCCGCCACTGGTTGTGTTTACAACAGACCCGTTCGTATCTCCTTCACACCATACATCTTCTATTGCGGTGTTGTTTGTTAAGGTATCTGGAGCGATAATATCATATGAATAGATTTCTACGCAGCCATTATCATCTGTTATTGTCAACATATAGGTGCCGTGACCTAAATTCGATATGGTAGAGGCGGTAGAAGCGTTGGACCACTGATATGAGAATGGAGTTGTGCCGCCGCTTATTACAATTCCAAGTGCGCCCGTTTGATCTTCGGCACACAAAGGATGAACACTGTTAAACACGCTGTCTTGAATCGCCTCAGGTTGAGTAATTTGAACTGTGTCGTAAGCAAAACATCCGTTGTCATCTGTTAACAACATGCTTAACTGGCCAACCCCAAGTTGGTCTGCATATGTCGAATCTTCTCCATTCGACCAGAGGTATGTATAAGGACTTTGTCCTGCCGATCCTGTCGCTGCAGCAGACCCCGTTGTTTCTCCGTTGCATAGAACATTATTTATTGAGCCGATTGCCACTTGTGGACTCGGAAAAACCTCCAGATAAAAAGAGTCGCAAACCGACAATTGATTCTCGTAAGAATTTGCACAATAGTATGTGGTACTCGTGCTTGGGCTGACCTGGATGGAAATGCCTGAATCTATAGGGGTGGAGGCACAAGAGCCAGAATACCAATATACTTCACCAACGAAAGCGCTATCTGCCGTTAACGTTACAGGCAAGTCTTCTAAACAGGCCACTGAATCGGATGATGAGATACTAGCGGAAGGTACTGGGCATGTTGTACATCGAACATACGTTTGTCGACAAGAGTTAAGCTCACCACAGTTGCTATCTAGAAAAATGTGAATTCTCAGCGTGGTATCTCCATACGGATTTGTGAATGTAAATGGCGTGGCACCGCTTGTTAGATACGTGTCATCGGTTAAAGTCAGAAAGAAGAAATCCGGATTATTACTGGTTATTTCATACGTTTCGCCGCCACTAACTTCCATTTGAACGTATTCGCCTGCATAGTTGCAATTGGTGATTGTATCCAGGGCTGGATCATAGGAAGCCTGAACGTTGGTGTTCGGGTATTGAGACGACGCAACGCATGGCAATCTCCGCACTGCTGTGGTTCGACAGGCTGATTCCTCACTGCAATTCGCATCGGTAAATATATGTACACGAACTACCAATGTATTTCCTGTCACGCTAGCAATGACCGGTGTTTGTTGCGAAAAGTATAGATTGTTGTTGGTGTCTGTAAATACAAATATGTCTCCTGTATCCGAGCTCGTAATTTCGTACTGACCAGGGTAGAGTACTATGTCGAAGTATTGACCGGCGTAGTTGCATGTCGAAACAAAGTGTGTGTCGTAATTGGTGTTTGCTGTGTCAACATAGGTTGGAAAGGCTACTGTTGCCAAGCAAGGCGCCCTCGTTACGGTTGTTACACGACAGGCGTTCTGAGTAGAGCACGCATTATTTGTGAAAATATGCATGCGAACAGTATCGATTCCACTATTGTTAATGCTTACACTACCAGTTCCTGTATCGATAGTGACATTGGTAGTTGTGGTGATTTCTAGAAAATCGGTAGCAGTGGCGCTCTCAAACGTATAGGTGAAGCTTCCTTGTAGCACGACTACAGCATACTCTCCAGCATAGTTGCAGGTCGCAATTGAAACAGCTGCCAACGAGGTAGAGTCCGTAACCACCATGCTGGTTGGGGATTGGGTCGTAGCGGTGCAGCAGGTAGCCTCGTTGCTTATGAATGAGCCAAGCGCAATAAGGACGATGGATAGGAAATAGGTTCGCATTGATAGCGATGTTAATAGGGATGCGAAATTAGCAAATGGTAGCGAAAGTAGCAAGCTTACCCCTCTGGCGCTCAACCCGCCCAAGTATCTCGATCTAAACTACGATACTGAATGGCCTCGGCTAAATGCTCAGGTTTAATGGACTCTGAACCTCCCAAATCGGCGATGGTACGGGCTACTTTCAGGATCCGATCATAGGCCCGAGCGCTGAGCCCAAGCTTTTCCATGGCTCGTTTAAGCAGGTTCTGACCCGCTTGGTCGATCTCACAATATTGATTTATCATTTGCTTGGTCATTTGCGCATTGCAGTAGATTCCTGTCGCTGCATCGAAGCGACTTTCCTGGACTGTTCTAGCGCCAATTACCCGATTTCGCACTTTATCGCTCGATTCAGAAGGATGCTTATCGCTGAGTTCATCAAATTTGACCGGGGTGACCTCAATGTGGATATCGATTCGGTCGAGTAGGGGTCCACTGATCTTATTCAGATAATTCTGAACCACCCCTGGCGCACATACGCAGTCTCTTTCAGGGTGGTTATAGTATCCACAAGGACATGGATTCATGGATGCAATGAGCATAAATGAGCTGGGATAGTCGACAGACAATCGTGCTCGGCTAATCGTTACACGTCGCTCTTCCATCGGTTGGCGCATGACCTCAAGCACGGTGCGTTTAAACTCGGGTAATTCGTCAAGAAAAAGAACGCCGTTGTGTGCGAGGGAAATTTCACCAGGCTGCGGAAACCCACCGCCTCCAACAAGCGCAACATCACTAATTGTATGATGGGGAGAACGAAATGGCCTTCCTGTGATCAACCCATCGCTCTCTTTTAAACGCCCTGCAACCGAGTGGATTTTGGTTGTTTCAAGTGCTTCGTGCAAATTCAAGGGAGGTAAAATGGTTGGGATTCGTTTTGCAAGCATTGTTTTTCCCGCTCCAGGAGGTCCGATTAGAATAGCATTGTGCCCGCCCGAAGCAGCAATTTCCAATGCTCTTTTAATGTTCTCTTGGCCCTTTACATCGGCGAAATCGACGAGAAATTCATTCAATCGATTGAAGAATTCTTCACGTGTATCCACCGATGTGGCCTCAATTGGTTGTTTACCCGAGAAATGAGCGATTACGTCTTGAATGCTCTCGGCGCCAAGGACCTCAAGGTCATTCACGATAGCGGCCTCTATGGCATTTGATTTCGGAAGAATTATTCCCTTAAAGTTTTCTTTCCGGGCTTGAATCGCAATGGGCAAAACGCCCTTTATGGGTCTTAATCCACCATCTAGTGCAAGCTCTCCCATGATGATGTAATCTCCGATGTTAGGGGCATCAATTTGGCTTGAGGCCGCCAAAATTCCCATGGCCAATGTTAGATCGTATGCCGAGCCTTCTTTCCGCACATCCGCGGGGGCCATATTTATAATGATTTTCTTCCCGGGTATTTTGTATCCTGAATTGGTTAGTGCAGCATCAATGCGATGTTGACTTTCTTTCACCGCACTATCAGGAAGGCCTACTAACGAAAAGTTGATTCCCTTATCGATGTTGACCTCCACGGTTATCGTGTTGGCGTCAACACCCTGTACAGCACTTCCATAGGTTTTTACGAGCATACCATTTTTGTTGATTGCAAAATAGGAAAGAAAAAATATTGCGGCTATAACAATGCGTTACGCACGAACACCAACTATGCATATATCGTCAATTTGCTCATATTTCTCACCACCGTAGTGCATCCACTCCTCGATAGTGTCGTCTAGGATTTTTTTCTGCTCAGACATTGGCCTATCACAATTTTCTAATAGCAGCCGTTGAAGTGGTCGATACTTGAATTTTTTCCCCTTTGGTCCGCCAAATTGATCGGCATAACCATCACTAAGCAGATACACGCAGTCTCCTTTTTGAAGTTCGAATTCGTAGGTGTTGAAATCCTCTGGGACGCCACTGTAGGCTCCGACACACATTTTGTCTGGCTTGATGATTTCTACTTCTCCATTTCGAACGAGATACATTGGGTTGTTTGCGCCAGCAAACTCTAGCTTATTGGTTTTGGTATCAAAGGAACAGAGGCCCATATCCATACCATCCTTCACATCTGTGGTCCCTTCTTGGGCTTCAAAAACATCCACCACAAAATGGCGTAGGTGATCCAAAATTTCGCCTGGACGTTGAAGGTGAAACTCGTTGACTGCACGTTGCAATCCATTGTTTCCAATCAGGCTTACAAACGCACCTGGTACGCCATGCCCTGTGCAGTCAATGGCTGAGAAGAATATACGACCCTGTCTAGAGTTGAACCAATAAAAATCCCCTGAAACAATGTCTTTCGGTTTGAACAACACAAAAACATCTGATAGATGCTCATTCATTTTTTCCTCCAGCGGCAGAATTGCCCTTTGAATTCGCTCGGCGTAGCGAATGGAGTCCATTATGTCCTTGTTTTTTTCGGCTAGCTCTTCTTTTTGGTGCACCACTTCGGCCGTTCGCTCTGCCACAGTTTGCTTGAGAATGGCTTTTTCAATCTTTAAGTTACGTTCGCGAATTTTGATAAATGCGACGAATCCAGCTGCAATGACCACGGCGCATAACAGGTAAAACCACCACGTTTGCCAAAAGGGTGGCCGAATGGAAAATTTATACGTCAGGGGTTCCGTATTTGCAATGCCAAGACCATTTATGCCGATTACTCCAAATTCATAGTCACCCGGTGGAAGCGAGGAGTATTGAACGTATTTCTGACTAGATGGGTCGCGCCAATCATTTTCTAATCCTTTCAGCATAACCTTATAGCGAACAGCTTCGGGGTTTGCCAAACTGATGGATGTGTAATCTAGAATGATGTTTTTTTCTCGATGGTTAAACGTCTGTGATTCTTTCAGCGGTCGCCGTTCCAGGTTGACACGGAGGCCAGTAATATGAGTCAGGGGTTCTTGGTTCAATTCACGTTCTAATCCGACTTGATTGCGGATAGCACCCTTGACGGTTCCAAACCAGATGTTGTCGTCAGAATCCTTGAAAACCCCATTTTGTTTGGTTTCGATGCCAGTAAAACCATCCTTTTCCGTGTACGTTCATATTTCGCCTGAAGTCGGGTCAAGGCGATTGAGGCCTCTGTTGGTGCCAACCCAAAGCCGCTTGTTTTGGTCTTCGCTTATCTGGGTAATATAATCCGACAAGAGCCCGTCGTGTTGACGGAATTGATGCGTGATTTGTTCTCCGCGAATACGCAGAAGGCCCAATCCTTCTGTCCCGACCCATGTATCTCCGTCGGCACTTTGGAAAAAGCTGAGTGGGGTGCCTGCAGTTTCCCATTCGATGGTTGTAAAAGAACGTGGATTGGGCGTGAAACGGGTGATTCCTTTTCCCTTGCTCCCTACCCATATGCTGCCTGTGTTGTCTACAAACAACGCAGAAATATCATTCCCTAAAAGGCCAGTTTTGTTGCCTTCTTCATCGAGCTCTTGTGTAATCCGTTCTATTTCGCCGGTCTTTGAATCGAAGCGGAGTAAACCGTCACTTGTACCCACCCATACGGAGCCACTCTTGTCGACATCCAGCGCCGTAACATTGCCAAACTGAATGGCATAGTTGAGATTGAAATTGAAGACTGACGTACCATTTTCCGGATTGTATTTAACCAGCCCGCCGCCCCACGTTCCAATCCATAAGTTCCCATCTAGGTCTCCTTTTATATATCGTATATGTTCGCTTGGGATTACGTCTTCACCGGTCAGTTTAAGCGCCCATGGATCATCTGCAGCCGGATCAAAAACAGAAATACCAGCGTTTGTTCCAAACCACATTCTGTCCTGGGCGTCTTGGTATACGGCCCATACCTGATCGTCGACCATCCCGTCTTGAACTCCATAGCTCATGAACTGTTCACCTTTGTAGATCATCAGACCATTCTCGTTTGTGCCGATTAAGATGTTGCCCTCTCGATCCTCGATAATCCGCCTGACCTTATCGTCTTTAAGACCATTTAGAGCATTGAATACCTTCAGGGTGCCTTCTTGGGAAATGCGTGTCAGACCTCCCCCCCAAGTTCCTGCCCAGATGTTGCCCTTTGAATCTTCGCTTATGGTGCTAATGAAATTATGGGCCAGACCATTCTTCAATTTGTCATAAATGACCAACGTATCAGTATTGGGCGCGAGTTTATAAAGGCCACCATTGTGCGTTCCAAACCACTGAACTCCTTGACTGTCTTCGAGCATACAGGTTGGTAGGAAGTAGGATGGCAATTCGCCTGGCTTGTAAAACTCGAATTGGTCCTTGCCGTCGACATAATACTTGATGCCAACATCGGTGATGAAATACAGCGTTCCGTCGGTCGTTTTACTCATGCCGAAAACTCGGTCGCTGAGGCCTTCTTGTCCTTTGAAATATTGAAAATCGGGATTTGGTTCCTTAGCAAAATCAGGGTCATTGATTCTGATCGCGCCGTGGGTGGCAGATATAGCCTATATATTGGCGCTTCGATCTTCCATGATGTGCGTGATGTCACCCCCTAATTGAAACACAACTTTCATGGAATCGCCTTCAAACACGGATACACCACCATTGTTGTGCCCAAACCAAATCCTGCCTTGGACATCCTGTAAAATAGTGCGTACGCCGCTGGCTGCCATACCGTCTTCGGTGTTGAAGTTTATAAATGTTAGACCATCAAATCTGGAAGCACCGCTTCCTGTGCCTAACCAGATATAGCCTCCCTCATCGATGAGTATGTCGTACACATTAGATTGAGCCAGCCCCTCTCTTACACTGTATTGCTCAAAATAGTAGGATTGTGCTGTCGCTAATTGGGTTGTGAGCGATAGAGCTAGGATCCATGAAATTGCTAGTATGTTTCGCATTAATGACGGGATCAATTAGTAGGCTTCTTTACGAAGAAAAAGGTCCCGTTTTCATCTTCCATTCCTTGAATGGTTCCAAACTGCGCTTGTTGCTGATTGGAGCGCCCCGCCGCATCATTCACGTTGACAACGATTTGGTCTATCGGAATACAATAGTTTACGTTTCCATGCAGTGATTTCGCAAAGGTCTTTGTGAATTGCGAATTGTCTGAGGCGAGTTCATAACCAGCCGAAGAGAAAACTTGCGAAGACTTAAACGCAGTTGCTGTATAGTCATCGCATCTTCGATCGGCATCCGCACTCCGCATGGCTTGAAAGAATGACGGACCAGATTCGCAGGCATCGGTAATAACAAGCGTATGAGTTAAGTATTTGGAAAAACCCTGAAGCCCAGCTTTCAGCTGATTTATATTGAAGTAGCTGAATTCATCGTCGCGTTTTGAATCTGTCGGAATCCAATAGCCTACGTCGTTGATGAATTTCCCGTGCCCAGCATACCAAACCAAGAGCGAATTCACATGATTGCTTCGAACCATGTCTCGAAGCTCGATAGAGAAGAAGCGCTCCATTCGGTCTTTAGTCATGTCTTTTTTTACGATCACATTGTGCACTTCATAGTTGCTAAGCGCACCGCGCATTACACTAACATCTTTGCCCGGACCGTCAAGACTGGCGAAGTTGGTATAAGAGGAGTTTTCAATAAAGACGATCCAAGTTTTCCCCATAGGATTTTTTTCACTCAGCAAGGCTCCCTCCCTGTTTAGTGTGTACGTCTTCGTGCTCTCATTGCCGTAAGCGTCTTCAGCTCTAAGGGTGATCTGATCTTTGTTTGAAATATCAATGCTGGCAGTAAATGAGGGGTTAAGTTTATCTGCAACAAAGCTGGCATTAGCTCCCTCCACCAGAATAAGATTGATTTTGCTCTTATCTTCAATACGGCCTTCAATATATAGAATTGGCTCATCAGAAGTGAGGTATATTTCGCCATCATCAGAAGCGACGGGGGCAATAATTTTCATTATTGGTGGATCGGTTTCTGTCCAGAGAAGTTCATACTTCTTGATAAGTAGGTTTTCATAGATATCCTGCACTTCAACAGTTATTTCGTTTAGCCCATTTACCTGGATTTTGGAACAAATTTCAGGGTTGATTGTGTCTTTAACAAAGGCGATAATCTCTCCGTTCAATTTTATATAGTTGATTTTGCTTGCGTCCTTCGTCCATCCAGAAATTTCTGCCTCGGTAGCCCCCTGATGCACCTCAAAGATGAAGGATCCGTCGGCGCTGCGTTCGCGAGGTTGGGTAAAGTAGAATTCTGGAACATCGGACTCGCGATGCAGCTCGAACAGCTTATCAATTGCCTTCTCATGCAGGGAGGCAGCTTTTTTATCATATGGCGCGAGGGAACGGAGCGTTTCGTAATCTTCAATGGCTCGCTTAAAGTTGTTGAGCGCTTCGTAAGACTTACCTCTCATGTAGTAGGCCTTATAAAGTTCTTCATTTAGTTGTAGCACCTTATTGTAGTCCGCTACTGCATTTGCGTGTTGGTTGAGTTCTTGGTAGAGCGCGGCGCGACTCATAAGCGCAATGGTATTTTCAGGTTCCAACTTGGTAACCATACTTAGGTCGTTAATGGCCTGGTTAAAGTGGCCTTTTTCAAATTGGACTCGGCTTCGACAGAAGTACGCGCCCGTGTTTTCAGGGTTTATTTCAATCAAGCTTTCACAAACCTCTTGCGCACGATCAAGCTTTTTAATTTCAACCAGGGTGAATCCATAACCCACATAAGCCTCTTCCATGGTTGGGTCCATTCTCTTAGCGCGCCCATAATCATAGGAAGCATCCTGATAATTGTGCAGGCTGTCATTTGCCAGAGCCTTGTAGAAATAATTTTGAGCCGTTTTATCCTTGTTCAAGGCATTTTGGGCTACCTCCAATGCCAAGTAAAAGTCCCGTAATGCCATGTGCGCCTCAACTTTTTCGTGGTAGGCGAGGTCATGTTTTTTGTCAAGTCGAAGGGCAACCGCTAGAAAGACCACCGCTTCTTTATGCTTTTCTATGTCGTTGTGGAGCCGACCAGCTTCGTAAAAGTAATCTGCCGATTTGCCATCCAATGAACTGGCCATTGAGTAATCTTTCGCGGCGGCTTCCGTCTTTTCAAGTTGGTCATGGGCAAGCCCTCGCTGCGCAAACCCTTTGGCATTTGATGCATCGAGCTTCAAGGCATGATCAAGTTTGTCAATGGCCTCTTCGTACCTTCTTTCTTTGTTCAGTTTGGTGGCCTCTTTTACGAGTTTTTTTGCATTCTGACCATAGCTAGCGCTGAGGATAAACAATGCACACACCACCATAATTATCGTCTTCGTATGGTTGCTATTTGTTCTCATACTCTGAAAGTAGAAGTCGTGCATGCCATTGAAAATGACTCAAGTCACATAAGAAGATGATTTTAGGATTTTTCTACGACC
>Ga0209199_1000370_pt1 | contig 65631 bp, 60 predicted proteins | sample COGITO_mtgs_1105_7_FD_184805 | JGI IMG/M metagenome (GOLD analysis project Ga0209199, IMG submission 184805) | Pelagic marine microbial communities from North Sea - COGITO_mtgs_110523 (SPAdes) (version 2) | ecosystem: Environmental > Aquatic > Marine > Epipelagic ... | reverse complement strand
AGAATACAATTCAAAGATTTCCGTCCCCAAACACCGCGTTTCATTCCTTTCAAGATTTCTTCCATTTCTTTCAAGGTTTCTGACGTCGGTGGCCGAGCCATTTCTTTACTTGTCGGTTTACCTCCCATTTTTTTTAATTTTCTTCTCTTTGAAATATTTCTCTTAAAAGTATTCCTTTTCATTGTTCTATTCCTTCTCATTGTTCTATTCTTTTTCATTGTTCTATTCTTTTTCATTGTTCTAGATTTCTTAGTACGTTTTTTACGCATGCTAAAAGATTTGGTCATATAATATATATTAATATAATTATATGAAATCGCAAAGTATTTTATTATTACTTCCTCTATTGATATTATTTTTATATTCAATTGAAGGTTATGAAGATTATACTCTTTTATGTTTAAAAGACTATGGAAAGAATATGACAGATATGATAAAAACTGATATATTCAGACAGTATACAGGATATACCGATAGACCATATTTTGATAGGATACGGTATTTAGATGTAGAAGGAGAACCTTTTCCTACTGATCCAGATTTTTTTCTTTAACGAGCTTTCTTTTTAGAACCCTTCTTTTTTGAACGCTTTTTAGTTGGTGAAACATAAAAAGAACCAAACTCACCCTTCTTAGTCTTGTAACCAGCCTTTTCCAAACGTTTATCTTTTTTAGCTATTTGGCTCTTCTTTTTTGATACAATACGCCCCGATTTATTATATTTAAGATCTTTCTTAGTCAATCCTCCACTGGTTCTAATTGCTGTGCCATGCATCACTTCTGCTCTAGTTCCTTCAGTTTTCATAATATTGAACATAGAAAAAAATATAAGACTATTTATACGCATGGATTGTAAACGAACAAAAAATCGGAAAAAACTTGGTGGTAGAAGAAAGAATAATAGTATAAGGAAGAAGAACAGTGGTAAACGCGATAAGACCAAAGGTAAGAACACGCGCAAAAAAATCCCTTCTAATAGAATTACAGATAAGATAATCTTACGAAATAAAGTTTCTCAAGATACAGTGAATAAGATTTATCCTTTATTACAAAAAACAGTTTCAACACTTGATAAAAATAAGATAGATTACTGGGCGACAGGAGGAACTTTATTGGGTACGATTCGTAGTAAGGGTATGATACAATGGGATGATGATATCGATATTGCGATTAATCTTAAAGATGTGTCTAGATTAGAAGACTTGAAGAGTGATTTTAATGAATTGGGATTGAGACTCTACAAGGCTTCAGGGAAATATTTCAAAGTAAAGTATGGTCATAGAAAAGACGATCATTTGTGGATAGATATTTTTATAGTTGATGAAGATGGATATTATTTACAGGGTCACAAAGTTCATAGAAGATATAATCCTGGAGAACTTTACCCATTAAAGAGAGGTAAATATGGAAATATATCTATAAGAATTCCTAATAAATCAAGTGAATATCTAACTAGAATATTCCCTGATTGGAGGACTACAGCTCATATGTATAATCACGCTGATTTAAAGAAACATAAGATAACTATGCTTCTCACACCCGAGTTAAAGAAACCTCTCTTACCTAAATAATATCTATATATATATATTATGGTAATTAATTGGGAGTTCTTAAGATTGTTAAGAACTGCTTTATATATATTTGTTATTGGATATCTCTTGAACGGGATATTTAAGAAGATTAATGGTTATTCTATTATTGAAGGAGTTGACAACGAGTTCGATATGAAAGGTTGTATGAAAGAACTTGGGGGCGTTACGCAGTCTAACACAGAATTATGCAAACAAAACAAAGAAGAATATGACAGAAAACAAAGTGTGGAGAAATCAAGGTCATCTGATTCTGCGGAGGCCCTGGAAATTTGTGGTGATGGCTATTATCTCGATGGTGGACGAGAATGTAAAGAATGTCCAGGGGGATATGTCAATCCATCAAAGGGGTTGCTTGATAGTATGGGTATCGATATATCAGATGATACCGACCCCAAAGGTTGTTATAGATGTAAAGACAATTACTATTCACAAAGAGGAACAATATGTACCCCGTGTCCAGAAGGTACAATTTCTAATGAAAAAAGAACAAAATGTGACCTGTGTCCAGGAAATACAATTTATAATGAAAAAAGAAAAGAATGTGTCCCGTGTCCAGATGGTAAAGTAGGGAGTCCAGAAGGTTGTGTTCTGTGTGAAGAAGGAACGATAAGAGTTGGAGAATCTGAAACATGTAATTCGTGTCCAGAAGGTCAAATTCCTAATGAAGACAGAACATTGTGCACGTGGTGTGCTTATGATACAATTCCTAATAAAGAAAGAACAGGATGTATCCCGTGTCCAGAAGGTCAAATCCCTAGTGGAAACAGAACAAAATGTGTTATGTGTCCAGAAGGGTGGTTTGCTGATGAAACCAGAGATAAAAACAAAATAGTATGCACTCCTTGTCCAGAAGGTACAATTCCTAATAAAGAAAGAACAAAATGTAATTCGTGTCCAGATGGTCAAATTCCGGGCCCTGAATTGCTACAAGGCGGCTCAGATTTATGTGTTATGTGTGAAGATGGAACGATAAGAGTTAAAGATTCTAAAGAATGCACTCCTTGTCCAGAAGGTGAAATTCCTAATGAAGACAGAACAATGTGTATCACGTGTCCAGAAGGTAAAATTTCTAATGAAAAAGGAACAGCATGTATATCGTGTCCAAATAATGAGTTTTTCACAGCGGATAACGGATGTGAACCTTGTCCAGATGGTATGACTGCTAGTTCTACGGGGAGTGGTTGTGATTATTGTCCGAAAGGAACGATAAGAGTTAAAGATTCTAAAGAATGCACAGATTGTCCAAGTGGTTATTCTAATGAAAAAAGAACAAACTGTTTACCGTGTGGTCCCCATTCGTTTATCGATCCGAGGACGAAGGGTGGGTCCACGATGACCTCGTGCCAGACATGTACCGAAGTTGGCTATCCGGCTAACTATTGGTCAGATCGGAGTAGAACGAGCTGTGGGCCGTGCCCACCCGATGAAATCGTGGAAGCAGCGCGCGGTGCTGGGGTTGATTACGCGGGCAATTGCTTCAAGTGCCCCAACGAGGAGACCTTTTCGTATGATAAATGCGCATACGAAGGGCGGGATGAAACATACTGGAATGAAGCCGGTGAATGCGAAAGAAGATTTTTAGTTCCTAATGATGATGGCAATAAATGTGTTGAATGCGAAATTGGTGAGATCCTTAGTGACGATAAATCAGAATGTTTGAAGATGACCCCATGGGTGGGGGGAGCTTCCCTAATCGGGACAAAACAAAATGTTTAGCTTGTAAACCCAACGAATTTCAAAAAAAACCCGGGTGATTCGTGCAAGGAGTGTCCTATCCACATATACACACCGACTATTCCTAATAATGATAGAACAGAATGTGAACTATGCGAAAATGGTGAGTTCCTTAGTGAAGATAAAACAGAATGTATGAGGTGTCCACCTAATAAATATAGAGATTCTAAATCACAATCATGTAAAACCTGCGGCGTGAACAGTTATGATATATATGGGCGCTGCCCCTTGGCCAGCGCTCAAGCTGGAGAATGTTTTGCCACCGTCGACGACGATGACCGAAATGGATGTTACAAAAATAATGTGAAGTTTCATCCTGAAGAAGAAGAATGTCCGGAGGGACAGGTTTCCAATTATGAAAGAACAAACTGTATTGTTCCATTCACCTAATTATTAAATTTGATTAAAGAGATGTTCTTTATAATATAATTATATGTAAAGGATGTCTTGCTTTTCGGGGAGGAAAAAAGAAAAGCGACTCAGAAAGAGACACAATATTCATCCTGAGCCAGTTAAGAAGACCAGACCCTCTGTTTATGATAAACCTGTCAAAGATATAGGTGAAATGATTGGTAAAGAAAGGATTACTTGTGGTGTATGTTCTCAAACTTTTTCTTTGAATGACGGGAAAATAGTAGGATCTTGTGTGGGATGTGACAGATTTCTTCATTGTGGTATCGCGGGGAAATGTATAGGAGAAGATTGTAAGTATATCATACATGGAAAAGAGTGTAGAGCAACTTGGTGTGTATCGTGCGTTCCAATAGAACTACCTATCAATCAAAAGAACAATAATATAGATGGGGATTGTATATGTAAGAATTGTTCAAAGAAATAATATATACTCTATAATATAAATGGACGTTTTGACGGGAGAAGTGAATGAATTATTAAATCTTAGAACTTGTTCACCTTTCATGATATATATTGTAATGACTTTAATGTGTATGTTCAAAATATATTACACTCGTTTGAACATTAAGCGATACAATACTGCGAAAATGGATAATCTTTATAACTATTATTCGATGGGAGAGTTTAGATTTATGTTCTTAATAGGTTTAGTGTTATACGGATTATGCCATTACAATAAAGAGTTCCTGGCGTGGTTAGTTCTTTTCCTACCCGTGATATATGTTTTATTGCAGAATATGGTAACACAAATCTATGTTGTTTCGGCATATCAGAGTGCACCTGTCCCTGTTTTAGAAGAAAGAACAGAAGAGAAACCTACTGAAACTGGTGCGAGAATTATGCCCGAGATGAGTCCCCCTAAACCTTCAGTTCTGACTCCCCCCATGTCGACGAATACATCAGAATTATTGGGTGGTTCCTCCGGTGGATCTATTGGTGGAATTGGGGAAACTCAATATAATATTTTTTAATTCATTTATAAATTATACTTTAAGAATAGACAGATAGTATATAAACTATGAAACTTATTTCGTTTGATGTTGGTATTAAAAACTTATCTTTTTGTTGTTTAGAATACACCAATGATAAATATAATATTTATGATTGGGGTATAATCAATATTTCGTGTGAAGATTGTTGTGATCATATTATTAAGGGGGGTAGAAAATGTGATAATAGTGCTTCAGTTACGACTAATTCTGGGAAAAAACTATGTAATGCTCATAAAAAGAATAAAGAGTATAAAGATCTGCAGTTCAAAAGAGTTCCCAAGGTTAAAAATCCTATACTTCATATTGGTGATAACATTGTGAAGAGATTAACAGAGCATAATTTTTTAGATGTTCAAGATGTAATTATAGAGAATCAACCCGCGTTAAAAAATCCCACAATGAAAAGTGTTCAGATGTTATTGTATTCATATTTTTTGATAAATGGTTATTGTGATAAAAGTTCAAATATAGCTAATATTGAGATGATAAACGCACGTAATAAATTGAAGGCATATAGTGGTCCTAAGATAGATTCCCCCTATCCAAAAGAAAAGAAGAATGTTTACAAAACGAATAAATACCTTGCAATTGAGTATTGCAAACACATGATAACTTGTGAAGATAAATCATTTCAAGAACTATTTAATAATTCAAAGAAAAAAGATGATCTATCGGATAGTTTTTTACAAGGTGTATATTGGATCCTAAAAAAAAATAAACTCTTATAATATAATGCATAGGACAAAGAAGATAAAAAATAGAAAATATCGGGTGGATACAAAAAAGCGATATAATAAAAAAAGAAACAATACAAAAAAAAGAAACAATACAAAAAAGAAATATAGTAAAAATAAAAATAATAAAAAATATTCTAGAAGAAAATACCGAGGTAGTGGTTTAACTGAAGAACTAAAAAAAGGACGCAATGAATTGCTTACAGATATTGGGGATGAAGCGATTGGTGAAAATTATTCAAAACATAATTTAGTAACTTTAAATAGAACTGTCACTAAACTAAGGAATAAATTATATAGTTATGCGGGTAAAGTTCAGGCCAATACACAGGAATACAAAAAAACTAAAAGAAGATTATTAGAAGTAAAAAAAGAATACGAAACATCTACAAAAAAAATAGATAGTATTTATACGAGTGTAAGGGGGTCTCTAAAGTTTTTAGAGAGTATGCTAGAAGGGAATGATGTAGATAAAGCGGTGGGAATTGCCATAAAAAAAATGATAAAAGAAAAAGTTTCAGAATCTCCTCTACTACAGTCACAACTACCACATGGACTACCACATGGACAACAACCACAGGGACAACAACCACCAGGATATCCCGCCGCCCCGCCGCCACCGCCGCCGCCACCGCCGCCGGCGCCACCCTGGCTTGAGTCGACACCACCATCGTCACCGCTAGATGATATGTCACCTGGAGATCGCGCCGCGAATGATAACGACGCGAATGATAATAAGAATTCACCCTGACGATTCACCTATCAAAACCACTTAAAGAGCACCAATCATTAAAGGTTATAATGAGTGATCTTCTCCTTAAATCTCTTAGAAAGTTCTATGCAACTGAATATAATTTCTATCAATTATACAAAGTCATAAATACTAATTCATCTATTTCATCTATTTCATTGAGATTGGTGGACTGGTTTGTAACAAATTATTCGAAGAAATACAATATTATTTATTTATTAGATAAAGAAAAGAATGAAATAACGTGTGATGTGAGTGGGGATAGTGTTATCCAGATAAATGTTTTTCAAGCATATAAGTCTCAATTGAAGGCTTTTTCTAAGAAAAGATTTGATCCATTCTGTAGGAGAGAAAGGATAGATTTTGTATGCAATGAGAAATTATTCAATACTACCATAGGACAATTAAACTTTTTTAAATGGGCAATAGCGAACAGAGTTATTGATTACATAGAGATGAATAAAGAAATAATAGAAGATGACATGAATACATCACTTAAAGTAACAAAAGAAACTGGGAAAAAAAATAAAAATGGACGAAAATATAGACAAGAACTATCAAAATCAGCTTTAAGAGGTCTTAATAGAAATAAGTTGAGTGTCTGTATAAGATTTGATTAAAAAATATTTATTTATTTATTTATTTATTTATTTATTATTTATTTATTATTTTCACATTTACTATTACACATTCACGTTAATTTACTTACTCCTTCTTCGAACCCTTCTTCCTCTTGACAACCCTTCGGGTCGTTTCCTCTTGTGATTCGTCCATATCCTCTTCAGTATCTGTCTCCGAACTACTATCATCAATAAGAGTGGATTCCTTCTTCTCACCAGTCTTATCTTCTCCACCACCCCCGGTAACACCATCATCATCTTCATCATCAGATCGGAATGCGAAATCATCGAGCTTCGGTGGAACACTCACGAGCATCTGTTCGGCTTGCCATGTACAACCGAACTTACCAGATGCGATCCAAAGTCCAGCACACTTGAGCACGAGCTTCACCTTAGAACCCTTCTTCAGGAGATTCCCAATATCTACATAGTCATCCTCCTCCGGATGCGAAACATTCAGCTCTTTTCGGTCTCCATCGAAACACTTACAGAGAACATTTCCGTCGCGCTTCACAATCTTGAACTGCATTGATGGAGCATACTTATCGGTGGGTTCACCCGTTTCCTTATCAATAGGGATCTTTACAATAGGGGTATAAAGTGCTTCCGCTGTATCACGTGTCATCTTTGCCTGACGAAGCCAACTCTGGGAGTTCTTCATGCCATCCGTAATGATCTTCTCATCAAAATCCTTGAAACACTTGTGAAGTTCCTTCATCTTCTTATCCCCCATAAGATTATTGAATGATACACGGACACCAAACTTACCCGTATTATCATCTCCATAATATGAGGCATCAAACACCACATCAAGCTCCTTTGTTTGAAGATAGATAGGATTGATTCCCTCACCATAATTCAGCCACGACATCTTCCCTCCGTTGTCCATAGAGCGAATTGGTGAATACTGAATCTTATCCAGCTCCAGTTCTTGGGGACGCATGGGCTTTACCCCGTTCCCTGAACCACCCCGAAGGCGGAGGACAAGATGAAGAGTAGATTCCTTTTGGATGTTGTAATCGGCCAGTGTCCTGCCGTCTTCAAGTTGCTTACCAGCAAAGATAAGACGCTGTTGATCCGGGGGGATTCCCTCCTTATCCTGAATCTTAGCCTTGACATTCTCAATCGCATCGCCACCCTCAACCTCCAGGGTGATGGTCTTACCAGTTAGAGTCTTTACGAAAATCTGCATGTTTTACTTTGAACTTGTTTTCTGTTCTCTGTTTATTTATTTGTTGTTTCTCTGTTTATTTATTTGTTGTCTCTTTGTCTCTTTGTTTGTTTGTATGTTTCTACAATCTATATACTACATCAAATTTTTAAGTAAGTTTCACATTGTTGTTGTTCTCAAATGATTTAAATATTATAAACAGAATAATATAATGGAAGACATAGTATCTGAAAAAATGAATGAATGTGAATTAAATGATTGTTCTGGTAAACGCACTCATGGGTGTTTCTGTAAAAAACACAAAGATAATTATCTTCTGAATGACAATATAATTATTAGAGAGAGATTTACTAACAGGATATCAGAATATAAAGTCGCCTCTTTAAAGGATTCGTGTGAAGATGTGTCTCCTGGAAGTAAGAAGTATCTTAAAAAACTCAAAAAGAAGGAACTATTTGATTATTATCTCACAATTCTCAAGTATTCATCAATATCTCCTCAAGAATTAGATAGTGTCAGAAAGATACAGGGTTGTTTCAAGAAATGGATATGTAATCGAGAATTATTAAGATTACACGGCCCTGCTATCATTCATAGAGAAGTTTGCAATAATACAGAAGATTTTTTTACATTTGAAGAAATTAAAGATATACCGCAAAAATATTTCTTTTCTTATAGAGATGAAACAGATATTATATGGGGCTTTGATGTTAGATCGTTAACTGAACTCCTGAAGAATGATTCGATGAATCCATACACACGAGTTATATTCTCTGAGAATGTTAAGAGTTCAATCTCTAGACTAAATATTTCTCTAAAGAAAGATAATATCAAAATTACTCATGAGAAGTTTGTACCACCCTCAAGAAGTACATTGGTTCGCCAAAAAATTACAGATTTATTCTCAAGAATTGAATACAGTGGGTATAGTTGTAATGAGGAATGGTTAACATCGATATCAGTATATTATCTCAAGAAGTTATACAGAATATTAGAGGATATATGGAATTATAGATTGCAACTTACAATTCAAGATAAGATTAGATTATGTCCTCCAAATGGAATAAATTTCAATAGATTCAGATATGTGATAAATAGTAACTCTAAAGATGATATTTTGGAAATTATAGTCGATGATATATGTAAGTTTGAGAGAACTCAAGACCCTAACGATAAAAAACTCGGATACATGTATTTTTTGATTGGTCTTGGAAGTTTTTCTCCAGGATGTTTTGAAACTCATTGCGAGTGGTTAAGTCTCATGTTTTAGAATTTGATGCTGTATAGATTGTAGAAACATACAAACAAACAAAGAGAGAAAATACTTAAGAATATATCACCAATATAGATTATACAGAAATAAGTGCGGTTGATAAGGAATAATAAAAGATATACTAAAGCATAAAACATGGCAAAGACTAAGCAGACTAAGCAGACTAAGGGAAATAAGAAGGTTGTTGAGGAGGTAACTCCAGTTGAGGAGGTAACTCCAGTTGAGGAGGTTGAGGAGGTCCCGGTTGAGGACACCGTTGATGTAGCTACTGAGGATCCATTCTCCGAGATTTCCACGGATTTTGCAAGCCTCGTTGAGCAGCTTAAGACTGTTCAGACTTCTCTTCGCGATCTGTCTTCTTTCGCATCCAAGCTTGAGAAGCGTGTTGCGAAGGAGGCCCGCCTTTTGACAAAGAAGGCCAACGGTAAGAAGAGGCGTCGTGTCACCAACGGTGAGCCGAGTGGATTCTCGAAGCCGGGACCGATTTCTACCGATCTCGCATCCTTCCTGGGTGTGGGTAAGGAGGAACTTGTTGCTCGTACCGATGTGACGCGTCGCATTACTGAGTATTGTAGGAAGCACGGTCTTCAGGATCAGAAGGATAAGCGCATCCTTCTCCCCGACAAGAAGCTGAAGACTCTTCTCAATCTTAAGAAGGGCGATGAGCTCACATTCTTCAATCTTCAGAAGTACATGAAGGTTCACTTCCCAAATAAGGAGGGAGTTTACCCCACCGCATAAGTGATGGAATAATAAACAATAAACCAATCTCTAATATCTAATCTTCAAAGAGTTAATTACCATAGTAGATGATAATCTTTTTTTTGAACTTTTTATCTTCTTTATTTTCTCAAGTTTCTTTAAGTAGTCTAAGAATCTTTTGTTATCATCCATCTTCAAACTTAACTCAGGATTTTTACATAGGTCCAAGAATCCCTTTAAGTCATTCAATATTTCAGTTTTTATGATATAATAACTTGTTGTATTTGTCCTTGAATCTACATTTTCTCCTCTTTTAAAAAAACCCAATAATTTACCCGCTAATTCATTGCACCAATATTTCTCTATAAGGACATAATCATGAAATAATTCCCGCGCTGAAATCTTAGACTCGATCCCCTTTTGTGTTACAAGAGATAAATAATAGCTGTGTATGAGTAAAGCCCATATCTCTGTATATGCCTCATAAATATTGAGTTTTGTATTTCCTAATTCATATTTTTCGTTGTAGTGTTCAATTATATCATCGAAATCTCTCACTGTATCAAATCCCAAAAGATGGATTATTTCATGTACAATAACCTTCAAAATATCTTCTTTTCTCCATATAATAATATCTTTTCTATCGGTTGAACCACTGTTTATCCCTGAAGGAGTATATTCACCATGACTTAAATACTTCTTATAATCTGTGAGATAAATATGTAATCCAAATGATCGTTTATTATCGTCTAGACTCACCATAAATCCTAAGATTTCTAATATATGATGTAATAATTCCCGAATGTTTTCATCATTACAATGTATATTCAGATCCACAGAACATTTGGGGAATATTACATTGTAGCTGTAGTCCTTTTTGAAACTCCTAATTGTAGTTTTAAAACTATCGGGAATATAGGGATTCTTCTCAAAGATATTTATTTCTGTTGAATCCTTTTCTTCCAATACATATTTATACTTCTTTTTACTTACTTTAGAAAACATATCAAAGACCTCGTGAATATTTAATGATTCATTATCTATCCTTTTTGAGAATAATTTGAAGATATAATCAAACGTATAATCTTCTAACATATGTATTCACTTATAGTATATTAGAATATAATCTATTTTTGAAATATCATTTTTATGAGATCTTTATGATCATTTTTTGGTTTTTCTAAGTTTAATATAAATCTTATATAGAGTATCCCTCTTGTATCCCCATTACTAAGCTTATTGTTTAGTAGTCCTACATTATAATATTTATCCGTATCCCTATGAACACGAATTGTGTTATTATTCGGTAACTTTATCACAAAATTATCTTCATAATAGTACTCATAAAGATTCATCTTATACCTGTAAATCAAAGAATTATCCACAATTTTATAACTATTTATATCTGTATAAAACTCCAGTGTAACGCGATATATATCATTTAGAGCTCTGAAAATATAATTACTCTTAGTTACAAATATTCTTATAATCTTTTCTCTACACTTTATCATTATTTCATTGCAGAAACCCTTGTATACTTTCTCTAAACTAATGTGCAGATGAAGAGTTATGTCTTCATATAACCCCGTTATATCAATTGTTTTTATAGAACTTAGATTTAGAACACGTTTCTTTTTCATTTTCTTGAAGAACTCATGAGTTTGAAAATTTTCATTAATATTTGTAAACTTAGTGTTCAAATCTTCTTTACATTCTCTTGGGATTTTACAGAATAAAGACATAAAAAATCTATACTCTACACTACTTTGTATTCTTCTCACATAATCAAAGATAAGTTTATAGTCTTCTTCTGTAAAAATATAATCTCTTGGATCAAAATGATGTATCTTATATTCTATATCATATTCTTTTCTTTTTTCTTCTTGAGACAAAGTTTCATAGGCTTCTTGTATTTTATGAAAGAACTCAATATTTGTTTCACTATTCTTGTCTGGGTGATATATTAAAACTAATTCATGATATCTTTTTTTTATTTCATTTTGAGAGCAATCATGTGGTAAATTCAAGATTTGATAATATTTCATAATACTTATTATACTTCTTTAAAGAACATATTTTTAACTATTGTAAAACTATATTACATATATCATAACAATGGGATGAACCATGCGAAGGGGTGTCAGTCAATGGATTAATAAATTCAACACATACTGGACGAAAACTTCAAAAAGAAAACTCGGAAAAGTATGCAGATTTGATTGACGAAACTGAATTAAACCTGGAGGTCCTTTTAAATCTTTTTTACGATAAACTCGCAATTTTCAGATTTAACGCTGTTGAAATTAACATAGTAAATTATTTTCTAAACTAATATATAAAATGAGTTTCGCTAGCATGGTCAAAGGTTCTAAGAAAGAAATGTGCACACTTTTCGCTGTTCTGATTATTTTGTATCTCGCCCCGATCGATCAGGTCCTCGGCACCAGACTTAAGTCCCGGGCCCTTGCTCCGGTCAACAAGGTTCTTTCGATGCCGATTATCTACCTTCTTCTGATCGCATTCCAGGGTTACGTTTTCACACTCGAGGGATGTATGGAGTACTTCATCTGCATGACGTTATTCCTTATCGTTCAGAGACAGTGAATAAAATCTTTTATTTCATAACTAATTTTAATTAATAATCCCTCCAGAACTATTAAGTCTTTATAAGATTTTTGATAATATCTTTCATACTCTTCAAAAATCTTAATTATCTTACTTTTTACAGAAATCGTTATAACAAGATTACATATTATATGAGAACATACATCTCTAAAGAACTCATTCATATCCAACCCCGATTGTTGTAATTGATAACATACATCTTTTCTCTTTTTCATATCTTTTTCTACAATACTCTTTAAGAACTTATTCAGAAGGAGTTCTTTTAAGTTATTACCTTTTTCAGAAGTTCTGGGTAATCTTAAAGTTACAAAATATGATAAAATATTTCTGTTTATCATACCATGTTTATTTGTTATGAGTATAAATAATCTCTTAGTGAAGAATGATTTAAGAACATTCTGTTGAATCGTATTTAAATCATGAAAGTCTTTAATGATAATTATTTCATTTACATATATTGATTCTATATTGACGAGTTCTTTTAAGAATCCAAAGAACTCATCAAAATAATTCTTTATTTTAGAAGCATAAAATACAAAATAGTTTTTGTATGATTTATATTCAAACTTATTAATTTCGTTGCTTCTGAAGGTAACACCCTTAAATATTTTGTAAATATCGGTATCGTAAGAATAAATTATAGTATTAACTTTTATTCGTGATAAAAATATCATGAGGATTTTATTGTAATATTTTTATCAAGTCTTTACTAAAGACTGTATGAAATATATTGTCCCGAAATCTATAAATACAGAAAAGATTAGAATAAATAAGAAAAGGGTTAGAAACAAAGGCGGGATCAGTTATAAGGTCTATTATCACTATAATAATATAGAATTAATAGGTATACCATACAAAATAAAAAAGACTGATTACGAACAATATGCAGATAAAGTAATCCTTAAGAATAAAAACGATATTGATTCTATTAAAGAGTTAAACTCATATATAAAATATTACTTCCCCGAGTGTGTCTCTCTCATAGATGAACGGAACACAATATATCAAAGTCGTTTTTTAGAGAAAAAAAATGAAGATTTATATTTATTCTTTTCAGCTATAAATACGTATAAAAATTATAAAAAAGCAAAGATATATTTCATATATGATTGAAGAAACATTCAAATTAATTGCCGTCCCGTATAAATTAAGGAGAATCAATGATATAGACCATAAAAAAGTTGCGTATAAGAACTCCCTGGAGATATACTACAAGAAAGAAATAAATGAAGAACTGCTTGAAAAGATGATCTCTTCGGGAAAACAATTAATCAATGATTATGAAACTGATAAAGAAATTAGAAAAATATCACATAATTTAATTACATCAGTTATACAATCGTGTTTGAAAAATTTGATTGAATAATATGTAACTACAAACTATAATACTATAATGGATCTAATCCAAACGAAACTTGTTTATGATTTAAAAGAACATTTTAAAGAGTATCATGGAGATAAATTGAATAATTTGATAATGGAGAAAGTAAAAGATAAGCTCCCCCAAATAAATACTAATATTTCATCTCACAACCATTACAGAAACGATAAAATAAATATAAAAGATGATATAAGATGTCAAGCAAGATTATGGAATGATCATTTTGAAGGACGTTGTAAGAATAAATGTAGAAACGATGGATTATGTTTAAGACATTACAACATGTTGTCCCAAAAAGGGTTTTTAGAGTTTGGTAGAATCGGTGAAGGAAAACCCATTAGAGATAAAGATGGTAAACTATTGTCTTGGTATGAGAATGTTACTAATATTGAAGATCATATAAATCTATTAAGAGAAGAAAATAAGAACCGTATAATCCAATATATAGTTCATCATATAGAAGCGATACAATAATTATATATATATATTCACAATGAAACCAGACATACACGAAATATTATCCATCTATCATTCAAATCTAAGAAATATAGGAATATTCATAACAATATCTTTAGCAGTCAGTAATATGAGGTTCAAACTAAACTCAATGAAACAAATTGGAATACATATTTTGGTTATTTCATTTTTGATGATAAGTTTTATGTTGAACTTGCAGATTTTTGACCTGATAGAAGACAATAGCGAGCATTTAGTAAATGAAGAATTATATATCGTTCCGTATCTTACTATAATATTAATAGTTATTTTGGTGTTAAGATTTTTATACACCATTTATATCGAAAACAGATAATTCATAATCTAAAGCTATATCTTTACATTTAGATTGTATGAGAGGTCTAACGTTATCAATTGATATTGGTGAGTAATTAATTATATATAACGCTAAAACCAATGGGGAAACACCTTTTCCATCATAACAACAAAGTAATATATTATTCTTATCTGTATTATTTTTTATGAAAATTAATAAATCTTTAAGATATGTATTTAATTTCATAACATCACTAGAACACTTCAATTGTTCAGATACAGGTATTCTTACATTTTGTATCTCACTATTTTCAGGGAAACCAATATCTATTGTGAAATTAACTATTATCTTTATATCATTTTCTTCTAAAAACTTTTTAGAATGCATTATATCTGTATCTCCGATCCACACCCCCGAAATCATTTCACAGAAAAACATTATATAAAAAATTTGATAAAACTATTTAAAAATAAACTAACTTACTTATTTGACAATGGAAGGGGAACTTGATATTTACTTCTCAAATCTTTCCGAATTAAACAGAGATGAAACAGATAAAGATGATAATGATAAATGTGAACCATGTTGCTCTGAAGTTAAAAATCTACAATTGGGTGGTGGGGTATTAATATGTAAAGTATGTAACAACACAGTTACAAATATTATTGACGGACCAGAATGGAGATACTATGGGAGTGGTGACAGCAAGTCGTCAAATCCAACTAGATGTGGAATGCCCACAAATGAGCTACTTCCCAAATCATCTATGGGAACAACTATATCAAATAGGGGTGGGGGGGTAAATATGAATAAAGTCAGGAGATTCCAAAAATGGAATGGAATACCGTACAAAGAAAGAAGTCTTCTGAAAGTTTTCCAAGATATAACAGAAAAATGTGTTGCGGGGGGACTCCCCCCAATTATAATTAAAGAATCACATAGTCTTTACAATATTATCGCGAAAAATAAGATTTCAAGAGGGGGGAACAGATTAGGACTTATAGCCGCGTGTGTATATTTCGCGTGTGTGGATTGTAATGTGGGTAGAAGTGTAAATGAAATCTCCGAGATCTTCAAGATAAAGAATACCATTTTAACTAAAGGATGTAAAATATTTAAAGAGACCATGTATCAGAACAAAAACATGAACAGAGTAAACTCATACAAAACCGTTGGAATAGAGGACTTTCTTCATAGATTTTGTTCCAAATTGGGATTAAATGATGAAGATATTGGTAATATAAAAAAAATTGCCAATAAATGCAAAGAACAAAATATAGTATGTGAAAATACACCCCCCTCCATGGCGGCAGGATGTATTTATCTTTATTTGAAGAACAAAGATATAAAGAAAGACAAAAAAGATTTAGCTGATGTATGTAAAATATCTGAAGTAACAATTAATAAATGTTATAAGAAAATAGAAAAGGAATTAGATATTCAAGAAATCTTAAAATAAATATTTTGTGACAACATAATAAATAACACAAACAATAAACGATTTAATAACAATTCCCGATAGATTGCATTCACCAGCTTCCCCCATAAATGTTTCTGGAGAAAAAGCTAAAACATAGTTTAATGGAGATGACTGTATCATAATAAATAATACGAATATCAGAAGTAACATAGTGGACTTATTCTTTAAATCATCCAAAACGGATATATTATTTATATTGCCGACAATTGTGGGTCTACTCTGTGCCATATATTGTTGTTTGTGTTGTAGATACATCTGTTTTTTTTCAGATGGAAGATTATTGAACTGCTCCTGTGTGATATTTGGGGGAGGTGGTATTTTCCCATTATGAGATTGATGGGTAATCGTTTGCTGTTGAGGAGCCATTTGCTGTTGAGGAGCCATTTGCTGTTGAGGAGCCATTTGCTGTTGAGGAGCCATTTGCTGTTGAGGAGCCATTTGCTGTTGAGGAGCCGTTTGCTGTTGAGGAGCCATTTGCTGTTGAGGAGCCATTTGCTGTTGAGGAGCCATTTGCTGTTGAGGAGCCATTCGCTGTTGAGGAGGGTGAGTTAAATGCTGAGGTTCTTTATCATTACTATTCAATTCATTCAAAATTGAATCTACAAGTCTTGAATCTTCTTCTGAGATTTTAGAATTCTTCAACATGTCTAACGAAGTTTCCATTAGTTTATAGTATTAATTCATAATTAATTTTGTCTTAATAACCGTATTAAATATTAACAATTCTATTTATACTGTTAAAAAATAATGATCCTATGAATAAACCAAGTAAAATAGACAAGAATAATCTTAATATCATTTACATATAGATATATATTTTATCATTTTCAAAAACATAATTATAAAAGATGATAAAACAGAGTGCATAATATACTACCCCAAAATCTATATAATCATCTATATTCATAATATTATAAATATTTTAATTTAGTCTGTAATGTGTCAAGATTAATTTCTTGGTTTTTTCAAATATGACTCTTAAAATACCCTTGATATAATTAAACTTCTTATCTCTCAAATTATTATATATCTTAATTACAATCGTATTTACCTCTTTAAGAATATTCATATCGGGCGCTGCATTATTTTTGTAAGACTTTACAAAATCATCATTTGTCAATATATTCACAATATGATTATGAGGATCATTTAATTCTTTCATGAATATCAGACGATTAATAGTATCCATATCTTTCAAGATATTCTCAATACTATCATTATTTCTACAGGACCACTGAATAATTGGGTAATCAGTTTTTATAAGAGTTGTAGTATCTCTTTCTTTTTCTATATGAATATAGTTTCTGAAGATTGAAGAAATATCCTTTGAGCACGAATTATATCTTGTTCGAATGCGTTTTTTATTCCCCACGATACACGGGGTTTTACTGTTTAGAATCTCTTTATAGTCTACGTTGTAAAATATTGTATTCCCCTTCACATCCAATCCTCTCCTTCCGGCACGACCACTCATTTGTAAGAAATCATCATTTGAGAAATATTTTGAATCATCATATCCCATTATACACGTTGTTAGAATCGGTAGATCAATACCCAAACAGAGTGTTCTATCTGAAATTATAATACCTATATCTCTGTCTGTCATAAGCTTCTGAAGAATCCATTTATATTCATCGGGCATATCTTCAGTATAAATACCGATGCCTCTTTTAAGAAGTTGAAATATAGGATGTTCATATGGAATCTTTATACCCATGGTTCTAAATATCTCCTTCCGAATATCACGGATCTTATCACCAGACATAGACTCTTTGGGAGAGAAACAATAGTCGGGATGTTTCTGGAATATATCAACATAGCAAAAATCCGGAGATCTAATAAAATCTTTCTTTTCTTCAATCAGATTTTTACGTCTTTGATTATAGTATTCATCTTTTTCAAGACGCTGAATAATATTATCATAGATAGATAGAACCATTCCAATATATTTTGTCTTTTCACGCTTATCATACTCTTCTAGTTTCTCTCTCTTTGCGTTTACAGGATCATTACTTTTGGAGACTTTTATCTTCTCCGAAAATATTTTACGTTGCTCAATATATTTCTTATATAGTTCATTCTTCTTCTCAAGTATATCGTTGTAATGTGGATAGTTTTCTTTTTCATCTTTTTCAATTAACTCAAACGTGTCATAAAAGATATTCATACAAACCGTCGTAGATGTATTGAAAACAATCATGGGGAGAAAATCATTTACTTTACACTTCTTAAAAAACCCCAGTATATCATTCTTTCCATTTGTTACTATATCACCATTAAAATGTTTTAGAACTTTAGTTACTAGTTGGGGTTCTCTTTCTGAAAGTTCTACCATTTTCTTCTTAATAAGATTCTCATAATCTCGTGTATCATCAAGTGTCAAAATGTTTTCACCTTTGAATACATTATCAGGTGAATATTCTTCAATCAATTCCTCTTTATCATCTTCTTCGAAGACCTCTTCAATCTTTTCCCATAGATTAGCTGAATCTTTGGGTGTAAATTGATGATTCCTCTCTATAAACTTTTCATCTAAATCTTTCATTTCGGTAGAACAGAGGGGGTGAAGAATCTTGAGCGTGGAACCTGTCCATAACCATTTTTGAACGTTGATAAATCTTTTTTCATATTCAACAATCTCAATAATCGTTTTAGGATGAATCTTCTCAAGTTTCTCTTTGAAACTTTCAATATTATTCATTGTTGCACTAAGAGCTAAAAAATTACAATCATAAAACTTCAGTAGATTTTCATAAATATGTCCGTCATCCTCTTTGTTAAGATTATGTATTTCATCAAAAACTGCGAAATCATATTTTATATTCATGGTACTATAGTAATCCTCAATAATTTCAGGTGTCCCAATAAATATATTCGTTTTTTCATCATATGATAGTATCTCTCCAGGATTAAGAAGAAAACATACTTTGTAACCCATATTAATGAAACTGGCACCCACCTGATATGCGATGGGCTTTGCGGGACACACATACAAAACTCTTGAAAATAATACTCCAGCACAATATCCCACAAAACTTTTTCCCGAAGATGTGGGTGCTTTTACGATCACAGATTTATTCTGTTTCATATGATTAATCGTTTTAAGTTGCCATTCATCTAATGTTTTTTTCTTCTGATCCCAAAGATTTAATGGTGGTAACATATGACTCAACTCTTTCATCATATACAACTTGTAATCATACTCTTCAAGCTTCTTTTCAAACTTAGTAATAATCTCATTATATTTCACATTACTAGTTTTTATTTTATGAAGACTAAAATACAAATTCATAATATGTTGCATATATTTCTTCTTATCAGACCAAAAATACTGTAACAAGCGAAACTTATACTCCACGATACCCTCTTCAGTATTCAAACTTGAGATATTCTTGTAAACGTCTTCATCTACAAGATTATCAATAAAATAATTAATCTTTTTAAAATCACTGGATATAGATTCCTTATACTTCCTTTTCATATTCTCTTCAATTATCAAATCTTTCTTTTTCTTTGTAATCTTTTTATTTTTTTTATTCTTTATAGCATCTTTTACTTGTTTTTCATTTTCATGAGCCTCTAACATATGTTTTACATTGTTCTTGTTTGTAGATATATCACGTATAAACTTCGCAAAATCATTTTTATTAATTTCTTGCCACTTGAGAATATCCATTCTTAATAAGGTGTTTATCAACATATTATATAGAGTAACGAGTTTTTAAGTATAAACCGACTAAGTTTGAACTGCCGAACCAAATAATCTCCCTAAAACAGGTTTTACCATATTATATGTATCAACAATTCTTGAATATTGATTATCATCTAACGAAAATAGTTGACCGAATACTCCCAATTCAATATTGTATTTACGATTTTTATTCATCAAATCGTCATAAAGATTGGCAATAATATCGCTCCGGTTACTTGTATTACATAAATCCTTTTCTAAATCTTGAATTATATTTATTATTTTCTCTATCGCTTTAGGAAATAAATGACCCAAACTATCAACAAAACTCATTACACGATTATATTTTTGTTTGTTATATTCTATATCATCCAAACTCACATTTATACCTAAAAGAGAAAACAATATTGTAAGTATTTTTAGTGTTTTGTTGTATAATCCCTCTGTGCATAAATTATCGGATTGATTTAAATATAACATGTCTATACATCTTCTAATCTCATCGTCAGGAGAATGAATAAACATAACTATTTTTCGTTTAATATATTGAACATCTTCAGGTAATAATTGTGTAAAATCACCGTTCACATTCTTTAATCTCTGAATACTTTCTTGACTATTCTCATCTTTTCCAACTATATCATTTAGGCATTCTTCTACCTGAGGATTGATATTACCCAACATACCCGACAAGTCTGAGTATAGCGTGGATATATTTCCATCTTGTGTTTGTAAAAACTCTGAACGCAATCTATCTAATTTTTTGGCTATCCATGCTCTAGCTAATTCTTCAGGGATAGTTTTATAATATAGTGTTCCATCTTGTCCTCCAAAACTACTACATTTGGGATTCAATTCCGAAAATCCATTACAACGAACTAATTTATCTTGATGATTAGCAAGCATCTGTTCATTGCTCATGGGATTTTTTATATCCACATCTAAAACTCTAATATTATTCAATATAGACAAAATACCATCATTTTGCAACATCTCTTCTGATATAATTTGTTCTGGTAATCCATCTAATTCAGGGGCACTATTATATTCACGATTAATAAAATCTACAATACTAATTGGATTATCTTGTAATAAATCTGAACGCTCAAATACTTCAGAGTTCCTTATAGCATTCAAATCAAAGAGATTCTCTCTTTCTTTACCAGCATTAAGTTCATGCTGATGAGGGAACCATGTACTTATTAATGGAGAACACTGTTTCTGAATATTTGTAAACTGAAATATATCTAATTTATTATTCTGATTATCTACATTTTGACTTTTTTCTTTAACTGTATTACCAAGTTCATCGGTAAATAGGTAGGTATTTTCTTCATTAGATGATTTATTGGCATTTAAAGTTTCTTGGTCTAGATCATAAAGATACATTAAATGATCTTGTTTAAAATCTCCAAGTTTTTTTCCCTTTATTATACCAATCGTAGTAAAATCTCCATCAACATTCGTTTTTAATGTATAATCCTCGGTATTATATTTATCCGAAGGAGCTGGTAAATCTTCTCTTATCTCGGAATTGATACCTGAACTAGAACATGGCACACATGAAGCATTAAAATCATTATTAGTGGGGTCCATCGATTCATCAATATAATAATTCTCACCACAGACATTATATTCTATATCAGAAGTAACAACCTCTCCTGGATCGAAATATTTATTCACATAACCCTTTAAATCGGGTATGAGATAACTAGGTTTATAAAAATATTGAGAACCACTACCTTCATCTCTTGAGGAAGGTGCGTCGGTATTATAGTATAAATAACATTCTTCTATATCAGCAGATGTGCTATTATCAGGATATCTCCCTTTAAAATCATTAATAAACTCAGTTGCTTTTTGTTTACCCGCATCATCATCAGAGTAAACAGTATTTGATTCTGTAAAACTTACTCCATCATGTTTTGTTCCTTCTATAACACTTTTACATACTTCAGCAGATGGCATCTTTACTTACATTAATATTAGATAAAAATACTGAATAATATTATCTAATAATATTATCTAATAATATTGAATAATATATTATCTAATATATACACAATGAAAACTGTTAAAAAGGGAGGTGATCTGTTGGGAAAGGGTGCGTATGGGTGTGTTTTCAATATAGAGTTTCCGTGTAGAAACAAAAGAAAAACTAAAAAAAAACGAGGTAGAAAATATATATCCAAGGTATTTTTTCATAAAAGTGCAATAACTGAAGCAAAAGATGAATATGCTACCAATGTTGAAATAAAAAAAATTAAAGGGTATAGAAGATGGTGTGTTTTATGGGATAGATTATGTAAACCCAGTAGTTATAGGGAAATATATACAAAAGACCCCAAAATAAAAGAATGCTTAGACAAGACAAACTTGAGTATTGAAGCGTTTAACGCAAGGAGCGCTATGCTTGTCGGTGAATACGGTGGTTATACAATGGAAAAGGTATTTGATAAAAAGATGAAAAATATAAAAACAAAAGATGATTTTATTTCATTTTTCCTTCGAACTATGAAAAGAATGTTACCACTTTTTGAAGGAATAAAGTCTCTAAAAAGTAATAATATTACACATAGTGATATTAAAAAGGCCAATATAGTTCTAGACGGTATAAATTACAAACTTATAGATTTTGGATTGGCTTGTAAATTAAATGACAATGAAGAATACAAAAAGCGTTCTCTAAGACAATATTACGATGATAGAATATATACACCATATCCAATAGATTTTATTTATACTTTTACAAGTAAAAAACAGGAAAAAATTGACACCGATGCCTATGAAAAAGAAGAATATAAAAATGGTTATGATGAATACACGGATATTCATCAAAAAATATTTAAAAGAGAAAACGTTACCCAAAAAATAGTAGATTTTTTAAGAAATTCTAAAATAAACCGAAAAAAGATATACGATACAATTGATGTTTATTCTTTGGGATATTTAATACCCAAATGTTTTTATTCATCCCTATATTTAAGTGGGGTTGATATCGATACACTAATATCTTATATGAATAGTCCAAAAATTGAACCATTTATAGAACTATTTAAAGATATGACAAAAGAGACATTCTTTAATGAAGGAAATAGAATAACCCCCGTCGTAGCACATTCAAGATTTTCAAAACTTGTTAAAGACATCAATTATTGATAAACACCCTCTATTTATGAACACAGATAAAATTACTATCAACGACTGATAGACCACCCGAATAATTAACTCGTTACTCTCTTAAAGTTGTCACATCTATAAATGGCCACAGAGTAGATGTTGAGTTTTTAAAATAATCTATATTACGCAGTATACCTTCAGTTTCCGTAATATTGTTGTAGTAATTTTTTATTTTTATCTTTTCATCATCTTCGTCATCTTCGTCATCTTCGTCATCTTCGTCATCTTCGTCATCTTCGTCATCTTCGTCATCTTCGTCATCTCCCATCGAGTTAATCCATACTTTGGGATCTACATAACGCCCAAACTCAAACTCACCAAAAAAGTATTTGCGAACATATTTATCTTTGAGGTCAGGATCTAATGGAGATGGGGGAGGGATATCGTAATTAGAATAAAATGGTTGTTTGTTTGTTTTTTTAGTAGGATTATCGGGGTCGTTATAGGTCTCTATATAGTACTTATCATTATTTTTTTCCCGGGGATTATCTACATCCGTATACATGTCTTCATATTTCTCTTTAATGATATAGTCTGTAACAAAATTTATACAACTATTCATATCTTCACCACTTATTTTACAGACTTCAGGATTAATTCCTTCATCATTCTCAGTATATGTATTATTAATGATTATTCTATCTTTTTCAATATCCCCCGTTAAAACGGGAGATCGTGTGTTCAGTTCATCATAACAGGCATGAAAGTTATTTTTTGATGTATCTATATCGGATTCCTGACCATACCACTGTTCACATCTGTGAAACAATTCTAAGTTTTTTCTGAATATATTCCCAATATCTTGATTATCAGCTATCTTATCACCATAATAGTTATATACGTTGTGTTCAAAATAATGGGTGCATTTATTATCACCATCTATTCCCATGAAAGGGGGGCATTCCCCTACCCCGTTACTATTCATATTTGTTAATGAAAGAATATTATTATAATTATTTAGCACATTTCCTTCTCCAGAATCTGGATTATGAAGATTTACCTTTCCATCTAATTCACGTTTCCCCGATTTAGTAGAAGATTGTGAAGTTGGGTTAAAACTTTCACACGTTTCTGAAATAGAACAATATTTCTTACAGTACAAATTATTGTCAGAGTTCAAACCAGTTACAAAATCCTTTTCTTCTATATCATATTTATTCTCACCACCCACATCCGTTCGGGCAATACCCAATGTCTTAAAATCTTCTATATTATAGTCTTCACTATATTTAAATATATTTATATTTTCAAATAGATTTTTATAAAATTCTATACCATCATTTTTAATTGATTCACTGAAAGTTTCCGATATAACATAATCACCCAATACTTTGTCAAAATTATAATTATCATATTTTACATTTGGTGGAGATATGTTAATTTCCGGATCACTACTTATCTGGCAATTATTACTACACCATTGATTCATATCATTATTCCCATTCGAATCTACATCTATAGAACTGGGATGATCTTCTGTATTAAAATAATCATTTAGTGGTCCTATTAGTAACGTCTTATTATCAGTATCATTTACCCCCCTAAAGTAAAACCCCGTGTTTTCTTCTTTATCAGAAAATTGACACACTTCGTAATCACTTTGTTCATCCTCCTTTGTAAAACTGGGTGGATTACACCTGGGATCTACCATATTACAATATTGTTTATGTTGTTTTTCTGCTAAATACTCTGAACACAACGTTGTGGGACAATTCTCTGTGCTATTCGGTATTTGTTCATTTATAGTATTACATTCATTACCTTCTAATCCACAAATGAAACCCATACCTCCACCCGCACCCCCATCTGCTGTCCCACTGGATATCCAATAAGCATTTTTACATATACTATGGTTTACACCATTACACGGATCAGGGGGGTCTACGGGTAGAGACGTTCCATCGCGGGTCTCTTCAATTAAACACTTGGTTTCCTGCTTCCACGGTCCGTGATTACACGTATCAGTGGATATAGGATGTAATCGCACTATATCATCCGCATCACTCTTACTAAAATCAAAATGATCATACAAATAATCTACCTTGACACATTCCAACTTGTCAACTGGTATACTAGAAGATATTTCAGCACCGTTATTTACATTTTTGTTAATATAATCTTTTAAAACCTGACCATTATATTCAGGGTCAATGACTCCGATATCATCCTCTTCATTGCATATTTCTATCATCTTATCTAATAAAGCTTTCTTAGTATCATTATCATTATCAGGAAAGCTTGGATAATTCAATGGAATATGTGATATATTTTCAGTATCTTGTTTATATTCTCCAAATAAATTATATTTATATTTGAATAATGTTGATAAGCTTCCCCCGTTATTTTCGGGACTATATGGTGAACTATCATTGGAGAACTTTATTTCCATTCCGTCACACTTTAATTGGTTCTTATCTGGCCATATTGAATAAAAATTAATAGCTTGAGATGGTTCAGTGCTTAATAGATCTACTTCTCTTTTCATGCTATCAATATCCCCTAAATAAACAGAACATTTTGTATCTTCAGAAATCACTACGCTGGAATAATCAATCAATTCATCAACATATTTATTTATACCCAATTCGGATGCTTCATTTTTTAGAGTAGGAATATTATCCACATCTTCTATCATTTTTTTTAGAATATTTTTCGCCATAGGATCAATAAGGTCATCGATCCATCCAAAATATCTTTTAAAAGTATACCTTATTGTATTCAAACTTGGTCCCGTGCTCGATGATACAATATTTTTAACAGTCATACCGTTCAAATCACTAAACTTACCCATAATTTCAATCGGAACTCCCATTCCGGGACCTATATCATCACTTATTGAATCATAAATATTGGATATAAAAAAACCCAGACCACAACATTCTGGACTATAATTATAAAACTCATATTCAGTCCGACACAAAAACTCCGAAGAAAATACCATCCAACTATTCGGACCATGAGTCGGATTAGCTTTAAACTCTAAAATATTATCCATACCATAATTATCTTTATCTAAATTAGCAAAATCATCACCACTCTTACATGCTGGTATTGTTTTATTATCTTTTTTCACTCTATCTACAACCCTATGTATAACAGTATCATAATAAGAATAAGAACTATTGCCATCAAAATAGTGGTAATCATATTGCAACAAATGCTTATAGAATAAATAATTTGAGAAATAAATGCGCATAGTGATCTTATGTGATAATATATCAATCTTATCATCAGATATAGCATATTTGGCGAGTTTAAACCGAACATTTCGATACAATACATCAGGCATACAAGAGCGCAGAGCGTTTGATTCCGTGATTCTTTCTTTTCTCCAAGAGAATTGTGGGTTGTGCGCTCCCGATGCAGGGTGATCACACGTCGCCAAGAAATAATCACCTTTTTGAGAAGAAAACTCTATTTTTCCATCTATCGATGTGGGATATACTACCGAGGATGGAGATTGGGGGTCCTCGGGCTTCCGTTCAATAAGGGATAGACTATATATGTAATTATATGCGGTTCTGTCATCATCATCGATAGAATATGTTTGAAAAAGTTCGGTATTCAAGAGAACTTTTTCATTCAGATTAAAATCATCTTCAAGGTCCACCCCTCCTTTCGCATTATACAGGATATTTGCCTTAGTGCGCTCCTCCGACGGATTATTTTGTATCTCGGTTTCTAAATCTAATTCTATATCAACTATATATGTAAACTGATAATTGAATATAGCATCAAGTAATACTCTTAATTTTAAAAACTCAGTATTAATCGTAAATTTTTCTAATTGACCTTTAGTTATATTACCTAAACTTATGAATCTTTTTGGTGGCTTATTAGGTCGTCCCCCCCTACTGTCGTCTCTTATTTTTAAATAATTCTGGTCATTATCAGAACTCACCAAACCATTGCCCGCCGAGTCCTTCACCAGACCCGCAACTACCGACTTGTTCGCTGGATCTTCTTCCCACCACTCTTCACCATATATCTCTATCAGTTGAACTTTCGGATCATCGTATGTTCTTTCCCACGCGTCAAAATCAGCCAGTCCGCTAATATCATATAAAGAGAATGTGTTATTTGAAGGTACAACATTATCTATCGTATAATTTTTTCCCCCATCATCTAGATATATTAATACTTCGTTATTATTTACAAACCAAGGAAGATCTTTGTATGTAAGCGGATAACGATATATATCATCTAATGAGATAGTAATGTTTCGATCTTTAGGACTCCAAGGGATATTAATATTTCTGTCATATTCATCCCCTTTTCCAGCAATAGTCATCTCCATGAAAACCATACATGTTTCATTCTGATCAAAAAGAGCATTTATATCTAGCGAATCAATACTATCATTCTCTACATATGACGGATAATAACTATTTTTCAGATGTTGTATATTATTACCCCACGAAATACATTTATCTGAGACTGTCTTTCTTGGATGATACAACGGTCCCCCAGCAATATTCCCCCCCTCATCAACGGTCGTATCACCATCAACATTCTCCTCTCCTTCAACATTCTGCTCCCCTATTGGTGAGTTCCATTCACACCAATTTTCACAATCTTTTCCATCAGTGGTCCTGGTATGTTCTTTCATTTGTTGGAAATCATAACAGGTATCACATACTCCATAAGAACCGTTGTATTTACATAGGTCTATTTTATCTTTTATTTCTTCATGTTTTGTTTTGAACTTGGATATATATTTTTTAATTTTAGCAGATGTATTAACATCGGTATTTTTCAACGCATAATATTCATAACCTATATCTTTAAGAGTTAAGTCAATATTATTATCCCCCGAAGGAACAATAATATCTGGAAATTCCTTTAGACGTGAACATTCCTGGGGTATTACATCGTTCAGACCGTTCAGATCGTTCAAAAATAAACATCCATAAGGTGTATCTCTGACAATTTTATCACAGTCGGGTTTATACCAAACGTCCACTTTACCATCCTTAGATTTAGAGTTAATGGTGCAATTACATTTATTAGTAAAATAAGTATCTAAAAAACCATCAATGTCGCCTAAACTATTTTCAGTTGAAATATAACTCTTACTTTGTGTGTTCAAATATATATCACACGTTAGTTCATTGACACATTCTCCTTCACCATATTCTTCATCTATCTTGAAGGCTGTCCCTGGGGGACAATCTGAACAAGTATCCATCTTATCGTTATAAACTTTTCCCAGATACCAACACGGGACTTCATCGTCTACAATTGGTATATCGCTATTGTCTACTTGAACCCGAGTATCGGCAAAGTTTGAGTTATTGTATAACATATTATATGTAAAAGAATCATCATCATCATCCGGATAAGAAATTAAATCATAAATAGATACAGTATTACATATCATACTTTTTATAAAATCGTTTGCGTGATATTCAGATTGTCTAATACTATTACACGATTCGTCTAGAGTTGGATAACATATACTATCCCCCCCACCAATGGATGTTTTTTTTACATTATACTTCTTACACAAATTATCTGTCTCACAGTTCCCTTCGTCCCTTTGACTACATATTTTATAATTCTTACTCGTTTGAACTGGTGTGTGATTTCGGGATACCTTAGAACATTCTCCATCATTTTCAGAATAATATTTCCGCGGACAATGTTGAATACATTTTCCATCTATACTTTCTGGAATCGGACCATCTATATAATCGTATGTAATCCATTCACACGACTTATGTGTGTCATCATTACTATCGGGTGCTTCACATTCACGTCTACTTGTTCGATCAATACACGATAATATACTATTATCTTCACCATTTTCATAATTACCTCGAATACCACACATATTATCACTCCCGTGAATATCTCTCCTGAATGTTTTGTTCTTCGGGGTTAATATATTCTTATCAAAACAAGATAAACATTTCGTATTCGGAAAATATTCATCATCACCCTTATTGGGGACTGTCCCCTTTATATTGAATATATTTATTGAAGATGGTTTCGACCCAATAAGTTTTCCTATTTTGCTTTCATTTTCAGAACAAACTCCGACAGTACATTTATTCGTTATGCAATCAGAATCTGCGGAACACCCTTCATCTATACCGTTAGAAAATACTGAAAGTTTATTATTGTCTATAGCACCAGGGTAGGGGGGAATAAAATTATCTGAATAACATCTCTGTGGGGTGTCTACTGACTGTATCGTATTAGTTTTTATTTCTTGATTTAGTAGAATATCATCGGTTTTACTATTGAAACTTCTGTATTTTTCCTTACCTAATAATTCATTAGCGTTTTCACCGTTTTCACCGTTTTTAGTATAATATCCCATATATTCATTATTTGGTACTTTCACACAAGTATTGTCCATTACTCTTTTACCGGGTTCGCATATATCCCATGCCTCGTGAACCTTGCAAAAAGTGTTTTCGGAGCATTCCTGAATGCCGAAATCCACACAGGGGTCTATAGCTACATCATTTGGATAAGAACAAAAATCATTTTGTTCATCATAAACACACCTCATAGTATTAGAATTATCAGAAGGACACGCACTGGTTGGTAAATACGTGCCATTTTCCGTATCAGAACGTGCCAAAAAGTAGTAATATAATAGGAGTAATATTTTAAGAACTTCTCTGTATATATTACTCTTTATTATTATATTATTTATATCAATATCTTCAGTATTATCTTGATATGTTACATATATATCACTATATATATCATCTATTCCATCATTTAGGGTTTTTGGAGGATTTGATTTGATAGTATGTATAAATTTTTTTAGAACAGGAATGTATTTATCTTCAATTAAATTATTACCACTATATAAACCGGTAGTATCCTTATCATAATTCCCATAAAAAGTTATCATTTTTGCAAAATCATCACTTAATTTTAGATCACTTATATGTCCACCACTTAAAAAATCTATCAGTATATTTTTGTGGTTTTCATCAACGGTTAGGAGTGGAATCTTCACTATACTACTATCGAACTCCATTAGTATAGATTCCATATGAGATATTTTAAGATCAAAATTAGCATCAATACACTTGAACTTATCAAATGAACATATACTCTTCTTGTTACAAGTATCCCTATCCGTATCATATTCACAGTGAGTTGTTTCATCACATTCTTGTCTCTCTGTAATAGCAGAACACTCAACCTTTTCACTATCCATGTCCAAAATTGTATATGTGCACGGTATATCTATATCACCGTAATTTTCTCTTTTCCCCTTGCATTTTATAGGTATATTCTTATCAGAAAACTCATTACATCTCTTCTGAATTGGATCATAAAACTTGCCGAGTATTTGATTACAATAAAATACCATACTATTATCATAACCAGAAGACAAAGTATCTTCTAACATAGAATAATACTTACCGAAAAAATTACCCGATTCATTATTATCAGAGGCATCGTTGTTATCAACCCCTTCTTCTACATTTGTATATTTCATTAATATCTTATATGAAAGAATAATTATAAGAATTATTATAACATCTCTACCCATAATCCTATATATTATGAACTATATTTTTTTTTCATAATAAATTTGATTTTAAATCTATAAATCTATAAATCTATAAATCTACAAATAATAAACCGATAAATCATGCGTTGTTATGAGTGTAATAAGACTATCTGTGATAAACCATGGATCATCTATGAGAATGAAGATGGTTCTGTAAAAAACATTTGTGGATATTTATGTTCCAAGAATTGCCCTGATATAACACACTATAACTACAAACACATCAAGAACCCAGAGGATTTTACACTCAATTTAATTCCCATTATCCCAAAAATAGAAGAACTTAAACTATTATCCATTGATGAAATATCTGAGATGAATAATTCTAAAAAGACACAATATAACAATCATCTAGAGAGAATGTTTGAAAAAGATGAGGGGAACATAAAACTATATGAAGAACATATGGTGATAGAAAAATCATACCAAGAACAAGGATATATATCAAATACCTATAATGATGATGATGATGATTATTAAGTTGATCTTATAAAAAGATTATATAGGTATTAATAAATGAACAATATATCTGATGATAATGTGGGTGAAATACTAAAAAAGAGTGAATACCATTTTTTTTATTTTTCAGCCCGATGGTGTGGCCCCTGTAAAAGTTTGTTACCACTGGTAGAAGAATTATCCAATCGAAACACTAACGAAAATCTTATTTTTCACTATGTGGATATCGACACAAATGATAAATTATGTGATTCATGTAAAATAAAACAGGTACCCAGTTATGCCGTTATAAAAGATAAAAAAGTTCTGGGAATAGATACAGGAGCTAATATTACCAAAGTGGGAAATCTTTTGAAAGAGTGTCTAAATAAAGATACTTTAAACATCTTAAAGAGTTAACAATATCTTTATATTACAAGATAATATGAGTTTTGAAGAAATGAATCTGGGGGAGAATCTCTTAAGAGGTGTATATGCATATGGTTTTGAGGATCCTTCAGAAATACAGAAAAGGACTATTCCAGTATTTAGCAGTGGTAAGGATATGATAGCTCAAGCACATTCTGGTTCGGGGAAAACAGGAGCTTTTTCTATTGGGGGTTTGAATAATATTAAAGAAGATCTTTTAAAGACACAGTGTATTATTTTATCTCCAACAAGAGAATTAGCTGAACAGACACACACTTTCATAAAAGAAATAAGCAGTTACACTAAAATAACTTCAGAAAAGTTAGTTGGTGGGACAAACGTTAGAGAATGTCAACAGGCATTAGAAAAAAACCCCCACGTGATTATTGGAACACCGGGGAGAGTTACAGATATGCTCAGAAGAAAATGTCTTTATACAGATGGAATAACCACCTTTATTATAGATGAAGCCGATGAAATGTTATCTCACGGATTTATTGATTCTATTCGCGATATATTTAATTTCATTCCTCACGAAACAACTGTATATCTTTTTAGTGCTACTATGCCCGAAGAAATATTATTACTCTCAAATAGTTTTATGAATAATCCGGAAAAGATTTTGGTGAAAAAAGAAAATCTTACATTAGACGGTATATCACAATATTATATAAATGTAAAAAAACATTCGTGGAAGTTTGATACATTAATTGATATATATTCTGCGATAAATATATCTCAATGTATTATATATATAAATCATAAACAACGATTAATTGAAACAAGTCAAAGACTAAATGATATGAACTATCCAGTTGGTTGTATTAACGGTGATATGAGAACAAGTGAAAGGGAAGAGACTATAACTAGCTTCAGAAATGGAGATATTCGAATTCTATTATCAACTGACTTATTATCAAGGGGTATTGATGTTCAACAACTATCATTGGTAATTAACTATGATTTACCAAATAATAAAGAAACATATATCCATAGAATAGGGAGAAGCGGGAGATATGGTCGTAAAGGAGTAGCTATTAACTTTGTAACAGATAGAGATATACACGATCTTGAAGAGATTCAAGCACATTATGATACAAAAATAGAGGAAATGCCTCAAGATATTGAAAATATAGTTCAAGTATAATCATTTAAAGAATGTGCGTAATTATTCTAGTAAATACTTCTATTGAATAGTATGGATGCACTGGGTCTAGATTTTGGTACTGAAAGTGAAAACAAACGGATAAATGTGGCAAATGTTATTTCGCCTGCCAATAGTGAAGTAAACTCCCCTAAATTGAATGTAACTGATAACATTGGTATTGAACTTCTCGCCACAACTGCTGATAATCTCCCCAATATATCTGATAAAAGGGTAGAAGAGAAAACGATACCCGTAAGTATCCCACAATCCCCTCAAAAAATGGATGATTCTGATAATATTATTATGGAAAATAGTGTTTCCCAAGATGAAGAGTTTGTTCCTATTCACAGGATGAACCCCACACAGATAAAGACAGAAAAGATTGATTACATTTATAAATTTAAGAAACTTAATGAGCAAGGTATCCGAACTACAATGAATTATAATATGAACTCAAATCTTGAAGATATGAGAAATGAATATTTAAAATTAAAGAAACAGAGAGAAATTGATAACTCTGTGAAGTTTCAAAGGAAAGCTCTAATGGCGTTCGTTACGGGGATTGAGTTCCTGAATAACAAGGTTGATCCATTTGCAGTGCAATTAGATGGATGGTCTGAATCTGTAAATGAGAATATTTTTGATTATGATGAAATTTTTGAAGAATTATATTTGAAATATGGTGGTGATTCAGAATTAGCACCCGAACTAAGACTTATGTTTGCTCTGGGTGGAAGCGCATTTATGTTCCACTTGCAACAGACAATGTTTAAGTCATCGATGCCTGGAATGGATGATATCTTAAGACAAAATCCGGATTTGATGAAACAGTTTGCTTCAGCTGCGGTGGGTTCAATGGGTAAACCCGCTCCCGGAGGTATGGGAGGGGCCGCCCCTAGTCAAAGATCTCAACCACAGGCCCCTTCGTCTTACAATTCTTCACCAAGAAGACCTGATATGAATGGACCAGATGGAATAGATAGTCTTATCAAGACTATGAATCTTGAACCGAATAAGATTCCAGATTTAGATAATATTTCATTGGTGAGTGGTGAAACAGATAGAAAGAGTGGTATTACTCTTAATCTTTAGGAAATCACGTTATCCGAGTTTTTCTCTTAAGAGCCTTTCAAAACTCTTTCTTTTAAAACCCTTCTACCGCTTTTTTGTTCTCATCATTTACATAAACATATATAAAAAGAAATCAACATACTATAGTAGAATATATAAACATGATGGACAAAAACAATTGTAAACTCTCTCTAGGACAAAAAGTTCGTTATTCCGGAAAGAGAACACGTAATCTCAGAGAAAATAGTGAAGGCGTTATTGTAAAGGGAAGGTTTAATTCACGGAGAACACCACTCGTAAGATTTGATGATATTTCGGTATATATTTCAAGGGATAAACTTGTAATTATTACCGATAACCCGAATAAGAAGGACACGAATACAGAAGAAGTTTTAACTCCAAAAAAGATAAAGGGACGGGAGAGGCTTGATAAGTGGAAGAAAGAACAAAAAGGTAATGAACAAAAAGCGCCAAGTAAATATGAACTTATTCTTGAGAACAGGAAGATGGTTTCGGATAATCGTTCAAAGCGAAGGAATAAACGAGAAGAGATGCGTCTCGCCATGAAAGAAGATATTTATATGACGGAAAATGATAAGAAAGCCAATAAGATAGGTTCTAAACATCGCCAAATAGACGATGAGATTCATAAATTGAAAGAGGAACTATGGGAAAATCCTGAGAAACAGGTAGAGCTCAAGGATAAGATCGGTGACCTTAATATGAAGCAGAAAGATCTTATGAAATATAATGAAAGGCTTAAGTTCATGTATTCGAATGGATATTATTCATTGAGAGCACATTCCCCAACAACATATTTTGATTTGTGTTTGGGTAAGAGGGTTCATTTTTCTTCCAAACCCAGGGTAATGGATGTTGAAGAATCTGAGGAAACTAATTATTCGGATTATAATTAAAACTTTTATCATTTATTCTGTTTAGAGTTTGTTCATATCCCATTTTTATAATTTTATCTTTTTTATTTTTATCAATATTAAAATCATATGTTGATAAATCTATAACAATATTTATTGTGCGATATATGTATTTATTATATGATAAAGATGAAACAGAGCACATATTTTGTAAAAACCCTAATAATGGTATCTCTTCTTCATCAATATTTTTCATACATCTTTTTATATGAACGCAAAGAACATTTTTAGATTTTACTTTCTCTACAGGTAAGTTTCCAGATAATCCACCGTCAACATAGTAATCATTTTTATATTTCTTTGGTTGGAAAAATATGGGGAGAGTTGTTGTCATTATAAGTAATTTAGTTACTGATATATTGGGATGTGTTTTGTGATTAAAATGAACAGAGGACTGCTTTGAAATATTCACGCATTTAATATACAATTCTATTGGGTTGTATTCATATAATTCTTTAAGTGTTATATCATCTTTTTGAAATTTGTATATAAAAATGCTTTTCATTAAACTTTTAAAATATTTATCGTGACTAATCAAACCTAATGATCTTGAAATATCATTAAAGTTAATGTCATCTACATCTAAACAATCACTAAATTCTGATCTCATTAAACATTCATATACAACTCTTTCACTAAAGTTCAATATCAAACATATAGCATAGAATGTTCCTATAGATAATGTGTGGATCTCTTTTATACCTTCTAGATTTTCTTTCAGTATATTTTTCTCAAATAGAGCTCTAAAAATACCTACAAAAGACACTACTTTGGTGCTCGCCCCACTTATAACAAGTGTATCAGGATTATTCATGAGTATAATCTTTATCTAAAATATAAAATATTTATTAAATATTATGAATACGCATACAAATATGAATACTCAAATTGATATGAATGATTTAGAGAATGAACACTTAAAAAAAATAAAAAAAAAAAATGCAATATACCTTAAAGTATTAAATGATTGTCACAGAAAAATAAAGTTCAATTCAAAACTAGACCGATTGTATTGTTTTTTTTTAGTCCCTGAGTTTATTTTTGGGACACCTCTTTATGATATAGTAGAGTTGAGAAGTTTTATTATGTATCATTTAGAAAAGAATGGATTCAAATTAACATACATCGATCCAAATTGGTTATTCATAACATGGGAGATTAAGAAAAAAATACAGACTGCTCCGAAACAGATATCAAGTAACCCAAAAAATGATTATAGACCCATAGAAGAGTACAAACCGAGTGGAACTTTTAATAGCGGGGTCTACGATGATGCCACATTACTAGCTATGCAAGATAAGGCGAGAACTTTGAATCTTTAGTGAATATTAATATGCCTTCTTTCCAAGTTGGAACATCATATCGTGAGATATAATTAAAAAGATGCCCGTGAATATATAAAGAAGTAGAGTATTAAACTGTTCAGATTCACTGGTTCTCATAGAAATGGTTGTCCCCATATTTGTCACAGTAGAACTTGCTCCCGAAATATATTTCGATGCATTTTCTTTTAATTTTTCATATTCTTTTCGTGTAATATTTATAATATCCTCCATATTTGTTTCGGGATAATGAAATTTATTTTGTGGCGTTTTCATACTCTGATTAGATCTTAATTCATTTGTGCTCATCATATTAGATACGATGGGTTTTGTGATTTCCATCTTACCCCGTTGTTCCGATGGACTCGCCATAGACCACTCGTGGGGTGGGGCAATTAAAATCTGATCATCGACCGTATCATTCATTAGAGGTGGTGCCGTCATATTTTGTGTTCTATCTTTTTTTCTCTTCTTTTTATCGTTTTTTTTAAAGTCTTTACCCCATGCTTCTTCTAAAGTACAATAATTATCATACATAGTTATATTAAGTTAGAAAATATTTTATCTAAAAAGATATATATATACAATGTTCGTATTAGAAGATATTCAAAATACAAGCGATATGCTCAATGAAAACAAATATTTTATAGGCATGATGATGATTATGGTCAATATTGGTTCGCGTTTTATCATTGAAGAGTTGAGTGATGAACAAAGAAAACTTATTAATAACCCTTACTTTAGAAGAGTAGTTGTATTTTCTGTTATTTTCATGGCAACAAGAGATATTATAACTTCATTTATGATTACAGGATTTATAGTTTTATATCTACATAGTTGTGCAAATGAAAACATAGACAAAGGTGAAGGGGGGGTGTCAAGTGTAAAGGGTCAACTTGACAAAGCAATAGATATACTTAAAGTATCAAAAGACTCTTTTTAAAATCTATGTTATATTATAAATGAGTTACATGGAGAGTTCCACACCGAAACCGCCGCCCCCCGATGAATCGGATTCTGATTCACTCCCTCCTCCCACGGAAGATCCATCTCCTGGCTCGCCCCCATCTGGTTTGACTGATACAGGGGCTGTGTCTATGGGTATGTCGGATTCTGATTCACTCCCTCCTCCCACGGAAGATCCATCTCCTGGCTCGCCCCCATCTGGTTTGACTGATACAGGGGCTGTGTCTATGGGTATGCCTGATCCTGACGCTATGTCAGATTCTGATGGTATGTCTGATCCCGACGCTATGTCTGATCCCGACGCTATGTCAGATTCTGATGGTATGTCGGGTTCTGAAGCTATGTCAGATTCTGATGGTATGTCTGATCCCGACGCTATGTCAGATTCTGATGGTATGCCTGATCCTGACGCTATGTCAGATTCTGATGGTATGTCTGATCCCGACGCTATGTCAGATTCTGATGGTATGCCTGATCCTGACGCTATGTCAGATTCTGATGGTATGTCTGATCCCGACGCTATGTCAGATTCTGAAGACATGCCGAAAACTCCAGAGATGGACAAAGAACATATGCCTAAGCCAAAAAAGAAGAAATCTACTAAAAGAAAAAAGAGAAAAGAGAAAAAGTGCACGTGCGATCTAACAATCAATGGTGAAAACTATACAATTACTCTTAATGTAAAGAAAAGCAGTACAAAGAAAAGAAAAAAGAGCACGAAAAAGAAAAGTAGTAAAATGACTAATGAAATGATGAGTGATGAAATTATGGGAGGTGCTACTAAGAAGAAAAAGAAATCTTCTAAGAAAAAAAAGAAAAGTAGGGGTAGAAGAACACAAAGAATTAGAAGATAAAATTTATCTTAAAATTGATATAGTTATTTAAGTGAATATCAATAAACTTATTGAATATGCTTACTTATTTATTTATCATCCTATCTTTCATAAATCCTATAAATGCCGATATTGTACAAGAACCAGTATTTACTCCACCGGAGAATTATATCAGTGAAAATAATCTTATAGGAATGTGGGCGCTTAGTGTATGTTCTTGCGTCGGATTGTTACATAAAAATAGGAATCCCATTAATATTGAATATACCGGTGAAGAATATGACGATAAATCTTATCAGAAAATAACTCTTAAAGAGGGTAAATCTTTAAATAAACTTAAAAAAGATTTGAATGAAATAAAAAAAGCGATTGAATATTTGGAAAAACAAGAAATAGATAAAGAAAAAAAAGAGAAAAATATTGAAACATATATTCCTAATAGTATAAAATATAAGTTCGGTAATGGTGAGATAAGGAGTAAAAAGAATGGTAAATATTATCACGGTATTATCGGTAATGAAGATAAATATAAGTTTGGTCAAAAATGGTGGGTAGAAGATATATATGATAATCATTTTCTTCACTTTACAAATCCAAACACTAAACTCCCACATACAGAATGGGATACACACGACCCACACGATTTCTGTAATAATTGTTTTAAAGATTTAGAACATCCTTCTCAAAAGGGTCGTCGAAGAAACTTTATCTATCGTTGTAATGGTCATGAAATATAACTATCATTGCCAAGTAATAATATACATAATCTCTCCATTTATTTTCCTGTTGTTCATCTATTTTATCAAATGAACAATATTTTATCATTATTTATTCAGGCTCATACAGAAGATTGAATCGTGGATTGGTATTTGTCCCGTTGACACATTTCTCAGAAACTCTCTTACCAACCATTAAACCATATTCAGACATACGTTGCCATTTGATAAGATCATCCTTTGTCTTCTTCTTATCGGGTGGCTTGTATGCAGACTGCTGACACCAATTCTTGAAGTGATAGAAGATATCTTCAAACTCTGTGGGAGCAAGAGTGATCCCCTTCTCAACTGTATTGGGAACAACTGAGCACAGTTCAATAAACTGTCCAAGAATATTGTTCTCATTCCTATAGCTCTTGGTGGCATCCTTCACCTTCGCAGGGATAATGTCATCAATACCGAACTTATCATACTGAATCCATTCCTTCATAAGCATGCCCATGAAAGGAACAGCCCAGTATTCAAACTTTACATCTTTGATGGTCTTGTCCATCTCATAGATATTACGAGACTCATCAACCGTATCCTTATTGTCTGTAAACGTAGATTCGAATGGAGTTACGTGAACACGACGCCACGTCCCGTTATCATCCGCAGTAATGTTGGGGAGATCATTACACATGGTCAAGAGTTTAAAATGAGGTGTGAACTCAAAACAATCTTTAAACAACATACGTGCTTTGATTCTATCACCCCCCGTAAGTTCTTTCATAAGACCCACATTAATTTCCTCGTTGCGTTCGGGTTCAGACATAGTTACGAGGCGTTTACCCTTTGTCCCTGCTAGCGCTGGATTTGCTTCCTCAGCCCCACCACGCTTCTTAGTGAGCATTTGGACTGGAAGACCCCCAGAATAATCACCCAGAAGTTTATTCATGAGATCAATTAGAACAGACTTACCATTACCACCGCCACCCGTCCAGACATCGAACTTTTGATCGCGATTCTCCCCCGAGAGACACTTTGATAACCATCTCCACACATACTTCTTGACATTTTTATCGGGAAATACTTGAGACATGAACTTGTGAATATCTCTTTCAAATATCGTGAAGTTTTCTGTCTGTTGAATCTTTAACCAAAGATTATCAATAGAGACCGGAAGTTCCTGGGGTTCCACTGGCATCGTGAGACCGGTGCTCATAGTAATATAGTCCTCTGGTCTACCCTCTCGGAACATATAACTCTTAAGATCAAGAACACCATTTTCAAAGCCCATGAGATTTACATTCTCATCAAACTTCTCAATAACTTTCTTCTTGTAAAACATATGACTGAGACCACTCATAAGAGTTTTTACATATGTTTCTTTGTGCAATTTCTTCTTAATATCATCTGCAATTTCACACAGTTTGGGTTTTCCCTCATCATCATATTGGGCGCTCTTTATCCTATAGAGTTCTCTTATATCCGTGTGAATACCCATTTTGAGATCGGTTCCTTTGACGGTTGTTTCCCACCGATGAGTTTCTCCTTTAAACACATACCACCAGTCATCAATATCAACCGATATATATTGATCTTCAAAATATTTCTGTATAACAAGTTCTATAAGATAATGGGCTTCAGCACCATTATTAACACTATCATCGACCATACTCATCAAGTTTTTCTGCATAATCTTCTTGAAAAGTATAGGATTATCATTCTTCGCCCAGTAGTACAATGATCCTCTCCCAAGAGGGTTATCACACGTTGTGGTGTTGAATGACCTCCATTTACTTTCACATCTTCTCTTAGAACTCCCATTTGCGTAAGATGGATATTGTTTGCTGAACTCTTCCCAAGAATCGAGCATCTTATCACTATTGATATTATGAAGACATAGTCCCACATCGAGCCACTTATTATATTCAAGAGCTCTTTCTTTGGACAAACATTTTGCGAGTGAAATCATTAACTCCAGACTCTCTCCCTCGAGTTTCTTTATGACTTTTTCAGTGAGTTTCTTACTCTTGTATGGATCAAATACACCATCGCTAATATCTTCCACACTGGTAGACATCGGTATAGACATACTATTACTAGGTTCTTTTCGTTTAAGTTGATTTACAAACTCCTCCTTAAACTCAATCATTTCGTAAGTTGTCTCCAACGATTCTTTATGGAGACTCATCTTATCAAAGATTGTTAGAGCATCATACGTAATAGAGCGTTCTTGTTCACTCATCTCGTGAGGTTCATCATCTTGGATGTGATAAACATGAGTTAATTCATAATGCTCCTCACCTTCTTTAGAACACAGGTAGGGTTGCCATCCTGAAAACTTACTATCTACGATAGTGTGGTCATCAATATTGGATGGTGGAATAATAAAGTTACGGAACATCTCATCAACGACATCACCGCAGAGATATTTGTCTATAAAATTACGATATTCATCTTTTTTCATAACAATACCTGGAATAACAAGATGAAGGCCGTCTTTAGATGTGTATTTAGATTTGTTGTTTTGTACAGGATAAGGTTTACTCTTTTCAAGAACCATGATTTCACTCATGGACACCCCATCTATTTCTATAATTTCATTTAATTTCGACCAAAGATACTTTACAAATCTCAAGATAAACTCTTCATTGTAAGGTTTATCACTAATAAGGTCTTTAAACTTAAAATCCAAATCAATGATAAAAGGGATATATGTATGCATTTTCTCTACTAAAGGAGGGATATGTATGTTATTACTGTGATTGTAAATAATCCTCTTACTTAGAGTATTTAATTTATGAGGAGGAAATATCCATCTTCCTCCAGAGATAGATGTGTGTGTTGGTTTTTCATTTTTTTCAGATATATATCTTTCAAGAAATGAAGCCAAATCTTTCTCTTTAGCCATTCAATAATGAAATATATAGATTATTTTTTTAAATCAAATTCTCACTAACTCTATTTTTCTCAACCAGTTTCGCGTGTCTTCAACTATATATTTTTGTATTCTAGTTCAATGTGTGTCAAAATTAATATGTATCACTTTTTAAATACGAAATAATTTTACTTAAAGTTCTTTCAATAATGTAATATTATTCAGAATGCCAATAAAAGCACATATTAAACGCATACTCTCTAAAGATATAAAGTCTATCAGAGAACACGATTTAGAAGGAAACGGTATATTTGTAAATTTTAATGAAGAAAATATGACAGAGGCCTATGCTATGATTGTAGGACCCAAAGACAGTTGTTATGAAGGTGGTTTACTTTATTTTAAGATTAATTTCCCCACACAATATCCTCATATACCTCCTAAAGTCCAGTATATTTCCAGGGGAGGTATTCGCATCCATCCAAATCTGTATAGAGGAAGAAGACAAGAAGATTATTTGGGTAAGGTGTGTCTCTCTCTATTGGGAACATGGCAGGGGCCGGGTTGGACGAGTATTATGGATATCACAAGTATTCTTCTAACTATTCAATCATTGTTGACAAACGATCCACTGACTAAAGAACCGGGATATGCGAAATCCACTGGTGATTTAAATGAAAGATATAATACGTGTGTGGAATATGAAACACTCAGAACACTTGTTTTAAAGAACTCATTTGATATACCTTGTGGGTTAGAGGGGTTCAGACCTATAATTGTAAATCATTTAAAAGAAAACTTTGAATCTATCTTACAAAAATATAAAAAAATATCTTCAAATAAAAATCATACGACTGTAATGGTATCAGTCTATAATATTAATTTAGAAATAGATTATGATGTATTACTCGAAAAATATAACTGTGAGATAAAGAAATTAATAAACTAAATTTGATATAAAAATAAAATTATAATATATAGATAACTTACAAAGATGGAATTAAACGATAATTATTTCTGTGATATGTGCTCAAATATGAGAAATATTGTTAAGAGTGAAGATGGCTCTATAGGATTTCACTGCAAAGCATGTAACTCAACAGAAAGGATAAAAGATAAGGCTTTCTGTGTATATTCAGTTTCTACCCGAGAACTAGACAAAAGTGAGTTTCTAAATACTTGTTCACATCTAACACACGATAAAACACTACCCAAAATAGTTCAGAATGATACTATAAACTGTCCGAACCCCGAATGTTCTACAGAAGAAACATCTATTACATATATAAAATATGATGAGAAAAATATGAAATATATGTATATTTGTGATAATTGTGGACAGAAATGGAAAAATCAGATTGATTAAATTTGATGTTATTATATAAAAACTAATATATATTATCTACTATATCATTATGGATGGGGATTATGATTACGAGGAGGTTGTTGAATTGGCAACAAAATCCGATAATAACCACACATTTATGAAGCAATATGATAAAAATCTGAAACAAAATAGCACTATGCCTATTCTTACTAATTATGAAAAAACTAGAATACTATCTGAAAGATCTTCACAGATTTCAGATGGAGCACAACCCCTCGTTGCTAACGTGGAGAGATATGGAAACGCATATGAGATAGCTGTTGAAGAACTAAAACAGGGGACATTACCGTTTATAATTTGTCGTCCCAAAGGGGTGGGAATGGAGTATTTTAAACTAAAAGATTTATCTTTTTGAAAATAAAATATAATTGTAATATATAATATGTTTTCTGTTGATGAAGTGTATGAATCGGGAAGAAAGTTTGTATCTAAAAATATGTATTCATTGAGTGTCCTGATTGGATTATTTTTAATTTACGCATTAGTAACAACTGAAGAGGGTATTTCTAATATGGGCGCGGCGTATCCCGGGGCTTTTGAAGGGGGCAAACCCACCAATAGTGTAAAATCTGACGGGAAAATTATCCCTGAACCCAAACCATTGAAACAAAAACCCACTGCTACAATGACTAAAGAATCTGAATATCTAGCACATAATAGGGTAGATAGCGACAAATTTATGGAAAAATATTCCCTTTTATCACCTGGAATGGTGCCGTCGAATAATTATAGACAAAACTCACAACTTTTATCTGAGAGGGGGTCGGGTGGAGACATCACGGGGATAATTGAAGGTTCAATGTTTCAAGCTTTAGGCGATATAGATTCTGAAACATCTATGAAAAAGGGTGGAGCTTCATCTCCTTCATCAAAAAAAATTACGCTAAAATTAATTTATGCTCCGTGGTGTGGGTGGTCTAAGAAAGCTTTACCGGAGTTTGATAAAATAATGAATGAATTAAACAACACAAGTAAGAATGGGGTTACAATAATTATTGAAAAACATAACTCCGATGAGAACAAAGAAATTGTAAAGAAATATAATATTAGAGGATTCCCTCATTATATTTTAGAGATTTCTGAGGGTGATACGGTAACCAAAACGGTCAAAGTTCAAGATAGAGATTATGCCGGATTAAAGAAAGTTATCATGAATAATTTGTAACTCATTAGAATCAATTAATATTTTTTATCCACCACATACCTATTTTTATAATTGTGTTCATGACCCTCACTATTTACACTATTTTCATCCCGATTATCACGATCATATTTCCAGTAATCATCGGCACCTATTTTGAACTCACCTCTTTCAGTGGCTTTGTACCAGAATACTTGATCCTCTAATTTATTTGATTGTGCATTATTATCCACAACCAAACACTCATAGTTTTCAGTACATTGATCCATCACCTGACAGAACATCTCAAATGTTGGAAACATGCCGGCATAGTGTTCATATAATCTCTTACGATTACTGACATAGTTCTCTCTAAGAATAAATACATAATCTATATTAGTTCTTAAATTAGGCGGGATTCCTAAAGCATATTGCATAGTTATCATGAACAATATCTTCCAATGTCTGCCATTCATAAACAAACTCCTGACATCTTTATTTTTCACCCATTTATTATCATAAAGACAATCATCAAAAACGACAAATAATCTTGGGTCTATATTACTTTGGGCTTTTACCTTATCTATCATCATTCTCTGTCGTTTAAGAACATTGTTCACAATTGAATCCTGATATTCCTCATGTATAAAGAGTTTAGGAACTAAACTCGAATAAAACTCATTTGCGGCCTCTGTTCCCGAAATTACCTGACCACACGGGATGTCTCTATGATGAAACAGAATATCTTTACAAAGGAACGACTTACCTGTATTTCTTTTGCCTATGAGAACAACTACTTTATCATCTTTTATCTTATTCATATCAAACTTTGTTAATTGTATTTCCATAATGTAACTATATATACTTAATAATAAAAAAATTATTAAGTTTAATCTTAGAAATAATTATTAAGTAAAAAGTATATGTCTACGCACTTAGAACAATGGAAATGGGGGAAAAAAGATAGAAACTCTTTATACAAAAGTATAAGAGATTTTCTGGATATGGATAACACTCAATTTTATTATCCGATAATGTCCCTTTATTTTTATATTCATAATACAAAAGATTCTCACAAATGTATAGATTTTAAGCGAAATTGTTATCTTAGAAAAATAACAGGTATGATTGATTCGTATGAAACTAACTCAAACTGCATTATAAATGGTGATGTATATGATAGCTCTAAAAAATGTTCTCTCAATAAAGAAATTTTTTGTAAATCTATCCCCCTATTAGATCCGGTACATTTCATACTTAATAATTATTCAATATATTATAAAAGATCACCGTTACTCCCTTCAAATTATCTAGCAAATACACAAAATAAGATAAATAGTCTTGATAATATGGCATACATAGATGTATTTTGTTCTTATCTCTTCAGTGAATTAACGATCAAAAATATATTACCATGTTTTCCCATATATTATGGAGCTGTTAATGGTCTTAAAAATATAAATTATGATATCACAGATGAAATTGACAGCTTTGATATGAACGATGAATTTGTTAAGACGCTGGACAAATCGTTTATCTTAAAAAATATAAATATTGATAGGGAAAATATTAAGAGTTCTAATAGCACAAAAACAGATAGGACAGAAGATTCTATAGAAAGTATTCCTAGAAGCGATATAAGTGATTCAGTCTTATCCGAATACTCTGATGAAAGTTCTGTGGATAGTTATGGTCCTTCTGATCTCGTTGTTGCAGAACTTAATAAATGCCCGACAATATGCTTATTCATCGAAAAATTAAAGGGGACATTAGATGAATTAATAGATAACTCATTGTGTTTAGATGAAATAAAATCTTGTTATTTTCAAGTCGCATTTTCATTGGCATATCTTCAAAAGTTTTATGGATTTACACATAATGATTTACATATAAGTAATATTATGTATTCTGAAACAGAAAAAAAATATATATACTACAAGGTAAATAATATCTATTTCAAGATACCAACTTATGGAAAAATCTTTAAGATTATAGACTTTGGCAGGGCAATCATCAATTACAAAAAAAAAATATTTATGAATGATGCTTTTTCAAAACATGGAGAAGCACAAGGACAGTATAAATATTCATCCTCAATTCCATTTATGAAACCCTCTCCAGGCAATGAACCAAGTTTTTTTTTTGATTTATGTAGACTCTCAATAACTATCCTTGATGAAGTTAGAGAAAATTATGAAGATGAAATAGATTCAGAATACTCTGAAGATACTGTGAAAAAATATGATGATTTAATGAACTTTCTTAAATATACCACTACAGATATAAATGAAAATCGTTTAGATAAACAATCTGATGATTTTTCACTTTACATTAATATATCAAAATATGCAAAAAACTCACGTCCAAGAGATATATTAGTAAATGATTTTTTTAACGAATATAGAATACAGAAAACACTTTTTCCACTCAAGACGGGCTATTCACTTTCACTGGGGGGTAAACTGAAATAATAAGGGTAGATGGTATAGAATTAAAAGGGACATTGTCCGTTATTAACCTCTACTGAGACAAGTGTTTTTGAATTGGTTTTATCATAAATAATATGTGTTATAAAAATTGTGAAAAATATAATGAAAAATAAACCAATTATATCTTGTTTTGTTTCACTATATTTATCTTCATTGTACTTATTTTTTTCTCTCAATACAAAATATATTATTAGACATATAATACTGCTGGAAACTAGTCCGAATATCACAGGTGATTCTATCATTATTTAAACGAACTATTTTATTTTACAATTTCTAACACAATCAATCAAAAAATGTATAAGAATTTTCCTTTTTATCCACATCAATATCCTTATTTGTACCACCTGCAATCTTCTTTACATCATTGAAGAAATTATCCAACGTTTCAGTTTCATCTATATTTTCTTCATTTTTATCAAGTTTCATAACTTCTTTAAGAATATTATCATTATTCTGTGAAATATTCTCAACTGTTTTATCAATATTTTCTCCCTTTGCAGTTTCATTCTCAGTTATAGTCCCCAATGTGTTAAGCGTTTTTTTCTCGGTATCCCCCACCTGTGTTTCTTCTTTTGTTATAGAGCTAAATGTTTTCATACCTGGGTAAAGAGTATCAAAAGAAAACATTTTTACACCAGTATCCTTATTTTCTTCTGTTATACTCTGTGAAATATGATTTTCTGTATCACCCACCCCTTTGACAGTTGTTGTATCTTTGTTATTTTCATTTGAAACTTGGAAAACGCCAGATTTTTCCCCCGGTTTGATCTCTGGTTTTGAATCATCTATAACTGGTAATGTTATATCATTCACAACTATATTTTCTGTATTTTTCTTTATATCATCTATACTCGGGTCGTTCGGATCATTATAAATATTATCTTCCAATGAACTTGGTAACTCGTCTTGTTGTTTTTCTTCGACAATATCTACGTTATCATATTTTTCGGGGGTAAGTGGGTGTGAATTAGTTTCCTGAATATCATCTTGTTTGTAGAACACTTTTGGTATTATATCATCATTATTAGTATCTCCACCACTGTTGTCACTGGTATTATCATTATCTTTATCATTAGCATTCGCATTCGCATCACCATTATCATTATCATTATCATTATCATTATCATTATCTTTATCATTATCATTATCATTATCATTATCATTATCAATTACATCTTTACTCTTTTTTATTTCATTTAATATCATTTGAATATCTAACTTTTCGTTATTTTCATATGTATCTAGGTGTCCTCTGAGAATCTCTTTAACAGGTAGCTCCTTACGTATGGTGGCCTCTATATTTACCCGTATTATCTCTTCTACTCGATTCATGTTTCTCTGTCTATCGTGTCCAGCAACATTTTCATTATACAAATAGGGATTTTTCCACAAATCCCTTGCTATATTAATATATATCTTGTGAATAAAGTTTGGTGTCTTAGGAACTGATACATTTATTTTCTGAGTATTCTGATTTGGACCAATAGACATGAGTATTCTGGTGTGACTTATAAATACCGCTGTGACTAAATCATCTAACCAATCACATTTACTTATCTTTACTATACGATGTGTCTCTTCCTCAATTATTTCGTTGTTCCAAATCGGTATATTTTCTAATAATTGCCTAAAAATATTTAAAATAGGAATACCAGTTTTTGTCACATATATTTTTTTTGATTCATTATAAATAGATGCGAATCCATCAAAAATATGGGAATACAAAATATCTATTAACTGCTTTGTATACTCAAGTTTAGCTTGTGCAAATACTGGGACATTTATATTATCCATATTGTATAATTTAGAATAAAAAATTATGTTTCAAACTTGACGGTTAGTATTACTCTCGCAAAATTACCCCATTTTGAGTCAATATCTCCCCCATATATGTTAGTCGTTTACCGTTAACAAAACCTTTTGCGACGTCTAACTGGTCAACTTTTAATTTATTCTTTAATCCCCGCATTTTTGTATTATCAGTGCAGGTATTTGTCATTTTTATGGTCAAAGAACCACCATCATCCACGGACAAACTGGAGGAGAATTCTAGAGTTATCTTTCTCAATATGTCTACGTAATCGCTCGCACTTCCACATAGATGAGTAAAATCGGGGACTCTCAGATATTGTAATGAGTTTGATTGTTCATCATCATCATCATCATCCGAATTATTCTTATAAATTATTCTTACTACATCTGTTGTATCCATAATCACATTTTCTGACATCCCACCATCTGTTTGTTGAGCCGCATTCAAACTGTAGAAATTTTTTAGTTTCTCTTTTAATTGGTTATCCGGTATCTGTCTAATCTTTTGGAGTATAACATCTTCGCGATTATTATTCTTATTATTATTCTTAGTGTTTAAATCAAAAGTTATATACTCTAACATATTATGGTGTGGTGGTGTATATTGGGTCAAATGTATATGAAACATTATTAGATTTTTCTTGAGTATTTTATAATATCTTTTGACAAGTAAACTACTATTTAGTTTAACAGATTCTTTTATTAATCGGGGATAGTAGTCTGTCATAATAAGAGATAAAAACTTATTTTTATCTTCTTCACTGAAATTATCACCAACATTATTTTTCGAAAGTGAATAATAAATGTAATCTATCTTTTTTTGATGTTTGTATTTTGGAGTAACCTGTAACTCGGGAGATGATGTTCCCAACTGAGTACCTATTCTCTTACCGAAATAGTCTATTAAAGTTTTACAATTTAACGATTTCAATTCTGCATGGGTCATTATATTCGCTATATTCGCTGTATCATCACCACCCGCTATATCATCACCATCCGGTATATCACCACCACCCGCTATATCATCACCATCCGGTATATCACCACCATCCGCCCTCGGTGATTTTGGGTTTTCCATATCTAAACCTTCATAGATATATAATGCATATTTTGTATCAGATTCCGTATCAGGATCCTTATCTGATTCATCAAAGCCATCTAAATATTTAATTTCGTATTTTTTTTGGCCGTCATCCCATTTCAATTTTGCGATGGATACTTGTTTATCGATATCTCTTATATCACCCTTTATCTGATTTTGTTCACCATTACCCTTTATTTTCACAAAACACACTATTCTAGTATTAAATAATTTTTCTGTAGATGGGTCATCAATTATTTTGGGTATATTTTCATTGGATGAAGATGGACAGAATACACTGTAATTGTCTATAATACTACTAACATAATTTACGTTATGTAATTCTATGTATGGTTTACCGTTAATCGGTGTTTCTATGTAGTATGGTTCGGAGGAAGTAATATCATCATCTGAATAGATGGGCGTGTGTTTCAGCACCCCCCCCGGGGTTCCATCTGACCTGTTTACCTTGGTAAGAATTTTTGCAACGGGGAACATTAATGAATCGCTTACAAAACTGGGTGTTACATTATCGTCAGTGAGAAAGAATGTAATCTGTTCATTGTTATCAGATCCCTCTAAACAAACATTGTATAAATATACTAACAATAATAAGATTGATATCACCAGTATTGTTTTTTCAAAATTCATTTAATATATATTATAATAGAATAATATAATAATCCACTAAATCATAACCAATATATCTCTAAAATTACTAATAACACTATTTGGTATGGTACGAATTAATCTATCTTCTTTATTATTACTGAATCCCAGGACAATATTATTTATTTTATAAAAATCACCATGTTCAAATGCATTTATATATTGAATCGCAAATATAATTATATAGAATATTGAACAAATAGCGGAGAGAGCAAAGGGTGGGGTTGGTATAAATCCCTTGAATAAAATAATAAGGAATGTTGTAATATATGTATATGGAACACTATTCTTTGTACCACTCACTCTACATTCACTGATATCACTTGGATCTTTCATTTTATTATTATACATCTCACGACTTCCTAGATTAAGAAAAAACAACAAATAACCCAAGATTTCTGATAAATATGGGTATGCACTGGAGGTAGTGTGATCGGCCCCTCCAAATCTGATATATAATATCATCATAACTGTTATTAAGTAAATTATATATCTTATTATATCAAAGCTCTCATTTATTCGTTTTTCAAATGATAGAAAGATTATTATTATTCCCAAAATGATAGGGAAAAACTTGTAAAAGAACTTTGATTTGTGATCAGCTTTAATTACTAGTATAATAGACGATAAAGCAAAAACCACAACTGTTAATGTAAATAATACATTCCAAGAAGGAGGGAATAAATGAAAACCCTCCATTATTTCATCAAACTCTTTACACTTTGAGTTTCTAACCCGTTTGAAAATTACAGCATCCTCATGAAATAAAAAATAATCACTGGAGTCCATGTTTATTTCAAAACTATTCCCCGAATATAACTCAAAAAAGAATGGACTAAGAGTTTTAATAGTTGATTTGGAAGAGAAAATATTACTGTAATTTTCATGTATATTTAAGGGTATACTATCCCCCTCTGTTGCGGAACTTTTAAAACTTAAGTTATATCCATCCATAATTGATGATATCTTTCTATCATATCTAATGTATAAATTGGGTATATCTTCAGATGTCTCAACAAAATACTGTGTGCTATTATCCACATATTGTTTATATTGTCCATCTTTTTTATAATAAAATGTATATCCCTTAACGGGGGGGGGGGTATCACCTGTATTTACAAATACATAATATAGTGATTGTCTATCCTGATATAAATCATCTATTCGATCATCATCATATCGCGGGGTCCCAGGGGGGCTTACTTTTATTACCAGATAGTTCTCATTACCATTACTAATCGGAAGAGCATCAACATCCCCAGTCGTATATTTAGACCAGGTTTTCTCTACAATATCTGTGTTCACTTCAATATCTGAAAAATAACAGTAAGAGATATCTGTTTCTGATGAAGGCATATGTTCCTCCAATATTTTAAAACTAACTATATCCGCGTTCATTTCAAAATACATGACATTATCTATATGTTTTGCTATATCCGTTGTAGTATTGTATGGTTGTTCTCCATTATTCTCTTTATTGATATGAATCGTTGAAACACCACCCGATGAACCTCCACCCGATGAACCTCCACCCGATGAACCTCCACCCGATGAACCTCCACCCGATGAACCTCCACCCGATGAACCACCTGTATTGGGGTTTAAAACTCTATCAGATTCAGTTCGAATCAACATCTGATAAAAAATACCATCTTCGCTTATATTTTCAGGATTTATACCAGGTTTCCATATATATTTTTCATCATCTACACAATCTGAAGATTCTAATACATCTGGATTATATGTGGGCTCAATTACATTATCATTCTCTGTTACAAAATCACAACAAGATCTATTCAGATCTGTAGAGTTACATTCAGATAGATAAAGTTCTTGACAGTTCACACCAATACATTCATCACTCTCCGTATCTTCAGGGGGGGGTTTATTTTTACATACTATTTTTTTGCAAACTCCGCGTGCTCTGAACAAATTTTCTTCATCTTCTACTGTATCTATTCTATCTGTTTCACCATCAATTTTATCGCTTAGTTCATTTATTTTTGTGTTCATTTCATATGTAAATCTGTAAACTAAATCTTGTAAATCACTCATATCACCATTACTTTGAGAATTATATGATTCATAATCATTAATCTCGGGTGATTCACCTGAATATAAAGATTCAGGTTGATTATAATCTCGTGTATTATTTTCTGTTGTTGATGCATCTTCAAAACAATTGCCACACGCCTTGGTGCAACTTGAATATCCCGTATTACCATTTGTATCAATGTGATGACATTTTTCATCGGTTGGACTCAGCGTAGAGCATCTTACAGATGGATCTAAAGCTGATACCCAATCATCATCATCTTCACAAGCTCTACCAGAATACTGTATATTTAATCCTGTTAAAGATGATGAAAACATAAAAGACTATATAATATAGATTATATAAAATAATAATCTAATAGGCAAATGACTCTAAAGAATGTGTATATTCATTTTTTCTGAACGGATCTAAAATCTCACCATTTATTCTATCCGATATTTTAGCATTGTTAAGTGTATCTTTATTATTTGTTAAAACACATGAATCCCATCCTGGAATATTACTGTTTATTTTATCACTGTTAGTTATTCTATTTGTAAAGTAGTCACTCTCTATCTTTTTAATATCTACATTCATTCTGTCTTCACCACTGATAAGCATTGTCGAAACCTGTGTAGGAGCCCTACCCTGAGAAATTATTTCTTTATTAGGATTTGTCTCTGCCCTTAGATACTGATCACTCGCCATCTCTTGAGGATTTGATGATCCCATAATACCTATATAATCACTATGAACAGTCTCTTTCCTGGTTACTCTCATGTTGTCTTGTAATCTATCGGTGGGTAAATTAATAACTGGAGTAGGATTATCCATATTTGATGTGTTCAGAGTTGTCTCTTTGACTGTGGTCTTCACGGCATCTTGAATATTCAATGTATTTGCTTGAAATATAGACGACACCTGTCCCTCGTGTTTAGTCTCCTGTGTAAGGTCTCTCTCGTTGGGATAAGCACGATACCCATCCTTACCAAAATCGTCATTTATTTGTGTTTCTGGTGCCACATTTCTAAATGAGTCAGATTCTAATTGTTGTCTATCAGACTCTTTAAAGTTTGGTCTTTGTTCACCTGAAATATTTTCACCCGAGAAGATAGATCCAATCACTGGTCCATTGGCTTTTTGCCTATTTGTCTCGGGAATAATCTGTGAAGGTCTTAAACTTTTTGCCTCAACGGCACCCATGGTCTTTAACCACCTCTCCTCTGTATTTTCATAATCTTGAACTACACTATTTTTGAAAACTTGCCCTTCTTCTCCCCTATGATCTATACCCTTACCGGGATTTATCTTTCCCCCAAATGAAACTTTCTGATTACTTAAACTTCGTGTAGCATCAATAGAGTTCCTTTGGGCTTGTGTCATTGCGACGTCTCTATTCAGTGAACTTCTTTCGTGAATTGGAACTATTTTTTCTTGTTGAAATGGTAAATCATTTGTTCTATACTGACTATAAACATACCTATCTTGATCCATTGCTGGACCCGTGTCCCTCATTCCATGAACATTTCCGAATGGAGTGGGTCTTTCGGCTTCTTTCTCTTGCTTACTATTGAAATACTGCGAATATGAACCACCATTACTACCCACTAATGCGATATTTTCTTGTGAATTGATCTCACCGGTTATAGAATCACCCTTAAAGTGAGGTTGTTGAGAGATACCTCTATCATCAGAACCAAATATATCACGTGATATATTTACCCCTAATAATTCACTAAATATATTCTCACCATAACCCTCTTTTGTTTGTTTTACATCAAAATATTTTTCTTTTCCCGAAAAATCATCAACCACATTACTTTTATTATCATATGCCTTTTTATGGTTTTCTTCAAGTAATTCTTTTTCGTGCATTTTAGAATCTTTAAAATTACTTATATCATAAACACTAGTTCCACTACTTTCTTGTAACTGTGGCTTCATAACCGTATCTATATTATGGGACTCTTTAGACCTCATTAAAAAACCAACACCCATTAATCCTAAAAAGATTGCTCCTTCCATATGAGATATTATATTATACTATAGATTCTTTTTATTTCAGATGGAATGTCCTCATCTTTAAAAATAGTCATCATATTATTTTTGAAATAACCCACCAATTTAAAATGAATGTCATTTTCATATAATAATATAATACTCTTGAATGAGGGAATGTATTTTTCACACATAGGATATATACCATTATCACCAGTATTATCATTGTTTTTAAAAATAAAAATATTAAGATTAAATGTTTTTGCTAAAAGTTGGAGAAGAATATGATCACCCCAATAATTGTCGCCCCCCAGATTAATAAGTTCCTGAAATTGTTCTTTACAAGTTATTTTGTGGGGATCCCAATCTTCATAAAAATCGGCACTATCTTTAAGGACTCTATATATTTCAATTATATTTATGAAAGTTTTATCATCTATCGAATCTGCAATAGTTTCGCGAATATCTTGGGAATCGTAGTATTGATTGTATTCACTCGATAAGGCGTTAGAAACACAATGGAATAAACAGTTTCCTTCCCCACCACAATCAATAATCCCATATGGTGAGTTCTTGTAGTTTTTGAGAGTATTCCTATTAATAAACTTAATCATTCCAAGAGATAATTTCTCCCACCCGATAATATCTAAATATTTGTGCCAATTTTTTCCGTCTATTTTTTTTTTTATATTTTCTGTATACGTTAGAGTCTCAGTTTCAGTATCATACTGTATAGAATCATGAAGATAATGAATCATTTATTGGTTATTAAGATTTATCAAATAAATCTTAAATATTTTCTAATATTCTTATATAAAAGAGTATTAAAATGAAAAAGTATTTTAAGAATATAACTAGATGTGATGTGCTATTTTTATTGGCTCTTATGAGTATAATAGGTTATTTCGGGGTTATAAGACCCACCGAACCCAGTTGTGGTTGTGGAGAATAGTCAACAATCTAACACAAAGTTTTATGATTATCTAATGTTTCTAACACAGTATTATGTCCCAATCTCGGAAATGGTTCAATTGCGTTTTTCTGAGGATCTAAGTAGAGAAATTGAAAACGATTAATACCTTGTTCCTTTAAATCAAGTGGATTATTCACCTGAGAAACATATTCACTATTGAAAAAACCATCTTCTTTGAAAATGTTTATGGGCTTTTCACCATTTGGTGCATATTTTTTGCTGGGATTATTTGTTAATGGAAAATTCAACAACTTAAGGTTAGATTCCAAATCGGTTAGTTTATTCCCCACACCATAACCCGTTAAACTTGAGTAATTCCCGACTGATTGAGAATATTTTAGATCACTCTGAACTGTATCATTCGTCATATAACCAATCGTGCTTAAAGTTGAGTCCATTATCAATATATATACATATAGAAATTAATTGAATGTCTTTTCTTGACATCTTCGCATATAATCTTCATTTCTAGCAATCTGTCTCGTAGGTAAACCCGAGCGAACCCAATCTTTCGCTGAATTTTCGGGAATTATGTGTTTAATATCTTGAATCTCATTTTTCAATTTAGGAATCATGGGAGTAAAGATATTTCCAATAGTAACCCCCGAAAGAACATTACATGGTCTTTGATCTTTTGAGAAGTTACCCGACTGAATAATACTCTCATTATCTACATCGTGAAAACCATACATGTAATTCCCCGTGGTTAAATGAGGTCTCTCGTGTAACTGATTGATATATCTTAAATCTGTTAATTTATCAGTTCCTAATCTTAAATCACTATCAGTATCAACTAAACACCCCTTTTCACCAATCCATCCCTTACCCCCCTCAAAATTAATAACTGGTTGAGATAATTGTAATTCTCTAGCATCTTTTAATTCACATCCACAACCATTGTAATTATCTAAAATATATTTACCAGGACCTCTTGATTGAGTGATATCTATATCAACAGTAGAATTATCACTATTTAAAGATGCTTTGTTAAAAAGAGTGAAATCTTTAGCATCAACAGACTGCTGTAAACAGGATCCGTCCATTTTTTCTTCCTCTTCATTGTATCCAGAATAATTTTGAACCATTCTATTATTATATCTAAACTATATATTTTATTTTAATGATGGAGAAATCAAGGCGCGCCACCACTTGCACCACCGCCACCGCCACCACTTGCACCACCGCCACCACTTGAACCACCACCACCATTTCTAAATGATAAACAGTCTATCTGATTACCTTCTTTACAGATGGGAGGTGAACCATATAACCATTGAGCAAAAGAGCCCTGATCATTTGGAATATCTCCCCCAGGAACAGTGAAAAACTGTCTCTGAGAGTTTTTATTCTTAAATATGTCTGAATATTCTTTAAAAATACCATCTTCAAAGTATTCATCAATTTTTCTTTGTAATCCCTTGTTGTCAAATGAAGTACACGAACTTTTTACTTCTACATTATTTCCAAAATCGGAGAGCATTGGATTCATAAACGGATTATCCTTTGTGGGAATACGACAAGATCCACCCATATTTTGAACACTATCTTTATTACCGTTGATACTCTCCAGTAATGCTCCATCCACCTGAACACTCTTATTCTTTTTAAAAATAACATATGTGAGAATTCCCACAACAATAGGTATATAGAAAACATTAGTATTATTTCGGTTGAGTAAAAAAACTATTAAACTGTAATATACTGAAAATCTAAAAATAGCGTTTAACTTACGTATAATATCAAAATCAGAAGATGGGTAAATCTCTAATATGTGATTTCTGTCATACAATATATTAATATCAGTTAACCAAAACTTTGTAAACATTCTTTAGTATATAATATACAATAAATTAGTTCCCATTTTTATCTGAAAGTTTTTTTCTTAATCTATCTCTTGTAGGATTTGATTGTGATTCCATTTCGGTTTTCATTTGTTCTCTTCGTTGGGGGTGCATCTGTTGTGACATTTGCTGGAACATAGCCAGTGGATTTGAATCACCTGAACTTCCCATCATATTACCCACCTGTGAAAATAAGTTTTGTCCCATATTTTCACACATATCCATCGCTTCTTTTTGAAGGGCATCTTTAGAGAGCTCTTGTTTATCAACCTTATCTGTAACAACTTTATTAATACCATCAAATATCTTACCCATACCACCTCCTGTTACTAATTTTGAAAAAACTTCACCCATATCACTATCATCATTGAGATCCCCCAACAGTTCATCTACGTTTATACTATTTGAAACTTCTTCTGCGATTCTTCCTATTTCCGACCCCCTAATTAGTTCCTCTAAGGGATTTACGGATTCTTCTTTAACCTGTTCCTTATCTACTTTATTATCACTTGAATCTTTATTTTCAGTCTTTATTTTCTCGCTTAATTCTTTTATATTTTTTAAATCCTTCACCAAAGATTTATCTTTAGTATTTAATTCCACCTCACCCGTAGATAGAGACTCAAGGACATCTTTTAGTTCGTCATTTGCCCTGTATGATACATCTAAGAGGGAAAATGTTTGCATATATTTCCAAATACTTTCTTTAGTTTTTTCATTTATTTTTGAGCTCCATATACTCTTAAAAGATATACCCGTTAATATAAGTTCATCATTTATGAATATATTTTCATCTTTAGATTTTATCTTATCAGATAGTTTATGTATTCTATCCATGAACTCTTTCATCAACTCACTGGTTTGAAGAGAAAAATTAGTAGAATCAATTACAGAATGATAATTTTCATAAATAACTGAATCATGCTCTGGAAAACTGGTGCTCAACTCTTTAACAAATGATGTAAATATCTTTAGAAGATTCGGACTCAATATATCATTATTCATTATTACTATATTTATACTATTTAATATCTTTATACGCAAACTATTTTTAAGTGAATTATTTGCGACTATTTACAAAATCTTCATATTTTTTATTGAAATCATCCAGTTTATTATTACTATCTTCATCCCCTATTGGTTCTGAAACACGATTACCCCCCTCCAATATTTCATATGCTTCTCCAAAATCTCTGTGGAAAGTTTCTTTAAAATTATCATCGCTTTCACTTATCTCTGAAAATCCTATAGAGCAACCTCCACCCGGGCACCATGCGTCATAATCTTCAGAAGTGTTATTCTGTTCTTTTTTATCATTCACGGTAAGTATTTTCTTGGCGAAATCATTCATATAATCAAATAATTCATCTCCAGAAACTGTCTTTCCATTGTGAAATAATGTTGGAACAGTTCTTATAAATGGAGGAGGGTCTCTTATAGTATCAATATTAATAACATCAAAATATTTTAGAAGACCGTGATTAGATAGACCCACAATTAACCGTATAGAATGACCACATCGCTTACTAATAAATATTCTTCTTTCGCTCATTTATAATAGTTATAAAAAAATCTTACCAAGAATAAACATAAGTATGATTTAAATTTGATTTAAATATAATATAATACACTATTATAAAGAAATAATGAAGATTACAATTGACAACTCCAAATATGAAGAAGATACTCTTCACTTTACTATTTGTGGAGAAAGAGATGTGGGACTCGAAAAAAGTATAACCAACTCACTTAGAAGAGTATTATTATCGGAGATACCGTGTGTTGGTTTCAGGTATGATGAAGGTATAAGTCCTGATCTAAAAATGGAAATTAATCATACATCTTCGCATAATGAGTTTCTGTTACACAGAATATCTCTATTACCTATTTTCATAGACCCATTTGAATACAGAAAGAATTACTTATTTCAATTACAAGTAAACCATAATCGCGACGAACCCTTCTTATTTGTTACTTCTGATATGTTTGAGATATATCCTGTTAAGGATAACTCGGAAGATGTAAATCTTAATATCCTTGACATCAATAATTATGATCTATCTAAACCAATGGGTATTAATGAAAAGAAGAAAATTATAAGACCATACATATATAAGGGAAAAGAATATTACAGCCTTATAACTGAACTTAAAAATACATATTCCGATGATACACAAAATCAAGAACTATCTGTTTATGGATCACCATCCGTTTCGAACGGTAAAGAACATTCTAGATGGAAATCTGTCTCAGATGCAGTCTATACTTTCACTAAAGATTCAGATATGTTTAAAAGTGTATCGAATGAAAAAGCCGATCTTAAGAATATTACAAATGAACTCGAAAGAGCCAGTTTCATAAAATCTCTAGAATTATCAGAGAGTGAAAGATATTACCTTAGAGATATCAACGGAGAACCATACAGTTATGATTTCAAGATAACTAGCTGTCACTATCTAAAATCTAAAGATTTGTTTCTTCTGGCAAACAATATTATGAAAAATAAACTGACAAATCTTAAAAATAATCTAATTAATCTTGTTCAGGGTAAAGATACACCTATAAGTGTATCCAATCATAAAAAGTCTACATCTACGTTTGAATTACTTATTCCAGATGAAGACGACACCCTCGGGAATGTAATTCAAAGTCATACGGTAAATAATTTTATAGATGATAAATCATTGATCAACATTTGTAGTTACAATAGATCCCACCCATTGGAAGATCATATTATTCTGTCAATTACCATAAACCCGGAAAGCAAAGTTGCCGAAAATGGCTATGAAGAAAAACTAAATGCAATTGTGAAGTTTTTAGAAGACGTGATAAATGATATTTCATCTGTATACGATGAAATTATATCTGTATCTGAAAAATTACTTTGAAAAGTTCATCACAAAAACTAATCTCTTAGATGGTAAATTATGTAAATATTCTTCAACGGTTGTTAATCTGATTTTTGTCCCAGATAACAAATATAGTTGATGTATTTCTTTAATAAGGGGTTTATATTCATAATTGATATCTTTAAAACTTATTTCTTTTTTTACGTTTACAGCATAATATGTTTGATACAATTTATTCTTTAGATCGTGAAAAAAATCTCTTATCTGTGAAAAACATTTACTATCTTCGGGAAAATAGTGTAGATATTCTTTAAGATTATGATTCTTTCTCAGTTCAAAATACATCAACGACTTATCATTAACATTCAGTTTCAATTTTTTCATCTCTTTGAATGGTAATGTTAACCATTTATATCGTTTATTGTCCTCTGTATACGTAAATCCCTTAATTCTACAATCTGTTATATCTATATCACCCATAGTATCATACACCACGGGTATTTTAAAACCATGTGTTTCATTTAATTCAATATCACAGTTGTTAACTGTATCATAAACTCTAACAAGAATTATTTCATCTGTATCTATAAAAGAAATATTACGGTTTGACCTGTTACGAAGAACAAATGAATACGAATAATTTTTATTGAGACTTTCATAATCAATACAGTGTGTTTCTTCAAACAATTTTTTGTATGTTTTTTTCTCAATCCAACGATTATTGCACCCAATAGTAGATCTCGAAGACATATTCCACTTATCATTGTTGTAAAATATATTTATCATCGTTCCATCAAAAAGTTCTGTAAACTTAACATCTTCTCTCATATAACCATTTATTTCTCGCGATTTGGGTGGTGGTAATACAAGTATCTTTTTTTCTTCATAATTGTAAACGACACCCCTTAAGTTTCTATGCCACTCATCCACAATATCATCACTATTCATTTTTAATATATAGCATTTTTCTTGGGAATATTTCCTATATTTTATCTTGTTGTCTTTAAAGAACTTACAGAGGTTCTCAGAATTATCTATCAAGATATCTTTAATTTCCATCTTTAATAATATATCTTAATCTCATTTTTTTAAGTATAAAATATCTAATTTAATATATAGTAATCATTAATGAGTGAAACACACGGAGATGAATTAAAAACTGATACTTGGGGTGATTCTATTCAATGGACCGATACAACTGAAATGAATGAATCTTCTGAAGATAATTGGGGTGAAGATAACTCATATTGGGGTATATTTCCAAATCTTGGTGATACTTTCTTGATTTTATTTGATGATAATAAAAGTTTTATAGGAAGTGTCAATAATGTGGAAAATGCAGATGGCAAATATTTTACACTAAAAAATGATGATAAATCTTTACTTTTCCAAACCGAAGATAACGGCAATATAAAAATGAAAACAGATGACTATGAAATATTAGATATCAAAAAGATAAAAAAATATGATATGAAATTATTGGAATTACCAGATTCACTCGCAGACAAATATAGCGAAAATAGTGATATCGCATACACATTGGTAACAGAAAAAGATAGAAACTATTCAAAACACGAACTGAAAGAAATGCTGGTATCCACTCTTTATACGGGGTATAACCGTGAAAATATTACAAAAAATATGGAAGAAATTATAGCATATTCTGAAATATTATTAGACATATCGGGTGAACATAACAAATCAAAGAAAACTATAGGAAAATGGTGTGTCCCGATAATAACAAACATAACCAATATTATTTCTGAAGAAAATGAAACAAGTGATAAAATAAAAGATCTAATTGATAATGATATGCTTGTTGTAGATTCTAATACAAAACCCGATAAGAATTATATTGGTTTAATGAAAAATCTATTACATTCTTGGGATAATATTCTACATGAAGATGACGATGAAGGGACTCTTATAACTGATTATGAGGGGAAAATGTACCGAAATTGTGTTGATATGAACAACTGTTTGGGTATAAATGGTCTTTACTCATTTGATGAACTTAAAAATAATAAAAGCTTCAAAATACCCACAAGTTTTGATAGAATAACGGGTGATTCCAATTTCTTTGAGATTAGAAAACCTATGAAAGTAAATATATCAGGCATTCTAACTATCCCATATCATTATTTCCCATTTATTTGTGAAAGTTTGTTAGATACAGACAAATTATCACTATATGAAAAAGGTATTCTTCAGGAATTAATGAAACAGACAAATGTTCATAAAAGGAATAATTTTAAAAAAAATAAGGTAATAGGAAAAACATATAATAGAGACAGATATACGTATGAATTAAACACATTCACTATACATAAACTAGAGAGTAAAGATAGAACTGAATTGATAAGCGATATAGATTCCATAAAACCCTCTGTAAGTTCTGTTTTAGAAACACTTGATGATAAAATTAAAGAATCTCTTAAAAATTACGAAGATATAACTAAATTATTTGTTAACTACGATTTTGATAACTCTGATATTGATTCTTCTCACGAAATAATTAATAATATACTAACACAAAACACAAATAGAGATATAAAACACTCTAAAATATTCAAGTTGCAGACAAAAAAAATCATAAAAAAAGAACTTACCATTGAAAAAAGAATAACTCTCTCCAAATATATAATTTTTTCAATGTTGAACATATCACAAAGGAATAAACTCATAAAACGATTTATTGATACTTTCTGTATAGATAGTTCTGATGAAAAAGATTGGTTTGTTGGAATACACGATAAAAAACGCCTACTATGCAAACATTATGAATATTTGTCTAAAAATAATGAAGATTATTTTTCTATGATGAAACAAAAATATCAACAGCTACCACCCAAAGACGGTAATATATATTGCAAAAATTGTGGTGAGTTTATATGTCGTGAAGAATTTTCACACGATGATGGGTTTTCGAATGATTTACCCACTTCAACGAAAGAAGTAATTATTGAAGAAAAAGACCTGTTTGAAAAATATGATGAAAGTGAAATGAATAATATAGGATTGATAAGAAATATATCTCAGGGACTTGGAACCGAAATAAAAGATGAGGATTTAGTATTCATAAATGATATATATATTGGTCTCAGTGAAGATATTATCGCAAATAAAAGATACAATACATTAAACATAACTACGGGTGATGATCATCCAAAAATAGTTGAAATCAAAAAACAATACAAGAAAGATAAAAAACAGTTGATAAAAGCCAAAAAATCATTTCAAATATTTTTGAAAATTACAAATAGAATTACTATTTTCATATCTCTCTGTCTACTTATAATAACTATGAATATCCCTGTATATGAAAGTAAATATATAAAAGAATTTAAATTATTCACAGACGGAGCAAACTTTAATAAAGAGTTTATTGGAAAAATAGTCCTTGTTCTTAAAAAAATGTCTCACACATTTGGAGAAAAATACGAAAAAATATACAACGATTTAATAAATGAAAAAAAAACATACGATGTATTGAATGTCGCAGATCAAATACAGAATCTTTTACAATTTTTCATGACCAGTAATTTCCCCAAAATCCTTGTAAAATATAATGACTATTTAAGATTCACTAAAAGTGTTGATGGTGTTTACATCAATTGTGAATGGCCCGTATACAAACCATTAAGTAAAAATAAATTAATTACTTCTATCAATGATGTTGTAAAAAATGATGAAACAAATAAAAATCTACTACTAAAGACTTATAATTCTATAAATGTTGAGAATATTACATGTATTACTGGTATTGATGATTATAATATACATAACACTCTAAAAATATCTAAAAATGGATTGATAAATACAGCATTCCAACGCTTATTTAATACAACGGTTAGTCTTTATGGAAAACTTGAAAAACCGAACTTCTATGTTGATACAAATATAGAAAAATTATTTAATGAATCAGATGAAGATATTAGAGAAATATGTATGAAAAATGGATGGAATAACAAAACAAAAACTATTGGGCCTGTGAACTTTCAAAACCTTAGAAAAAAACTTATACCTGAAATACTTAAATACGTTTACACAAATAGTGAAAATACTATCGAACCGTGTTTTTCAACAAAAGAAAACTGTAATGAGTTTATTCACGTCAATATCAATAATTATGATTTAAAAATGATAAATGTTGTGTCTAAACGTATATACTCACATAAAACACCCGATATATTCCCATCTGATAATTATAGTATTATATCACAAACAATCAAAGATAAGATTTTTAAGATTTTTGCGTTTGACCCATCAAACAACATTATTCGAAAAGAAACAAATATTAAATATCTTGGAAAGTTTATAGTTGATATATCAAATATTGTTGACGTTAACATAGAGGATAATAGTCAAGAATATGAAAAAATCATAGCTAAAACCGAAAAAAACTTCCACAAGATTATATCTTTCACGCATAAAAAATCTCGTATGCAATTATCTTATATTAATCTACCTAGTAAAATTAATGCTGAGTCCCTAAAAAGTTTTATCAGGGTTACATTCTTTAAAGAATATATACAATTTCTTGAAAATAAAACATATGAGTTTGATTCTCAGAAACTTAGCGCAATTTTAGAGAAAACTGATGAAAATAAAGATTCTTTCAAAACACTACAAAAAGACTTGAATAAATTACTTTTAGATATTGAAGAAAAAAATGATGATATATTGACTATAGTTGGTAATAATATATTTCAGTTTTTCAAAGATTATTCTAAAATAAAGGATGAGTTCCAGTATATTTTTCTCCCTGGGAAAAAATCACATATAAACATTTCTAAATCAAATAGAGAGAAATTAGAAAGTTTCGGCAAAATTAACTACAGAAATCTTGATGGAAAAAATATTGAAGATATCTTCAGAATGTTACTGGAGGACGACACGTTTGATTTTGATTATTTAAAAGAAATTTCAAATGAAATCTTATATATACTATCAAATATCGTAAATAGTGGTTACAAAAACTCATATATTCCCAAATCGTGGAGATTAAGTGAAAAGAATAAAGAGTGGTTTAAAAAATATGTGGATACTCATTATTTTTCACACCATAAAGATATTTATAAACGAACATATTTTGAAGATTTCTCAAAATATTTTGGTAAATCTACTGAAAGATTTCACGAATTATTTAATCTTATAAAAAATATAACAAAACATATTGATATACAGAGAAATACCACAAATAATATACTGACTGAAAATATAAAATCTCTGTGGAAACATATATTCTTAAACATAATTCAAAAATTATTATCATATAGTGATGATATTCGCAGTGAACAAGAATCCGATGAAGATATAGAACAAGATATAGAAAATATAGAGATGTTCTCACTTGAAATTATAATACATTTACTTGAAAAAAGATATGATACATCTTGGATATATTCAAATAAAGATAAATTAAATGAACTAATCGGTTTTCAAAAAGAAAGAGAGAAACAAAAACTTATTCATAAATTAGATGGAATGACGAATGATAAAAGACATGCCGCAACAGAATTACATACTATCGGTACAAAAAATCATTTCAAATCATCTGAATTAGAGAATATGGAGCATATTGAAGATGACAACTATAAAAATGTAAATGATGATTTAACTTATATACATCAATTAATGAATGGTGAATCAATTACAGAAAATAATTATGTTGTGGAAGATGATCTAGTTAATAATAATTATGATACAGGAGAATATTTGGATGAAGATGGTGGCAGTATGGGATAACAACGGAATCTAAATAAATATAAAATATATATATATAATATAAATATGTCTACATTTCAACAATCACAGGGTGTTATTGATGCACCACAGACGGATATTCCACCCGTGGGATATACGGGGGCTCCTCCACCGGGGGAGATAGGGGGACCGCCACCAGGGGAGATAGGAGGACCGCCACCAGGGGAGATAGGGGGGCCGCCACCAGGGGAGATAGGAGGACCGCCACCAGGGGAGATAGGGGGGCCGCCACCA